>Ga0163144_10001745_pt1 | contig 50852 bp, 28 predicted proteins | sample OliLak19BULKMAT1_FD_123175 | JGI IMG/M metagenome (GOLD analysis project Ga0163144, IMG submission 123175) | Freshwater microbial mat bacterial communities from Lake Vanda, McMurdo Dry Valleys, Antarctica - Oligotrophic Lake LV.19.BULKMAT1 | ecosystem: Environmental > Aquatic > Freshwater >... | reverse complement strand
GGCTCTCGCTCCGATCCGTGATACGGCCGACAGCCTGTCCAATTACCGTCTTTTCGAGCTGGATTCAGCGGAAATCGCCCGCATTGAGCGTCAACAGCCCAAAAAATGCTAGGCTTGCCATTGCGGTGTCGCACGGGCGCAGATTGGCGCCGCACCAAAGATTCATGGCAAGTATTTTAGCCGCAGGGCGGTAATTCTCCCTTGGGTCGCATTGCGCTCAATGGTCGGCAAATGCTAGCAATCGATGCGTGGCGGAGCGCTGATGGATACTTTTCAATCGCGATACGATCGCGAAACAAATCGCGTAGCGACCTTCACCGGGGTGATGATGTTCTGGGCGGCAGTCTTTGTGCCCGTCTATTTGTCGATGGGGGGCGTCCAATGCGCGATCGTACTCGTCTTGGGCTGCGCGATCGCTTTGTCCATCCTGATCTGCCTCCGTCAGGGCGTCTCCACGCGAGCTTGTGGAAACATGCTCTGTGGGGCCGCGTTCTTCGTGTACACGATGCTGTCGATTTTTTGCGGTGGGCGGTGGGCGCCAACGACGATCTGGTACGTTTCGATGCCTGTCCTCTCGATGGCGGTCCTTGGCGCCGGCGGGGCGCGATTCTGGTCGTTGGCCGGCCTGCTCACAATTGTGGTATTCACGGTACTCGACTATCGCGGTGTCCAACTCCCTTCTGAGCTCGATCCGTCGCAATTAATGCTGCTGCACGCTCTGGGTTTGACGGCACTCCTTTTATGCTTTTACGTGCTGGCCTACGTGATGATGCGATTCGAACAGCGCGCGAAAGAAACCTTACGAGAAGCAAATCGCTGGTTGCAACGGGAGTCGTCGTCCGACGCATTGACCAATGTGGCGAATCGGCGCTATTTCGACCGGGTCATTGAGCAAGAGTGGAACCTGCACTTGCGAGACCGCTTGCCGCTTGCCGTAGTCTTAATCGATCTGGACTACTTCAAGGAGTTCAACGACCACTTTGGCCATTTGGCGGGCGACCGAGTACTGCGACTTATCGCGGCCGCCATACAAGCCGGAGTTCGGCGCGGAGATGTTGTCGCGCGCTTTGGTGGCGAAGAGTTTGTCGTGATCCTGCCGAATTCAGGGGAACTCGCGGTTCGCGACGTGACAGCACGAATTCGACGCGAGATCGACGAACTGAACGTCGATCACCCGCACTCGCTCGTCAGTCGGAAAGTCACCATTAGCGTCGGCACCACAACCGTCATCCCCGCCGACGATCGCACACATCTGGATCTCTTGCGACACGCGGATCAAGCGCTTTACCTTGCAAAGTCCGCTGGACGCGACCGCGTCGTTCATACCACGGGTCTGCCGCTGCCGACTGGCCCCAAGGCCGACAGCGCGCCGGCGTGCGAGGCATTTCCAGTTGGTCCCGACCGAACGGTTCGGCAAGTCATTATGGCCACCATTCCAACGGATGCCTTTCGTGCAACCTTTGGTTCCATGACTGAGGCTGGCAGCTAGGTTGGCATACCGCCTCGACGAAACGAATATCCAGCCGACGCGCGCAAAGCAGCTCGGCGCCGACTAAACACTTCGTACCGATCGCTGGCCGTGACAACTCATCAGGGCCGTAATGCTTTTCGCAGGACCGTCCGTTGGTCGATCGAACCCTCCGTCACCACGTGCGGCGGTCCCGGCGATTTGGAAGTCATATCAACGCGCGTTTCTTGAAACGTGCTTGGAAGCTCCGTCGTAGCGCGATTTGCGGCCGAGGCCATGCAAAACTTATAGATCTCGTAGACGGGATCCTTAATACCGCCCAAGCAGACGTCCGAGGGGACGATCTCGAGCGATTGCAAGCCCGCACCGTCCAAAAATTCCGCGATGGAAGCCGGCCCGAAGGTGAACGGTTCTCCCAGGATCTGCATGCCGCGCATGAAGTTGCGAACTGATTCGGGATAGGCTTCGGGATGTTCGACCGCGTCGTGCTCCACGAAATCGACCCAGAGGAGACTGTCGGCATGCCGCAACAGCGGCATCATGGCTTCGAGGATGAATCGCACCTCGGCCTCTTGGAAGTACATGTTCATGCCTTCCCAGGCCACAAACACCGGGCCGTTCGAAACGATGTGCTCGGCCAAAACCGGCGCCAAGGGCATCGTCCGCACGTCAATCGGGATCTGAATTCGGGCGACTCCCGGTTGGTCCGAGATGCCCAACTGGCTCAAGCGCCGCGACCGTTCCGACAACGTCGTGGGAAAATCCAGCTCGAAAACGCGTGTGCCTTCTGGCAGTGGCAGGCGAAACGCGCGCATATCCCAACCCACTCCGACGATCACGATGTCGCGACCTCCCGAAGCTACGAAGTTTGCGATTGCCGTATCGAGGTGCCAAGTGCGCGAGGCCACCATTCCACCCAGTTGCGGCGAACGCTCGCAGAAACGCGTGGCCAATGCCATGCCGTGCGGTCCTGCCATCTGAGCGGCATGATCGTCGCGGTACGCCTGCCCGTTTTCGCGAGCGCGCACACCGGCAATCAGTTCCGCGGACGATGTAAGCTTCAGTTCGTACAGCGAATTAACCCGTCCGGTCGAGATGCCATCGGCTCGCAGCTTCTGCGACTGGCGAGCGAAGTAAGTAAGTTTCGATTCGCCAACCACGACATTGCCATTGCGGTACTCGACGGCAATCGATTCGATCACTGCCTGTCCGCCGGCGAAACGATTCTGGATTCGATTTCGAACCGCGGGATCCACGAGCGCCGTCGCCGTGAGGTCGCCGACACTCGGGCGAATGTACTTGACGTCCGCGCGGAGCAACCACATCGATACCGATTGCGGTGATGTCACTGGATGCACGCCTATGACCGGCCATCCGGCGAGCAGGGACGCCAACGCCGTCCCTCCCGTATAGTCGCCGGCTAGCAAAAACAAGGCGGCCTGGTGCGTGAAGTGCTGATTCGTCGATTGGGGATTGAGCGGCAATACCGACTCAGTATATCCAGGCTCGATTACAGTGATCGACCACTGGACAAAATCCAAAACGGGAACTTGCTCGCGTAGCAGCGACGTGACCGTCGCGGGGTTCATGCGGAATTGTCGATCTTGTTCCCAGCAGACCTCGAAGAGCGGGGGGGGAATCCCCTCAGGTGGATCCATATGCAAAGTCGTCATGGGTTCGCTCCAGTACTGCATGCCACTCCGTTGAAGAGGAAGTGAAGTGAACAGTCCGATGTCCGCCTGCCCTGACCGTGGTAACGGAATCGCCACGCCACGCGGAACGTTTTTCCTATCGTACTGTCACGCGCGACGGATTTGCGCTGGATTTGTTTATATGCGGGCGTTCCCGCGATTTCCATAGCAAGCTAAACTTTTTTGGAGATTTGCGACGACTAAGTCGATCGCCGATCAGAAGGCCTCAAAACTGGCCAAAAGTCACGAGTTTTTCAGCGCCGCCCGAGCCGCCGAATGGCCGCGGGCCTAGCCCTCAATACTTCGCGTCGACGTGGGTCAAAGAGTGCCCAATCGCTACAGATGGAAATACCCCTACTACCCGACGTCAGCTCAAACGAAACCCTTACCTGCTGGGGGCTGGGAGAGATCGTCGCCGGGCGTTACCTCTTGAGTCGTTTGCTGGGCGAAAGTCAGGGTGCGCGCTCCTACTTGGGCAGCGATTCGCAGGGCGGCGACGTCGTCGTTAAAGCCATCAACGAATCCGAACTCGATCGCGGTTCGTTGATGCGCCTCGAATACGAAGCCAACTTGTTGTTGAGCATCGATAGTCCTTGGTTTGCCCGAATGCTCCATGTCAGCCGCGAACGGGGCCACTTCTGGCTGGTTTCACAACGTGTGCGGGGCTGTCCACTCCAGCAGCGATTGACGGGTCGACGGCTGAACGTCATGGAAACCGTGGCAATTGGCCGCGCTCTTCTGTCCGCACTGAAGGATCTTCACGGGCAGCGAGTCCTGCATCGCGGCATTCGTCCTGCGAATGTCATTACGAATCCAGACGGCCCAATCGACACAGCGACCGTCGTGAACTTCGGTCCTATTCGCGCGATCGACGTCGACGACCCGCGGCAGCGCCAGATGATTGAAGTGGCACTGTACGCATCGCCCGAACAGGCCGGCTCCATCGAGCATGACCTGACGGCGGCGTCCGACCTCTATTCGGCCGGTATCGTTCTGCACCATTGCTTGACGGGCCAGCCGCCATTTCGCGGCGACACGGTGGGCACGATTCTGTTCGAACATATGACAGCGCCAATTCCTCCGCTGCGGTCCGCGGGACAAACGGTGCCCAGAGCATTGGAGGAACTGGTTCATCGACTGCTCCGCAAGGACCCGCGAGATCGCTATCAGTCCGCCGAAGCAGCCCTGTTCGACTTGGAATCAATCGCGACCGGTGTTAACGCGGGAAATCCCGACCCAGCCGTCGTCATTGGCTCGCACGACAAGCGATTTACATTGACGGCGCCGTCGTTCGTTGGACGCGTCGAACAGATGCGGGTGTTCGACGCGGAGTTCAAGACGGCTCGCGCCGGCGACGGTGGCCTGGCGTTGGTCGAATGCGAATCGGGCGGCGGAAAAACGCGTCTCCTGGACGAGACCGCTCGCTGCGCGGCTCGCGAAGGGTTTTGGGTGCTGCGAGGGCAAGGGACAAGTGAAGTGGCCCAGCGCCCATTTCACCTGCTTAGCGGCATCGTCGACGGTGTTTTAGCCGCTGTTCGGTCGCACCCTGAGATCGCCGATCGCCTCCATGCGAGTTTGAGCGGCTACCAAGATGCAATTACCGCGGCCTTGCCGGCGTTGGGCTCGTTGTTCCAGAATCTTTCGACCCACGAGATGGCGCCCGAGGAAACTGGCGAGGCACGCACGATTCAAGCCTTGGCGCGGCTGTTCGATGCCTTGGGGACGGCCGACCGGCCGGTTCTCATCGTCATCGACGACTGCCAATGGGCAGACGATTTGACGTACAAACTGATCCGTCGGTGGCATGCTGAAAATGACCGCGGTAAGGACGGTTGGCGACATACGATTCTGGTTGTCGCCTTCCGCGCCGAAGAGGTTGGACCTGACCACTTGCTGCGCCGCATCGACCGGGTCACGCACCTGCGTCTGCCGTCGCTGGCCGCGGACGACGTCCGGCAGCTTGTCGAATCGATGGCGGGGCCGTTGCCCGACACCGTAACCGAACGAATTGTTCAACTGGCGGAAGGCAGCCCCTTCATGGCCGCCGCCGTGCTGCGCGGTTTTGTGGAAAGCGGAGCGTTGTTTCCGCAAGCGGACGGCTGGGGGGTTGAACCGACTGCGATCGCCGACGTCGGATCTTCAAGCCGGGCCGGTTCGTTTCTCGCGCGCCGCCTCGAGCTGTTGCCGGCAGACACGGTCGAGCTGCTTTCGACGGGCGCCGTGCTGGGAAAAGAGTTCGACCTGCAGATGGCGGTTGCGCTATCGGAGCAGCCCGCGGCGTTGGCGATCGCGGCGCTCGACGAGGCCCGTCAGCGGCAGCTTCTTTGGTTGCGGCCGGACGGAGTACGTTGCGTATTCATGCACGACAAGATCCGTTCGGCCGCGATCGGTCGCATGGACGCGGAACGACGGCAAAGATTGCATCGCCGAGCGGCCCAGTATCTGTTGCAGCAAGCGCCCGAGAACATCTCAGAACTGGCGTATCACTTCGATGCCGCAGGCGACAGTGAAGCGTCACTTCCCTATGCGCTCAAGGCGGCCGAGCAGGCCCGCGCGCAGCACGCCTTGGAAAACGCCGAGCAGCAGTATCGGATCGCGCTGCGCGGCGCCAATACGGACGCCGTCAGGTTTCGTGTCGTCGAGGGGCTGGGCGATACCTTAATGTTGCGCGGGCGCTACGATTCGGCCGGAGAGCTATTCGAGTCGGCTGCCGCGGTTGCCGAAGGTGACTACGCCAGGGCCGAGATTCGCGGCAAGCTGGGCGAGCTCGCCTTTAAGCGCGGCGCGATGTCCGTGGCCATCGATCATTTCACCGGCGGTTTGCGGTTGCTGGGACGCTCGGTCCCGCAGTCGAACTGGTTCGGCGGCGTGCTCTTCGTTTGGGAAGGACTTGTGCAACTGCTGCATACGGCGCTGCCGGTACTATTCGTTCATCGAGTGAAACGTCCGCCGAACGACGCGGAACGTCTGACGTTGCGTCTCTTGAGCAATCTAGCGCATGGCTACTGGTATTGCAGCAAGGTCCGCGCGTTGTGGGCCCATATGCGGGGCATGAATCTGGGCGAGCGATACCTACCTAGTCGCGAGCTGGCACAATCCTATTCCGAGCACGGCCCGGGCATGTCGCTGGTCGGCGCGTTCCGACGTGGCATCGCCTATTCCAAGCGTTCGCTCGCCATGCGCGAATCGCTGGGCGACACGTGGGGGCAAGGTCAGTCGCTTGTCTTCTACGGCATCACGCTCTATGCCGCGTCTCGATTTGAAGAGTGCGTCGAGAAATGTCGAATGTCTGTCCGGATTCTCGAGCGATTGGGCGACTACTGGCAAGTGCATATGGCCAGATATCAGATCGCAGCCTCACTGTACCATCTAGGCGACTCACGCAACGCCATCGAAGAGTCTCAACTCAATTATAAATCGGGAATCGAAGTGGGGGACGAACAAGCCTCGGGGATCATCTTCGACGTCTGGGCACGTGCTGCCGAGGGAGCGATTCCAGCCGACCTATTTGAAGTCGAGTTGGCCCGACCGCGGACGGATCCGCAGGGAACCGTGGAAATGCTGCTGGCCGACGGCGTCCGTCACATCGCCGATGGTCGCGTCGCGCGGGCCGCCGAGTTGTTCGAGGAGGGCGCCGCGGCCGCACGGGCGGCCGGTGTCATGAACGCCTACACCATCCCAGCACTAGCCTGGGCGGCGACCGCGCACCGAATCGAGGCCGAACGCACGGGTGATTTCACGCCGCTGCGGCGAAATACCAGCATTCAGGCCAGTTTGCGCGCCGTCCGCACCGCATTACGAGCGAGCTGGTTGTGTCGCAACGATCAGGCCCAATCGCTGCGCGACTATGCGCTGCTCTTGGCGATGCGAGGTCGGCTGCGGAAGTCTCGGAGAGCCTTCGCGAAAAGCCTGCGCGTTTCTCGGCGGCTGTCGCAACGACGTCAAGAGGCGCTGACACTGCTGGCCATGGCGCGAGTCGGGCGCGAAGCCGCATGGCCGGGCGTCGACGGCTGGACGCGAGATTCGCAGACGATATTGGCCGCCTTGGACGCCGTCGGCTCAAATTCCGGCGTGGCTGCGACGCGCGAAACAAACAACTTGTCGTTGGCGGACCGATTCGACACCGTGCTCGATGCCGGACGGCAGATCGCCTCGGCATTGGCTGCCCCAGCGATTCACGAGGCGGCCCGCGCCGCCGCGTTGCGACTGTTGCGTGGCGAACAATGTCTGGTGCTTCAACTCGATGGCGATCGAGAGTTGGATGCGGCCTACGCGGTAGCCGACGGACCAGGTGGGTCCGTCGATATGGCAATTGTGGAGCGCGCGATCCACGCTCGCCGTGCCGTTTCCTGCACCCATGAGCGACTGAACCCAGCGGGCCCAAGCGCTGCGGAAATGGGCGAGCGGTCGGTCTTGTGCGTTCCGGTCCGGGTCCGCGGACGGATTGTTGCTTGCCTGTACGTCACGCACGACCACGTCCGCGATCTGTTCGGCCCCGACGAAGAGCGACTGGCCGATTTCATCGCCACGATCGCTGGAGCAGCGCTCGAGAATGCGGAAGGCTTTGCCGAATTGCAACAGCTCAACGAGTCGTTGGAGCAGCGCGTCGCCGATCGAACCGCGGCGGCCGAAAGCCGCGCCCAAGAACTGGCCGTGTCGAACAACGAATTGGAGCGGGTGGCTCACGAGCTGCGCCAGGCCGAGGAAGAGTTGCTGGCGGCAAAACATGCGGCCGAAAGCGCCAACCACGCAAAAAGCCGCTTCTTGGCCACCATGAGCCACGAAATTCGCACTCCCATGAACGGCGTGCTGGGCATGACCGAGTTGGTGCTCCATACGCCGCTCAACGACCAGCAGCGCAACTACGTCAGCATCGTCAAGGAGTCGGCGAATGCGCTGCTAGTGCTGTTGAACGATATCCTCGATCTGTCGAAGATCGAGGCCGGACGAATGGAGTTGGAGCACATCCAATTCTCGCTTCGTGACATCGCGGTCCAGGCCGCCCGATTGCTTGCGGTCAACGCGTCGCAGAAAGGGTTGGAGCTCATCTGCCGCATCGCGCCCGATGTGCCCGATGAAGTGATTGGCGACCCGAACCGCGTCCGTCAGATCATCGTCAACCTGGTCGGAAATGCCGTCAAGTTCACGTCTGAAGGCGAAGTCGTCGTGGACTTGAGCATGGAGTCCGGTTCGGGCGGAAACGGAGTTCTGCATGGAATCGTGCGAGATACCGGCGTTGGCATCCCACACGACAAGTTGACCACGGTATTCGAGGCCTTCCGCCAGACTGACAGTTCGACCACGCGACGGTTCGGGGGCACAGGCTTGGGACTGAACATCTCGCTGCAACTCGTCGAACTGATGGGTGGCCGCATGTGGGTCGAGAGCGAACTGGGCAAGGGAAGCAAATTCCATTTCTCGGTCCCCTTGGCATTTGCCGCCGAGGTAACTGCAAACATGACGCGAACTCAAAACGAGTCCGCGGCAGACGCCTTAGTGGTCAGCGCCAACTCAACCTCGCACCATGTGTACGGCGAGATGCTCGATGAACTGGGCTTCAAGGTTTCGCATGCCGATGATGTTGAATCGGTGACACGATCGCTGAAATCAGATTTCGCAGACGCGGAGAATCGCCCCTTGCTCGTCGTCGTCGATGTTGCCGCAACTCAATCCGTCAATCTGGCAATGATGGAGTCGTTGCAAAAATCTACCGGTACACGAGAAGCCACCGCCGTGTTCTTGCTCCCCGCCGGGCGAGTGGAGTTGGTTGAAGAATGCCGAAAGCTCGGATTAACGCACAGCCTGGTAAAGCCGATCAAAATCTCCGAACTGGCCAACGTGGTCAGGAGCGTCATGAGCGCCTCGCATGATCAGACAACCGACGAAGCGCTCCCGCAACCGACGATCGCACGGCCTCTGCGGATACTTGTAGCCGATGACAGTCCCTTCAACCAGCAAGTCGCGGCGGGCTTGCTCGAGCTCAATGGCCATACGGTGCGACTGGCCAGCGATGGTCGCGAAGCCGTCGAGTTATTCGAGCAGGAGCCCTTCGATATCATTTTCATGGACGTGGAAATGCCGGAACTTGATGGTCATGCCGCGACCCGGCTAATTCGTGAAATCGAGAAGGGCACTGGCAAGCATATTGGCATCGTTGGCCTCTCCGCACATGCCCTGGTTGGATTCCGCGAGAAGTCCTTGGAGGCCGGAATGGATTCCTACATTACCAAGCCGATCCAAACTGACGAGTTGTACGGGGCTCTTGCCTTCGCCGCCGCGCCTGAGGAGCTGTTAGTTCCCGTCGTGGCCAAGGACAATTGTATTGCTGTTTCGGGTGCCACAAGTTCAAGCGTCATCGACCACTAGAGACGCCGCAAGCAACGCTGTGTCATGGCATTGGACGGTCCGTATGATTCGCGCGCCCCTTTCCCTCTCGTTGGCCTAGCGAAATTCTGAGGCGGTCCGAGGAGCACAGGTTGCGGCCCCGAGCGATCGCTGGGCATGGCCCACACAAACCGGACAAGTGGTCCGAACAGAACCTTGCCCATCGAAACCGTGCGCGCCGAAGGATTGCAGGGTTTGAGCCGGTTGTCGCGGTGCGTGAAATTGACTCCAATCGCCCGCAAGGTAACGTTGGGATGCTTGCGGAGACCGCTACCGCTGCCGACTGACTGGGGCACTTGATTCGAGCCTAAATCGCCTCTCGACTCGTCTATGGCATTCGGGTGCAACATGTCGTCATCGAAGAATGCGGAACGCCTGTCGACAGTCGTCGATTACGACCAACTCGTCACGCGCTGCCTGAACAAGCTCGATTTCGCCGAGCGCATGCTGTCGTTGTTTCAAAACCATTGCGGCGAGGAAATGGCGGTTCTCGAGCGCGCTTTGGAAACGGCCAACTTGGAGTCGGTCCGTCTCACAGCCCATCGCTTGGCTGGCGCCGCGGCAAATGCCGCGGCATTTGGACTACAGAGTTGCGCGGCCGATCTACGAATCGCCGCGAGCAGCGGTTCGCTGGAGCAGACCTCGCACTCCCTTTCCGCGCTGCAAAATGAATGGCGACGCTTTAACGATGCCATGTCCGCGGATCCACAACCCTTCGAACTAAACTGACTTGGTGTAGGACTTTGGGTATGCGAGCATTGGTCGTCGAGGATGATTGCGTTTCGTCTCAATTTCTGAGCGATTCCCTCACGTGCTTCGGTTACGAAGTTACGACGGCCACGAACGGTCGCGAAGCTCTCGACCTGGTGCGCACCGGCGAATATCGGATCGTCATTTCGGACTGGGAAATGCCCGAGATGTGCGGAGACGAGTTGTGCCGGCAAATACGGTCGCGCAATTGGAGCGGCTACATCTACATCATGCTCGTCACGTATTTCGACGGCATCGACCGCGTCGTTCAGGGATTGCGTGCCGGGGCCGACGACTTTCTCAGCAAGCCCTATCATCCCGACGAGCTGCGAATTCGGCTGCGTGTCGCCGAACGAATTCTCGCGCTCGAAAGTCGCGACGTATTGCTCTTCGCAATGGCCAAGCTGACCGAGTCGCGAGACGTCGAAACCGGCATGCATCTGGACCGTATCCGCGAGTACAGCCGAATTCTGGCCGTGGAACTCTCGGGTTGGGACAAGCATCGAGACGAGATCGACGGCGAGTATATCAACCTGCTCTACCTGACGATGCCGCTGCACGACATCGGCAAGGTGGGCATCCCCGATTCGATTCTGCTTAAGCCTGGTCCGTTGACGCCGGAAGAATTCGAGATCATGAAGCGTCATACGACGATTGGCGGTGACACATTGCAAGCCGTCACCAAAGCCCACCCCGAAGCTCGATACCTTTCGATGGCCCGCGATATCGCTCTGACCCATCATGAGCGCTTCGACGGTTCGGGCTATCCACTTGGCCTGCGTGGCACCGACATCCCCCTCTGCGGTCGAATCGCGGCGCTAGCCGATGTCTACGATGCGTTGACGACGCGACGTGTCTATAAGGACAAGATGACCCACGCGCAAGCAAGAGCGATCATCGTTGCCGAGAGCGGCACGCATTTTGACCCGGACATCGTCAAAGTCTTCTTGGCGACCGAAGACGAGATGGTCAGGATTGGTCACCTGATGGACCAAGTCCGACCCGCACTGCCGGTGAGCATGGTCGTGCCTGACGCGGCAACGACGTTTGCCTGAAGTCCATTCCGGCGATTTCCGACGTCATTTACTCCGGCCGCGCCGCCCTAGGGCTCTGTCAATGCTCAGATTTTGGGTAGCAGAAGTCGTGAGACTTCTGATGTTCGCGACAGAATCAGGGAAATATGGAACTCTCACGAGTTCCGCTACCCGCAAACGAAGGTTTGACACATCACTAGGGCGGCCGCACATCTTACCCAGTCGGAACATTCGGATCGTTGCCACTTTCTTTCCTAGTTTGGCGGCCGATCGAATCAACGTCGATTCGAAGCCCTACCGATAGGTATTACATTGAGCACGGTCGGCAAGACCGTCAAATTCGTGCGAAAAGGATTTCCGCATGCGCCGTGTCATCGGGTCTGGGGATAGACGTTGCTTTTGGCGTTCGCCTTCCCGTCACCTCGTGAGCGGAATCGCTTTGCTTGCGATATCGCTCGCCGCCACCAGGGCGGCGCAGGCCCAAGGCATCTTCCTTACGGGCATCGGGCCGACAAATCAGTCGATGGGGGGCGCTGCCGTTGCAGCTCCACTCGATTCGGCAGGAGCGTTGCATTGGAACCCTGCCACGCTCAGCGGCTTACAACGATCTGAAATGGCCGTGGCATTGGGAGTAGTTCTTCCCTCGACGTCACTTGCTTCCGATGCCTTTGGTTTGTCGGGCTCGACGACTGGACATTCTGGCCCAACTCCTGTGCCCACAATGTCATTCGTGGTCAAGAATCGGTTCTCGCCGTGGACTTGGGGCGTCGGCGTTTATGGAATTGGCGGCTTCAGCTCGAATTTTCCGGCGAGCTCGTTGGCCAATCCCGGCACGGCGAACCCCATACTCACACCGCAACCTCCTAACGGCGTAGGAGTGGGACGCGTTTTTTCACGTGCTGAGATCTATCAATTGGCGCCAGCCGTCTCCTATGCGCTGTCGGACAAACTGTCGATTGGCGTATCGCCGACCATCGACCTGGCCAGCGTTCAAGCCGACCCGCTCTTTCTCGCCCCGCCCAATATCGTGGGTGGCGTTTCGACCTATGGTCCTGGCGACGCTTCCAGCTTTGTCTGGGGCGGTGGCTTTCAAGTCGGGGCGTACTATATCCTCAATCCCAATTGGCGGCTGGGCGCAAGTTTCAAGAGCATCCAATGGTTCGAGCGAGTGCACTTCAACTCGAACGATCAGAACGGCAACCCGGTATTCGCGAGCAGGCAATTCAACCTGCCCTCAGTTACTTCGATCGGCGCATCTTACACCGGTTTCGAGCGATGGCTCTGGGCGGTCGACGTGCGGTACTTCGATTACGACAACGCGGCCGGATTCAACGAATCGGGCTATCGGCCCGATGGGTCAGTCGCGGGCTTGGGCTGGCAGAGTGTCGTGGGTGTGTCCAACGGTTTGCAATATTCGCTCACCGATCGCTTGGATCTCCGTGTCGGGTATACGTTTGTCGACAATCCGATTGAGTCGTCGCAAGAGCAGTTCAATGTCGGCACGGCGCTGATCATGGAGCATATTCTGAGCGTTGGAGCGTCCTATCGATTCCGCCAGTGCGTCGTGGCAAATGTTGCTTACACCCACGGGTTTCAATCCTCACTCTCGGGCCCCTACGTCACGCCGGCGGGGCCGATCGCAGGAACGAACATCACCAGCACCACTTCAGTGGACTGGATTACGGCCGGCTTTACGGTGCAGTTCTAGCGAACGGTTCGGTGGTTCGACCAATACCTTGACCCTTCTTCGTACGCTCGACGCGAGCGTTCGTCGCAGATCGTGCCGTCGAGTCGAGACGCCCGCACACCACCGACCGTGACGATTGGGCAAGCCTGCGCGACACATCTGGGTCGGGATCTCGCCCGCGGCCAATTCGCGGTGCCTCTTTCTTCTGCCTAGGGGTTGATTCACTAGTCTTCCCTCGTCGGGTGGGAAGAAACTTTTTCCTAGGCGCTCAACAAGTTGGTATACTCCGTGAATCGGCAGTTCGTAGAATTCCCGAGCCCGACTGCATTCTCGAGTACGGCGTTGGGTTCCCGAATTTCTCGCCGCCTACTACGTTTCACCAATTCTTTTTCAAGACGTGGGAGCGTCGAACATGGCGCCAGCTCAACTCTTCACGCGAGCCCAATACGCGGCGGTGGTTAGGCCGCTATTGCCGAGCGAGGCATTTGCGCCGTCCAAAAGAAAGCTCTGGCAGATCGGACTGCACCTGGCGATTATGGGGCTGTGCATCTGGGGCATCGCGGCATTATCCTACATCGCTGCGAGATTTGTCTTCTCCGCCATCATCGGACACAGCCTCACGTGTCTGGTTTTCTTGGCGCACGAATTAACCCACGGCGGGATCATGCGGCGCTCGCGCGTGCGCTATCCGCTGGAAGTGGTCCTGTGGGGCTTGAACCTGATTCCAGCGACGATGTGGCGGAAATTGCACAATGAAAATCACCACGTACACGCCAACACGTTGAACGACCCCGATCGATACTTTCGCCAGTGCGAGCTCGACTCCCCTGGCGGATCGCTGCGGCGCTGGTACGCGCGCTGGTTTATGCCCCATCGCTTGACGTCTCGCTGGAATCTAGGTGTGGGCTTTCATTTTATCACGTATGTCTTGCGGCATCTGACCACGGTCTTTTACCCAGGCAGCCGTCGTCCGGCAATCGTCACATTCAAGCCCGACTATCGGCCCGCCGAGCGGCGGCGAATTGTCCTCGAAGTGCTGTGCATCGCGGGCATGCAGGTGTTGATCTATCTGGCCGTCGGCCGCTCCGTCTCCGCCTGGTTGTGGGCGGGGCCGATTGCGTTGCTCTTCACGTCGACCTATGCCATGTCGTACATCTGGACGAATCACTACTTGCACGGACTCAACGAGTGGCACGATCCGCTAGTCGGCTCGACCTCGGTCGAAGTGCCTCGACTCTTCGACAAATTGCACAGCAACTTCTCGTATCATTCCGAGCATCATCTTTTTCCCGGGATGAATTCGGAATACTATCCCCTCGTGAGCGAAGTTCTTCGCCAACAATTTCCGGATCGGTATCATCGCATTACTTATCGCCAAGCCTGGCGGCAGCTCTGGAAGGGGGAGCCGTTCATCGTCGAGGAAAACCTCAGCCGACAGCCCAACCTCGTCGACGAAAGCGAATCGAGCTTAAGTGGCCCGCACGGAGATTTCGGCGCGGCAACGTCGGAGCCTCGGACCGTGGCAAGCAAAAGCGAAGTTGGCGTTGGCCCCCACGCAAGATCCTCGTAAGTCGAAGCCGGCGTTGCCACGAACGCCGCCAGTTGAGGCGTTGCTGGCGCGCGCTTAATCGAAGTTGATCACGATTGCCGATCCGTTCGAAAGACCGGCATCTGCTTTGAGCGATCTGGTTCCTGCGAGACTTCATCTTCGCGATCGCGCCGGCTGACGAAAGCTGGAATCTCAGCAATCGCACGGCTTTCGACGTATTGGCGTCGGCAACATAGCGGCGATTTCTTTAATGGCTTGGGATCAGAACCTATCGTGCTAGTTCAAACCGCAAGTCTACATGTCCGACATCGGTCCAAATGCATTGAGCCCTTGAGAATCAACGGCCTTGCAATCGCTTCAAGTCGTTGTAAAATAAGGACTTCGCGGGCGTAGCTCAGTTGGCAGAGCGCTAGCTTCCCAAGCTGGATGTCGAGGGTTCGAGTCCCTTCGCCCGCTTTTCACGTAAACCCCGCTGAAACAAGCATTTCTGTTGCTTGCTCGCGCTCCGCCGTGCGGATGCATCCCGAAGAATAATCCAGATGCAACTGGATTATTGACGCAACGGTGGTCGCACGATTCCACTTAGTATGCGTTCGCCGCCCAGGCGACGAAGATTCCTTGCGCCATCCTCTGCATGCCGAGCATTGCAGTTCACGATCAGCCCCGTCGTCGGCTGGCCAGCAGACTGGCTCGGAACGACTGCACGCTGACTGCCGGTGAAAAGACCACGGCAGGTGCGACTGGCTCGGTGGCTCGCGCTCTCGTTTCGGCCACTGCTTCGGCAAGAGCGAGCGAATTGCGCGACTCCGTTGAAAGCAATACAACGTGTGCCGCATCCACGGCCCGCGGTTGCAGCTCCACCGGCGCCGCCGCGGTTGGTCCAGCGTTCGACGCGGGGAGACGAGGCGCCGGGGCGAAAAGCGGCAGCGCGGCGAATGAAGGGGCCGGCGCGATTGGCCCGACGAACTCGGAATAGTGGGTTTCAATGTAGGACGCGAAGAAGTCGAGCTTCGAGATCTTCGTTGGCGGCTGAGGGGGATTGACGGAGACAGTCGCCCAGGGACTCAGCGTTACGGTCACGCTGTTAAAGCTAGCGACGCCGATGTCGGAAGCCTGACCGGTCTGGTCGTCGAACGAGAATCCGTAGTTCAGGCCACCGAGGCTGACGGTGGTCTGGTGCAGGAACTGCGCGTAATGATTCCACGGTTGCCCCGTCGTGTTGAGAGGCGATCCGTAGAAGTAGTCGGCGTCTTTCCAGTCGCCCACGCCGCTGACGGTATAGCCGGGCAACAGCGCGACGCCGCGATTGAGCGCGGAAACGACCTTGTTTTCCAGCGTCGCCATGGTCGATTGTTCGGTGGGGTTCATCGTCGGACGAAAAGTATTGTCGGCGAAGACACCATTGCACTCGAATACCATCTGCGACGGGGACATCGACGAGACGTCTGCGCCGGCCATCCAGGTGGGAGCAGTCGTGGGCGTAAACGCGGGCGTATACCCGGCCCAGAAATATTGATTGTCCTCGAAGAAAGGGTAGTAGAGGTCGTAATTTGTCATATCCATAGGCGTCGTGAAGCGAAGGACGTACGCGCCGCTGGCGTCGGTCGTCACGACTCCGGTGTAGATCGTCGAGCCGATGGCGACTTCGCGCTCACTGGCGGGAGTGGCAGCGTTGTTGAACTTGGTGAACAAGGCGTCGATGGCGGTGTTGAAGTAGTCGTTGAGTTGATAACCATTCACGGCGTAGTAGTAGAGGAGCACTCCCTCGTTGTGCGCGACGGCGGTCGTGCCGCCCGCGCCGCGCGTGACCGTCCAAGTCGTGCTGCCATCGTAGTTGGTGTGGGTGCCGTTGGCGTTCGTGACGGAGTAACCAGTCACCTGCATGATTTCCGATTCGATGCGCACGTCGAACGGAAACGTCGTGGGAAAGTTCGACGTGTTGCCCACGGTGAGTGTCGTCTGCGTGACCGACATCGCCGCGTCGCCCGGCGCCATGTTGATCAGCGCGCCGCCGTTGAACGCCTGCGCTGTCGTGCTTTGCTGGTGGCGAAGGACGGTCCAGTTAGACGACCCGTCCGACTTGGGCGTGGCGTTTGTGACTTGCATGATCTCGCTGATCGTCGTGCCGTTGGCGAGCTTCTGCGTGACCTCGATGAAGAAGGGAGTCGCGGGAAATGAAGCGCCGCAGCCGACGTTGAACGTTGTTTGGCCCGAGGAAATCGCAGTGTTCAAAGCGGTTTGCGCAAAGACGGTGGCGCTGACCGATTGCGCTTGCGAAAGCACGCCGCTGGGATTGAGAATACGATACGGCCCATACGTCGGGTCGCTCGTCGGCCAGATGCAGACGGCGTAGGGATCGGCCGAACCGCTCAGGAAGTCTTGGAACTGTTTGATCACCGAAGCGCGCGACTCGGCGATGCCGACGCCGCCGGCGATGTTGCCTGGGTCCGAAGAATCGACCACGATCGACATCGGAATGCCAAACTGGTCGACGTTCGTCGTGTCGATGTTCAGGTTGCCAGTCGGATTCATGGGCGTGCTGAACGACAGTTCGAAGTAGTCGAAGAAGTCGTTGCCCGTCGCCGGACCGTTGACGCTGCCGTCGCCGTTGGTATCGAGCGTCAGCGGCGCGCCCATCGACACGTACGCGCGCATCGAATTGGGACCGTACGTCCCGTAGGCGGCGGTCGTGGGAAGCGAGTCGGGCAGGTTGATGACGTAGGTGTGAGTGCCCGTCTGCGTGAGCGTGTTCAGGGCGATTCCGGTGATCGAGCTATTGTGCGGCGTCGCCGTCGGAGTCCCCGACGCGTCGTAAGAGTACCATGTCGTCTGCGTGCCCGGCGGTCCGACAGTCGTGGCGAAGTCCTGGCTATAGAGTGTCAGGTAAACGTCAGAGTCTGGGAACGCCAAGGCGCCCGCCGCGTTGACGGTCGAGTTATTAATGATCGTAAAGGGAAACGTCGCCATCACGCGACGATCTTCGAGCGACTCGAACTGGAGCCGCCGCGTCGAGGCCCGTGCGGTCCGCCGTCTGGCGGGGGTTCGCGGTCGCACTCGATCGAATGCCTGCTGAAGCAGATTCATTTGGGATCTCCCGGGGCGCCGCGCATGCGTCGACACGTGCGCGGCACTCATTACGTGGGTTTGTCTAGGAAGTGCGACCGGCCATCGGCCCGCGACTCAACGTAGGAAGATCAGCGTGCCGACTGGACATCGCCGGTTCGGCGGGGCTCTGTCGTGGTGGGATGCTAGCGAGGGATTGGCGACTGGCGGACTGCGCAGGGCTCCCGGCTAAGTCGTTATCGACCAGAGGGTAGGTCCAAGTAAGCGATTTCGGCCGGGCGAGTTGCTGTCCGCACCGCTAGCTTGCGACAAGACTGCAGCTTGTGCTAGCGGCGAATCATGATCGCGTGCTGTGAGCTGACCAGCTAGCGGACCCTCAAGAAACGAATCGCCAATTGCCTTCGAGAGATAAAGTTCGACCTTGATCCGAAACGCAGGGGCTGCCTCGCCAAAATGAAAAGCATCAAGTACCGCTAGGTGGGACTACCCGAATCCATCCACACGCGCACGCTCGTGCCGGTCACGCGCTATTGGCGACACGAGACCGACTATTCTGTTATAGGCAGTAATAGCCAGTCGACATGTCGAATCTCGCGATCGGTGCGGCGAGGTAATTCTTGGCCAGTGAATTGTTCGACCGCCCACCCGCATATCCGGCCAAGCTCGTTGGCGTCGGCGTCCGGATCGTAGAATTCTCGCAGCGTGGCGGCGGTGCTCCGTGCGTTCAGGGCGACAAGGCTCGCGGCCGCCGTGCGTCGGACTAACGCCGATTCGGCGGGAATGGGCGTTGCGTCGCCCAACCGTTCCCGCAATGCGTCGACCAAGTTCGGCGGTCCTGCGTTGGAGTGAATTTGTCCCAGCGCCCAAATGGCCGCGGCCCGAGGATATGCCTGTTTCGTCAGCTCGAGTTCTGGCGGCTGTCCAACCTGAGGAATTGGTTTCGGGATGAATGCGCGGAGAAATGGATCTGCCGCCGCGAAGCGCATTCGCCCCAGAGCCAGGATGAGTTGTTCGGCCACGCGATAGGTCGGCGGGTACCGCTGCAAGTCGATTGGGGCATTGCCGCCTTTGGCATAGATCGGTGCGAGTTCCGCCACCTGCGCCATAATACGATCCGAGTCGCGGCGCAGCTTGGCAAAGATGGCCTCCCCCGTTTCGGATACGGCCAGTTGGCGCAGCGCCCAGGCTGCGGCGATTGACACCGTGGGCGGCTGATCTTCCAACAGCTTGAGCAAACGATCGGCCGCTGGCTTGTGGTCGATGCTGCCGATTACCAGGGCGGCCTGCTCACGGCCTACCGCGTGTGGCGAATCGAGAGCCGTCGTTGCGGCCTCGCGTACGGCGACGGCGAGCGAATTGACGCCCGCAAGCCGGACGAGTGCGTTGGCCGCATCGCGCCTGACGAGCGGATGCGGGTCGTCCAACAACTTTGCTAGAATCGCAACCGCGCCAGGCGATTGCTGCGCGGCCAGCAACTCGACCGTCAATCGCCGGACGCGGGCATCGGGGTTAGCGGTGAGTTTCGGTTGGATCGCGATCACAGCGTGGGGGTCCAATTGAATCAGACGCTCAATGGCGAGAGCGACGACCGCCGGCTCATCGTCCGAGGCCAACTCGACGAGCAGCTCATGAGCGACGGAGCCGGAGTGCCGCGAAAGCAACGAAGCGGCCGCTAAGCGCTTGGCGATTCCCGTGGTAGATTTGTCGGCCGCGAGTTCGCGTGCATCTTGCTCGAGCGCCTCAGGACATAGAACAGCCAGCGCTCGCGCCGATTCCATGCGGACGTTCGCTGGGGTCTCTGGATCGACAACCAGCGCACGCAGCGCGGGAACAGCGGTTGCTTCGCCGACTTTCCCGAGCGATTGGATTGCAAGCAACAATCGCCGACGAGTGGTCCGCGGCGCGGTGAGCTGCGCGAGCCAGTGCGCTCGCATGGGCCGGTAATCCCAACGTGCCAGCGCAGGTTCGACGACCTCTGCCATTTCCAGGCTTGAGTCGGCCTGCGCACTGAGCAAGGGCGCCGTTTGTCCGGCGTCGAGTTCGACCAACGCACGGGCGATTGATAATCGCGCCGCGGCGTGCTCGCCGTCGCGCTGCAGGGCCTGGACAAGTGACGGCGTCAGGTCCTCGAGCCCCGCAACACCAAGTCGACGAGCGCGAACGACTGCCTGTGCCACATCGAGGTGCAATGCCGCTTCGGGTCGATCCAGGGCTTGCAGCCACAAGGGCTTGAGCCCTGGCGGAATCACATGGACCTGCGTCAGTGGCTCGAAGTGAGGTCCGATATCTTGGACGCCGTCGATTTCGATACTTTGGGCCGTGGCAGACAGCGTGAGGACGGTGAGGCAGGCAACCATTGCGCGCAATCGCACCCAGCGTTCAACTTGCGCGGACCATGGTGATGGGCTTCGCGTGGCACATTTGCGGTAAAGCAATTTCAATCGGTGCGCTGGCATGATCGTGCGGGCGTGGATCTTTCTCAAAGGCGGTCAGCGCGGTTGCGTCAGCCGCCAGGTTCGAAACGTCAATAAAGCCAAAGAGAATGCCGTTGCGCTGGCGATGATCCACCAGTTGGCCGGCAATACGTTGTATTGCGAAAAATTGGAGACTTCCAAAATACTCAGTGCGGCGGCGATCGGATCGATTCTGAGCGCGGCTTGCACCAGGTCATGGCCAAACGGCGCATCGCGGCCCAACCACAGCAAAAGGGGACCGCCGCACAGGGCGATCAGCAACGCGTAGGAAGCGATCGTGGCCGGCGCGGTGTGCCGAAACAAGCTGCTCACCGCGGCGCTGAGGCATACCGCGAACATGGCCGTAAGCAGCAGGCACGCGAGCACCAACAGCACTTGTTGTTGCAAAACCGGCTTGATGACCATCATGATCGCGTAGCCGGGAAGCGTCGCCAATAGAATCAACAGCATGGTGGCGCCGACGCTGAGCAGCTTGCCGCGTAGGATGCGGCCTGTCGACAAGGGCGTCATTTGCAGCAAGGCCCAACCGCCGCTCTCGCGTTCGGAGCTAATCAGGCCAGCGGCCAGGCTGGGTGTGAGCATGACGATCAATGCCACCTGCAACAACACCATGATACCACCGATGGTTTCGACTCCCCAACTGAGCGTGCCCGTCGTTGCCGCGTAGGTTAGTCCGAGCGAGGCCAACGCACAAACGGCGACCAGCCGTAGCATCCATTGGCTGCGGCCGAAACGTCGCGTGCGAAATTCCTTCACTAGCACCGGGTTGGTGAATCTCCCCATGGGCTTTGTCCGCCGCTCTGGATCGACGACGAATGCGATCCGCCGCAGCCATTGTCGCGACTTGCTAGCGCCCAACGTGTTATTGCCCGCAGGCCTCGCGCGGTCGAATAGGGTCGGAGTCAGCCGCCACGTTGTATGGACGGCGAGCGCGATCGTTGTGGCCAAGGCCAAAACGCCGTATCGCAGGGGGGCCCCTGCGTCGGCGATCAAGCCGTGACCTCCCACGTCGCCTTGCCCCACGAGCTCCATGACCGCGGGGATCGGCGAAATACAACGGATCCATCCCGCGACGTGCGCAGCGCGCGTGTCGGGATGTCCCTGGAGAAACAAGTAAGGCCCTAGCGTTCCGACCGCAAGCAGCAGCACCGTTCCATAGGTGATCCGCAATGCGGAATCCGTCGACGTCGCAAAGCTGCTGATCCACAGAGCCAGCGCCGTGTACTGAACCGTGACGAGCGCTAGCACAAGGTAGAGAACGCCAATGTCGCGAGTGAGGCTTAGGCCTCCCATCGCATAACAGGCCGCCACGGCGGGCACGCTCATTGCTAGTGGCAAGGCAATATAGCCCAGCGCGCCGAGCAGCTTACCGAGGTAGATTGAGGGGCGAGACAGCGGAGTATTCAGGAGCAAGGCCAGCGTGCCTCGCTTCTTTTCGGCGACTATGGAAACCGCCGGATATGCGGGGGCCAAAAGCAGCAACATCGCAAGCAATCCGTACCCGAACAAGCGAAACACCTGCTGCGCCTGGCGCCCGGCCACGTCGACCTGCCCCTCGCTCGGCCAACGTAGGATGACCAGCAGCGAAAAAATGGCGATCGGCCCCAACTGCATGCCCAACGCCCAACGGCTGCGCAAGACGCTGATCAATTCGCGGCGGATGATCGGATTGACAGTCATGATTCCAAGCGAGTCGGGCGGAAGTCTCCTGCACGGCTATTGGGGATGTTGATTCCGCGGCAGCCATGCCTCGACCGCGTCCTTGGGCTGCCGCGTTATCGACAGAAACGTATCTTCCAAGTCACTTTGCAATTCCCGGAACTGACAAACGCCGATGCCGGCGTGTACGAGCCGCGCCAACAAATCGGCCAGTTCTTTTTGGGATTTGCTCGTCCGGAATCGTACGATGGCTTCCGTCGCCGAGCCCACGACTTCGGATCCGTCGTCCGTCTGCTCGCGAACGAGCGCCACCGCGGCATCCAGCGACTCATTGTTCGTTAGTTCAACTTCAATCAGGCGGCGTTCGCTGACTCGATGCATGATTTCGTCGAGCGTGCCAAATGCCCGCAAATGTCCGTGCGTGATGATGGCCACATCATGACAAATCCGCGCCAATTCCGGCAGGATATGGCTGGTCACGATCAGCGTCTTGCCCATTTCGGCCAGATGTATGAGCAACTCGCGCATCTCGATGCGAGCTTGCGGGTCGAGACCGTTGGCGGGCTCGTCGAGAATGATTACTTGCGGATCGTGCAGCAACGTGCGCGCGATGCCGACGCGTTGTTTCATGCCGTGGCTCAGACTCTCGACATAGCGGTCTTTAAAGCCAAAGGCGCCGGCGATCTCCAAGACTTCATCCACGCGCCGCGTACGGTCCCGCCGCGGCATGCCAAAGGCCGCACCGAAAAAATCCAGATACTCATAAACGCGCATGTTGTCGTAGGACCCGAAGGTGTCGGGCATGTACCCGACCAGACGCTTGATCTTCTTCGCATCGCGGATGCAATCCACGCCCGCAATTGATGCCGAACCCGACGTGGGCCGGACCTGACCGACTAGAATCTTGATGGTCGTCGTCTTGCCAGCGCCGTTGGGGCCGATGAAACCTAGTATGCGACCGCGGTCCAACGAGAGCGAGAGTTGGTCGAGCGCGCAGAAGTCGCCATACTTCTTGGTGAGCTCCGATATGACGACGACAGGACCGACTTCAGGCATTTCGGTCTCCAACGAACGGCCTTGCACGCGAAACTAGTGACACGTTGTCGGTCTCCAAAATCGTTTCGTTAATTCTCACCGACGACGCCTGTGACCTCGAGCGACACGCGTTCGATCTTCCAACCGACCGTCGCCACGTTCGCCGTCTCCTCTTTTGAATGGGGACCAACATTGATGTTCAGCAAGAGTCCGCCCTGGGCGTCGATTGCCAGAGCGTCCGCAGGATGCAGATCAAATTCAAACGTGCCAACCGGGCTGGTTTTGCTTGCCAATGGCACTTGGCGGTCACCGTTCCAGCCCGCGATTTCCAGTTTTCGAGAAGGGGCCTGTATGCGGATGGTCAACGTCGCTTGTTCCACCCGTAGCGGCAAGGCAGTGTCGGGCAGGTGAAAGCGGACAGTAGCTTGCGTGGACCGTACCAGAGGCCCCACCCATCGCCGGTCTGCATTGCTGTAGGCCGGTGATAGTTGTGACCCATCGGGACTACTCGTTGCCTCGTAGGTGATCAGTGGCGACGGAATCGTCACCCGCGTCCCCGCTGCCGGCTTTGTCAGCACAAGTGGCAAGGACACAAGGGCATTTCCGACCATGTGGGCTTCGGACGCCACGACAAATCCGGGATCGAAGGCGGACGTCCAAAGCAATAGTCGAGGTGTCGTTTGTGTTCCGAGTTGCGGGGCGACCTGCCGCAATACGTCCTGCCGACGTCTTTGCCCGTCATCTAATACATCCGCGCCGACGAATTGCCCGTCGGCGAGAATGTCCTGGCGGACAGCGTGAAACGAACCGTCAGTCTCGAGGCGAACCGACATATTCGTTCCGGCCGGTCCGAGCAAGATGGCGTCACCGGGGTCTTTGAGCGGTCCGATGTCGAGCCTTCCGATGATACCCATTTCGTCGAATGTGGCCGTGGCCAGCGGCGGCTCTTCGAGTGTCGTCGAAAAGGAAAACGGCGCGACCGAAAGGCCCGCGGGCAGCACGACATTTTCCCAATGCCATTGGTCGAGATCGGTCGACACCACGCGGCGCGTTTGCGCATCGTGCGCCGGTGAATCGAACGCGAACATGCCACCGTGGTTGGCCTGAAATGGTGCAGCTTGCGGATTGGCAGAGTACACGCCCATGAGGCCGCGCACGCGGACTTCCGACGATGCCGGCGCCATTTCGGCAAACTCCGCTAGCGCTACGGTGTCTGGCACCGCTTGCCGAGATCGATATCCCATGCCAACGAGCAGTAAAGTCGACGCGGCAGCGAGCAGCGGGCCCAGCCACGCCAGATGTGCAAGCCGTTCGCGTCGCGCAAGCCAAACCCCGCAGGCGAGAATTCCCAAGAACAAACTACCCAACACGGCTGCGATTGAACCACGGCCGACTATGCGGTGTCCTATTTCTTCCTGAACGTACGTCCTCCACACCTCGGGCGACGGCGCGGGCTGTGAACGCGGTTGCAGAAAATCTACGGCCAGAGCGGCCAAGGGTCCCGTGGCAACGTAGGGCAAGGGCCGTTGGGCGTCTATCGGCGGCGGATCGTCGGTCGTTCGAGCACGAGTCCAGCCGCGGCTCTCCAGCGTCGTGAACAACACATTGCCGCGACCTATCGGCTGCCAGAAGGCGGCAGGCCAGCCGGCTGCGGTGTACGCGACCGGAATGTCCGTCGCCAAAACGCGAACCAACTCCACGGGCTCGTCGAAGTGCAGCAGAGGGCCATCCTCGTGCTTAACCGTTTTACGAACGTCCTTCACTTGCAAATCCACCAGCGAAGTACGATCGACCAACTGGCAGCCAAACGCGTCGCCGAGCAGCGCGGATGGCGTGTCGGGAGTCAGTTTGTCGAGCATGATCCACAGGCGACCACCGTCTTCAACCCAGCGGCGAATTGCGATCAGGCCCAGGGGATCATCGAGCACGCGATCGCTGGCGATCACCAACTGGTCGAACGCATCCAAGGATTCCCACGACGGCGGCAACGGATCGCCTGCGAGCGAGAGCACGGGCGAAGCTAAGTTTCGCGACTGGCGCGCCACATCGATCAGCATGCGCGCCTCCGCATCGTCATCGGCGATCAAACCGGTCACGGGCCGCTCGTGCTGGAGGTTTAAGGAGCCAGAGTGCAGCACACCTCCCGTCGGTACATCGATCACACGTTCCTGCGAGTTCTTCTCCTGAGTAGTCGTGCGATCGACAAGCAGGGACTTTACGTCGACTTGAGATTGATCTTTGGAGATCAGCGCCGGAGTCAGTACGGGATACCAGGCCGACCGCCTGGCATGGGCCGGCACCCAAATGCTCCGTGCGTACTGTACGTGGGATTCGCCATCAAAATAGGAGCTGGCCAACAGTTCGACCGGATGATCCGTCGGGTTTGCAACGACGACGCGCAGCAGCCCCCATTTTCCTGGAACAAGCTTTGGCGCTCCTGCGGCGCCTTGTGCCTGCACGTATCGTGGTTGAGCCGGCTCAGCCGCAGCCATTTGCGGCGGCAAGCACCACGTCGACAGAACTGCGGCGGCAAGCAGCGATAAGATTGTCGAGGAAACGTGCATGGCCGTTACTTGGGCGCTGTTATGTCGTGAAATAAGTGAGCAAGCTTCAACGCTCTGGGGACGTACATGCCATCAGCCAATTCGATTGCCGTGCCAGTAAGCATTTGTGTAATGTGAGTGATGCGCTGGACGCACACTCCCACGATCATAGTCGGACCGCCAACCCCGGCCAATCGGCAGTGAGCGTCGCTCGTGTCGGCGCGGAACATATTTGTTCGAAGTGGTCGATGCAGTTACGATGAGCAACGACTGAAAGGAATTACATGATTCTGAATCGTGGTAAATGCGATCTAAAAACTGGCCTGCCCCTCGGCCTGGTATGGGTTCTGATCGCCGCGTCGTTCAATCAGTTGGTGCAGCCGTCGTGGGGACAGCCGTCTTCGGGGCAGTCGGCCGCTCATCTCGCCGAGACGAATCGGCTGATGCCCGGGATTCGCTCGCGCGACATTAACGACCCGGCATGGCCACGTACCATGCACGATCGTTTGGCAACCGGATTCTCGCCGCTGGCGTGCGGCATGAAAGAGGCCCCGCGCGTCTGGTCGTCCGTCGAGCTGGGAGGTCAATCGGCATCGGTGCATGTATTGCGCGCGACCGACACCGAAGACCAGTTGTTGGTCGACGATGGGCGACTGCGTCTGCTTTCGTCTAGCGGCAATGTCCTGTGGACGAGCAGCGAAACGGGCAGCCTGGTCTACTACGGCGATCAGTACGGGAATCGGAAAGATGGGCGTGGACGGTCTCCCGCAGAAAACCTGGCCGTGGGAGATCGTCCAGCGACCGCCACTGCTAAGGACAATGCGGCGGCCCAGGGCGGTGCAGCTCGCGAGTACCTGTTCATGTCGAGCGGATCTCGATTGTTCCTGCTCGATCCGCACAACGGCAAGACCTTGTGGAGTCATCGATTCAGTCCACCGCACGTGCAGGTCCGCGCGGCGGTTGCCGACTTGATTCCCGAGCAACCTGGTTTGGAAGCCGCGGTCGTCCTGCAATGGGGCGAAGAAGGCTGTGTGATCAATTTTCCGCCGGACGGCGAACCGAAGTTCGTATGGCAACGGCCTGTCGTCGTTCCCGGAGAATATGACGAACGCTACGACCACGGTTGCGATCTGCGGCTCGATCAGAGCGTGCCCGAGAAGCCGCTTATCTGGAACGTACGACGCTACCGATGTCGAGGCTTCGACGCACGCACGGGCGAGATGGTCAGCTCGATCGCCTACAATATCGGCGGAGAGCAGCGCCGCAACTACGGTTCCTGGGAGTTGGGACGCGGCGAAGGCGGGCGGCCTTTGGTCTGTGTTGTTGCCGATCGCGTGCAGTTGCACGTCCACGGCATCCGTTTGCACCGCTCCGGAGAAAACGAACTGGCCTGGCAGCACTACTACGGCGAGGTTTACAAGGACGCGCCGGGCGCGGCGATGGATTACATCGCTATCGACGATCTGGACGGCGACGGTAAGACCGAGGTTGCGTATTCCGTTTGCGATCCGGCCCACGACAATCGTTCTTTCGTCCGCATTCGCGACGGGGATACGGGCGACGTCAAGTACGAACTGGCGGATTGTTGGGGAGTTGCTGCATTCCGAGGTGTCGGCGTCAAGCCCGTCAATGGCCTGTTGGTCTATTCCGCGCCCAACGGCACGATGCCGCAACGGGGCGATTTGCGGGTCTACTGTTTTAAGGCGCCCGACAAACTGGAGCTCGTGGGCGCCGCGCCTCAATCGCGAACTTGGGGGCCAACGACGATCGCGACGCCCGAGGGGAACCAGTTGCTGGTCCGCGAGACGGACGCGCAGGGAGCAAGCCATGTCGTCCGATATACGATCGAGGACTTTCATCTGAACGCGGTTTCGCGAGCACCGAAAGGCGCGCTGTCGACGTCGCCCATACAAGCCGTTGCCCGGCGACAAAATGGCGACACTGCGTTCATCGCCCTTGATTCCGAAGGAGGGTTGTCGGCCACGACCTGGCAAGGTCAGACGCTGTGGACGCTTCCCTTGCAAGGAGGCGCAGTTCCCGCCGTCTGTGCCGCCGATCTCGACGGCGACGGTCGCGCGGAGCTGATCGCCGCCGGCGCCGGAAACGGCTTGCGAGTTTTTTCGGTCGACGACGCCGGCACGTGTCACGAGCGGCAACGCTTCGATGGTTCCGCGGAAAAAACGCCCGGTCCCACGCCACGCGGCAGCCAAAAAGTCGGCGTCGGCCACGGGCGGGTTGCCGTCAATCAGATGGGCTCCTCGGTGTGCAGCCCGCTGGCATTCGACCTGGAGAGCAACGGAAAGTTGTGCCTGATTGCACCCGGTGCGACTGCGGACGACAAGCTGGTGGTGCGAGCCTTTCTCGGTGATGGCTCGCTTCTTTGGGAGTCGAAGCTGGATGCTCCCGGCAGCCGCGTGGCAATCGTCATCAATGCCGGACAGTTCTTGCCGCGTGGGAAAGCCGGCGTTGCCGTGTCGCTGGCGCACGAAAAGCGATCTTTCGAGGGCACGTTCCTGCTCGAGGGAGCTACGGGAAAAATGTTGTGGCGGAAAGGTCTGTATCACGATGGACCAATCTGTATGCCGTACCGCACCAACGGAATCCCCACGGCGTTCGATATTGATGGCGACGGAGCGGAAGAAATCGGCATGGACATGCTCAGCTACATGGCCTACTTGCGCGGCGTCGATGGAAGTTTTGCGTATTTGCAGCACACGCCCAATATCCGCACCGAAAACGCAACCTACGCGGGTCACCTCTACAACACGTATTGCCCGTTCTACAAACAAGCTAGCGACAACGCGCCCCATTGGCTGGTCACCGCCGGGTTCGGCAGGTTCGGGCTGATGAATCCCAATCCACGCGAGGGCGTGTGGCGCGTCGACCTCGGCTACGATGTTCCGCCGCATATCGGACTAATTGACGTGGATGGAGATGGGGAACTGGAAGTCGGCTACGCAGCGATCAACAGTAAATCCTTTGTCTGCCGGAATGCAGCGACTGGCACGGTGGAGTGGGAGTTGGCGTTGCCTTACCCGCCCAACGCACCGGTGATCACGGCCGATGCCGACGGAGACGGTAAGGGCGAATTCTTGGTTGGTGCGTTTTGCATCGGCGTCGAGTCCTCGGGCAAAGGCAAGCTCCTCTGGCAAGCGCCGCGAGCACTTGGTTGGGCCGCGATTGCCGACTTCGACGGCGACGGTCGCGGCGAGATCGCCTGTCCCATATCGGGCGGTGTTGCCATTCTCAAAGGTTCCGCACGCTGACTTTGCACGTCGCCGTCACGGCGCGCTATTTTGTGCCGATGCTCGCGGCGGTCCTCGCCGTGGATGACAAGATTCATGGCGTCGCTTTGGCACTCGTCCGATCCGCCCTGGCGGTTTCGGGCTTTCCCACATACTTTACCCACGATACTTGGGTGATTAACTGATTGATTGCCGCGAAGGAGATATGCGCGTTGGTCGCATAGCGCGGAGTGGAATTCGCGGGATACGTCGCAAGCGTGGCGTCGCCCACCAGGAAGACATTAAAATCCTTGGAGAGATTTTCGTAGCCGGCCGTCGTTTTGCAAAAGCACATGTCCGTGGCGTACCCCGTAAGCAACACGTGGCGCACCTGATGTTCCTTGAGGAACTTTCTCAGCGGCGGATAGCCGTCTTCGTCGAAGATGACTACGTCATCCGGCGCCCTGGTGATGTCGCTGCAAACCGGAATGGGCAGGTCCCAATAGCCGGCGCCGTCGTATTTATCGCCCGCGTCCAATCCGGGGAACTGCTTGAAATAATCGATGACCGGCAGGTCGCGAGACAACTTCAGTTCGCTCACCAAGGGTGCGGCGCGATAGTTAAAACTTTTGAGCTTTTCCGTAAGCTGTTTCTGCGCCACCTCGCGTTCCTGTGGACTGGGATTACGATCTAGCGAGCGATAGAGCTGCTTGCGGATCGGATCGGGTCCGCCACGCAGGCTGTACATGACAAGCGCCGCTTTGCCGCGCATGCGCTTCAAGAACGGGTCGATGACCTCGTGCGTGTGTCGACCCGCCAGGTGGTTTTTGTCGGGCGTGCAAAAATCGGCCACACCTGCCGGCTCGGGCGTGATCCAGCCCTGACCGTCATCGATACCCCAGGGATGCACCACGATGACGGCCGTATGTGCGGCGCGAAGGCGATTGGGCATTTCGACGATGCCGCGGGCGTTGTACGAAAACCTCCACGCGCGGACTTCCAGATCGGCCTCGGGGTCATCGACCAAAAGGGGCGCTTCGTAGCGGCGAATTTCCTCCACCGGCTGCACGAATTCCGGATAGTCCGCCAAAAGCGGCTTCGGGTTTTTTAGCAGCGCCAATCGATTCGCATAGACTCGTTGGCCTGTTGGTGCTGCACCGGTGGGCTCCGCCGCGCCAGCAACATTCAAGCCAGTCAAGGCCGCAATCCCCAAGACCAGGACGAGAAGCGGTGAACTGCGTTTAGTGAAGATCATAGCTATCTCCCATGAGGTAGGTGCGTCACTTTCAGTGGGGCTTCGCGATCGTTAATTCAAGCCAACCGTCATCGGGACTTGCCGTTACGGTCGGGTAAACCATCGGCTTCGGATCGGCAAACTTCATGCCGCCAAAATGGACTTTTTTTTCCTCAAAGCCGTTTGGGTCGACCGCGGTGACGCGGCCGCGCGTGACTTCGAGCGTCGTACCGTCGCGCCAGACGAATTTGTTGCCCTCGCGCCGCGGCTGGCCGGCATGCCACCAGGTTACGTCGCGCGAAGTCTTACGTCGAATGGACAATTTCCCAGGTCGCGTGAGCTCGATCCGCTGCTCGTCGATTTCAGCCTTCTTCGGACCGATGCAACGAATCAGCGCGCGGGCGCCGTCATCCGCGACTAGCAATTCGGCGACGGGTTCCGCCGGCTTGTTGACGTCGCTTGCGCCCAATCGGTCGACGAGCACGGGCCGGCCGCCGGCATGAACGACGAGCTCACCCTTGAGCATGGCCACGACAATGCCGCCGGGCTCGTAGGACGACCGCAAATAGGCTTCGTTGACTTCCGGCTCGGGAAACTCGAAGCTGCGCGGCAGGTTGTCCTCTGTTTGAGCGGCCACGCTTGCATCGTACCACACGTAGGCATACCCGCCGAAGCTAAACAGCAGTTCTTCTTTTCGCGTGGGCGTGATGTACCGCGTCCGCTGCAGCGCACCCAACGATTCGTCCCAGAGGGCCAGGTGTTGATAGATGGGCCGCCGCTGTTCCCGCGCCAGAAACACCAGTACCGGTGACCAATAGTCGATTTGCCCGTAGCACGGACCGAACAGCACCGAGCGATTCATCTCGTTGTATTCCAAGTCGCGCGGTTGGCCCGCTGCGATGGCAGCTAAAGCGATGCGACCGGGAAGTGAATCGGGATGCTCGCGAAAAAGATCGCGGCCCGTTGCGCGGCGCAGCGCGTCGACGAAGAGAATCCGATACTGCAGGGTCGAGGCCCAGAAGTTGGACGACTGGTTGTTCGTTCCGCTGGGCGTCAACGCGTAAGGCAGCAAATACTTGACGTGCTTTTCGATCATCAAGTCGAGCCATTTCGACGCCTGGGGAGCTTCGCCCAGGAGGGCCAGCGCGACGACGCCGAAGGGCGCCGCGTCGACGCTGCCGTGATGCTTGTTGTAGCCTTCGCCGGCGGTCGTCGCGTCTTGAAAGAAGACAAAATACTCCGCACAGACAGCGACCAGCGCGTCGCGAATCTCCGCGCGTTGAGATTCGTCGAGACGATCGAACAATAGATCGTAACTGACGGCCAGCGCTTTCATGATCCGCAGCACGGCATAGGCTTTGCTGGCGTCGGGCTTGTTCGTGGCTTCGTTCTTCCACACCCGCGCCGCGGCGAGCGTCCAGTCGCGCGCCGCGACAAAGTACGGGTCGTTGCTGGGATCGGACAGCGCGGACGCGAACGCCAGATGCTCGACGATCGCGGCATCGTGCATGGCCGCGTAAAAGCGGTCGTAGAGGTTTTCGTAAATCGGATCGGGTGCGATCGTGGGAGTCCATTCCTTCCGAGGCGGTTGAGTGCGACACCAATCCGCCGACTGCGAAAGGTTCCGCCAGATTTTGGCATGCACGCCGTGCGCTCGCTTCTCTCGCAGCCGCGGTAGGTCGGCGGAGGTCATATAGAGTCGCGGATGTCCCGACACGCGGAGGGTTTCGTCCCCAACGGCATGCGAGCTCGTGACTAGAACGCCGAAGATTGCGAGAACGAGTGCCGGCGACAGGCGAATTGGCATCGGTGAAACGGCTCGAAAGTGGCGGCAATGCAAAGGATGGTCCGCGCTATCCTCAGAAACGAAAAGTGATGCGTCGAAAGGTCGACCGCTGACGCACCCGAGGTAAATGCGCCGAGCAATTGGGGTCCGCGGTTATCTTCGAGCCGGCCCCTTTAGATCAAAATCTCTTGAGTTTGGCCCGGGTTGAATATCCTGCGTCAAAGTGCTCTCGTCGTTGTACAGAGCAGGAATATACATGAGCTTTTCCTCGATCGATTCCGGATTCGTCCGAGCCTTGGCGGACATGTCGGGAATCTTCTTGCCGGTCGCTCGGAAGGCATAGATTTCGACCCGATGCTTGCCCACGACCGGTCCGTCGGCATCCAAGGAGTATCTGCCTGCGGCGATCGGTCCCTTGGCGGAAGGGCCTTTGGTCCCGTCGCGCGGAATGAAGACGATCTCGCCCACTTCCAGCGGCTTGCCCTCGAAACTGACTTGGCCTGAAATTGTGCCGCGGTCGAGCTTCTCCTTGCCGCAACCGAGCAAGCAACAGAACGCGCAGGCAGTAATAAAAATCGGCGCTGCTTGACGGATCTGGCTACGCATGCGTTGCCTTACTGAAAAGGACCGACCGTAGCGGCTTATTGCGGCGCGGATGGTCGCAATCACAAGTGGCTAGAAGTCGGTGATCACGTTGCCATCCTGAATCTCGAGCAGATTGACCAACGTGTCGCGCGGCGTATTCTCGCTCACGTACCGCACGGAGCCATCGCACATGGCCACCATGACGCCGCCCGGATGCCAACTGTTGAATCCGTAGGCGTGACCGTTGATCATCCGCTTGCCGACGTCGAAATACACATTCGTGAAAGCCGTCATGAGTCCCGAAAAGCAAGAAAGCTGCCAACTGGTCGGCCCCGGCACGCCTGCCCAGTAGGCCGTCGTGGAAAACTGGCCATCGCCGAACGCGTACGCCCGTTCGCCCGCCAGGAAAGTGTTGGTCGTACCGTCCGTGATGTCTCGCATCCGCACGCTGCTGTTTCGATAGAGGACGCCGGTCGGGCCCTTCTTGCAACCCGTGATGGCAAACGGATTCGACGACTTGAGCGAGTTCCAGTTTTGCCACGAAAGGTAACCGAAGTTGCAGGGCTCGCAACTAGAGCCGCTCGCGACATAGTTGGAAATCCCCAGTTCGGGCACCTCAGGGTAGTAGCCGCTGTAGGCCGCCCAACGGTCGCTGTCCGGAGCCTCGTCCGAGGGGCAGCGGTACATCGATAGTTTCTTTCCCACCAGATCGAGGTTATCGATCTGCCCTCCCAGAGTGCCGGCGGAAAGTTGCAGTCCGAAGTTGATCTGATCGTAGAGCGGCTTGTTTTCAGAGTAGGGCAGGATATGAGCGCCCCATGCGAAATTGTTGGAACGCTTGATATTCGGCGTCGTTTCGTCTTCCGTCCATCCAGACGGAAACGTGCCTGTCGCGTCGTGATAGTTCTGCATGGCCAGGGCGATTTGCTTGAGATTGTTGCCGCACTGGCTGCGCCGGCCGGCCTCGCGAGCCGCTTGCACCGCGGGCAACAAGAGCCCAATGAGCACACCGATGATGGCAATGACTACCAGCAGTTCGACAAGTGTGAAACCGCTCTGGCAACCGCGACGAAGTGCGTTCCGCCGCTTGGTGGAGTTCCGAATCTGATTCCGGACTCGGCCGGTGAAACCGAACCACTCGATGGCGTCGCCACATCGCTGGCTGGCCAGTTCACATGCGATGTTTGACATCGTCGCGCTCCTCGGACGAAACTCTCGAAACTTGCAATGACGACGCGGGCGTATCGCCGTCTAGATAGCTGCTGAACCGCGCCTTCAATCTGGCCGATGCGGGGATTCGCGACAAGTGAATTTTTTGGTAAAAGAATGCCGTTTTTTGACACAGTCTCTGGTAGGATGGACATTCTGGCTGGATTTTAGCGCCGGCGAATCCGCACGCCATTACGTCTGGTGTCAGGTCGAGCGACCGACAATCGAATGAAACCCACCAAGCACGTCGCCGTTCTGATTGAAACCTCGCGCGAGTTTGGACGGGGGCTATTGCGAGGCGTGTCGCGGTTCTACAACGAGAACGGACGCTGGTCGATCTACTTCGAGCAGCACGACCTGCGCGATCCGGTGCCCGCCTGGCTGCGATCGTGGAAGGGGGACGGAATTCTGGCGCGCATCATCAACCGTCCCATGGCCAAACGGTTGCTGGAAACGAAACTGCCACTCATCGACTTGCGTGGAGGGAGCCGCCCCTTGGGGTTGCCCCCTTTCGGTCCCCGCAGCGACTCCATTTGCCGCATGGCTTTTCAGCACCTGCACGAGTTGGGTCTGCATCACTTCGCGTTCTGTGGAGAGCAGCGTGGCAGGTTCTACTACGATGACGAACGGCGCGACTGGTTTCAACGAATCGCCGCCGACCACGGGTATGACTGTCACGTGTTCGCGCCTGGCGGACGGCAGGCCGCGCGAACCTGGGAAGAAGAGCAGCGACAGCTCGGTGCGTGGCTGAAATCGCTTCCCAAGCCGATCGGCATCATGGCCTGCCACGACGACCAGGGGCAAAAGATCTTGGATGCCTGCCGACGTCGTGGATTGCTCGTCCCTGACGAAGTCGCGGTGATTGGCGTCGACAACGATCCATTCCTTTGCAACCTGTCGATTCCGTCGCTTTCGAGCATTGACGTGAACACCGAGCGGATCGGCTACGAGGCGGCCGCGCTGCTCGACAAGCTTATGCGCAATCACACGCAGCTAACGCAACCGGTTTTTTTCGATCCCGCCGAGGTCGTGGCCCGGCAATCGACCGACGTCCGCGCATGCCCCGATCCCGAAATTGCCGCCGTCATTCGGTTCATCAGCCAACATGCTTGTGATGGCATTACTGTGACCGAAATCGAACGGCGGGCCGCGCTGTCGCGCAGCCTGCTGAACCGGCGATTCAAGTCCATCGTGGGGCGATCGCCGAAGGCGGAGATTCTACGAGTGCAGTTGGCCACGGCCCAGCGATTGCTGCTCGACACCGACTTCCCCATCTCCGACGTTTGCCAAAAAACCGGATTCAGCACGCCTCGCTACTTCATCGAGGTTTTTCGCAAGCGATTTGGAGCGACACCCAGGGTGTTTCGCGTGCGCCACGGTCGACACGATGGGCTGGCGGGCTAGACGAATCGATTCGTCAGCGTTGCAACTTGGCGCCGCCTGACAAGCCTGCCCTACTTCTCCAAATAGCCGAATAGGTCGCGCAGTTCCTGCGGCGAGAGCGAGTCGAGGAGATTCTCGGGCATCAGTGAAACGCTCGATTCGTCAATCGATTCCACCTGGTCGCGTGGGAGTTTGACTCGCTGGTTCTTGGCATCCAGGATCGTAATGCCGCCGGCGTCCTGTTCGGCCAGCAAGCCCGTCAGGATCTGTCCGCTACCGGTCTGCACAACGTAATTGAGGTACTCGTGGCGAATGACCGCGCTGGGATCGACCAGATTCGCCAACAGGGCCGCCCGATCCTTGCGGTTGGCGGTCGTCAGATCGGGGCCGACCTTGTTCCCCTCTCCGTGCAGCGTGTGGCATACGGCACAATGTTTTGTAAACAGCTCCTTGCCATGCGCGGCGTCGCCGCTGCCTGCCCGGAGATCGTTATTATAGCGGCGCATCGTGGCCAGCTTCTCCTCGGGCGTTCCGGGGCCGACGTTCCCCCAATGCTTGCGAACCAACGCGTCGAGCGAATTATCGCCGAACAGTCCGATGCCTCTTAGTTGCTCGATGGGCACTTCGGTCGCCGGCAGTTCGCCACGATCGACTATTTCGAGTAGCACCTTGGCGCTGGACGCGCGGTACAGCAGCACGTCGCGAATCTTCGAGCGAACCGGCGTCGACATCCGCGGATATGTTTTCAGCAAAGCGCTGGCCGCGGACTTCGACTCGAAGCGACTCAGCACGTCCAGCGCCGGCAGCTTTTCGGAATCCGGTTTGTCGCTTGCCACCAAGGAAAGCATCGGCTCGATGATGTCGTCTCGACCAAACTCGCGCAGTAGCGACAACGCGGCCAGACGATTCACCCCGCTTGTGTCCGCGTCGGTTGCCGATGCCTTGAGGCCCGCATAGGCATCTTCCACTTCGGCCCGCAATGCCAACTCCGTCGAGAGCAAATCTCGCGGTTCTTGCTTCCAAAGTTGGGCTATGTATCGCTTGAGCTCTTGGGTGACTGGCTCGAATGTGCGTCCATTCGGCAACGTAGCGTCGGCGGAAACAACCGCGGCCTGCTCGAACAACCCGCCCTGACCAACCCCTGGAAGTGTCCGCGAGCGTTCGGCCAAGCCTAAGCCCAAGTGTTCGTGCATCGAACTAAGTTGATCGCTGGGAGTCGCTTCGAGCAGCCGCAGGCACCAGCCATAACTGGCCCGCGAGCCTTCGGCTGCATAGCGGCGAACGAGCCGCTTGATGTTGTCGCGTTTGGCCGGGTTATCCCAAGCCGTGGGATTCGCGAAGAACTTGAGCAGCGGCTCCGAGTCGATTATCGCCTTGTTCTCGATTGCCCACCACAAAGTCCACGTGATTCGCTCGTCGCCTTCGTCCAGGTCGCGCGACAGTAGGCGCTCGACAATCGGCAGTCCTTGTGCGCCGGGCAATCGCTTGGCACTGGCGGCCAACTGCAAGCGCACGATCGGGCTGGCATCGTGATCGGCCAATTCTAGAAGTTTCGCATGTACTGCGGGCGAGGCCTTGTGACGGTCGCCCACGAGTCGCACGGTCCAAGCGCGAACATACTCAAATGGATGTGCAAGCAGCTTTTCGGCGGTTGCGTCATCTAAACCAGCGCTCGCGTGCAATGCCCACAAGCCTTCGAGCGCCAGCCGTTCATCGCCCTTGTCCAACGCCATCGTCCGCAGTCGGGGCACGACCGACGCATCGCGGCGATACGCCAGCTCGGTCCGCGCACGTTGGACGAACCAGCCGTTGGAGTGCGACAACAAATCGACAAGTTGCGCGCTGCCGAGCTTAGCCAGGTCGAACGCCCCAATGGGCTTTACACCCACGGCCTCGATCTTATAGATCCGACCATTGCTGTGGTCCCATTTTGCGTCGGGATCGGGATGAGCCGTGCGACGATCGCAAAAATCGCAGACGTACATCGAACCGTCGGGCGCCAGGCACATATCGGTTGCGCCGAACCACGTGTCCTTCGAGTCCAGCAGCAGTCCGCCGTAGCGGGCACGAACAGTCGTTCCGGCCGGCTCGATGTGCCACCACGAGGCAGTGTGCCCCAGGAAGTTGCCCGCGATGAACTTGCCGCGATACTGTGGCGGAAACGAATCGCCCAGGTAGATGGTGCCACCCGTGGGAGGTCCGCCGGGGATCTCGTCGCACGTCAATTGCGGGAAGAAATGATAGGCGTACGGATTGTGGACCGGACCGTGCTTGCCAAAGCTCTTGTAGAAGTACCCACCCTGGACGGCATGCACCAGAGGTCCGCCGTTGGTCGAATAGAATCCGTCACCACGTTCGTCGAACGTCACACCGAACGTGTTCGAGCCGCCTTCGCAGAACAGCTCAAACGCACGAGTGATTGGATGATAGCGCCACAGCCCCTGCTGGAACTCTATCCCGCGGATGTTGCAGGTCGTCGTACTGCCGTTGACGCCGTACAACCAGCCATCGGGCCCAAAAGTCAGATGGTTGGCCAATGACTGCGCGTCTTCCATCCCGAAACCAGTAAGGAGAACCTCGGGATCGGCGTCGGGCACGTCGTCGCGATTGCCGTCGGGATAGAACAACAGGTAGGGGACTTGTAGCACGAATACGCCGCCATGACCGAATTCCAAACCGGTGACCAGATTCAGCCCATCGATAAAGTCGTGAAATTTGTCGGCCCGGCCGTCGCCATCGGTATCCTCGAGAATCGTGATTCGGTCTGCACCCCGTGGGCCACGTGGCGGTGGCTCGGGCACTCGGTCGTAGACGGTGCGCGACCAACGATCGACTTTTGCTCGCTTCAAGCCGGCGGGGTTGGGATACTGAAGGTATTGGATCGTCCACAGCCGGCCGCGGTCGTCGCACTTGACCAGAATCGGATCGCGAACCTCAGGCTCGCTGGCGACCAGCCGCACGCGGAGGCCCTCGGCGACCTTCATTTTTCCGGCGGCCTCGGCCGGAGCATATCCCTGTGCCTTCGCGAATTGATCTCCGCCGGCAACGACAAGACAGAGGATCGAGATGAAAGTTCGCATATTCGTGGCTGCAAGAATAAGAATCGGCACGTAGCAAATCGGTTGACGGCGAATTAGGCGGTCTTGACCCGCGACGCGATCGTTTGCAGGTCGACAATCGCCGCACGATCTTTCGCTTGCTCGACCAGGTCGCATATCAGGTCGATGCATTTGAACTTCGGATCGACAACGCCCAGGCACGACGGGTGCGACAAGAAATCGTAGACGGCGGCGTTCTCGATCGCCCAGGTTACTCCCAACCGGACCGCCTGCAAAAAGTGCTCGAGCTTCCAACGGCCGCCGCGAAATGCCCCGATGTCGCTGATCGGGTTCATGGGAATATCGATCAGACCGGTTGGATACACGAAAGGTTGCGAGCGAACTTGGGCCGCCACGATATTCCGATAGACTTCGTCCGAGGGCGTTTCATTCGCGGCGTGCAGCTCCCGCACGCCGTCGAAGGCGGGGTACTTGGCGCTAACCCATTTGAATCCCAAATCCAACAGCATCCGCTGGACGTCCTCGCGGCCCGCGAGCCCGTCGGCAAACCCGCCGGGAGTGCGAAAGCCATTCGGCTTGACGCCAATCCGTTGTTCGAGAGCCCGCGTCGTTATTGCGATATTCTCGCGAATGACCTCCTGGACAGGTTTGCCCTGCACCAACCACGGAGCGCGGGCGAAGCGGAACTGAATCTCATTGGCGTCCTTAGCCAAAACGTACACATGATCGTAGGTATGATTTCCGATCGAATGCCCTTGGTTGGCGATCTCCTTCAACCAGTCGACATTCTCCTGCTCGAGCACGCGGCCGACGACAAAGGCATGCACCACGCCCCCGCGTTTCTTGACGCGACGGCAGGCCTCGACCGTGTAGGCCTTGGCCGCGTCGTTCAAATTGCCCTTTTCGTAGTCCCAATGCCGGTCTTCCCAATTGGGAAAATTGCGCGACATCTCTAGGTCGAGCGTGATGGCGATGAGCGCCTTGTTGGCTTGCGGTGCGTTCTGCGCGCAGACGGTTCGCGGGGCGACAACAGCATACGCAGCGCCCGTCGTCGCGGCGGCCAAGAAATCACGGCGAGAGGGCTTCCAAGCACCACTGGCCTCTCGTGCGTGAGGTGGGTACGCCCCCGTGCTGCTGGTTTCAATCCGAGACATCTGTGAATTCACGGCAAAACTCCGCTCAATCATCTTTATGGAGTCTAAACGGGCTCACCCGATCCGAAAACGTGACGCGACCGAAGCGATGCGGCGTGTGAAACGCAGGGGCGGGAGTGTCTCCCGGCGACCATTGGCTGTATTGCATGTTCGTATCGCCGCCGTGGCGGTTGAAATTCAAGTGCCACGCATCGCCCGGCCGTGGCGGCGAGTTCTTCATCACTTTGGCGAAGTTAGAGAGCGGTATCGCCACCTCAACGACCCAATACTCATCTTGGTCGTCGTCCTTGTTGAGCGTGCCCACGTACTTGCCGGCAATCCGGACGCCGCTAGCGTCCCACTTCTCGCGTGGGCCTGTCGCCCCCAGGGGTCGATGATTGTCGACGTAGCCGCCGATTACGTTCCACTCGACGTTGTAATAGAAGTCGGGCCGATCCGGATCCGGCACGATCATGACCTCGAAGCAGTCGTCCTTCGCGACAGCGCCATCGCGCTGCTTGTCGCGCGCGGTGATGTGAGCGTCCTGGCAAACATGGCCCACGTACAAATTCTGGTCGTCCCAAAGCAATTTGGCGACACTCTGTTCTCTGGCCCCTTCTTTGAACCAGGGGAAGTGAAAGATTCCTACTTCGGGCGCCGCCAACCAGGCGGGTTCGTCGAGTTGGCCGTCGATCTTGATCGGCGTTCCCGTGCGCACGATTTCATATTGCGGACGGTGGAACGCCTTGGCCGGTTCGTCGGCCCGCGCCTGTGCTAATGAGCCGGCAAGCACGGCCACGACGAGCAGTAAGAATCGTTCGCACTGATATTCGGATGGAATCATGACAGTCCCAGGAGTCGACGCGCGTTCTGGCTGCTGATCCTTTGCCGCGCGTCCGCGGGCACCTTGATTCGATCGAACAACTCGAACTGCGGAAACTCTCGTTGCGTGAGATCGTAGTAATCCGTGCCAAAAAGCAATCGGTCGGCGCGACGACGCAGAAACGCCTCGCCAAACTTCGGGTCGCGCAGCATGGCATGCGCGCCGCTGGACGAAAGGTCACCGTAGAGATTGGCGAATCGATCCATCAACTTGTCGATAGCGCCGCCGGGAGCGACGTCGCCAGTCGGGTAGCCAACGTGTAGATCAGTTTGAGTGAGGTTTCCGGCGATCGATGCCCACCAACCCTTGCCGTGACCGATCATGACGAGATCGGGCAGCGCTTCCAAAACTCGCTCCAGACCGGGGAGCCCTGGACTGTCCATATTCGCCAGGTTGTCCAAATGAAACAGCACGGGCAATTTCGCTTCGCTACATGCCTCGTAGAGCCTCAGGCACAGCGGATCGTCGATCGGCATTTTTGGCTTGTGTTCACCGAAGCCGCGCGCACCGGCGTCTCGATAACGCTTCAGCAGGTCGACAACCTGTCGCTTTTCAGGAAGGTGAGTGCTCAGAGTCCGCGGATCGATCGCACAAAACGGGATTAGGCGATCGGCGTGAGGTCGCGTCTCACGCAAGACAAATTCAGTCGAAATCGGATACCAGAACGCCTCGGGCGAAACCAAAGGCAACACCGCGGCTTTGGCGACGCCATGAGCGTCCATCCAGCGCAGTGCGTCATCGGCCGTAATCGGTCCATGTTCCGAACCAAACCAACCTTGTGCGAGGTGAATGTGAATATCGAAATAGCCATTGCCAGCGGGCGTTTTTGTCCGTTCGGCTACATGGGGCTTCTGCGCCATCGCGATTGAGCCCAAACCAAGGGCTGCAACGCCGCTAAGAAATGCGCGGCGTGGGACTCGCAAGGTGTCGAGACGGTTGCAACTACGCATGGTTTTTCTCGTGCGGAAACTGCCTCGGCTAGGGCCGAGGTCAAAGAATCGCGACGGCTTCGATCTCCAGCTCGAGGCCCGGAATTGCCAATTCGGTCGTGCCGACCGCGGTGGATGCCGGGTACGGTTCGATAAGGTAGTCCCGACGAACCTTGCGAAATAACGGCAGGTCACGCGCCAGATGCACCCAAAACGAGCGGATGATCACGACGTTCTCAAAGGACGCACCGCCGGCCTTGAGAATCAGTCCAATCCGATCGAAGGTTTGCCGGATCTGCGTTTCCATGTCCGCCTTCACGTCTTCGGGACCTTGCCCGGAGACAAACAGCAGACGGGTTCCCTCGGCCAAAACGCCGGGGGAATACGAAGCGTCTGCCGATGGCGCACCCGCTGGCCGAATGGCCTGTTTGCGCTGTTTCGCATCGGCCGCAGCCGCGGATTGTACCGCCCCTATGTCCGAGCAGCCAACAATTCCGCCGGCCACCCCCAACATGGCGCCGCCGAGAAATTCGCGGCGACGGTGCGATTGATCGTGCCTCTGAAAAGCTGCCATGTGTGTTGATTCCTTATCATCGCTGGACCGAAGGTGAACCTCTAATGTACCCAATCAAACGCGGCGAGAGGAATGCAGGCCGTCACCGCCAAAGTCATCGTCCGTGCCGAACGACGCAAAAATCGCGTCGACACCTCGCAGGAGGAACTCCGCTCGAACCGCGGTCCCGCTGCGCCGGCCGCCACGGTTCCTGAACAGTGTATTCAGTGTTTGCTCGAGCGAAGGCGCGATGCTGTCGCTTATCGAATGCGGCGGTGTGGGCGACGGCCTTTCCGCGCGGTCGGGTAAGACGCCGGTACGAAGCTGTGTGCGAATGCCTGCCGTGCTACCGCTTTCGTTCGCCGTACCGTCGGTTATTTGGCTGGCCAGTCGCAGAACCGTCGATGCGCTTTCTACGCCGTCGTTGCTCTCGGGTAACTGCGGTGGACTCAATCCGTCGGCCGAGGTTGCGTCACCCGCACCGCCTCCGCCGCTCGGGGTCCAATTGCTGGAGATCAGGTTGATGTCGAAGATGTTGATCGTGCCGTCGTTGTTGGCATCGCCTGGAATACCGGCCTGACCGATGTTTCCCCAATGGCTCGACACCAGGTTCACGTCAAAGATGTTGACGACCGCGTCGCCGTTCACATCACCCGGAACAGGCGGCGGCGCGATCGCATACACCCAGCCCGTCGTCGAGGTAACGATGATCTCGGGCCGCCCATCGCCGTTGGCGTCGGCGATGATCGGCGAGCTCAGCAGCCCAAAGCCGGGCACCGTGAACGTCCACTCGATCTGGCCGCTCGTGCCATTGGGGTTTGCACCGACGACATAAATCGTACTGTTAATCGCGAATACCGATTCGACGCGACCGTCGTTGTCCACGTCGCCCGATACCGACAACGTGGGCGAATCGGTGAAGGCGCCGCCGACGGCCGCATAAGGATGTCCGGGCAGGTCAACGGTCCACAGCAAGTTTCCGGTCGCGGCGTCGTAGGCGTTGAATTTCGACACGGTTTCATTCGCGGGCGATACGCGGAAACCAGGCGCCAGGATGTCGAGATCGCCGTCGTTGTCCACGTCGCCGACGCCTTCAATGAAGCCAGGATAGGCATCGAAGACGAACGGCTTGTACCACACCGGCGTGCCGGCGGTCGTTATCAATCCAAACTGGGCGTAGCTGCCGGCGAACAGGATCGTCGGCGTTCCATTGTCGAGGAAGTCGGCCACAACCGGCGTTCCGTACAGTGGCGAGCCCCCCGGAAAAACGCCGCCGTTGTAGATTGATTTATCAATCAAGTTCATGCCGTTGCCGTCGACGACATAGTACTGGTACGGATGAAAGTTGACCGCTTCGTCCAAGCCATCGCCATCCCAGTCGTAGACCACCATCTGTGCTTCACCCGCATTGACCAAGAGGGGATTGCTACCCGGTGTATTGCCGTAAGTCCGCATCCAGCGTTCGACGCCGGTTCGGCCATCGAGGAGATGGAACTCGCCCGTCCCGCCCGACCCGCGCATGATTTGCACAAGCACGTCCTCGTATTCGGTGGACGTAAAGTGACCGGTTCTCCAGAGCGTGAGGCCGGGCTGGTTAAAAATCCGCGTGCCGCCGGGAACATCGAAATCAGTATGCCAGACTTCGCTGCCGTCGGGGGCCGCGGCAACGAGCCGCGCTTGTCCCGAATCGCCGACTGTTGCATAGATCGTTTCCAAGTCGGCGTCGCCGTTCACGTCGGCAAGCGCTACTCCACTGTAGTCGTGCTGACCCGTGAATTGCGTCGCGCCGGTGCGACCGCCTAGTCCTTGGCGCGTCCATAGTGTGTTCACTTGTCCGTTGGTCAACGGCTGAAATGCGGCAATCGTTTCGGATCCACCTTGCACAATGACCGTCGGTCGTCCATCGGGGCCGTCGAGCCGACCAACCACGGCGCTGGCCCGAGGCGGGCTTCCACCCTGTGAAAAAACGGCCTGCCCCGTGAAGCCTTGCAGGGCCAGTGTTCCGGGAGCCGACCCCACAATCTCACTCGACAGCAGAATGCGCGACGTTCCGGTCCCTGTCGGGCGAACAGCAATTACGTCCAAATCAATACCGTTGCCGCTGCCGAGGTTCGTGCCACCGCCCGCCCCATTCAATTGCCAAACGTCGATTTCCGTGGCGTTGGTGGAGGCGTCAATAATGCGCTTCGTGAAGAACACGCTGTTGCCGCCGGGTGCGATCGGTCCGGTCAGCAAGTCGAGCTTGCCTGTCGACGTGGCGCTATTCACGTTCAACGGAAAATCGGAAATGTTCTGGCTGACGAATCCCACGTCGTTCTGAGACCACAGGGTCGTGAAGCTCCCCCCCTGAATATCGAGGATCTCAACTGTGCCCGTGGGCGGCAACAAGGCCCCCTGTGTTTGCCGAACGAACAGTTCGGAATCTCCGTCGCCGTTGACATCTCGCAGGCCATCGACGGCATGATCCACCAAGTCGTACAACACGGCGCCGGTGAGCGCGTTAAAAACGATGACGTGCCAACGATGGTCCCCATTGTCGTTGTAGATCGAGGTGACGATGTCGAGGTTTCCGTCTCCAGTGACGTCCGCTAAAGGAAATGCGCCAGGACGATGCGAGGTTTGCTTGCCCGCCAGGTTGGGCGAGAAGGAGTAGTCCCACAACTTGACTAGGTTTCCGGAAGCGTTCCACCCGAGCACCGAAACAAAATCCTGGAAATCACCCATCACGATAAATTCTTCGCGCCCATCGCCGGTCAGGTCATAGGCGCCAAACCACCCATAGCCGCGGCCGCTCTCGTTGACGGCGGGCTTGAACGTGCCCGTCTTTTCAATCTGGCCCGTGGCCATGCTCAGCACGTAGACATCGGTCCAAGGCGTGATCGCGACTTCCAGTTGGCCGTCATTGTCGAAATCGCCGGTAATGATATTGGGAATTCCCTGCATCGCGGGAATCGTCGGCGATTGCCATTGCTGTACCCAAGCTCCACCCATCCATTTGTAGAGCCGTATATAGCCTTGACCGAACGTCGTATCGAGCACCGTCCCCTCGAGCTTCTCGAGCACACCGTTGCCCGGAATGAAGTCTCCGATCCGCACGATCGATGACGTGGACTGAGAAGTTAGCGTTCCGGTCCCCGCCAGATCGAACCAAGGCCCGTTCAGATTCCAGGAAACCTGTTCGGCCTGCGACATCAAGACGTTTCCGCCAGGAAGATTGACGTTCGACGATCCACCGCCAGGTGTCAGTCCGACCCAGCTTTCGCGAGAACCGACATATTGCGACCAGATCACACTAGCGCCCGCGACGATGTTCTGGTCGACCTGGGCTTCTCCGGTCAGACGCTTGTTGCCGCGATGCTGGTACCACTCGCCAATATCCGTAGGTTCGTCCGGTGGAGTCCAAGGCGCGGGAGCGTCGGCCTTCACCACCTGTAGATTGTCGATGTAGGCTGCGGACGAAGTAGCCGGGTACGCGCCGAAGAAACCGAGCATATTCACGCCCGGAGCGCCTGCGATCCACGGGCGGTCAGGGTTGCCGGTTCCAAAATCAATGGCGTTCCCATTGATCTTCAGTCGGTAGGTCTTGGTCGTTCCGTTCAATTCGTAAACGACGTGCAGCACCGTGTTGCTGGCAATCGCAGATTGACCGACGTTTCCGTTATCGACGACGACATCGGGACTCCCAAGATTCACGCGGAAGCTATTCCATACGGTCGTGTCGTCGACGGTCGTCGGAGCGGTGCGCGTGGCATCGCCGTAGCCGAGGCGGAAATCCAGGTAGGTCCAAGTGCGCGCGGGGATCGGCTCGCCGAGGTAAACGTCGAAGGAAATCGTGCCGGTCTGAAACTGGGTGGGATCGTCGGAAAAGACCTCGTGCCAACTGACGATTGCCTGCGACGCACCGGGAGTGTCCATCACCAGGCTCTTATTGCCCGCGATCCCGAATCGATCGCTGTACGTCCCCGCGGGGCCCGCGACTTGGATGAACGAGTTGGGCCCGGTCGCGTTCCAAAAGTTATCCGCACTGGCGGGCAGCGTTCCCACGGCGTCGCCTTGAAAGTCGTCGTACAAGAGGGTCGTGCCGTTGAGCGCAAGGCGATCTTCGAGTAACTCCGGTCCCCATACGGATAATAATCGCCTCGAACGAGTCGATACATGCATGCCACGATCATACGGTCGGCGGCCACGTCTAACGGATTTGCGCATGGGAGTTATTTCAAAGTTGAGAGGACGACTGCCTGAACCAACTCAAACGCGGATCGCGATTTACGGTGCATTGGTAGGGAAGCACATTAGTTCACGACATTCGCATACCAGGCGCGCATTGCGTCGACGCGCCAATGGCTTGCCGCAATGTGCGCGAATTTACCGTAATACCGCTTTAGGTGAGCGTCAAGCGACGAGTTCGCCACGTCCACCGAGCGGACGACGATTTCCAATCGTCGTCCAATGCCAACACTGATTGCGGTGCTTTCGCTCGCAAACTCATTCGCCATAGCACCATCGACGGGTTGGTGTCGCTTGCTGTTGAACGGCGCCGTCGCAAGCCAACTTGAAATCCTCGCGACCAAAAATCGGTAGTTATTTACGAGAAACTTGCTTGTTGTTGAATCGCGAACTGCGAGAATGCATAACGTCGGTGAAGCGCACGCTCGCCCACGGAATCGGACTAAGAAGTTGCACGTTGGTTGTAAGAGTCGGCTAATGACAACATTCACCCAGTGACAGGAGCAAGCTAATGGTTGCGACGGCTACATTTCGGGCGTTCGTCGTTGGTGGGGCGTTAGGACTGTTGTTGATCGTGGGAACTACGCGGGGCGACGTAACAATTCTGAATGAGAACTTCGACGACGATCCGGTTCACGGGCTACCCAACACGCCAAACTACTTCTTGGGAGAAGTCGGTACGAACTCCGACTCGACGATTGAAATCGCCGGACCCGGTGGACCGTATACGGACCCATTTGTCGGCGATGCGACGAATCACAGCCTCGTGCTCGACAATTTCGCCGGCGGCGTTGCGTTTCCTGCCGTCGAGTTTCCGCAGATCGGCTGGAGAAGTCAGTTTCCAGCGGCGCCATTGCAGCAGGCAAAAATTGACTTCGATTTGATCATGGGGCATGAGAGGCCCGCCGATTTCTGGTCGTACTTCGAGGTCCGAATTGGATTTACCGGATTTCCGAGCACTATTTCCGACACAATCCTTTGGAATAGCTGGCGCATCCAAAGCGGCTCACCGTTAATCTTCAACAACGGCAACGGCCAATCGCCCAATGTCTCGCCGATTATCCCCGACCAGAAAATGCACGTGACCTACGAGATTTTCGCGGATCAGACATGGTCTTTGACCGTCGATGGTACTCCAATCCTGTACGGCGGGCAGGCCAAGGTGCCCTGGATGTCGAACATTGCCGGATCTGGAATGACCAACATCTTCTTCGTGAACGCATTTGGTCTCAACAACGCTCCATCGTACGTCGACAACTTGGTCATCACGACCGTTCCAGAACCCGGTTCGCTGGCCCTGTTGGCGTGCGGCGGATTGCTGGGGTTGGCCGGCTTGCGTCGATGCCGTCGTTGAAATTTGGCCGCGATAGGAAGTTTGGCAACTTTGAGTAAGGAGTGGATCGATGCTGCGTCGTCAAAATTCGTTGCGGCCCGCGCACCTGCTGGCCGCGACGATTGTCGGGATAGGGTGCGTGTGTTTTAGCTTCTCGAAATTCGCGTTCGCGCAGCGCGTCATTCTGTTCGAGACCTTCGAGAGCGACGTGCCGGATACTCGGCCCGCCAGTTCCGATCACTATGGGCGGAGCTCCGTCGCGCCTGATCCATCGCTCGACCCATCCAAAGCCGTCGTGACCGGAGGCGCGTTTGCCGATCCGTTCCAGCCCGGCAACCACAGCATGTTGCTCTACAACCCGGACTCGACGACGCAGCAGCAGGTCGGTTGGAGCTCGGAATTCCCGGAGGACCCGAGTGAACTAAAAAATGCCATCGTCGAATTCGACCTGTGGTTGCAACCCGCCGTCGAGGGCGTGGATTTCTGGTCGTATCTGGATCTGCGGATCGGCCATAACAACCCTGGAGTTCCTCAAGGCATACCTTCGATGCTCGTCTTTCCGCCCGACGGAACGGCATGGAACACGTTCCGCGAGCAGGTACCCAACAACAATATGGCCGACGAAGGTCGATTGTACTATTACGGCCCCTATCCGACCTTCACCGACGCGGCCCAGGCAATCATTAAGTCCGGCGCGCCGATCCACGTCCGCTACGACTTTGACGGCACAAATAAGACCTATGCCGTCAAGTTGGACGATACGGCAATTACCTGGAACGACGGCGCGATGACCCATCCCTGGTTGCACATGGCAGACAATCCCGATAACGACCTTGCCACCAAGGCCCCGGGCATCAACGAGATCGCGTTCGGCACGGCGGCCATCAATCCGATGCTGGGAAAGACCGGCAACGTATACATCGACAACTTCAAGGTAACCAACCTTGATTTACCGCCCCTCGGGCCCAATGCGGATGTTAACCTCGACGGCGTCGTCAATATCTTCGACATCAATCTCGTATCGTCCAATTGGGCGAACACGGGCCTGCCGGGAATTACTGGCGATGCCAACGTGGATGGAGTTGTCAATATCTTCGATATCAACCTGATTTCATCGAATTGGAGCCCTTCTCCAGGCGGTGGCGCCGCGGTGCCCGAACCATCTACGCTGGTGCTTCTGGGAGTCGCAGGAGCATGCCTCTCGGTCGGAATCATCCGTCGACCGAGGTCGATTTTGTCAGTCGTCGATTGAGATGTGAGAATGGCTCGCTGCACGCGGCGATCGTTTTTTTTACCTGTCGCGACCGACGGACGCGATTCGGCGTTCCGCCCGTCTTGATTCGTGACTGGCCGTGCAAGTCAATTTCGCTTGTTTTGGGCAGGACCGTGCAGAGGCTAACGCACCTCTCCGGATTGGCGATGGTGTCGGCTGCACGCGGCCGAATAGCGGATGAATTTGTAGCCAATATTGCCGTGCGAGTTTGGGGAGCCCTCGCGGGATGGCGCTGCGTGGAGCGGACGAACGCTTGGCGCGTGCTTGCCTTTGACTGAGCAACATTCGTTGTCAGTAGGCAATTTGAATTTACGAAACGTTGAATTCACGAAACGACTTGCACTGGCGTCGACTCGCCGCGAGAATAGAAGTCGGAGGGAATGCGCCGCAATGAACTTGCCGAGCGCGCATCAGGGGTCGAATCGCGAAGGTGGCGATTCGCTTGTGGTCAAAGCTGTCCGCAATAGGAGAGGATATGTCATCACGGCAATTGGAGCTGCCGATCGCGATCGACGACGTGGCCCAGCTCGATCGATTGCTGAGTGAGCCCAGCGAGGCCGTCGTCGCCGGAATGTCGCGAATCGAGGGTGACATCATTCTGTTGGGCGCCGGCGGAAAAATGGGGCCCACATTGGCCATGATGGCCAAGCGCGCGAGTGACTCCGCGGAAATTCCGCGCCGCGTGATCGGCGTCAGTCGCTTTACGGACGCAGCCGTCGAACGGCGATTGAACGCCGAGAATATCGAAACGCTGCGAGGTGATTTGCTCGATCCGGATTTCGTCGCCTCACTTCCGGATGTCGCCAATGTGATTTACATGGCAGGCATGAAGTTCGGCGCCACTCGAAACCTGCCGCTGGCTTGGGCCATGAACGTCCACGTTCCGGCGATCGTCTGCCACAAGTACGCGCGCGGTCGGATTGTCGCGTTTTCCACGGGAAACGTCTATGGTTTGGCGCCGGCCGATCAGGGGGGGTCGGTCGAATCCGATGCGCTCGATCCGCAAGGGGAGTACGCGATGAGCTGCGTCGGGCGCGAGAGGATTTTCGAGTATTCCAGCCGCGCCTATGGCATCCCAATGGCACTGCTTCGGCTCAATTACGCGGTGGAGCTAAGGTACGGGGTACTGGTCGATCTGGCGCGTAAAGTTCTACACGGCGACGTCGTTGATCTTTCCATGGGATATGTCAACGTCATTTGGCAAGGCGATGCAAGCGCCATGGCGTTGTGTGCGCTGGCCGATGCGACCAGCCCGCCGCTGGTGCTCAATATCGCGGGACCTGAACAGTTGAGCGTGCGCGACGTCTGCGAACGTTTCGGGCAATTGCTCGGCAAACCAGTTCGGTTCCGCGGCCGCGAGGAACCCGATGCTTTTCTAAGCAACGGCGGCGTTGCATTCGACCACTACGGACCACCCCGCATCGCCGCGGAACAGATTATTCACTGGGTCGCCGATTGGCTCTCGCGGGGAGGAGTCGTCCGGGAAAAGTCGACGCACTTCGAGGTTCGCGATGGTAGGTTCTGAAACTTCCACACCCTCGCGATCGTATCTGCATTGCCCCAGTATCTACTTTGCCCCGCGCGGTTCCGGGCGGCCAGCGACACCGCTTGAATCCGAGTAGAGAACGCCCTCGGCGCTAGTCCACGACAGGAAATGCGCGATCCTCGTACCCTGTCTGAGTGCCAGTGATCTGGACTGGCCGGACGCCGAACTGCCTGGACGCCGATCCTTAGCCTACGGAACGGCATTCCGTATCCGCACTCGGTTCACGTCATGCACTTCCGCCACCGAAACGCCACGGCGGCCGCGGTCATCCCCAACGGCAGCCCGCCAACCCCAGAAGCCGGCGCCGAGTTCCATTTGAGGTGTGCCGAAGGTCAGTTGCGAATTGCTCGATGCCATCACGCTGCGCCGATCGACGATGGACGGGACATCTCGTGCAAATCTTTCGACGCGCCATTGCAACTGATGGCCTGCCAGCCGCATGCCGGTGAAACTACCGACCGGCGAATTTGAGACGGTCCGCATATTGTTGGTTATGCGAGGCACAAGGCTCGCGGCACTTGCAGCCGTTTGCGGGCTCGTTACGCTGTTGGGATTGCAATGTTGATTCTCAGGGGTCCGGGGTGCTAGAGTTGTACGAGCGGTTGTGCGCACGACAGCAAGCCGGCCTCGAAAAGTAAACAATTCCAATAAATCCAGAGAGAAAATCCATCGGATGGGTGGCAGAGTGGTTGAATGCGGCAGTCTTGAAAACTGCTGAGGGCGCAAGTCCTCCGGGGGTTCGAATCCCTCCCCATCCGCCTCTAAGTCCGTACTCTGTAGTAAGTTACGGCAATCCACGGCAATCGTTGCAGGGGGTTCGGTTCCCTCCTGCTCGTTACCGCCAGTTACCTGGCAATACTGCACCGGATTTCGCAGCGCTTTTTCGAAGTGCGAATCGGTCACTTGCAGGTAGTGCTCGCGGGCCACGTCTTCACTGTTGCCGAGCCACGCACAGACGACGTGCGAGGGGAACAGTTCGGCCAGTTCGGTCTGCCGCGTACTGCGGAGACTGTGGAACGGCCTCGCCCAGTTGGCCGGCTTCGTTCCGCCGCGGCACGACGTTGGAGTCGCTGCTGGCCGAAGCCCGCGAGCAGGTTGAAACCTTGAAAGCCGAGTTGCAGACCAATCCGGCCGCGGCCAGTCGTCGCCAACGCGCGG
>Ga0163144_10001743_pt1 | contig 50876 bp, 42 predicted proteins | sample OliLak19BULKMAT1_FD_123175 | JGI IMG/M metagenome (GOLD analysis project Ga0163144, IMG submission 123175) | Freshwater microbial mat bacterial communities from Lake Vanda, McMurdo Dry Valleys, Antarctica - Oligotrophic Lake LV.19.BULKMAT1 | ecosystem: Environmental > Aquatic > Freshwater >... | reverse complement strand
CTGAGTTTCTATATCTGACAGAGCGAGGCGTTTCGTTCGGCTACAACACTCTAATCGTCGATATGACGAGCTTTCAGCAGATGAAGCAGTTCGGTGTACCAACGATCTTCGATGCGACGCACTCGGTGCAATCGCCAGGCGCTGGAGCCGGCGGTAAATCCACCGGCGGCAAACGCCAACATATCGAAGTCCTGGCCCGCGCAGCCATTGCAGCCGGTGCCGACGGGGTATTTCTGGAATGCCACCCCAATCCGACGGTCGCTAAGAGCGACGGTCCCAACGCCTTTTTCTTAGAGCACGTAGGCACATTCATTCGTCAGCTATTAGAAATCCGGCGCGTGGTTTCTGACATGCCTAAGCTGCTGCCGGAATCTAGGTCCCTGTTATGAAGGCCGTAGCGGTCATTCCCGCACGATTTGCGGCGAGCCGTTTTCCTGGAAAACCACTTAAACTTTTGCGTGGTAAACCGATTATTCAATGGGTTTACGAGCGCACGCTGTTCGCAAAGGGCCTCGACAGTGTTTGGGTTGCAACCGACGATTCCCGCATTCAAGCCTGCGTAGAATCTTTTGGCGGCAAAGTGATCATGACCCGCCCCGAACACCGCAGTGGCACCGAGCGCTTAGCCGAAGTGGCCGAGAGCGTTCCAGCTGAAATCTTCATCAATGTGCAGGGCGATGAACCTTTGATTGAAGCCTCGGTTATTGAAGAAACTCTAAGGCTCGTAGAGCAAGGTAGTTACGATATGTCCTCGGCCATCACGCCCTTGGTGAATACGCACGAGCTCGAAAACCGCAACGTGGTGAAGGTAGTGATGGATGCCAAAGGCCGAGCGCTCTATTTCACGCGTTTCCCCATTCCCTATAGTCGACAAACGCCACCGGAAAATTCCAAGGACCTGGTTAGTTTTCGCCATGTGGGCATCTATGCCTACCGCGCCGAAACGCTCAAGCGTCTCTCCCTGCTTCCACCTGGCGCATTGGAAATCGCCGAATCGCTGGAGCAGTTGCGCGCTTTAGAAAATGGGATTGAGATTGGTTTGGCGAAGGTTCATTCCACGTCGTTTGGAATAGATACTCCCGAAGACTTAGAGCGAATGGAAGCCATTCTCGCCGCCGAGTAAAAACGACTCATAAAAAAAGCCCCGGTCACTTAAGACCGAGGCTTCTAAGTCGATAAAATCTAAAAATCTACCAGGACGACTTGGTCACGCCTGGGACATCGCCCACAGCTGCCAATTCGCGGAACTTAATACGGCAAAGGCCGAACTTCCGCAGATATCCACGAGGACGACCCGTTAGTGCGCAACGATTGCGAACGCGGATGTGAGAAGTGTCACGAGGCATTCTCTCGAGCTTGGCTTGAGCTTCCATGCGCTCTTCCAGCGGGAGCTTCGTATCCCGTGCTTTGATGCGCAGTTCATCACGAAGTGGGCGCGTGCGCAGGGACATTTCGATCCGTCGGTTGTTCTTTAAGACTGAGCTTTTCTTAGCCATTCTCTTACTTCTCCAAAATCGTTAGACCGCTGCTTCCGGAGCGGGGGTTGGTGCTGCCACTTTTTTCTTCGGGATAGGCAGCCTTTGCTTAGCAACCAAGTCCTTTTTAATACGAATCAATCTATCGGAAAGATTTGCGTCTTTTTCCAATAAGATAGCTCGGACGAGTCCGCCGCGGGCGTTAATTACCTTCAATCCAGCCGATGAGAGGCGGATTGATACGGAACGCGAGAGTTCTTCAATGAACCATTTCCGCTTGGAAAGATTCGGATAGGAGAACTTTCTCGTCTTAATATTAGAGTGGGAAACTTTGTTTCCGCTCAATTTGGCCTTACCGGTTAATTCACATGTCCAAGACATAAAACACCTAAAATCCTTTAAGACTGTTGGGTTTAGCTCAAGTCGGTACCGTTGGCAATCCTTTAACTATCTGCGTACACAGGCTTTTCGCCCTATAAATCTAGGTTGCCAAGCTGTGCCTGTTCTGGGTATTTATGACACCCTAAAGTTTTCTAGAGGATACGCTAATGGCAGGTTCTGGACATCGCATCACAGTTACTTTGGAGTGCACGGAAGCGCGGAAAGCAGGAGCTACCCCGTCCCGTTACACTACAAAGAAAAACAAAAACACGCACCCCGAGCGCTTAGAGATTAAGAAGTACAATCCTTCGCTGCGTCGGCACACGATCCATAAAGAAGTTAAGTAGTTTTTGGATTAGGAAGTTTTTATGAAAAAAGAAATTCACCCGGATTACAGAGAAGTCGTATTTCAAGATCTCTCGAGTGAGTTCGCGATTCTTACGCGTTCCACTATTCAAACCCGTTACACCATCAAATGGAAAGACGGTAAGGAATATCCACTAGCGAAAGTCGAAATCTCCAGCGCTTCCCATCCGTTCTATACGGGTATCAAGCGTTCGGTTGATGCTGACGGCCGCGTCCAAAAGTTCATGAAGAAGTTTGGGAAGTCGAAGTAAGGAGTCGCTCTTCCACCACGATGTGGTGGAACTTGTGCTCTTTCTCTAATTTACTTCTGTAAAAATCCGGACCTCGTAATCGCGTCGTGCTGATTACGAGTTCGCACGCATACGTGCGGGGCGCGATGGTCCAGATGTGGATATCATCGATACGCGAATCTTCTGACTGTAGTGTCTTGCGAATGGCTGCAGGATCAATATGCGCAGGATGTCCGTCCAATAATTCCCACGCCGTATCTCGGCAAAGATGGATCGCCCATCTAAAAATAATCAGAGAACTGATCACTCCCATGAGTGCGTCGATAGCGGGCAGGGTAAACCACTTGCCCAATGAGAGTGCCAAAATTGCAAATATCGAAGTCAGCGCATCAGCGAGAATGTGCAGGTAGGCTGCGCGCATATTCGAATCACCGCCGTGCGGGTGATCGTGGGTGTGCGCGTGAGCATGATCGTGCGAGTGATCATGCGTGTGCTCCCGCCCTAAGATCCAAGCGCACAGCAAATTGGCAAAAAGCCCAATTACTGCAATGCCAATGGCTTCGTTGTATTGAATCGAGCGCGGGTCCAATAAACGGAAAAACGATTCAATCGCCATGACTGCTGCCACGCAGAGCAGAATGACCGCGCTGGTGTAACCACCCAGCGGAATAAATTTTCCGGCGCCAAAACTAAAGCGATCATGCAATTGCTGATTGAGCGCAAAGCGATAGGCGAAATAAGTAATTGCTAAGGCGCCGACATGCGAAGCCATGTGCCAACCATCAGCGAGCAGCGACATGGATTCCGTCATATAGCCCGCTGCAATTTCGACGACCATCATGGCGAAAGAAAGAATGACGACCACCATGGTGCGTCGCTCATTGGCTTTTAAAGTTGAGTTTCGAAGAACGTAGTCGTGCTGCCAATTATCTGTAGGATTGCCCATGTGACTCAAAGAATAATGATACGGGCTCGGATTTGCACTAGGGTTTTTCGGCGGCTAAATAAGCAATCCAGCCTTCTGCATCATCGCCAGCTTCGGTGCGGCGGAAGATGCCGTCGCCTTCGCCTTTGCGCGTGGTGCCTTCCCAGTAGACGTGGACTTTTGCGAAGCCTGCTTCCAGCAGAAGATCTTGGAGCTCGGGCAACGTCCATAAGCGCCAATCGTAGGAGAATACTTTTTCGCGCTTCTTTTCGCCGGGAAGTCGGAAGTGAATATAAAACTGGCTGTGGAAGGTGACGGGATTAAACTTCGCTTGTTCCCAATAATAAACAAACTCGCCATGGTCGGTGCGATCTTCATTCACATCAAGAGTCGACGAGCCGCCAAAACAATCGATGAGAAAAATCCCAGGCCTTTTAAGCGAGTCATAGCAGTTACGAAAATACGAGAGCATCTGCTTGCGCTCTTTGAAGATATAAAACGAAAAATTGAGTGCCGCGATGATATCGGCTTTGGGCAGTCCGCGACTTAAGACATCGCCCTTTACTAACTGGACGCGTTTTTGTTGGTCGGCCGAGAGGGCAGAAAGGTTGTGAACTTTGCCGTAATCGAGGGGCTCGGGGTCGAGGTCGATTCCGATGGCCTTATTCTCTTTGCGGAGTTTTGCCCATTCACAGGCCAGGGCAAAGGTGCCGCAAAAATCTTCTCTAAAAAGAGTCGGCTTCTTCTTGGGGAAACTATCTTTGAAAACGAGATCAAAAAACTCAACATCATCCGCAGGCGTCTGGACTGCCTTTAGATAGTACGCATATTTGTCGAAAGTCTTTGGTTTGGACGGCACGCTTTACAAACTCGGTTCTGTGTCTGCTTGAGACGGTTCTGCTTCTGCATCGGTGGGTCCAACTGGAGCCGACGAACTAATTGCTACCAGCTGCGGAATTTTTAAGACCTGACCAACCGAAAGTGCACCAGCGCCGGGTTCTTGGTACTTGCGAACCAGCCACTGTGGCACTTCAAACTTCTTGGTGATTTCGTCGAGAGTATCGCCGGATCGCACTTTGTAATCCGTCGTACCTTCCACGCGATAAGTATTGAAGAGATCCTCTTCGAGAGCTTGGTGATACTGCACGCGCTTCAAGTTGAAATCCACCATCTTCCCTTCTGATACAGGAATTTTGAGCTTCTGTCCGTAGTGAATATTCTTGCCGAATTTTAGGCTGTTGCTCTTGCGTACGCGCCAAGTCGGAACGCCCGCCCATTCTGCAAAGTGACCCAAGGTCTCGTCGGATTCAACGGTTATGGTGTGAGTTTCTTCACCATTCTTGGCGATATCAAAGCGGTAAGCCGAGGGATCAAATGCGGGCAAGTTGATTTGCGCCACAGTGGTCTCGTCGTTAGGCGTAGGCACCTGAACGATCTTCTTAAGAGTTGCGAAAATGCCCTTGGGAGTTGGTTGAACGAAATCCTGTTCCAACTCTTCTTCATCATCATCCTCACCTTCACGACCCGAGCGAACCGCGTTGGTCGCTACGACAGCGGTGGGTTCCTCGATCGCAGCCACTGGTACAGGTTCTGCGATTTTCGAGGGAGCATTGTCAGGACTTTGTTGTTTCGCGATACGAACGGCTTCTGGTTTCTGTGTCGCATTTGGAATCGCAAGCGAAGTTCCGACTTTTAATTGACTGGGGCTCGCCAATTGATTGAGCAGGATCAAGTCGCTGATCGTGACGCCATAAAGTTTTGCCACCGTGTACAAATTCTCGCCGCGTGCCACGACGTGATTGCCCGAAGCTGCGGGCACTGGAGCGGTTGCAGGAAGCAAAGCCAGTTTGCCTTCTGCTGCCGCAATGTTTTGCTCAGGCATCGGCGGCACCTTGATGGTGGTTCCGGCCGGTAAGTACACGGGAGAAACAAAAGCTGCGGTCCGAACTGCTGGGTTGAATTTTTGGAGAATCTCGCGCGAGACGCCGAGGTTTTCGGAAAGTGCGCGGATGGTTATTGGCTTCTTTAGATTGATCTCGGTGAATCGAATCGGCTCTACTTTCGGCAGCGAGGGGAAGCGCTCGTAAGGATTCTCAGAGAGTTCCGCAGCCGCGACAAACGTCGCGAAGAAATTCTTCGAGGCGAATCCGAATTTGCGATTGCGGTATTTATCAATAATGGCGCTTAGGTCACGTGTGCCGACATCTTGCACTGCGCGCTCAATACTCACAGGGCCGTGGTTATACGCGGTCAGAGCTAGCGGCCAAGATTGCAGCCGTTCAAAATTATCGCGTAAGAAGCGGGCGGCAGCGCGTGTGCTAGCGATTGGGTCTCTGCGCTCGTCGATAATGTAATTGAGTTTGAGTTTATAAATGCGCGCAGTTGGCCGCATGAATTGCCAAATGCCGGCTGCACCGACTTTGGAATAAGCTTGGTAGTTAAAAGAGCTCTCGACGTGCGGCAGAAGGGCCAGCTGCTCGGGTAATCCGGTTTCCTTAAAGATCTGCTTAATTTGATCGAGATAGAGTAAGGACCGCTCGAGTCCCTGCAGGTAGCGGTCCGACATGCCTTGCTGATGGCGAATGTTGGACGCCATTTCTTTCAAGTCTGATGGCGACTTCTCGCCAACGGTGGCCAATATCTTCTTCTCTTCTTCAGACAGGTCCTGTTTGTCTTTGCGGGCGATAGAGATAAGCACGTCGTGGAAATACTTCTTACGATCCTTAATGAGTTTCTTTACGGCGCGTCGAGAAAGATCGCCGTAGCCAATTTTTTCGTAAATAATCGATACATCGTCTGTATCATGTAGAAACGATTCGCCGCTGTGGATCTCGGTGTAGACTTTTTTCCAAAAATTAATGCGAGTGCGCATGGCCGCATCGACCGGGAAAAATTCTGCCGGTAATTGGGCGGTAGCTGCGACTGAGGCAAACGCAATAAATAGAGAGATGACAAACCAGAGTCGAGAAGGTCGAGATCCGTGCATGTTATTTCGCGGTTTAGAGGTTGATTTGATTCACAAAAAGAACTGTGTGCACAAGTTTACCACGCTTGCTAAACTCAGAGACAACTCTTAAATCCCCATGAATTGGAAAACGACATTCGCTAGTTTGGCAGAAGAATGGTGCGCCGAGTTTTCTTACTCGAAGCCGCAAGAGGCGTTGCGCCATATGCGTCCGATTACGCGGCATGGCACAAAAGGCGTATTGGTTTTTCCATCAGAATTCGACGGTAAACTGACTCCCACGCAGTTATTTGAATGCCACGCCGAACTCGAGAAAAATTTTCCGACTCTAGCACTGGTGCTGGACGCTAAGCAGCTCCAAGACGCGCCCGCGATGGGCAACCGAATCCTGTGCTGCCCTGATTACCCCGAAGTTGCGTTGGCAGCGATTCGCTCCGCCTCCTGGGTTATCTCGTTTGATCCATTCGTCGCTCAAATCGCCAGAGAATTGGGAGTGGTGTGTTTCACTCCCGGAGCTTCTCAGGGCGGCGCGCAAGTTTTGGGTTGGGATACGAACGGTATCCAAGCCAGCGTGCGGGGCTGGGTCCATCGCCTGAAGCAAGTGCCGGCCGGAAATTTCCTGGCCGCTCAACCAGCCGGCGCTGCGGAGTTCGCAATTACCGCGGTTGCCGATAGCAAATACATTGGTTTCTTTTTTGGCTTGGTGGAAAACCTGCTGCAGGTCAGCCAAGTACCGTGGAGAATTTTTCTACTGGCGCTAGATGATAAAGCTAAAGAGCTCGCGTTAAAGCAATACCCTCAGCTCCCGATTACTGTTTTCCTCGCATCTGAAGTTTGGCCCGCAAAAGAGTTGGAAAAGTATCAAACCAAACCCATTGCGGAACGGGCCTATGCCTCGAAGCCGCATGCAATCCTAGAGGCGCTAAAGGTTTTCAAGAGCGCACCGGTCTATTTCTGCGACCTTGATCTGCATTTTGCCGAGTCTCCGGCAGCGCTGAATAAGGAATTTGGTAAGCATCAAATAATTTTTATGCCTCAGTGGAGCGATGTTTTTGCTTGGGCGCGTTTCCACGGCATGTTCAACGCGGGTTTGATTGGCGTGCTTCCTGGCGGCGAGCGATTTGCGAAGTGGTGGGAAGAAATGTGTCTCCACTTCTGCCGCGTAGAAATGGAAAAAGGCTATTTCACCGATCAAGTATTCCTCGATGCGGGGCTTTGGCATTTTCCCGAAATTGGCGTTTACCGTGCAATGGATCACAACGTTGCTCCTTGGAATCGAAAAACACTGGGCATTTATCGTCCTGGACGCGCGAGCGGCGAGCTGCGGTTAAAAGACAATCGAGTGGTAAAGAGTTTCCATGCCGCAGGTCCTGATACCGATGGTTTCTTTCAGTTGAAGTTTGCCTGGGATCAACTGGCGAGCTTTTTCTCGGTGCTGCAAGACCCGGATGAGTTGCGCCCGCTTTATTCCAACACCTTGGATCAGCAGTTGGTTAACCAACCGGAATTACAAAAAGCGATCGAGGTGCGATCTGTTTGGAGTCGTCGGCTTCGTCGGCCTTCAGCGGAACAAAGTCCAAGCTATATTCGCCACCTTTTAACTCCTTCCGGAAAAAGTTATTCGGCGTTCCTGTTTCGAGTCGAAAAAATTTGGGAAGGCGTGCGATCGCTTATCGGGCGCTTGCCGCCTTCTGACAGTTTATCGAGAGAAGAACAGCGAATCCTCGTCGATATACAACAGCGTTTCGCATTTGCATCGCTTCCCCCCACTCGCTCTATAACCGCCTCATCGAGAGTTCAAAAATAAAGTTGATCTCCTTTTTTAAAAGAGTATGAACCTCCTCGCGTGAGGTATTTATGAAACGTTTGATGGTCCTGGCTCTAGTATTTATCGTCGATAAACCAGTATTTTCAATCACAACAGATGATTTCTCGGTGGATAATCTTCTCGTAACGGACGAGCGATACTTCAACGACGACACTCTTGTGCTTGAGGGGACACCATTCCGAGTTACCGGTCTGAAGGAGAATGTTACGAAGGAGTTTGAGGATGTTGGAACGATCCACGCCTCAAGTGGTTTTCCTCGTGGCTCCGTCGGCATGCAGCGAGTTAGCTACACCGTGCAGCTGGAGTCGATTCCAGACAGGCATTTGTTTGAGTTCGATTGCACACAGGATCGGCCCGCTAGTGAGCGGCTGCGCTCGATTGGCGTGAAGACGACTGCAATTCATTGTCCATTTCGTTTTAGTATTTATTCCAAAGGTCTGCGTGTGATCTATCAGCCAAAGACTTCTGTAACTGCAGCACGGGCAAAGCAGTTAGCGGCAGATACCCGATGAGCGGTGGAGCCCGTCTTTAAAAGAGGTCGAGAGCACGTGGTAGTACTTGCGAAGCAGATCTTGTTCCTCTCGGCGTAGATCCCCGTGACTGCCTAATTCATCCCGCATTCGCCCAATTTCGTAGAGTGCAATCGCTGCAGCAACGGACACATTAAAACTCTGTGTGAATCCTCGCATTGGAATGTGGCAGCGAACGTCGGCAAGTTCCAGAGCCTCCTCCGAGACTCCTTCCAGTTCCGCGCCGAATAGGAGTGCCAAAGGCTTTGAGACATCGAGTTCGTGGATGGGAACGGAATTTTCCGCGCATGTCACTGCGATCCGATAGCCTTTTGATTTTAGATGCACCAAGCAGTCTGTTGTGGATCTCCATCTTACGATATCGAGCCATTTCTCCGCGCCTTGAGTTACGCGGCGCGAACTTTTAATTCTGCCTTCATTTCGAATCACATGAACCTGCTGGTAACCCAAAGATTCTGCAGATCGAAGCACAGCACTTACGTTTCCCTTGTCGTAGAACTTCTCAAGCACTGGGATAATAGTGATCGTTCTTTCAGCGATAACTTCATCGATTTTTCGTAGTCTTTCCGTCGACAGCATCGCTTCCACAGCTTCAAACGGCTTGACCGGAAAATATCGCATTAATGCTTTTATCCACGCGGGTTCGACGCGTTTATCGAGGGTATCGTCCATATGCCCGAGCTTACCGCTGAATTGTAGGCGTTGCGAGTTTCGAAAAACAGTGAGACCCATTCAATATGCTCATTTCTTGTGCTCTGTTCTGTCATGCGCCGGTTGTGATTCCTGAGGTAGCGGGAAAACATGCAGACGAAGTTTCTCAAACATCCGACGCGATGTTGCGGGCAGCGGAGTGGGTTGTGGCGAGTAAGCCAGATCGAATCGTCATTCTCTCTCCTCACGCCACGCGACTTTCCGAAAGTTTTTCTGTGTCTTCCGGATCCATGATCGAAGGATCGTTTTCCGAGTTCGGCCATCCGGAAATTCATCTATGTTTTCCCAATGCCGGACTTTTGGGCGGGGCACTTTGCATGCCGGAGCCCGATGCCTCGATTCGTGTTTTGCCTGCTCCTCAAACCCAGCTAGACCACGGATCGGCGGTGCCGCTCTATTTCTTAGAGCAAGCGGGCTGGCGCGGTCAGGTTTTAGTCGTGGGATTTCCCGTTAACCCAACTCCGGCTGAATGCCACTCACTGGGTTGCTGGCTTGCGGAGGTGACGCGCGGAGTGGGGGGTAGAACTGCTCTCTGTGCCTCGGGTGATATGAGTCATAGCCTCTCTCTCGATGCGCCCAATGGCTTTCATCCTAAGGCAAAAGCGTTCGACGATTTTGTCGTGGATAAAATCTCTTCTGGCGATCTCAAGGGCGCGCTCGAGATTTCAGAGTCGTTACGCCATTCCGTGGGCGAGGATATTATTGATTCCTTGCAAATTGCGGCTGCGGCCGTCGATTTTTCAGCCCATAACCACCAGCTTTTCTCTTACGAAGGCCCGTTTGGCGTGGGATACTTGGTCGCAGGTTTGTATGCGGACGCCGCTTAACGTTAAGAGAGTTTTGGTAAGATGTCTTTTTCGCTTCCTTCGTTTTCCTGGTGGGATTTGTACGTCTATTCGGAGTTACTCATCCGGATAGTCATGATTCTTGTCATTCCTCCTCGCCGTTCTCCTCAAGCTGCAAAATCTTGGCTCGTGCTAGTGATGTTCCTTCCTTGGCCTGGCGTACTCATTTACTGGTTGGTCGGTCGGCTCAAATTGCCCAAGTGGCGATACGAACAATTTCGCAAAATTCCTCAAGCTCTCGCTCCCGCCTCTCGTCTGTTAGTCGAGCGAGGAAACGCAGTTGTCGCCAAAGTCGATGCTCAGTGGCGCGGCTCAAATCGCCTGGCGCAAAATCTCGGCTATTTTCGGGCGCTGACTGGAAATAGCGTTGATGTGCTGACCGATTACGACGAAGGGTTGCGCCGATTACAAAAAGATATCGACGGTGCGTGCGACCACGTTCACCTGTTGTTTTATATTTTTGCGTACGACAACGCGACTATTCCGGTGATTGATGCCTTGGCTCGCGCGACCGCTCGCGGGGTGAAGTGCCGAGTACTTTACGACGCCGTCGGTTCTTCCACCTGGAAAAAGAAGCTGCGACCCGTTTTTGAAAAGGCTGGAGTCGAAGCACGCGAAGTGATGCCGGTAAATTTATTTTTCGGTAAAAGCCTGCGCGCCGACTTGAGAAACCATCGAAAGATTGCGGTTATCGACGGAGAAACCGGCTACACCGGCTCGCAAAACTTAATCGATTCTCAATGCGGCCCCGACCTCTTTAACGAGGAGCTAATGGCCCGCGTCCAGGGGCCGGTGGTAGCCCAATTACAGTATGTGTTTCTTTCCGACTGGTATTTAGAAACCGAAGAGCCGCTTTTCTCGCCATCCTTCTTTCCAGAAAGCCACAACCCCGGTACGGTGATTGCTCAAGTGCTGCCGAGCGGTCCTGATTTCGAAAGGCAAAATGCTGAACACCTAATCATCGAGCTTTGCCATCAGGCGACAACCAAAATCGTTCTCACCACTCCTTATTTCATTCCCAGTGAGCCTTTGGTTCAGGCACTGCAAACGGCGGTTCTGCGCGGCGTGCAAGTGCATCTCTTTCTTTCTCGCAAATCCGACAACCCGTTAGTGAATTGGGCGCAAGCTTCGTATTTTGAGGAGCTCCTAGAGGGCGGCGTACGGATTTATCTATACGAGAAAAAGTTCCTGCACGCTAAGCACATGACTTTTGACGACGATATTGGCTGGATCGGGTCTAGCAATTTAGATATTCGCTCATTTGAATTAAATGCCGAAATCAATGTGCTGTTCTATGACCGGACGGTCGTAGACAAGCTGAAGCAGGTGCATTCCAAATACCTGCGCTATTGCGAGAGTTTGGAATTAAATTCCTGGCTAGAGCGGCCAACGCTCTTACAAATGGGAGAGAATCTCGCTCGCCTCTGGAGCCCACTGCTTTAGCACCGCGCTAGTTTTTGATATTCTTCGTCGCAAGTCGACGAGGGATGCTGACAAAAGACCACGGGTCGGTGGGAGCTGAGTGCACACGCACTTCGAAATGCAGGTGGGGTCCGGTCGCATTCCCTGTATCGCCTACGTAGCCGACAGCTTGCCCACGCGTTACTAACTCGCCTTCTTTGACGATTATCGTCGACGCGTGCGCGTAAAGAGTGGCGATGTCGCCGCGGTGGCGAATGATCAAAGTGTCGCCGTATCCAGAAATCTGACTGCCGGCATAAACCACCACTCCATCGGCCGCTGCGTAAATCGGCGTTCCCCACGCGGCCTGCAGATCAATGCCTTGATGCTTGCCGCTCGCTCTTTTGCCAAATCCCGAAGACAGTTTCATTTGCTTAAGTGGCCACTGCAATTTTGTCGGAGCGGCCGATGCCAGTTTGCGAACGTTGGCGGCGCCTTGAGTGGGCTTCTCAATGCCCACTTCCACTGCAGCTTCTTGCGGAGCTTCGCTCTCAGCTTCCGCCGCATCGAGTAACGACTCAGCACCAAGGGTGCGCTGCAATACACGCTCGACCGACAGTCCGCCGGACGTCGGTACTAGAGCGCAGGCGCAGATTCCTGCTGTGATTAAAAGGAGAAGCAAATGAAGGGGACGCACTGTCAATATTCTAACAAATCAGTATAAAAAAAAGCCGCTCTATCCTCGATTCGAGAATAGAGCGGCTCTTTAAGATTTTACTGAAACAATAAGAACAAGCCGCCGCCAGGAGCTGACAAGGCAGAGGGGCTAGCCACATCTGCCATGATCGATTTCTGATCGGCCAACCAATCTCTCAGCGTGCGAGAGAGATCGCCTTCTTTGAAGTTTTGTACATCAGCTATCAACAACGACTGATCCACTTTCAACTTCAGCGCAGCGCCCAAGATCGTTCGGAAATCTTCCGACCAGTAAGGAACCGCGCCAATTTTGCTAGCGAGGATTTTTGTCGCCAAGCTGCGTAGTTCTTTTGGGTACTTGAACTCTTGCACCGTAACCACCGCTCCGCGCACTTTGCCCTGACGGGTCTTGCTTGGATCGATTTCCATCACGATAGAGCGAGCAACATTCATGTACTGCTTCTCAACTTTTGCCAGCACCGTCTCTTCGTCTTTCACTCCGACCGCTTCGCGAGCAACGCTTAGCGGAGCTACGCCGTAAGCAGACAAGCTAGCCTTGAGAATTTCTTTCTCCATGAATGGAGCGAATTCCTTGGCGCGTTCTTCAATTATCTTTTTCTCAGCATCGGTGAACGAGTGCTCTTTGCCGTCGAGACCTATGAACTTTGCATACGTGGTGCCGAGCAATTCGGTTACTTTCGCTGCAAATCCAGCAGTCGAGTATTTTTCCGTTGGAACAGTGCCCGCAGGAGATGCGCTGGTATCAAGTGGCAGATTCAATGGAAGGTGTGAGAACAACAGACGATCTGTTCCGCCCACGCCCTCGATTTTCTTCTGCAAGTCAGCCCAGCGCGCGTTATTGCGAGCTTCTTCATTCAGCGGTCCAATGAACGGGAACGTCAGATCAATTGCGATGACCTTGGTTTCTTCCTTGAAGTAGTTAAGTGAACGCTTAAGAGCGTCGCTCAAAGGCTTAATAGCGCCTGTGGCGAATCCCGAAGCTAATTCGACTTCTTCTACTTTTACGACATCTGTGGGATCAGCAGGAGCAATCGCTGCTACGTAACGCTCCAAGAAAAGTCCTGGCAACGATTTCACCCAGCGGGCGATATCGGTGTGCGTTCCTAGGAACGGGTCACCCGTCGGATCAAATTGTTCGCAATCGGCATAGCCGCCGTTTTCTTCATCGGAGCAGAACAACGTCTTTTTGTCTTCGACATCATTCTTGTCCATGTAAGAGTACTGAATCGCGTCTTTGTCATAAGGGAGGACTTCTTTGCCTTCCTTAATCTTCTGACCGTTGTAAGCAGCTGCAATGAATTCGGCATATTCCATCACAGAGCTGGTTGCGAATTTACCCGGTAGAGAATCAAATTTGCCGTCTTTTAATGCTGTCGCTGCCCATTCCGCTTGTTCTTTAGCGGTTAGGTTGGCGGCGATATTGCCAGCAAAATGGTGACGCAATCCCAAGACGTGTCCCACTTCATGCGCCACTGTTTCGCGCACATAGTTGCGAGACATATCCAAAATACGTTGGTCGGTGACGTTTTCCATTGCTAGCAATCCAGCAATGCCCTTTGCCATCGATGCAGTGACTTCGTAAGCATTTTGCTCGCAGTGACCTGCGGGCGACCATGCTTCGTTTTCGCCCAAGAACTGCACTCCCAATCCGTGGAAGTGCTTTTTCTTAGGGCCTTCGACTGCTTTTTCCAAAGTGTTTTGCAGGTTGCGCAAAGCGATGCGGGCTCTTTCGATTCCTTTGATGCCGAACACGCTGGTCAAATAAACCTGGCCATGGAGCGAGCGGCCGGTGCGAGGATCCGAAATAACGTCGGCATAAGCGAAGCCAGCGGAATCCCAAGGTACCCACTGCACAACGTTGTAATCAGGATGAGGGGCCGTTACGCCTTCAGGCGCTTTGACTGCCTTGATCACTTCTTTGCCAAAAGCTTGGTTCCAATAAAGGATGCCTTCTTTTACTGCGTCTTCAAATTCCGCAGGAGTATTTGCGCTGTACGCAAACGTCACCGGCTGGGAAATATCAAAGCGCAGAATATTTGCGCGGCTCTTACCAGAATCCTTTTCTAAACTTGGATAGCTTTTGAAAAAGCGAACATGCTTGCTCTTAGGCACTGCTTTGCCGGTGTAAGCCGTTGTCGCGTAAGGAGTCAGAAAATAGCGGAATTCGTAACGAGGAGTGGAGCTGCCACCAAACAGTGAGCTGGTTTTCAATTGTACCGTTTGCGAAATCGTCAGACGTCCTGGCGTGTGCTTTACCGAGTGCACTCGCGACATTAAGGACTCCACTGCAGAATCCAAAGCGCCAGCCGAGAACTTCTCAGCGCCGTCCGTCCAATCTGCGACGAAGAGTGAGCGCATGCCTTTATCGAAATTGATCAGAACGCGATTTGCGTCTTGCGAAACAATTTCAAATTTTGCAAGTAACCTGCGAGCGGGAAGGTCGTCGGTGACCACTACGCCTTGAGTCGACTCATACATATCGACGGCATCTTGATAAAGTTCGAAGTAAATTACGCGGCCATTCATCGCCGTGCTAGTCGGTGCGCCCACTTGTGGGATGGCCGAAGCAGAGAGAAGGAATTCCGTTTCCTTCTGAGTCACTTTACCGTCTGGGTTCGTGACTCGAAGTGCTTGTTTAGGAATGCGGATGAAGAAATCGTTTTCCGCTTGGAGGTCGACAGAGCTGGTGTCGGCGACGCCTTCCATGAGTGCGAGGTATTTTTCCCCGTCTGCAGCATTATTTTCAGTAGCGCGCGGTTGAACTCCGCACCCGAAAAAAGAAGTTAAAGATAAAGCAATAGCGACTAAATAAGACAATCTTCCCACTGAACCCCCTCCATGAGCTTCCAATTAAAGCGTTCTGAACTGGCGTGTCAATGGAGCGACCGAAACTAATTTTCGAGGAACTGGCGGAAACGATTGGCGAACGGCGAATGCAAAATCGCCGAGTCTAAATTGTTATGTCCGAAGCCGGGGATCTCGGTGAACTGCTTATCGCTCGCATGGTAGGCCTGGTAGACCTCTCGCCCGAGTTCAATCGGCACTAGATCATCTAGCGTACCGTGGATAATGCGCACTGGAGCGCTGGCGTGCTTTGCGAAATCCAATAATTCAAAACGATCTTTGACGAAGAATCGCGCTGGCAATAGCGGAAAATGTTTGCGGGCTAAATCGCACATTGACGAAAACGGACTGATAAAAGCTACGCGATCTGCCTTTGCCTTTGAAGCCAAGAAGCCCGCCACCGCAGAACCCAGGCTCTCGCCGACAACGGTGACTGGCAAAGTGCCAAACTCGCTGCGTACGCGGTCTAGAATTTCTTCCGCGCTTTTTAAAATCGCGTCTTCCGACGGATGCCCCTTGCGCGCGCCATAGCCTGGATATTCGGCCAAGATAAGGAGGTCGCGAGTGGGAATCAATTCGTGTACCCAGCTGCGGTCTAAGGCTTCGCCGCCATTGCCATGGAAAAACACGACGGCTTTGCGTGGGCGATCGACTGCGCGGATGTAGCCAAGAAATTCGCCCTGCGCGGATTTCCACGCCGAGAAGAATTTATCGCCACGTCCCTCGGTGTCTTTGTGCGTCGGGTTGTATTGAAATTTACGCTGGCGCGACAGCGTGCGCGCAATGAATGCCAAATAAATGGCAGATGCCACTAGTAATGAAAGAAAGACAAAGAACAAAACGATACCTAACTAGTTTGCGATTAATTCGTACTTACGCAGCAACTTTCCAAATACCTCGATGGTGTGATCGAGATCTTGTTTGGAGTGTTTCGATTGCAGAGCAAGCCGGAAGATGGATTTTCCCTTGGGCACCGTGGGGTAAACCACGGGGAAGGTGAAGATCCCTTCTTTAATTAAATCTTGAGTGAAACGGAACATCACGCCGTCGTTACCAATCTGCACTGGCACCGACGCTGTTTCTGTTCCGAGAATGGTCGCGCCGACTTGGCGTAGGCCCTTTTCGAGGTGTTTCACGTTCTCCCACAGTTTCTCGCGAAGCGAGCTGTCGGTTTCCATGATTTCTAATGCGGCTTTTACACCAGCGACCAAAATCGGCGGCAAGGCAGCGCTGAAGACAATTTTGCGAGCCATGTAATTTAAATAGGTAATGACTTCTTTGTCTGCGGCGACAAATCCGCCCGTAGCACCTAGCGATTTGCTAAACGTGCCAGCGATAATATCGACTTCTTTTTGCAGGCCAAAATGCTCTACCGAGCCGTGTCCGAATTTGCCGTGCACTCCGACAGAGTGGGCTTCGTCGACTAAGAGGCGAGCTCTATATTTTTTGCAAAGGGCCGTGATTTCAGGAAGACGGGCTAAGTCGCCGTCCATGCTGTACGCACCTTCCACCATAACCATCATGCCGCCGCCATCTAATTTTTCGGCAGATCGGCGAAGAGCGTCTTCCAGACGTTCTGGGTTGTTGTGGGCAAACACTCGAACTGTAGCGCCGCTCGAGTACGCGCCTTCGAGAATGCAAGCGTGCGAGGACCCATCTACTAAGATGCGGTCTTTGGCAGTGCAAAGTGCTGTCTGCGGAGAAGCAATGGCGTCAAATCCAGTTGGAAAGAGCAGGGCTGCTTCTTTGCCAAAGGCATCGGCCAATCGAGCTTCTAAATCTTTGTGTAAATAGGAATAGCCTGTGCCCACTCTGGAGCTGCCGGCGCCCACACCATATTCAACGAGCGTTTTTTTAATCGCCTCATGGACGCGAGGGTCGGTAGACAGATTCAAATAGTCGTTGCTCGCGAACATGATCATCGTTCGCTTTTCGCCAAAAAATTCCATGGTCACTGTTGGACCAGGCTTGGATTCAATTGGAACGCCGTATTGAACCACTCCCATGGCGCGGAGCTTATAAACTGTATCTGCATATACGCGGGCTTTTTCGAAGACGTCGCGCTGATCTGTCTTCAGTTCCGCGCAGTGAACATTGAGCAAATAGTCCCGGTTCGTAAGCAGTACTGCTTTGTCACTAAGCGCTTGCACATCTTGAATGCGGTGCTCCAAATCCACTGAAGTCTTCCTCCCGGCGTTAACTCATTTAATCTAAAAGGGGTTCCTTGGTAACAAGGCCATCCGTTAAGTCTCTTTTTGCTACCATAACGACGTTCTGTTTGGTACCTAGTTATGTCTTTGAACCACTGCTAGAGAGCGGCAACGCGAAGGGGGCACAATGGGCTCATCACAAGCCGAAGTCGAGGTTTCATACGGAGTCGGAAATGAGTTTTTCCGTCTTTGGCTCGACGAGAAAATGAACTACACCTGCGCCGTCTGGAAAGACGAAGAGAAGTTTTCGGAGTCTCTGGAAGAAGCGCAGCTCAATAAACTTAAGATTCTGTCTGAGTTCGCCCATATTGGCCCTCACACAGAGAGCGTCTTAGATGTCGGTTGCGGTTGGGGAGCAAACCTCGACTACCAAGCAACCGTTAACAAATTACCCGCGGTCCACGGATTTACGTTAAGCGAGGAGCAATGGAAAAATTGCGTCGCACGTGACCTCCCGAATACCACCGCTACCTGTCAAAACTATCTGCACTACGAAGCACCGCGAAAGTTCGATGCGGTCATAAGTATCTGCATGATGGAACACATTGTGACCCCGGACGATGCGCGTGCCGGTAAAGCAGTGGACATGTACCGAGATTATTTCCGCCGCGTTCATTCTTGGACAAAGCCGGGAACGTATTTTGGTTTGCAAGCAATAACTCGTTGCGGAGTTCCCCGTAATCGCCAAGACCTGGATGATATGCGGCATTCCACGTACACGATTTTCCCTGGAGCCGTAACTCCTCGAGTGGAAGACTTGATTGTCGCTTCTATCCCCTACTACGAAGTAGTGGAGATGAAGGCACGTCGTCCTCATTACCGGGAAACTACCTGGCATTGGAGAGAGCGTTTGCGCCAACACGAGAAAGAAATCGTGCAAAAATGGGGCAAGCAAGTGTTTGTGGACTACGATCGCTATCTGTCGACTTGCATTAAGTCGTTTGAACAGAATTGGCAGTCGCTGCACCAGTTTTCATTGAAACGTTTGGACTAGCGAGGAAGAAATAAATGGAACAAGCTCAAGTTGATATTCTTACAAAGTTCACTGAAGTGGCTCGCCAAGTCGAAAAGGGCAAGGACCTGCCTGCCATCACTAAGGAGTCGAAGATTACCGCATTGGGAATCGATTCGGTTTCTATGATGGAGATCATCGGCGTGTTAGAAGACGATTTAGATGTCTCCATTCCAGATGAGAAATTGGCTCGCATCCAAACCGTTGGCGATATCGAAACGGTTATCCGAGAGCAGCAAGGGCACGCTTAGTTTTATCCTTAGGGGCGTTTTTTGGACGAATTAGGTACCATACCCACCCTAGTGGACTTGTTGAGCTATCGAGCTCAGCGGGATCCAAACGGGATCGCGTACATCTTTCTCAAAGACGGGCAGTCGGACGAAGTTTCGGTCACCTATGCGGAACTCGATCGGCAGGCACGCAATATTGCCGTTAGTTTACGCGAGCGCATTGAGCCAGGAAGCCGGGTGCTGATTAATCATCTGCCGGGCCTGGACTACATCGCGTCGTTCTTTGGTTGCCTCTATGCATCGGCAGTCGCCGTTCCGGTTTATCCACCTCGTTTTAATCAAAAATTAGATCGCCTCAATTCCATTGCATCCGATGCCGAGCCAGCAGCTGCGCTTACGTCCAAGAGTGTTTTGGAAAATATGCGCCCGCTTTTTGGTGAAGCCGGTCGTTTGGGCCACTTGAATTGGGTCGAAGCAGATACTTGCAAAGAGCAATCGCGCGAACGCGAGTGGACTCGGCCAGACGTCGGTCCCGGCACCATCGCTTTTATGCAATACACCTCGGGCTCTACTTCGGAGCCGAAGGGCGTGATGCTTTCGCACTCGAATATTTTGGCCAACGCTCAAGCGATCAGTCAGAAATTCGAGTTGACCGATAAAGACAGCGGCTTGGTTTGGTTACCGCCGTACCACGACATGGGACTAATCGGCGGAATCTTGGTACCGCTGTATTTTGGATTCCGGTCGGTTTTGATGTCGCCTTACACCTTCTTGCAGCGGCCGAATAACTGGTTAAAGGCCGTCGCTAAATACAAAGCCACTTGCACGGGCGGTCCAAATTTCGCTTACGATCTTTGTGTAAAGCGCACCTCTCCAGAAAAAATGGAAGGTTTGGACCTAAGCTGCATCCGTCTTGCTTTCTGCGGTGCCGAGCCAATTCGCGCTTCGGTGATTGAAGATTTCTCTGCGCACTTTAAGCCCACTGGCTTTAAGCGCGAGTCGTTCTATCCGTGCTACGGTTTGGCGGAAGCGACGTTGCTGGTGACCGGCCCTAAGGCTATGTCGAAGCCAGAAATTATTTCGATCGATGGCGACGCGTTAGAAACCTCAGGCAAGGTGACTACCGTCGATAGAACCAATCCAAATTTCCGTCAGTTCGTCGGTTGCGGCGATAGTCCGGAGAAACATCTGGTTCGCATTGTCGATCCTCAGACTTTAGAAGAGTGCCCTGCCCAGCAGGTGGGCGAGATCTGGTTCTCGGGTCCAAGCGTGGCCAGTGGTTATTGGAGACGGCCTGAAGTGACGGACCACGTATTCCGCGCGCGTGTGAAGGGCCAGGAAGCACTTGGCGAGTTTCTCCGCACGGGCGATTTAGGTTTTATGCAGAACGAACAATTATTCGTTACTGGCCGGATCAAAGACTTGCTGATTATTCGCGGCAAGAATTTTTATCCACAGGATATCGAGCATACGGTCGAACGCAGTCACGAAGGGCTCAAACGAGGAGCCTGCGCGGCATTCTCCGTGCTGCAAAATGAAGAAGAGCGGTTGGTCGTGGTTCAGGAATTAGACCGCACCGCTAAGGACGCCGATCTGACCGAAGTGGTGAAAGCCATTCGTCAGGGGGTTTTTGACTCGCACGGGCTGCACCCGCATGCGATTAGTCTGATTAAGACCAATTCGATCCCGCTCACCTCGAGCGGCAAAATCCAGCGCCATGCCGCGAAACGCCTATTCCTACTAGGAGAGCTCCAGGAAAAGGTCCGCGATGTCCAGGCTGGTGCGTAAAACTTCCGTCTGGTAAAAGTATATTCATGGAAACGGTTACTCCGATAGCCTCTAATCCTCGTCAACGGGCGCGTGAAATGATGCGCGATCTGCTGCAGGCCACCAAGCCGTATGCGCAGGAAGATATCTCCCTGTCGTGGCAGTTGTGGATTCAGACCTTTGTGGTTTGGCTGGGGTGCTGGGCGCTCACTTTTCCCTGGGCGCCGATTTGGATGCGGGTCATTGGCAGCATCATGACGGGCTGGGTGACAGTTCGTCTCTTTATTTTTTACCACGACTACCTGCATGGCGCGATTTTCCGCAATGGCTCGGTTGCTAAGTATCCGATGTGGCTCTACGGGGCGCTTATCTTAAACCCGCCCGAGGTCTGGCGCCGGTCCCACAATTACCACCATCAAAATAACAGCCAGATTGCGACAGCAAGCATTGGTTCGTTTCCAGTGATGACGCTGGACCAATATCGAGAAGCGACTTCGGCGCAGCGGTTTATGTACCGTGCCTCCCGGCATTGGCTGACGATGGTAATGGGCTACGTTTTTGTTTTTATTCTCGGCATGTGCGTGAAGTCGCTAGTGACCGATGCGAAGCGGCATTGGGATTCTGCCGCGGCGTTAGTCATTCATGTGATCTTGTTGGCAGGTTTTATTTACATGGGACACGGGATTTGGTTTTGGAGCTATATCCTGCCGATTGCGATTTCATGCTGTTTGGGCGCTTACCTTTTTTACATTCAGCATAATTTCCCAGACATGCGTCTGGTGATGAGAGCCGATTGGGACTACGTGCATGCGGCGCTGAAGTCTTCGAGTTTTTTGGATACGAATTCGTTGTTGCATTGGTTGACTGGTAATATTGGCTATCACCACGTGCATCACTTGAATCCGCAGATTCCGTTCTATCGGTTGCCGGATGCAATGGCTGGAATTGAGGCGCTTCAACAACCGGGTACGACGACGTTGAAGCCGACGGATATTTACAAGTGTTTGAATTTAACGGTTTGGCACACGCAAGAACGGCGGATGTTAAATTCCCGCGCGCTTCGCGGTTATCTTCGCCAACCTGCCTTTGCCACCGCTTAATTTAAAAGGTGCCCATCTACTTTTCGGCCGAAAAGGGAGAGGGTAAAAGGTGCCCATCTACTTTTCGGCCGAAAAGGGAGAGGGTGTCCCTCCGTCGTTGCGAGCGGAGCGAAGCAATCTCTTGTTACCTGTCCCGGACAGGTGATTTAGTCCGAGTCCCTTGATTGGTTTTTTCCTTGAAAGCGCGCGCACGGGAGTCCTAGCTTTCTTGGCGCCGGAAGCGCGCGAGCTGTACGCTCGTGCTATGGAGAGGTTCCGGTCAGCGGTAGGCGGCGCTTGTTGCCAGTCGTCGTTTAAATTTTATTCAATCCCCGCGGCGCGGAAATCTTCTCTTTTTGTTTCTACTGTGGTCTTTCCCTCGTCGTCTGAAGTTGTTCTACAGCGCACCTGGCCTTCGGCCCCGGTGTGCTATCGCTTTTTAAAGTGCACAAGCAAACCGCAGCCGGAGGCGAGGTGCGGATGTAGAACCATAAAAAACTTCGCCGCTGGGTCCACCGTAGAATATAGAAAGATTTCTTTCGCGCCGCTAGGACCAGAAGACATCTAAAGCATGACTGGCAGCAAGCGCCGCCTACCGATGCAGAGACAACTCTGTAGCACGAGCGTACAGCTCGCGCGCTTCCGGCGCCAAGAAAGCTAGGATGCCCGTGCGCGCGCTTTCAAGGTGAGACTTAATCAAGGGACTCGGGCTAAATCACCTGTCCGGGACAGGTACGAAGAGATTGCTTCCCTTCGCTCGCAACTACTGAGGGACACCCGCTACCTTTTCGGCCGGAAAGTAGATGGGCACCTTTAGGAGGCGGACAGGTGAATGGCAAAAAAAATCGCCGCGAACCTTTCGGCCCGCGGCGAAGATTTTTTAAGTCTTAGTTCAAGAGTGTAATCTTAAACGAAGAATTCTTTGGATAAGTAATCTCAATGCGATCGCCAGGTTTCAACGTGCTCAAGTCAATGCGATCCCAGTACATGATTACTTCATTCGAAGCAGCGTCGTACGTCCATTTGTCCGTCGAAGCGCCCGTGTTGCCCGCGAGCAAATTGCCCGCGAGTTTCACTTTGATTTGTTTTGGATCCGACGGCGTGCCGCTTAGGCGAATGCGTTTGTGCGCTCTCACCATGGCTCCGAAGATAACCTTATCTGCGTAATCGAGCAGAGCGTTCTGAACGCTCATGCGGTCGGTGTACGTGTAGTAAGTGCCGTTGGTTTCGCGCACTACCGTTTGATAAGCATTCTCTCCACCAGCGTACGAGCAGTAATCGGTATCCGAGTAGCTCGACGGGAATGCACCCGACGGACATTTCGGAGCGATTGCGCTGATGCGCATTGGCTTAGGCACTGCTGCAGCCTTCTTCTTGTAATAATCCGAGAAGTCGACTGGAGCCCAACCGGCGGAAATGCTTCCCGAGGTCGAGAACGTTTTGTACTGATCCGGATGCGCAGTCACAACCAGGGTATCGACCGGTACGTCTTTTTCGTAGAACGGGCTGATTCCAGACATGCTCGGCGTATCGCGGAAGAATCGGATCATCTGTGTAAGAGGCGAGTTGTACCGCGACTCACCTTTAGACCGATTCAATCGTTCATTGAAGCTATCCGCGTTGTCGTTATCTTCCCAGCTAATCAACATGCGACCAAACGAATCCTTGATCGGCTTCGTGTAGTTACAAGCATCCGACGAGAAGTACATTCCTAAATGATGAATGCCGGCTTTTTCCAGAGCCGCGAAGTAGACTCCAATGTACTTTTGCAGATCGTAAATTAAGCATTTTGCACTGCCACTGCAGGTGGGCGAATTATCGATAACCCACAAGTTGTCGGCGCGAGCGCCGGGAACTGGTTCGTCGATTCGGATAGAATCGTTTCCATCCGTTTCGCCCTTAGTCACGTCGACAATCACTGTCACATCCGCAGAACCATCTGGGTTCGTAGCCGACACGATGAACGTATTCGGTCCGATATCCAGGGTCTTAGGTGTTCCTGTTAAGCCGCCGTTTGCGACGACATTTAACCAAGACGGTCCGCTTACTTTCGAGAAGCTAAGCGTGGTGCCTGGCATTGGGTTAGAGACTTTGCCTGCCACGGTGTTCGTGAACAGCACGCTTTCTTTCGCAGTGAAGCGAATGGGATCTTCCAACCATTTTGGTTTCTTGGAAGCACCTTTGATAACTGTGCCAAATCCGTCTACCGCAACCGAGGAGATACCATCGGAGACTTCGAATTTCGCGGTGTAATTTCCTAAGTCCGCTAGTTTCGGAGTGCCAGAGAGTTTGCCGTTTGCTTGTACTAGCATCCATGCCGGGCCGCTGACTTTTTTAAAACTCAGAGGATCGCCGTCTGGGTTGATGACGAACGGGGCCAGGTCAAACGAAAAGACTGCGTCGACCAGAGCATCACCCAAGTTGATTGGGTTCTGGCTCCAAGAAGGTGGCTTGTTTTTCGTTTTTACTTCGCCGAATGCGTCGACTTGGGCGGTGGCGCGGCCATCGCTCACTTCGAAGATCGCGGTGTAAGCACCGAGGTCCATGTCCTTAGGAGTTCCGCTGATTTGTCCACCAGCCGAAACCTGCAACCAAGTTGGTCCGCTGATTTTCTTGAACGTCAGCGCATCGCCATCTGGGTTGGTGACATAAGGAACCAAGTTAAATGTGAACGGCGTATTGGTGAATGCATCGCCCAAGTTGATTGGGTTTTGATTCCAAGCTGGAGGCTGATTCTTCGTTTTCACTTGAATCAACACAGTCACATCTGCAAATGCATTTTTGCTATCACGCGCGCGGACGCGGAAGGTGTTTACGCCGATATCCTGATTCTCAGGAACACCGATGAAAAGGCCTGCCGAAGTTAAGAACGTCCAGTCGGAACCAGACAGTTTCTCAAACTTAATCGGATCGCCATCTGCATCCGTCACATACGTCGCTAAGCTTTGGCTGTAAGCCAATCCTACCGTCGCATCTGGCAGTACGATTGGATCTTTTGCCCAAACCGGAGGCGCATTATTCGTCGATACAGTCACAATCACCGTAACATCCGAACCCAAGGTCGCGTTCTTCGCTGTGACCATGAAAGTGTTATCGCCGACATCTGTCTCTGCAGGAGTACCCGTCAGAGTGCCGTCGGAATTAACTGCCATCCACGGTGGGCCGACTTTCTTAGTGAAAGTCAGTACAAAGTTATCCACATCCGTTACTTTGTCAGCCAAAGTAGCGCTGAATAATTTTCCGGCCTTCGCGGTGAAGCGAATCGGATCTTGTTTCCACGTAGGTGGTTTTGGATCGGGTTGTACTTGGATAGTGATGGTGCCATTTACTGCAGCATTCTTCGCATCCGCGACCGTGAATTTTAGAACGTGATCGCCTAAGTCTTTGTGCTTAGGAGTCATCGTTAATTTGCCTTCAGCGGTGAGGGCAACCCAGTCACGAGTGTCGACGAGTTTGAAGGTGAGCTTGTCGCCTTCAGCGTCTTTGATACCGTACTTAGGATCCAAGAGGTCGACAGTTTGGTTCGAGCGTTCTTTGATCATGAACACAAGAAGATTGCTGTCTACCGTCGGAGGATCGTTCTTCGGTAGAACGCGTCCCATTGCACCGACAGAAACTTGGAATTTACCGTCGCTGACTTCAAACACTGCAGTGTAGCTGCCGACATCCGTTTTTTGCGGAATGCCAGTGAGCTGTCCACCGCCGCTGAGAGTGAGCCATCCCGGTCCGCGGATTAAGCGGAACGTGAGCGGATCGTTTTCTGGATCTGTCACGAGCGGCAAGAGGCTAAAGCTAAACATCTGGCCTTCAAGTGCATCTGGTAAGAGCACCGGCTCTTGTACCCACTTTGGTGGTAACAGAGCTTTCAAGACCTTCAGAGTAACTGTAACAACTGCGGTGAGTTTACCGTCGGAGACTTCCACGGTGAAACTTGCAGCGCCGACATCGGTGCTCTTTGGCAATCCGGAGAATAGGCCGTTGGTCGAAACACTCGCCCAACCTGGACCCGTCAGTTTGCGGAACGTCAGGGGATCGTTATCTGGATCCGTGGCGTACTGCGAAATCGATTGCTGATAGCTCTCATCCGCGCGTGCATCCGGGAGGATGATCGGATTGATCGTCCACTTAGGACCGCGATTTGCTTTGAGCACTTTGCCGCTGGCGTTTACCGTTGCAGAAGAATCACCGTCAGTGACTTCAAAAACTGCATTGTAATTTCCAACATCCGCTAAAAGCGGGGTGCCGGAGAGAGTGCCATTGGCCAGCATCCTTAACCACGCTGGGCCCGAGACCATTTTAAAGACAAGAGTATCGAGATCTAAGTCTTGTGCGAAGCTCGCGACGCTGTAAGAAAACGGCGAGTCTTCTGTTGCATCAGGCAACAAGATCGGATCTTTCGTCCAAGTAGGTGGACGATTCACTTTAAGAACGTTGATGAGAACGGTGACGTTCGCGCTCAGTGGCTCTTTGTCTTTAACTTTTACGACCACTGTTGCAGTGCCGACATCTGGACGCTGTGGAGTTCCCGTGACGAGACCATTTGCGCCAATAGTGACCCACGCTGGGCCCGAAACTTTTTCAAATGTCAGAGCATCGCCGTCGATATCTTTGGCAAATGCAGCAATTGTTTCACTGTAAGCTTGGCGCTCAGGAGCGTCTTTAAGCTGGATAGGATTCTGCGTCCATTCAGGAGCTTTGTTGATTTGGATGACCGTTACTTGGACTTCCGTTTCAACAGCAGTGTTTACGTTGTCTGATACCTTCACGCGCAACTTGTGCAATCCAATATCTGCGCGGCGAGGAATGCCCTTCACTGTGCCGTCGCTATTGACGGTGATCCAATTTGGACCAGACAGCATTTCAAATCCTAAGAGATCGCCATCTGCGTCTTTTACGTAGGTGCGGAGATCCTCTGCGTAGTCTGCGTCTTCTTTAGCATTCTTCAAGACCACCGGATTTGCGTTCCAAGTGGGAGGCGTATTGGTGATTTTGATTTGAACGCGAGCTTGTGCAGTTAATTTGCCATCGCTCACTTCAACTACGAATTCATTTTGTCCGACATCGGCGTTTTTCGGAGTTCCAGAGAACACGCCAGCCGCGGAGAAATCACCCCATGCTGGGCCGGAGATTTTTTTGAACGTCAGCGCATCGCCATCGATATCGCGAGCAAAGCCGCTGATGTCTGCCGATACTGCCTTCTTCACGGGTGCCGCGGGCAAGATAATTGGGTCCATCGACCATATTGGAGCCTTGTTAACCGTCTTGACGTTGAACTTCACAACCGTAAGGGCAGTGAGAGAAACGCCATCGACAATTTGCGTGAGCTTTACGTTGAGAGTAACTGCGCCGGCATCTTTACGAAGAGGAATTCCCGAGAGTCCGCCGTTGCCGTCAAAATTCAACCAAGCTGGTTTGCCGGAAACGATGGAGAAGGTAATGGGCTCTGGCTCAAACTTCGCGACGTTGGCCGCGGTGTTGATAGTTTGAATGTAAGAAAGATCTTCGAGTGCGTCGGGCAGAGTGATCGGATTGACTAAGAACTTTGGTGCATCTGCAACCTTGAGAACTTCGCCGAAGCCTTTTTTCTTGGCGGTTAAGCCGCTGGGTCCAGTTGCAACGAGTATCAAATCAAAGTTGCCGACGTTTCCGCGAACCGGAGTGCCTTCTAATTTATTGCCCGTGATCTTAAACCACGAAGCATTGGTGCGTGGATCTTCGATTGAGAAAGTGAGCTTTTCGCCATCAGGCTGCGAAGCGAGAGTGGTGAGGTCGATAGAGACTAACTTATCTTCGGGCCATTTTCCTAAATCGGTATTGGCCCAAACGGGAGGATTCGCCGAGACGATCTTTAAGAATCGCGAATCGCCGTTGTCGACTTCTTCACCGGGTTTTGGTTTGCGGCGGACTGTGAGGCGGAAGGTGGCGCCAGGTGCGACTGGCGTGAGTGTCATCGTGTCGCCTGAAACCGTCACCCAACTTGGTGGAGCGGTTGGGAGCCATTCGAGGTCCTCAGCGATGTTCGGGTTTGAAAGCAGCGCTCGCAAATCGAGTTGAGTAGTAATCCCACTCGGCAATGTCTTCTCGATAGTGCTCGATGGTTCTGCGAACAGTGGGCGGTCGGCAGCTTGTGCGACACCCCCCTGAAGAACCAGAAATAAAAACGCAATCAAACGCGAAAAACGCCAAACGCCCATATGCTCTCCCCGAGTTCCCATACTGGACGGGAACTCTTTACGGATTGTGGTTAAAACGTGGACCTAGTGAATGCTTTGCTGGGGGAAGATCGTGACGGCACTGTGCAAGAACTTTGTGTGTCTTGCGCGGCCAGACGTCTCCAACCTAATTATCGGCGCAAATGTCGATAAACTTGATGCGCACGTCGTCAGGCCTTATTCTTGCCGCGATGAGAGACACTATATTGCCGTACTCGAACTACACCCGGGTTATCTTCGTCGCCTGGATGGCGATCTTGAGCGTTAGCTGCACTCCTGCTGCGAAAAGCGTTAACACCGCTGCTTCGGATCCCTTGGTCGACGCAGGACGAAAGCTAGTCGTCGAGAAGACTTGCACTACGTGTCATAGTCTTAACGGACAGCCTGGCGTTGGCCCTACATTCGTTAAATTGTTTGGTCGTAAAGAGAAGCTAACGGATGGAACAGAGGTGCTTGTCGACGATGCCTATATTAAAGAGTCTATCCTGAATCCGGCGGCAAAAATAGTTGCGCGGCACACGCCGTCGATGCCCGTGATCCCTCTGACTGACGCGGAGCTCGAGCAGATCTTGGCGCTGATTAAATCGCTGAAATAATCAGTCTTTGCGACAGCAATTCACAAGCCGCGAACCTAGCCCGGGGCGGTGCCCAATTTGTTACGGATTTTCCGTCGATAGTTCAGATTGTGCTTCGAGTGCGGAGTAAAGATCGCCAACCGACGTATACAAGCCACCACCTACCGCGGAGCCCGAGTAAAGAGTGACGTAAAAATCTTTTTTACTGGCTGATCCAGTGTTTTCATCCAGACATGGCAGAATGGTCTTTCCGCCTTTTCCCAGCCAAAAGAGCGCCGGTAGAAAAATCTTTTCCTCAAGCAACACTGGTTGAAACCGTAGATCGCGATTGTAAGAATGGGACGCTAGGATACTTCCCGCCATATATTCGCCAGACAATTGAGCTCCTTCGCTACAGCCGTATCCGACGGTGTAAAGAGTGTTCACATTAATATGAGGAATTTGGGTAAGGGGGAGTGATTTGGCCGGAACGTAGAAAGCAGCGACATTGGCTAGACCCTTTGCCGTCGCGGATAGCAGGCTTTCTAGATCCTTGGCCATAAAGGTTTCCTGAGTAGCTAAAAACTTATCCCTCTCGATATGCAAATTCGCTCTTACTTGGGAAATGCAATTGGTACGGTTGTACCATTTTGGTTTCGTACCTGGCTGGAGTTTCATTTGGTACACAGCAGGTCCCGAGGCCTGCCCTTCGGGACGCAGAAATTTGATTTCTCCTTTATCTTGGATGCGTCCTTCTCCTAACTGAGTGTTGGACAGGCTGATTATCGATCCGGCGTTCTGCACATAATGGCGAAAAGAGGCCACCGTAAATGGCTCTCCGCAAATCCAGCTTCCTTCAAACGTGAGGCGTTCCGCGAGGGGCTTTTGCTGTGCCGAACCTGTGTAATCGGCCACGGTGAAAAAAAGATTCGATTCGCCGGCAACTTGGCGGGACTTGGTATCCGCTGTGCCCGTGAGTGCCATGACCATACCCAGTGCGATAAGCGATGCCTTCATTTTTTCTCCCTTTTCCGCAGTTACAGCAGAAGTAACGCGCAGTGTAAACACACCCAGTGATGCTTGCGAGGAATTTTCTACTCTGTAAATTATATTGACTTGCCGAGCCATCAGACTGATTTCTTCCAATACATTTCAACTGGGTTTAGGGGGTTCGATGCGAAGTTCTGCATTCTTCTTTTTGTTTATTTCCGTTTTTGCGACGACCGCAGCCAACGCTGCCGAGCCCTTCAAAACCGAAATTGCCCGTCTCAAATACATGGACGCAGCTCCCGCTCCAATTGCACAAGCCGGCAAGGCCGTCGTCGAAATCGAAATGGCCACCGGTGGCGGCACCGGATTCTTCATGAGTGAAGATGGGTTGCTCGCAACCAATCACCATGTGGTTCCGCCCGAAGATTGCCCAAGCAACGGATGCTTTCTGACACTCAAACGTGGTTTCACCGGCAAGGGCGCTACTGCGGATATTGGGCTCTACTTTCTCACGCCTGTTCTGACTCTCACCGAGTACGACATCACCGTCTTGCAAGTTTGGGCAGCGCCTCCGAAAGAGCGCCACTTGGAGCCAACCCAGAAACTCAAGACGCCCGATTTTATTAAGCCGGGAACCAGCACCTCCGGGGTTGGCGATACGATTTACGTCGTGGGTCATCCCGCTCTGGGAGTGCAGCGGTGGACAAGTGGAAAGCTATATAAAAAAAGCGGCGACTGGCGAGGGACTGACTTGATGGTGCTGTCAGGAATGAGCGGAAGTCCCATCCTAAACGAAGCCGGAGAAGTGAAAGGTATTGTGCATCGTTCGATGGCCGACGCCGGGAGTTCGGCTTTAGATCTCAATACACTTCGCGGCGTGGGTTTTTACACCAGTTGGTCCGCATTTGAGCGCTTCTGGGAAAATCACAGGGGCAAAATCGACGAACTGTCGCTCGATGGCTATGTCCACCTCCCCGCAGATCCAATTGTTTCTGCCGACGACTTTGCCGAATTTATGGAGGCTGTGGAACTCACGGATATTGCGGCCCTCATGCAAAGCCGTCGCACCAGTGTGATTTCCATGGACCCAGGATCGGATGACGAGGCCGATGAGGGAGATGGAGACATTATCCCTAAGAAAAAGAAGGCGACAAAAGCGAAGCCTAAAAAACAACGTGTGGGGAAACTCAAAGTCAGCAGCCTGCTGCTTAAGATTTGCGATCTCGAAGTGAAGAGTGAAGAGGCGATGGCAGAGCCGGAGTACGGTTATTCTGCCTGCGTCTCGGCATTAGATTGGATTGAATGCCGCAAACCAGAAGAAGCACCGAAACCGGAAATCGTCGGTCTCACCCCCAAAGAAGCCAAGAAATGGGACTATAAATTCTGCCCTGACAAAGAGGAGCAGGAAGAGTGGACAAAGTTATTCGGTGAAGTGGCCGAACTACTCGAACTGAAAAATCAAGATGCCGTCGATTTCGTAACGAGTGCCGCTGGTATTTTTGAAACGACGACAGAGAAGCAAATCCAGGCGACGAAAGTAGATGTTGATAAATATTTGGCTAGCCATCCCGACATCACTTTGATCGAACGCGCTGCAGCCATCGCAGCCTACGCGCAATCTCTGGACGAGAAAGTTGCGGACGGCTGGACAGTTGGAAAGGTTCTCGACGAATATCCGATGATAGAAAGCCGCGAAGTATTCTTGGAATCGCTTTTCTCGTCATTTGAATCGATGTTCGACGGCAGCTTGCCATTGGATTCGGCGGTTACCAAGTTCGCGAATACTTTTTCGATCGATCCGAGAGTGCCTGTGTTCTTGAAGATAGATGTGGAAGCCCTAGTGGCTAGCGGAGTGCTACATAAACCGGCTAAACACAAAGCTATCGATAGTAAATATAATCGCCGGACCCGCAGTTTAATGAAAACTGGCTTCCAGAAAAAACATAAGAGCACCGATGCGTTCCTAAAGTTAAACAAGGACTTGTCCCGGATAATCCAGTTACCGTGACTTCGGTAGTGCCGAAAGAGCCTAGCATCGGTTCATAGCTGCCGGTGCTGGTGCAGGCGCCAGTGAGGCTTAGGGAGAGGGTGCAATCTGTACCGAGGACAGCGGTGCCACCCGTATTGCCATTCCAAGATCCGTTGTAGCTGCTGCTACATTGTGTCGTCGAGCCCGCTGGAACAGCGGCTTGCTTGTTGGTGCCACAGGAAGATAAAACCAAGAAAAGAATCACCTGAATTCTTTTTGAATACGGCAGCAGAATCTCCAACACCATTTCCTCCTGGAAAAAAACTCAACGTCAATGTAACTCAACTAAAACTCCTTGGCATCTCGCTTGCAGCCTCATCTGGTTCGCCACGGTTTTTCGAAGGTTTAATCACTTGGGAGAGTTTTTTGTTCGCTCGAGGCTCTAAAAGTCTGCGTGTCTTAACGGGGATTTTTTTCTTCCTCGCCGCGTCGACTTTGCATGCCGATCCGAATCATCCTCAGTACCGCCGCATTCTCTCCCAACAAGACAATCCCTGCGCGTGGGGAATGGCGTTGATGGGCAAACAACTCTCGCCCAATCCGCAACTCATCGCGATATCGCCTAAGTCTTCCAGTATCGTGAATGTTAGCGAGGACGGTCGCGTGGAGCGCATTCAAATCCCGCAAGCGCATATGATGAGTCCAAGCCTTCAACAAAACGAGAGTAAGCAAAAAACTTTTTGGCCTCAGAACGGCGACCATCAGCTGCAGCTCAACACCGGCGAGAACGTGACTGCAGTTGCCTTTGGAGTGCCGTCACGAGAGCTCGATGAATCGCGCATTGTCATTGGAACTTCCCAAGGCAGAATTGCGTTGCTCTCGGGCAATTTGATGGCAGAGGATCCAGTTGTGACGCCACTCAAGCGAGCCAATGACGGGGAAGGGCCTGTTACCAAAATAGTGATGGGAGAAGATCAATTTGGCTTTCAAGTAATCGCGGGAGATCGCGCGTCGGCGCATTTTATCGACGACGGCTCGCGTCTTTGGAACTTCCAAGCCACTGCCGCTGAGCCGAGATACACACACCAACTGGGTGTGAAGGATGCAGCTTTTGGCAATCCAAACATCTACGTCACGGTCGGTGGAGATAATCTTGGACGGGTCTACGTTAGCCGCCCAGGCAGGCAAGATCCTTCTATGCCTTTGCGCCTGCTTTCGCCTAACGGCGATGCGACGCCTCAGAGAAATGAGATTCGGCAAGTCGTCATCAGCCCTACGAACGAGACGCGTTGGTTCGTTACCGCAGACGAACACGGCAGGATCTTGGCCTATCAACGGCACTTAGGACCAGATTCCGATCGCAAGGCGCCGGAAGAAATTTACAAGGGCAGTTTGCCGATTCGACAAATGGCTTTTGCACCTTCGGAAACTAATCCGAAACTGGTCGTCATCGCGGCCGACGGATCGCCCAGGATTTTCCGCTTCGATACTTACAATTCCACCATCAAAGAAGTGCCGTTTCCTATCTTCGAACGAGTATCTGCGGCGGCCTGGGTATCACGCGATGAAATCCTCCTAGGTACAGAGAGCGGCGAAGTACAAAAATGGAATGTAAATCGACCCGCGAGTCCTATCTTATTGGCTCGCTACGTTGGCCACTCGGGCCCGATTCAAAAGCTGCAAGTTATCCAGGCCCGACGGGCAGTTATGTCGACGGATACCGACGGCGCCATTCGTGCGGCACCCTTGGATGTAATAATGCGTACTCAATATGGCGAAGTTCGTGACATCCCCTAAGCTAACCCGTTGAATCGTCGATTAAATCCGCGCTTCGTTCACCCACGGATTTTTCGTGCAGATCTTAGGCAGTTTTATAGGCCTGCTTTCAATGAGTTAGATCCACACTAGGTCGGGTGTTCAATCGGAATACGATTTGGCTTCAAAGTGTTTACAAGCTGTTTACATTTGAGCGTGAAAACCAAACACCGAAGTTGGTCCTCGTCTTGCAATTCTCACCAGTATTATGAAACGCATCATTGTTCTAATCAGCCCAGTGATTTTCTTACTCTTCACCGCTTGCGGTGGAGATGATAGTGCACCACCACCAGCAGCGGCATGCACCAACGATGAATCGCTCAAGAATTTGCAATGCGTGTCCCAGATTGCTCAACAGATTTGCTGTAACGAACAATCGTCTTCGTACCAAAGCTATGGCGCTTATTGCCAAGTAGCTACAACACCGACGGCAGGAGGCTACACATTGCCTCAGCCGCCTGTACCACCAACACCGGCGGCACAAGTGCCTCCACAAATTCCTGGATGCCAGCCATCGACACAACCTTTGACCTGCAACCAAGCGATCACCAACTTTGAATTGCAATATAAGACGACCTACGCAACCTGCCAGACCGGTTCTTCCGAAGCTTGGAAGCAACAACAAGGTGCTGCAGTTATCACCTGCGTCGGCGCTCAAAACGGAATTACGACTACCGAGCAATATCAGAATTCGCCTCAGGCTCAGTGCCAGGCGGCGTATGCGTATCAAGGTTTCGCGACTTCAGCTCCTGCAACTGTAACGGGACAAATCCCGGCTGGTGCAGCACCTGGTGCTCCTCCCACTATGGGACAGAATCCAGCAGCTGGAACAAACACGGTAACAACGCCGAATCCTACCGTGCCGACTGAGCCACTGGCAGGTAACGGTATGGCCGGATTGCCCACAGAGCCTGGCGGACAAGGCTTCACGAGTAATTCGCAAGTTACCAACTTGACTCCAGCTTCGATTCCAGCCGGCTTCTAAAAGGGTTGGTATTACGTAGAATTCCTAATGTAATAAGTGCTTGAACGGCTCGGGGTGAGCCCCTAAACTCGCCCTGCATCATGAACAGCCGCCGTTTAGATTCATATTACAAACCTGGGGTTCTTGGACTTTCCTTCGAAGTCTATCCTCCTAAAAATGCGAATTCCACGCAGGCGCTTTATCGAGTTGTCGAGGAGCTTTGCCGCTGGACACCCGCTTTTATCTCCGTGACCTATGGCGCCGGTGGCAGCACCCGCTCTCAGAGTCTGGAGCTTCTCTCTGAATTAAAGAAACGCATGACTGTACCGCTGACCGCGCATTTCACGTGCGTGGGTTCGACTATCGAGGAAATCGAGTCGTGGCTGGCGGGCGCGCAGGCGTTGGGCGTTGAAAACATCATGGCGCTCCGAGGGGATCCACCGCAGGGACAAGAGAAGTTTGTTTCTACCGTCGGTGGCTTGGGCCACGCCAATGAATTGGTCCAATTGATCCAAACTAAGTTTGCGCGTTTTGGTGTGGGAGTAGCCGGGTATCCAGAGCCGCACCGCGAAGCCGTTAGCCCCGAAGATGATTTGAAGCGACTTAAGACGAAGGTCGATAGCGGAGCACATGCCGTTTTTACGCAGTTGTTTTATCGCAACGACGATTTCTTGCGGTTTCGGGAACGCTACGAAGCGATGGGCGTTGAAGCTCCTTTGGTTCCAGGCATCTTGCCGGTACTGAGTCTCGATCAGTTGAAGCGAATTACCAAACTTTGTGGCGCCTCTATTCCGCCGGAGCTTCTAACGCGACTCGAAGCTTGCAAGGGCGATGGCCCTTCTCAGATTCAATTGGGCATCGATTACGCAACCGAGCAATGTGAGGGACTGATTCGTGAGGGGGTGCCGGGCATCCACTTTTACGTACTGAATCGGTCTGATATCATCGATAAGATTCTCACCCGACTCGGAATAAAACCTAAATGATAGCTACTTTTCTCCTCTCTTTCTGGACCCTTTTTACCATCGTAAATCCCATGGGCGCACTGGGACCGTTTCTGTCGATGACAGCGGCCTATAGCACTACAAAGCGGCAGCAGACTGCGTTTCGTGCATCGTGGCTCGCGGCGATTGTGCTTTGCATCGTGGCGTTGGTTGGATCGTTTTTCTTTCGCTCGTTGGGGCTGACGATTCCGGCACTGCGGATTGCCGGCGGTATCTTGCTGCTCTTAGTCGCTATCGACATGTTAAACGTGCGCCGTCCGCGCTCTAAGGGAACGACTGAAGAAGACACTGAAGCGGCCCAACGAGAAGACATTGCGGTGTTCCCCCTCGCGGTCCCGCTTTTGGCGGGTCCCGGTGCGATTGCGACGATCCTAGTTTTGGTGGATCGCTCGGAGCATTGGACTCAGTACTTGGCGATTTTTCCGTCGATTATCGTGACCTGCACTGTGGTCGGAGTGATTCTTTCCAAGGCCCAACTTATCGTCAAAATTCTTGGCCAAATAGGTGTGAATATCTTGTCTCGGCTAATGGGCTTGGTCTTAGCGTCGACTGCCGTGCAGTTTATTCTGGATGGACTGAAGGCGGGATTACTCCGCTAGAGAGGGCAGCTTCTTCAGCGAACCAGCCCAGTGTCGGTGCTTCAAGCGTGGTATGTGACAGGACACGCCCAAGTGAATCACTTTGCGCGAAGTGCCTCGGCAGCGGAATCGCCTTCCAGCTCTGGATCCAAGAAAACGTTTCTTAACATTCGCACCTGAATAGCGTGGCCCAAAAGCGTGGCCTCTTCTGCCAAGGCATTGAGCTCAGGAGAGTTTTCTTTGGCGTTGGGAACAAGGCCAAACTCCGAAACCACTCGCTTCTGAAGTGCGAGGGCCGCATCCAGCAGGGAGAGATAGGTCGCCGTATTGGTGATGGTGACGCGACAGGTGTTCAGTAGCTCTGTGACGATCTTCATGGCCTGGGTGAAGTAAAGTGTGCGGGAATAGCCTGGCATCTTTCCCGATGAATAGCCTCCAGCGTGTGGGAGCGAGGTGATCAAGTACGTTAAGAGAAGATCTCCCGAAATACTTTCGCGGCGGTCCTTTGCTTGGTGCTGGTGTCCGTACTCCGCTACTTTGTCCATCTCGACTACAAAACGGATGATTTGTTCGCGAATCTTCGCGCTGTCTTTTACCCCTAGAATCCTTAACGGGTAGAAAGTTCTGGTCATATTGTACGGCGCTGGCTTGGCATCTGGTCTCTTGAAGGTTCTGACCTCGACGCTGAGAAAACCAAACTCGCGTAGAAATCCACCGCTATGCGTGGCTCCCACCGATTTCTCAAGTTCTTCAGCGGACTTTCCCAAAATCCAATCGCTCTCCCCTTTTAATGTCGCAAGCCAATACTCAAACAAGGTCTCGCCTGCAGGTGTGATCACGCGATCCAATAGAGGAATACGAGTAGTCTCGTCGCTACCGGTGAAGAGAAGAATCTTTCGTGCTACCGGGTTCTGTAAGTCGATCAATGCCTGGCAGATGCGCAGGTAAAGACTGTGAAGAGGCGCCAAGAAATGTTTCTCGAGTTTTTCAACAGCAGGACCGCTCGCATCCCAATACTCTCGCAACACAAACGCGCTGCCTTCGTTTAACTCGATCATCTGCTCGATGGTGTACAGATAATTCGCCAATCGCAGTGCCTCAGCTTCCTTTTCGGTTTCGCTTAATTTGGCGGAATTTTTCTCGATCGCATCTAAGCCAGCTAGGATAGGGCCCAATCGATCAAACATTTCGATTTCATAAAGCTCTTTATCGCTCAGTGACTTTGTCGCAGTGATGCTTTCAAAACCTTTAATCAAAGCGGGCTGCACACCCATTTCTTTCATGGCCCAGTCTGTAATGGATTGGACCTCTTCCTCGAACGCCCAAACATAGAGAGTTGAGACGTCGCCAAAATAGTCATTCACTCTAATGGCATGGCTACCAGATCTTCCGAGCTCGTCTCTCAGCGCTCGCACGAGGTCTTTTTGTTCGCTCTTGCGATCATAGGAAATGCTAATCAATATAATTTCAGAATTACTCGGTGCAGTGGGTTTGGTTACAGCGGTGGGCTTGCGGCCTAGGTCTTTTTTGGATTCTTCGGTCAGCCATTTTGAAAGCCCAATATCCTTAAGCAGCTTTTCTGTAGCTTCGAGTTTCTTTAAAGGCTCTCTGCCATGTTTCGGATCAATCAGGCCCGGCAAAATGGGTTCCAGAGTTGCGCCCGGCGCGGTGTGCTGGGAGTTGCCGGCTGGAATATAAAGCCATTCACCAGATTCGTACTTGAAATCAAATCCGCCACCAAAATAGGCGAATGAACTCTTCTCTAACTTCGGCGAAATAATCTTTCCGTTCTTGCTATCTAATACGTACCAAGTCCCCGTATCTCCATTGACGCTGTCCTTGGCGACTACCACGTAGTGGTCGGGATTAGTTTCGCTTTGATAGATGTGCCACTGAAAGAGGGGCGGAATGGACTCTAACGGAATCGTTCCCGCAAACAAAAGAGACGAGAATAGAACCATCCCAGCAAAAACAGACTTCACCCTGTACCCCCTGCTGGAATTGTCTTCCCACAGTCAGGATTTCAGAGGCAAACAAAAAGACGGTTCCGCTTGTTTTCAATCTTCAGCTTGGTGAAGAATAGCGCCCAGGCAACTCCCGCGAAGCCTAGCCAAGCAATCCATAGCCAGATGGCGTACTGAGGAAATTTTCGCGACAGCACCCAGGGCCATATATTGGGGAGATACTCCTTGGAAAGAGTGGTGATTTGCTCGCGTTCCGATTCGCTGACAGTGGATGAGTACCCAGATTCATCGAGCGGTTCACTGCTCAATCGTAAACTCACATTCCTCGAGCGGCGGGCGAGTTGGCCGTCGCTCCAGGATAGCAAAAGAGTTTTTTGCAGTTTGGCTTCCGCGTGGGCCTGCGAATATTCGAGTGAGTTCGGAGCCATGAGCGAGAGCACTGCGAAGAATCCGCCTACTGCGAGTGCGATGTAGGTAGCCGCCTTGCCGATTTCGGATTCTCTTAACACCGTAAAACCAAACCACGCGGGCACCACCAATAGCGATGTCAGATGCATTAAGTAGCGAACGGACCAGCACTCGCTACCGTCGGGATTATTGGCAATGTGTCCGTGAAAAATGCACGATGCCAAAATCGCGACTACAGTGCTGACTCCAAAGCCAGGATTGTATTTGTAGGCGGTGCGAGCGCCGACGAAAGCGAGTAAGAGGGCCGGCGCTAAAATAAAAATGCCTTTTCCCATGCCGAACAAAAATCCAAGAGCGATGTCAGATTGAAAGCTAGTCCAGAACACGCCCATCGCTTGTTGGCGGGCTTGGTCGTAACCCAAAGCCGTGATGCTGCCAAAACGCAGATAGGCAAAAGCACAGTGAATAGCGACGGGAATTAATCCGCCTGCGAAAAGAAAACGCAAATTCGGCAGCGCGCGCTTGAAGCTATTGCAGCCTTCTTGGTAGCTGTCCCAAAGAAGTCCCAGCACTGGAATAAATAGGAATAAGGAATTGAGTCGGACTAACAAAGTGAAGCCGGCTAGTAGGCCGCATAAGAAGAGCGCGCGAGAATCTTTTAACTGCGAGTCGGCAGCTTTTTTTGCAAGCCACAAAGCGGCGAGTCCTAGACTCGCGACGAGCGCTTCTTCTTGTGCAGACTGCGTGCAGTAGTAGAGCGCAGGAGTGGCTAGGAAAAATGCGAGGCAAGCTTTCTTGGCATCGGCTGCGGGAATCGCCCAGCTCTGTAACCACATTCCCAACATCCAAAACCAAATTCCGCCAATCAGCGGCACATAAGCTAGAGCAATGGGGAGTGCGGCGAGTGCGGCTTGGGTTTTGCTATCGCTACTGAAAAACTCGAGTGCGGCGCCAGCGATATCAAACGGGATGAGAACTAGGCTTTGGCCCATGCCGTAAAACGAAGTGCCTTTGTTCTCGCTCATCCAAACTAGGCCATGGTCCACGGCGCTGCCTTTATCCACCCACACCGAGGCCTTGCTCCACAACGAACGGCTGATTTGCGCGCGAATACCGACGTCAAAATCCATCACGCGTGCGGGAGATAAAAGGGCGAGAAAAGTCATCCAACCCAAAATGGGAAAAAGCGCAGTGGCAGGCAGGCGACTCCACGCCGACGAAAGCATAGTCTCGTGGGTGGTGAAGTCTGGGCGAACCAGACGCAGGTTAGATCGCGCCTTGTTTTTCATCTGTTTTAGTCGGGGAGCTTTCCTGGGCATGTAGCTGCGTTTCAGGAGCAGGGAGTAAGCAGTCTGCTGCAGAAACTAGAAAATTGAATTTAATTAAGAACCACAGCGCCGCCACACCATCTCGCCAGCCGATTTTTTTGCCTTCGAGGTAGCTGCGCGGAAAATAGGAGACGGGGTATTCCTGCATGCGCAGAGGAAACTTGGCGATGTAGGCGGTGACTTCTGGCTCAAAGCCAAATCGCTGACACTGTAATTTAAATCGCTTCAGGACATCGGCTCGGAAAACTTTGTAGCAACTCTCCATGTCCGTCACAGAGATGCCGGAGCACCAATTCGAAACATGCGTGAGGAACACGTTTACGTACCGGTGATAGGTACGGTGGATCTGGTGGCCATCTCGTCGGAAACGCGAACCGTACACGACATCGGCGCGGTTCTGCAAAATCGGTTCAATCAGTTGCAGCAAGTCGCGGGGATCGTATTCTAAGTCCGCGTCTTGAATGGCGATGATCTCGCCAGTGGCGGCTTGAATGCCTGCAACTACCGCAGATCCCTTGCCGCCGTTTTTGGTTTTTTTAAGAATGCGAATTTCGGGATAAGTCGTCGTGAGTTTCTCTAAGATCGCGACCGACTTATCGGTGCTGCAATCATCGACAAAAAGAAATTCAACGCGAATAGGCCAATGAATTTCGCCGAGCACGCGCAGCAGCGGCTCTAGGTTTTTTTCCTCGTTGAAAACGGGAATCACCAGCGAAAGCTTGGTTGCCTTTGGGGCGTATCGTTTAAAAGGTGTTGGATGCATTGGGTTGAAGACGAGTGATAAGGCAGAATTCTCTTCGGGATATTAGGCACTTCTCTTTATAGGCACCTCGTCTTAATTTCGGTCTGCACCTGGAAATGAGGAGATAAGATGACTCGTCGCCCATTTCTTTGGATTCTGTATGCTTGTTTCTCAGCTCCCTCGCTGTTTGGCACAACGTGCTACACGGATTGTGAGGCTCGCTTTCCTAAGTGGTATCAAGGTCCCGATCGAAAACGCTGCCAGGCTGAGAAAGCGGTGGCTTGTTTCGATCCGAGCAAGCTTCCCGGCGCTACTGACCTAGGCGCCTTTGATAATCAAGCTAGTGAGCTGCAAGATCGTATCGATCGTGACTTCACCCAAGGTGGGTACATCGTTTCTCGCGCTCCTGATGGCTCAGTAGAGCATGTTGGGGACAGTGCGTTGTGGACGGCGATCACCATGGCGAGCGTTTCGTGTTCCGACACCCGGACGGAAGAAGCTCTCGTCGAGAGTCTTCTCCGAAACGGCGGTCGATGGATTCGCTTCGAACCGCTGCCTGCCGCCTACAAAGGAAACGAAACTTCGCGAGATATGGAAACTGGCGCCGTGTTCGGATTTGCTGTTCGCTACGCCCGTTGCCCAGCCTCTCGTCCGCGTTTGAAAAAAGCGTGGCAAGCGCACCGAGATTTTGTCTTGGGAAATGGCGGCCGCTTGCACGAAGGTTCCAATTGGAATTTCGTGATGACGCCGGGGTTTCGATTTGTTTGGGACCTTGTCTCTTATCGATTTGGGTTTGGTTCTAAGCCGAGTGCCACGGACGAACGGCTGTTTGAAGCGGCTGTTGTTGCAGGGGTGAAGGGGATCAAGATACGCAAGGACTCTTGCTATCCGATTCACCTCAGTACTTTGCAGGCGATAGCGGCGGCCAAACTGGGCATGCCCATTATTGATCTCTCTAAGCGCGAATTCTGCTCGGACACGCGGGGGCTGGGTTTACCGCTGACCGATTGGTTTTGTGATCGCGGCGGTGCAAAGGAGTTCCTGCGCGATTTCAAAGTCGATCAGTGGGAGTACCGTCACCAGCGCTGCAGTGCTTGGGAATCGCCCGATGTATCGACCGGAGAACGCACTCCAGGAGTTGATTTCTTAGTGCTGTGGTCACTCGCTGGCGGTAAGTAGCCCAGTCGGTGCGAGCGAAGCGGTCTTGTTCGTGCAGGTGGTCTTTTGTTTAGCCGCATACGCGTCTAGACTAAATACTCCTGCATGAACCACACTTTAAAATTCTGCGCAGCGATCTCGGTATCTCTCTTTTTGTCGGCGTGTGAGCCGGGCACTGGCTCCGGAATGTTTCCAAGTGTGAGCGACGTGGTGTTGAGGGCTTTGCCTCGTGCTTTGTCAGGCAGTAGGAGCTCGGCGATTTTTGAAAACGCGGGTGCGCCGCTGCTCACGCGCGCGAGTTGCTCGAGTTATTCGTCCAGCGGCGAAGTGTTCTCCTGCGCGGCTACCCGTATTTTCCCGACGAGCCAACCTGCGGACAACTTAGCTTCCTGGTTTCTTTTTGGGATTGATAAACTCGATACGAAGTTTTCTGCATTATCTGATCGGTACAACGGTCTTGCGCCCCTTTGTGATCGCAAAGATCCAGCCGCCGTCTTGTTAGAGATCGACGGCGTTTCGTTTTCCGATCTTGCTACCGTTTCCATCCCGACTTTTTTCAACTGCTACTCTGGCGATGACCTATCGTGGGGTGAGAAAGACAGTGAAAAATATTTCATGCACCGCTCTTTTGGAGAAGGCGGCACCAGTGCAGGCTCCACGCGCATTGTCACCGTCGTTAAAATGGCAGCGAGTGAAAATGAAGTGGAAGCGTGGATGTTGTTAAATTCCTCGACGACACCGACGCCAAGTATCGCGCGGCTCAGAGCGAACAAAGTGTCAGGCGCTTTCGCCTTTGAATTACGTCTTGGTCACAACGACGCGTACTTTAAGCAGATGTATTTGCGGACCTCCAGCAATTTCAAAATGTATTTTACTGCTTTGGGAGCCACGGGTTCTGCGGTGACTGTGGATAACTGTGTCAGTAGCAGGGATTACACCGCTACGATGTCGGGCTGCACGAGCGAGGGCTTGGCCACCTTCCCAACTTCCACTTTCTCCAGCCCCCCAGCCCTTGCCGAGGTCAATGTCCCCAATGTGCTTTATACGGCAATAGATCAATTGGTGAAGATCGATATGGCTGCCAAGGGAGTTCCTTCGGGAGATTAGACTGCCAAGGCCTGCCAGGACTGGCAGGCCAGACCGCTTTGTTTCAGTCGCGGCGATAGTGATGCAGTCCTCGCGAGGCACGCACCCAGTCGTTGCGAGGCCGAAGGCCCGAAGCAATCCCCTTGGCCCGCACTTTGCTTTATGCAGCTCCAACAGGAGTTCATAATGCGTAACGAAATAGTATTTGCGGCGTTCTCTCTCTTCGGCACTCTGCCAGTCTCGGGACGAGATGCGGTAGTTCTTCACCTCGGAGATCGCGTGACGGTCGGCGATACGACGGTAATGTGCGAGGGCGGCGGTAAGAGATTCAAAAAGATCAAAATCTCGGCCCCGGTTTGCGACGATTTCCACAGCGTCGATAGCTGCCAGGGATTACCAATCGGAACGGTTTGCGCTAATTCGACCAGTCAAGGCATGTGTATCCAAGACAGCGACTTTGGCGGAAAGCCGAATTGTAAATGCAAATAAGCTGTTAAAATAAATAGGGCCAGCAGGAATCGAACCTGCAACCCCCAGATTAGAAATCTGGTGCTCTATCCGGTTGAGCTATAGCCCCGTCAGGAGTCTGGAAAATTAACTCAAGCGTTGCGGCCAAGCAAGCTTGCCGCCGAGGATAACGATGGATCTCAGAGAGTGGAACTTGGTGGCGCAGGGAGATTTTTTTCGCAGACACCCTTGGGAAATCGCACGGCTCTGGAGTTTGATTCATTTTTTGCGGCAAAATGGGTATGGAACTGAGAGCAAATTCTCGGTTTTAGACTTTGGCGGCGGCGATCTGTTTGTGGCGCTGGGAGTGAAGCATTTCTTCCCTAACGTTCAAATTACGTCGATAGATTCGGCCTATTCACCCTCCCTAATCTCCTCACTTAAGCAATCCGCGCAGCTGCGCCAGCTCACCGCCTATCGTTGTCTCGACGAATGGAAACCCGAGAGTGGGGGCAGGGCCGATGTCGTGCTTTTGCTCGATGTGCTCGAACACTGCGAGAACGATCAAGCGATTCTCAAAATGCTCCGCGCTTCGGGCAAGGTCAGTCACGGTGCCCTCTGGGTGATCACCGTTCCGGCCTTTCAATCGCTTTTCACTCGATATGACCAGTTCCTGGGACATTTCCGTCGGTATGGGTTTGGCCAACTTCGCGGTGCGATCGAGAACAGTGGCCTCGATGTGAAGTCCGGCGGCTATTTTTTCGGCAGTCTTGTTCTCCCGCGCATGTTGCAAAAAGGCTTGGAACTCATTGGCTTAGGACGGCAAAAGCCAAAGGGTTTGGCCGGGTATCGACCGATTCCCTTTGTCGGCAAAGCCATCGCCAGCGTCCTTTATTCCGATTTCTATCTACTCACTTTCCTCAACCGCCTGGGCGTTCGCCTACCCGGCCTTTCCTGCTACGCGCTCGCCCGCGCCACCCACTAAATTCGCCCAAAAGGTGCCCATCTACTTTTCGGCCGAAAAGGTAGCGGGTGCATTTTTGGGTGGGACACCCTGCTCCTTTTCGGCCGAAAAGTAGATGGGCACCCCCATTGCGGCCCCTGCCCAGCCTGGTATATGTTGCAGGGCAGCACAGCTGGGGAGTGTTCATTGCGAGGGGTTTTCGCGTTTTTGCTTTTGTTGGGATGTCTTGTAACGGCGCCCCTACACGCCCTCGATTTAAGCTGTTTTCCAGCGCTCCGAGCGATTGCTCCACCCGACGCTTTTCACCCGCTATATAGTTTGCGCGGACTAGTCCGAGAGACGGCTCCACTTACGATTTTGGATCGCGAAGGCGGACTGGTGAAAGCCATCGATGCCGCCAAAGCGGGGGCAGAACCGGTTAAGCGGCTGGTCTCGCCCATCAGACGTTCAGTGAAGACTTCCACTACTTCTCCACTGCGGCTGATTACCGACGCCGATGGCAGAGACTATTTGGTTTCCCACGTCGCTACTTTTCCGCTGCATCTGTTTTCGTCGCAGGGAACTCGAATTGGTTCGTTAACCGACTTTCGCAAAGTCCAACTCAGTCAGCCGAAGAAGCCTTTTTATCGGCGTAAATACCGCGCAGATGCGAACAAGCTCGCTGAGAAATTGCTCACCACTTCTCCACAACTTTTGGATTTCCTTAAATCTGATTCACTCTTAGATGGCTTGCGCCAAGATTGGTCGAGCGAGTTTGAACTGGCTTTGGAGAAGGGCGTTGGGTTCAAGTTGCCGAAGTTGGCCGGGTACCACGGTATCGTCGAAGGAATGGTTTATAAAACCGAGTCGGGCGGCAAAGCTGTTATCGCAGTCCAAATCTTCACTCCCAATCGCACTTACGTAATGATGGATGCGACGGGGCAGGTGCGAGAAATCCCAGGCGCGCTCTGGAAGACTCATTTTGAACCGCACATCCCATCTCTTGATCTCGTTGGCACGCGCGATCAACAGCGCATGCGCTACATCCTCCATAAGTATCAATTGCGCGAATACGATCGCCAGGCGCTGAGAAGCACCTTGGGCTTTATTCCGCTAACGCTGTTCTATCCCTACGCTGCTCCGTTTGGGATCTCCTTGGGCTTCGCGCGCAAACTTGCCGGGCAGAAGTTTTCCTCCAATCGCGATCGCAAGGCTCTTGCTGCGTTCTTACTTCTCTTCCTCACCGGTACCCATCCTGGGCAGTTTGCTCTGATGGATATGATGGACGATGAAGTGGAAGACGATGTCTCGGTCGATGCCTATTCTTTCTGGGCGGCTGCTGAGGCGGAGCTGGGGCGACCTCCTAAAGGCACTGTTCTCGTTATCGACGGCATCGGCGACGATGACGTGATCGCCAACACTGCAAGTATGATCCGCGAGCAACTGCTTGGTGCGGGCAAAGACGTAGAATTGGTTCGCGCGAAAAACTTAGCGGATGTAGCAAAGTACATTGAGGACGTGCCTAAGAAAACCGGCAAGCCGATTGGACTTTTGTTGGTCATGGCGCACGGTGATTCGCTAAAGGGGAATCCCGGCGACAAGCCCGTAACTATCATCAACATCGACAATGACATTGTTTCGCTGGATCCAACGTTAGTGGAACAACGGATGTCCGAATATGGAGAGTTGCAGGCAGCCCGCCTCCGACGAGAAGGCATTCCCTTCACCCAGCAGGATTTTACCTATTCCAACTTAGGCGACCTGCCGGATCTATCGGACAATTTTGTCCCGGGCGCCCAGCTACGGTTTATCAGTTGCAACATTGCAGATGGCGAATGTGGCGAAGCGTTTATGACCAAGTGGGCAGAACAGACGATTGTGAAAAACGGTGGGGGAATGATCTCCGCCGCTATTCCCATTGGCATTCCACGGGAGCTGCAACATCCTCGAACGGCGCTTCGCAACGAGCAAAAGATTATTGCTCAGCGATTGGCGTACCTCGATCGCCCAGACGCAGTTGTTATCTTGGATCTCCTTTCGAGTACTCTGAACAGAGCCTTTGTGCCGCCCAAGGCGTTGGCGTATTACCCAATTTACAAATGGAATCTTAGTACTGCTCCACCAAAAAAAGAAATGGTGGAAGTTTACAAGGTGCTGCAAGCGCCTTCGCCACTCTTGCCATAAGTCACCGACGCTAAAGACTAAGACTTGGATTTGGAACGCGGCTTTTTACCCGTCCGGGACAGGTAAATCGCAGTGGCCAGAATCCCGCCCAATCCATCCGCTAGCATATCTTTCTGCGCATCCCAGATATCGCCTTGAGATCCTAAGAACGCGGCTCCTGCTTCGGGAGAACTAGCAGCTGCGTAAATCCACTCGATGATTTCGTAGATGGCAGCAACGCTGAAGATTGCAAATACAGGGAACAAGAAAAGAACCGTTTTGGAATTTACGAGCTTCTTGCGATCGAGCCACTCCGCAATCGCGTAGGCGTAGAATCCAACGCTAAAGTGTGCAATGCGATCGTAGTGATTGCGCTCAAAGCCAAACGCATTTGTAACCCAATCAAATGGCACTCGCTCAAAAGTAAAATGGCCTCCAATTGTGTGGAGGAAAATCAGCACCGACATAAACACGTAGGCCATGCCCGAGAATCGGAACCGCGCGTGCGTCGCTACCAGGAACGCAACAATCATCACGATTGGAATGTTCTCGGACCACCACGTTGCGCGGTCGTACGGGCAGATTGCTAATATGCCAAAGAGGACCGCGTAAACGGCCAAGAGAAAGTGCTCAATGCGGGCATTCTTCATGATTTTTTTATCGAATAATGAACTGGTTTATCGTCGATAGCGTCTTTCTGCATTTCTGCAGCGGCGCTTTGGAAATCGATTTTATCAGCTAGCGTCTCGTCTTGGATATAAGTCGAGAACTGCGTAATCGCCTTTTGTAACTCTGGCGTGCAGCTGACTTGGATCGTAATCCGATTGGTCACTTCGAGCCCCGTGTCTTTACGCAGCTTCTGAATGCGGTTTACGAATTCACGCGACAGGCCTTCGTTGATTAAAGATTCATCCAGATTCGAATCCAACCACACGGTTACAGTGCCCATGCTCTGAATGGCGCCTGCTTGTTTAGGCTGGCGTTCAATCGTGACTTCGCTGACTAAGATCTTCTCACCGTCGATTTCGAGCGAGCCGTCTTTTTCCATTTTCGAAACCAGATCGGGCCCAAGATTGCGGACCTTCTCCAAGATCACTTTCATCTTCTGACCCAAGCGTGGTCCTAGGACCTTGGCATTTGCCTTCGCTGTCAGATTTACCAGGCTCGATTCATCTGAGCTAAAGGAAACGCTTTTCACATTGAGTTCGGATTGAATAATCGACGAGAAGCGCTCGATTATTTTCTTATCCTGCGGATTGCGCGTGATGATTTTGATTTCGCGCAGCGGCTGACGGTTTTTCAATTTACCGGTATTGCGACACGTGCGGCCCATAGCCACGACGTTTTGCACGAGCGCCATCTGGCACTCGAGTTCTCCATGCAGCCACTCCGGGTGTGCAACGGGGAAATCGCTTAAGTGCACGCTCTCACGGCCTTCGCGTTCCTTGCAGATGTTTTGATAAATCTCTTCAGTAATAAAGGGCAGTATCGGCGCCAGGATTTTGCAGAATTCTGTGAGGCCGTAATAAAGCGTGTTGTAGGCCTGCGCTTTGTCGGGCGTGGCTTCTTCACTCCAGAAGCGGCGGCGATTTAAGCGAATGTACCAATTCGTCAAATCGTCGATAAAGCTCACTACCGCGGGCACAACTTCCGCGAGATGGTAAATCGCCATCTTCTCATCGACGGTGCGCACCAAGCTTTGCAGACGAGAGACCAACCATTTATCCAGGTCGTTCTCTAACCTGCCCATTCCCTTCGGATCAAAATCTTTGGGGGTCCAGCCATCCGCCAGCGCGTAAGTGACAAAGAAGCTGTAGGAATTCCAGAACGGCAGCAGTACGCCGCGCACGATTTCCTGCACGCCTTTTTCGCTAAACTTCAAATCCTCAGCGCGGGAAGCAGGGCTGCTCATCAGATAAGCGCGCATCGCATCGGCGCCATACGTATCCATCACATGCTTAGGGTCCGGATAATTCTTCAGCCGCTTGCTCATCTTCTTGCCATCTTCGGCAAGCACAAGCCCGTTCACGATCACGTTCTTAAACGGTGGCTTGTTAAAGAGTATCGAGGAAAGCACAGAGAGTGTGTAGAACCAGCCGCGAGTTTGATCGACGCCTTCAGCAATAAAATCCGCTGGGAAATTCTTTTCAAAAAACGCACGGTTCTCAAACGGATAATGTTGCTGAGCATACGGCATTGAGCCGCTCTCAAACCAGCAGTCAAAAACTTCGGGAATACGACGCAGCTCTTGGCCGGTCTTGGGCGATTTGATCACCACGTCATCGACAAAGTGCTTGTGAATATCGTCGAATTTGCGGCCGGAGAGTTTCTCTAGCTCCTCGACAGAGCCCACACAGATCGTTTCTTTGCCGTCGGCAGAGCGCCACAACGGAATCGGCGTACCCCAGAAGCGATTGCGGCTGATATTCCAATCGCGCGCACTCTCTAGCCAATTGCCAAAGCGGCCATCGCGAATGTGCTCGGGCACCCAATGGGTCTTCTGGTTATTGGCAACGAGCTTTTCTTTTACCGGGTCTAATTTCGCAAACCAGGTCGAGATGGCTTTGTAGATAAGTGGAGTGTCACTGCGCCAGCAGAAGGGATAATTGTGCGTCAGCGTATCGTGTTTCACGATCGCGCCCTTGGCCTTTAGGTCCTTGATGATGTTTTTGTCGGCGTCTTTGACCATTTGACCGGCGTATTCATTTACCGGCGCGACAAATTTTCCCTCAGCATCAACCGGATCGACGATGCCAATGCCATTGGCGCGGCAAACACGGAAATCGTCCTCACCAAACGCAGGCGCCTGGTGCACGATTCCAGTGCCGTCGGTCGTCGTCACATAAGTATCGACAAGGACCTGGAAAGCATTTTTCTGATCTTTGAAATAGGGAAAGAGCGGCTCGTATTTTTCGCCAGCCAAAGCTGTTCCCAAGAAGCTACTGACTTGCTCATACAGGTTCTGATCTGGAAAATTCGCGGCGAGTCGCGCTTCGGCTAAGACATAGTGGTCGCCCGAAGCTTTGATTTTAATTTCAACGTATTGCACTTCAGGGTGCACTGCCAAACCTAAATTCGACGGCAACGTCCAAGGAGTGGTCGTCCATGCAACCAAGTAACGATTCTTGGTTTTGCTCTTAAACCGTACGGTGATCGCGGGATCTTGTACTTCTTTGTAATTGAGACCCGCTTCAAAATTCGAAAGTGGCGTGGAGATCCGCCACGAGTAAGGCATTACACGGTAGCCTTCGTAGATATAATCCTGATTCCAAAGCTGTTGAGTGACCCACCACACGCTTTCCATGAACGAGAGATCCATGGTGCGATAAGCGCGGCCAAAATCGGCCCAGCGGCCGGTGCGGGTGATCGTCTGTTCCCATTCTTTGGTGTAGCGCTGAACGATTGAGCGGCAAGCTTCGTTGAATTTACCGACGCCGTATTCGACGACCGCGCTGGCTCCGGAGAGGCCCAGCTCTTTTTCCATTTCAAATTCGACAGGCAGGCCGTGGCAATCCCAGCCCCAGCGGCGCTCGACGTAGCGGCCTTTCATGACCCAATAACGGGGGACGATGTCCTTGAGAGTGCCAGCTAAGATGTGACCATAGTGCGGCAGCCCGGTTGCGAACGGCGGACCGTCGTAGAAAACAAAAGCTTCTTTGCCCTTATTTGCCGCAAGGCCTTTTTCTTGGATTTTATTTTGGCGCCAATATTCGAGGACAGACTCTTCTAATTGGGGAAATTGGACATCGGCTTTGACGGGCTTCATAGGCGCCAAAGTTAACGTACCGACGGTGGCATTTGCAAATGACAAAGCCCCCGGGCCCAGATTCTAAAATCACTTAAAGTGAGCCTCAATAGAGGCGCTAGAATCTAAACCCGAGGGCTTCGTGCTTACCGCTTTTCATACTGGACCCGCCACCCTATGGAAAACCATAATTGGGCGGAATGTCTGTAGCGGTTTTAGGTTGTGTTACTTCCGGTTGCGTCCGTAGCTGTAGTTCTGTGGCGATAGGTTCTTGTTGCTGTTTTTGTGTGTCGCGGACTTTCCTAAAGAGTAATCAAATTCGCCTAATTGCGTATCCGTTGGAGGCGCAATCACTGACGAATCGTTGTTTGAGCAGCGTGCTAAGAGAAAGGTAAGCGCCAGTACAGCAACGATTTTGCTGACGGTAACTAGCACTCCAAATGAGATGAGACCTTTGCGATTCATTCCAAACTCCCCGCCCAGTCCTAAAGCAGTATTGATGCCAGTCCGCCTGAGAAAGTTTCGAGCGTGACGGAGAGAATAGGAGTCAATTTCTTAGCCAGCCAGAGACGACTTTGGTCATCGGCCGGGCAACTTTTGTCAGTCAGCTGGATCTAAGTTTTTTAAAACAAGTATTTTTATAGCCCGTAGGGCCAGCCAGCCCACTTACGTCGAGTGGTTCTGCTGGTGGTGACTACGGCAGAGAGTGAGTAGGTTGTCTGGACTGTTGGAGCCGCCCAGTGAGACGGGCTGGACGTGGTGTATGTCGGTCCATTGCCGGCACCCGCAGCGAGTGCCTTGCGGGGTTTTTCCCTGGCATTCGCCTCGATCGCGCAGCATGACCTGGTGGCGAATGGCCGCTGGGATGGGGGAGCGAGCTTGTCGGGCTACTGGGGGCATGGGCTTTTCAACAGGGCTGGCAACTTTACTCAGACATGTTGATGGGGGTTTGATTGCCGCGGCTGATCTTTTTTTCGTGATGCGTTCTGCCCGTTGCACAGGATCTTTTCTCTCTAAGAACAGAGCAGCCATTTGCTCTAGGGCCTGTTCCAGGTTGCATGGCTTGGCAGTGCTTTGAGCCACCAATTCTTTCACCCGCTCTAGCTTCTTCTCCAGATCTTTTTGCTTCAGAGTTGCGGCTTGAGAGATCCAGAGTTCTGCATTCTCTTCGGTGACGACACTGCCAATGCGCTTAGCAGCGGAAATGCTAACAGTGCCTGTTTCAATCGCAGCTTTTAACTGCGGCACTTCCGTGCATTTCCGCGAAACATAAATCAGTTCATAAGCTCT
>Ga0163144_10001742_pt1 | contig 50894 bp, 40 predicted proteins | sample OliLak19BULKMAT1_FD_123175 | JGI IMG/M metagenome (GOLD analysis project Ga0163144, IMG submission 123175) | Freshwater microbial mat bacterial communities from Lake Vanda, McMurdo Dry Valleys, Antarctica - Oligotrophic Lake LV.19.BULKMAT1 | ecosystem: Environmental > Aquatic > Freshwater >... | reverse complement strand
TCCTACTTTTTCCATCGTCCGGCATTTCTCTTTCCAGGGCATTCTCCCCTATCGGCTGCCGGCCCTCAATGTGTCACCCAACCCTCCGGTCTGTTCTGTCACCCAACCTCCCGGTTCGCGCCAGGTCAGCTCATTACGCCTGCCGGGCCTACGACGGTTTCCACACAGGCTTACAAGGATGAGCCTGCGGTCGTGACCAGCCATTCGATCAATCTGAACGCTAAGCCGCTAAGTTACAAGGCCACTACCGGGATGATGCCGATCAAGAACCCATCTGGCGAGGTGGAAGCCGGATTGTTCTATGTCGCTTATACCGTGGAGGGTGCTGCAATGCCTCTATGCATTGCGTTCAATGGCGGTCCGGGTGCGGGCTCCTTGTGGCTTCACCTTGGCGCCATCGGGCCAAGGCGGATTCGAATGGCGGATGACGGCGCAATGCCCGCGGCGCCATACAAAATGGAAGACAACCAAGGCACCTGGCTGGATAAATGCGATCTAGTGTTTGTAGACCCGGTCGGGACAGGATTCTCGCGCGCAACAAAGATAGAAACTGCCCGCAAGTTCAACGGTTTCACTGGCGATATCGATTCAGTTGCCGAGTTCATTCGTCTGTATCTGGCGCGAAATCAGCGATTCAGTTCCCCGCTTTTTCTTGCTGGAGAATCCTATGGAACTACCCGCGCCGCCGGGTTGTCGGGTGCGCTTGCCGCCAGGGGAATCGCACTCAATGGCGTGATTCTGATTAGTTCAATCCTGAACTTCCAGACAGCCCGTTTTACCAAGGGAAATGATCTTCCGTTCCCACTCTTCTTGCCGACCTATGCAGCGACTGCCTGGTACCACAAGAAAGTCGATCCGGCCTACCAGAAGGATCTCAAGTCGATGCTGGTTGAAGTGCGCAAATTTGCTGAAGGGGAGTATTCAAGCGCCTTGATGAAAGGCGGCCGGCTATCCTCCGCTGAGAAGGAAGCAGTGGCAACGAAGCTAGCCAGGTTCACTGGATTGTCTCAAACATTTCTTCTGCGAAATGATTTACGGATCGAGATTCAACGATTTACCAAGGAACTCCGCCGGAGCGAAGGAGTTGTGGTGGGAAGGCTGGATTCTCGCCTCACCGGCACGGATGGTGACGCTGGTGCAGCAACGCCCGAGTTTGATCCAAGCGCCGCTGCAATTCTTCCGCCGTATACACACGCGATGAACCAATACGCCCGTGAGGATCTTGGCTTCAAGACGGATTCGACTTACTTTGCCCTGGGTGGCGGCATTCTTCCCTGGGACTACTCAAGTGCGCAGAATCAGTTCGCAGATACCAGCAATGCCTTGCGAATCGCTTTTGACCGGAATCCCTTCATGAAGGTGTTTGTGGCGAATGGATACTACGATCTTGCGACGCCGTTTTTTGCCACCGAGTACACGTTTTCGCACATGGGCCTGGCGCCAAAGCATCGGGGTAACATCACGATGAAGGAATATGAGGCTGGCCACATGATGTACATCCACGTGCCGTCACTACTGAAGCTCAAGGCAGACGTGGCAGCCTTTGTCGATTCAGCTTTGCCTACGCACTAGCTAGAGTCAAACTGACTTCGAGTCCTTGAGGATTGCGATTCCTGCAACTCACGCGACCGCCGCAAGCCTCAATGCAACTCTTGACGATTGCAAGCCCAAGCCCCGCGCCACCACTCTCTCTGTCGCGCGCATACTCGAGCCTATAGAACGGCTCGAAGATCTGATCGAGCGAATCAGCCGGAACCCCAGGCCCAGCATCGGTTACGGTTAGGTTGACTTCACCCGCACCACGACTGGCTCCGACTACGATCGGACCCGCTTCGCCTGCATAACGGATCGCATTGCGCACGACATTGGCGAGTGCTCTAAAGAGTGCCTCGGGTTCTGCCTTCACCATCAGCAAGGGGTCAACATCCACATTGACTTCCACCCCGGGGCGGCCCTCAGCCTTGACTGCGCGCCATACGATATCGGCAACGTTCACCGGCCCAAGCTTAACCATGTCCTGTCGCATCTCAGCCTTGGCGAACTCCAGCAGCCCATCGGTAAGGCCCGACATGACCTTCACGTCATCGGAAAGGTCTTTGATGTATTCAACTCCAGACTCGTCCACCTTTCGATCCAAAATTCCCAGCGCAAGCTGCATACGCCCAAGCGGCGAACGTAGCTCGTGTGCCACGTCTCCAAGAAAGCGCTTCTGCCCGTGCGTGAATGCGCCAAGGCGGGCAGCCATGCGATTGATAGAGGCGCCAAGCAGGCCAAGCTCGTCCTGTCGCTTCACGGTAAGTTGTGTATCGAAATCACCTTCAGCAATCTTGACTGTCGCTTCAGTCATTTGTGTGATGGAGCGAGTAAGGCCGCGCACCAACGGGATCCAGCAGAGCAGGCTGACACCCATTGCGACAACGCCGATCAGCAGCCACGGAGTGAGTTGGAAGAAGAACGTGTTCGTCAGCAGGTTCGGCGATGCGATGATCAGCATCCCACGGCCTGGACGTCCTCCCTGTTCGGAGGGCGGAATGAACGTTCGCATGGTGACCCAATAGTTGTTGCCACCCTCAGTGCTGGCGCTAACTAGATAAGGCCCAACGCCCATATTCGCGAGAACTCGCGCAGGCGGAACTTCTCTTCGCATATCAGGCGGAGACCCCTCCCAGGGTCTGCCACCTTCGCGGCCTCCACGCCCCTCTGGAGGTCCGGCGATCATCCGCTCTTTAATTTGTTCTGGCAGGTTGAGCTTGGGGCCAGCCACCCATTCTCCATTTGATCGATATAGGGCGAACGTGACTCCCTGCGCCTGGCTATGATCGGCAAGGATCTGATTCCAGGAGGATGCTTCGTAATCACGCATCTCCAGGGCAATGCTGCGGGTCTGCGAGATAATTCTTTCTCGCGCGGTAGTCATCAGGAAGCTCTCGAAATCCTGCCCTAACTGCCAGCGGACGAAGGCAAGGAACAGGATTCCAAGCGCTGCTACATTGCCGAGTGCGAGAAGCAATATCTTGCTGGTAATACGGAATCGAGGCTTCATAGAGAAGGGTCCGAGGGTGATTTCTTGAGTCTATATCCAGCGCCACGTACGGTCTCGATCCAGCGTGGCGATTTGGCGTCGTCGCCCAGTTTTCGTCTGAGCGATGAGATGTGGACGTCGATCGAACGATCGAAGACCTCGAAGTCGCGTTCTGCTACCTCAAGCAGCAGTTGCTCTCGCGATTTGACGCGCCCAGCCGCCCGCCCAAGGCTCAGCAGCATGTCGAATTCAATTGGAGTCAGCACAAGTGTCTCGCCCTTGAGCTCGGCCGAACGGGAATCAACGTCGATGCGCAATTCACCAACAACTACCGTCGTCTCTGCTTCCATCCGGACTCGCGCACTCATCTGGCTACGCCGAAGCACAGCCCGCAACCGCGCCAGCAACTCGCGTGTTGAAAATGTCTTGGGCACGTAATCGTCAGCGCCGACTTCGAGGCCAGCGATCCGGTCCGGCTCATCTCCAAGGGCTGTCAGCATCAGCACAGGAACGTCGCTCTCGCGCCTCAGTTCGCGCAACACTTCCATGCCGTTCATGCCCGGCAACATGACGTCCAGTATCACGGCCGCGTACGGTTGCTCAATTGCCTTCTTCAAACCTGCTGCGCCGTTGTGTACGACATCCACCTCGTAACCAAGCGGAGTCAGGTAATCCTTCAGCAGGCGGGCCAACTTCATGTCATCGTCGATTATCAACAGCGGCGTTTCGCTCATGATCTTCCAGCCTAAGCTTATACATTTCAAATAAGCTTTTTTGACACTTTTACCCAACCTTTACACTTTTGGCCTGCATGCTAACAATGCCTTTACAGCGGCGGAGCAGAATTGAATCATGCGAAACACATTTACCAAGTTCGTCTTCGCCGCCGCAATCACATTGCTCCCGGCCCTGAGCTTTGCTCAGCCCCCAGGTGGTGGCCGCAGTGGCAATCCGGAACGGATGATGGCACGCCAGCTAACCGCGCTCAAAGAAGCCGTCAATCTGACTGAAGATCAGGAGAAGGCCGTCAAGCCCATTCTCGAAGCGCAGATGAAGAAGCAGCGCGAACTGATGGAAGCCGGTCCCTCTGACGACATGCGCGAAAAAATGATGGCCATGCGTTCGGAGACCAACGACAAGATCAAGAAAGTTCTGAAAGAAGATCAGCTCGAGAAGTTTGAAAAGTACCAGGAAGAGCAGCGCAACCGCCGTCCCGGTGGCCGCGGCCCGGGTGGCCCTCCTCCTCCCCAAAACTAACCCTTGCCAGCGAAATCCCTCCACCCCTTAGGAGGCTCATTGACGGAACCTGCGCCACGCTACCCCCGCTTGGCGCAGGTTCCGCATCTTCATTTCAAAGGACAGTTCCATCGTGCCTATCATCTTGCTTTTATTATTGGCGCAGGCTCAGAGCCAGAATACTTTTCGTGGTTTGGTTACCGATCCGTCCGGCGCTGCTGTGCCTGGTGCGATAGTGCGGGTTGCTGCCTCCAAAGGCAAAGAGCAACGAAAGAACACGGATGCGACGGGGTCATTCGAGATTCGCAATCTGCCCTATGCAAAATACTCAGTTCGAATTGAAAAGCCCGGATTTGCCGCTTATCGCGTCGATGATTTGCAGATCTCCGGTGTGACGACATTCAACATTCAACTCTCATTGGATGCGCAAGCTCAAGTGGTCAATGTGCAGAGTGAAGCGCTGGGGGTTACGACCGACCCGCTGTCAAACGCAACTGCACTGGTGCTGAGCGCAGAGGACCTGGCGGCCTTCTCGGACGATCCGGACGCACTGCAGGATGAACTGATGGCTCTGGCTGGTCCTGGCGCCGGCCCCAATGGCGGCCAGTTGTTCATCGATGGATTCTCTGGCGGAAAGCTTCCACCGAAATCTTCGATCCGCGAAGTGCGCATCAACCGTAACCCATATTCTGCTGAATACGATCGAATTGGCTTTGGGCGTATCGAGATTTTCACCCGGCCCGGAACAGACAAGTTTCGCGGTGAGCTGCACTTCGGGTTCTCCGACTCTGCCTTCAATTCAAGAAATCCATTTTCCCCAACGCGCGCGCCGTTTCAATCCAAATTGTGGGGAGGCAGATTGTCCGGACCGCTTTCGAAGAAAGCTTCCTTCTCGATCGATATCGAAGGAAGAAACGTCGAAGAAAATGCGATCATCAACGCGACAATTCTAGACTCTCAACTGCTGCCGGCGCCATTCCGCCAAACCGTCATCACTCCGCAGAGCCGGTTCAACATTAACAACCGGGTTGACTACGCGCTCAATGAAAAGAACACTCTGGTGGCCCGATACAGCTTCAGCCCGACTCGGGCAGAGAATCGCGGCGTTGGGGAATTTGCACTGCCGAGCAGGGCATTTAATACCCGCGAAACGGATCACACTGTGCAGCTCACGGAGACAGCGGTGCTATCGGCGCGTTCGATCAATGAGACTCGTTTTCAATACTTGCGCTCGAATACTGAACAACTCGGCGACAACACGCTCTACGCGCTCAATGTCCAGGACGCGTTCAATGGCGGCGGTCCCCAGAACGGGGTTTCGACCACCAAAGACTCACGCTTCGAGCTGTCAAACATGACCACGTACGCAATCGGCGCGCATGCAATTAAGCTGGGCGGCCGCTGGCGGCGCACGTCGCAGGAAAATCTCTCACCAAACAACTTTGGAGGCTCCTACAACTTCGCTGGTGGCATTGCGCCAATTCTCAATTCGAACAACGCGCCCGTCATTGGTTCGGATGGGAATCCTGTTACCCAGCAGATCACTTCGCTTGAGAAATACAGGCGCACGCTACTTTTTCAATCCCTTGGATACTCGCCTGCCCTGATCCGAACATTGGGCGGCGGCGCGAGTCAGTTTACGATCAACGGTGGCAATCCGGAAGTAGGCGTGACTCAAATGGATCTCGGCCTGTTCGCCACCTGGGACTGGCGAATGAATCAGCGCACCACTCTCTCTGCCGGCCTTCGCTGGGAAGACCAGACCAACATATCGAATCACAACAATATCGCCCCCCGCTTTGGCTTGGCAGTAGCGCTGGACGGTAGGAACAAGAAGCCCACCAAGACCGTGCTGCGCGTTGGCTCTGGCGTTTTCTACGATCGCGTCGATGACAGCTTGACTTTGAATGCTCGCCGCTTCAATGGCATCAATCAGGTCAGCTATGTTGTGAGAAACCCTGACTTCTTCCCAAGTATCCCGGCTCCTAACGAACTGACCCCGTTCCGGAACTCCCTCACCATCCGACAGTTGTTTGAAGACATCCGCACTCCATACCTTTTGCAGACATCGGTTGGCTTGGAACGGTCCCTGCCGCGCAATTCAAACGTCGCCGTGAATTACATTTTCACCCGCGGAGTGCATGTGCTGAGGCAGCGTAACATCAATACTCCCCTAGCCAGTGGCGTCAGACCCTACGGCGAGATTGGCAACCTGTTCCTGAACGAGTCCACTGGCTTTTCCAGACAGAACCAGATCATGACCAACTTCTCGACGCGCCTGAGAACTGGAGTTATGTTGTTTGGTTTTCACTCGCTGAATTTCGCGAGAGCCGACACTGACGGGGGAGGCCCGGCTGACCCCTACAATCTCCTCAACGAATACGGCCCTGCGCGCAACGACATCCGTCACCGCATCACCGTTGGCGGTTCTGTCGCAGTGAAATGGGGCATCAGCTTGAACCCGTTCTTTCAATTCAGCACCGGTCAACCGTTCAACATTACAACTGGCCGGGACACAAATAACGACACCCTATTCAACGAGCGTCCAGCTTTCGCCCCTCAAGCTAATGCAACAGGTGTGATCCAGACCAACTTCGGTAACTTCATCCAGAATCCGTGGCCTGGGGATGTCATCATCCCTCGGAACTACGGTCGTGGGCCAACGAACTACACTCTCAATCTTCGCCTGAGTAAGAGCTGGGGCTTCGGGCCCGAGACCGAGCGGCCTGGACGCGCCATGAGACCCGGAGGAAGCGGCGGTGGCATGGGCGGCGGCGGGAGACGCGGAGGAGGCGGTGGTGGCGGTGGTGGCGGTGGCGGAATGCGAGGCGGCCGAATGGACGGCGGACCCGAAGGAGGAGGTGGCAACAGCCGCAAATACTCGCTCAACCTCTCTATCAGCGCTCGCAACGTACTGAATACAGTGAACCTTTCGACCCCCAACGGCAATTTGAGCAGCCCATTCTTCGGCGTCTCGACATCTACTGCTAGCGGAGGCGGATTTGGCCCCGGCGGAGGTGGCGGCGGGGGAGGATCAGCCGCCAACCGGCGCATCGATTTGTCTTTACGCTTTTCCTTCTAACTCGCCCTGCGCCGCTTCGTCCCAACGCAGCTGGATACATTAGGGAAACAATTCGACCTCTCATGCGTAAGTCCGTCATGCGAGGAATCCTTGACGAACTCCGCGCCGCCTTTCGCGGCCTGATCAATGCGCCATTATTTACCTTGGTCGCCGTTGCCTCATTGGCGCTTGGTATAGGGGCCAACTCAGCGATTTTCAGTTTGATCGATCAAGTCATCCTCAAGACGCTGCCAGTGGAACGCCCTGGCGAACTGGTGCAGGTCTTTCAGTCTGGCTCCCATTACGGGTCCAACTCCGGCTCTCGCATGAACTCCTACCCCATGTACAAGGATTTCCGCGACCAATCCCCCATTCATGTAGGGATGTTGTGCCGCCGCGAAATTAGCGTCAGTGTCACCTTTCAGGGGGTCTCAGAGCGGACCGGCGGAGAGTTGATCTCGGGCAATTACTTCGAAGTTCTTGGCGTGAAGGCGAATATCGGCAGGCTGATCACGCCCGCTGACGACAAGACCAAAGGAGGCCATCCAGTCGCCGTCCTCGGCTACGACTATTGGAAGACGCGCTTCTCCTCGGACCCTGCAATTGTTGGCAAAGAGCTACTTGTAAACAACAATCGATTGACCGTAATTGGCGTAAGCTCGCCAGAGTATTTTGGACTGGATCCAACTCGAGCAGTCAGTGTGCGTGTACCCATTGCGATGAAGCTGCAAATGACGCCAGGCTGGGACGCAATGGAGGATCGGCGCTCCCGATGGGTTCAAGTGTTCGCGCGCCTAAAGCCTGGTATTTCGGCCCAACAGGCTCAAGCTCAATTGCAAACCCAGTTCAGCGCGTTGCGGCAAATGGAGTCGCGAGATGCAGCATTTGCGGCAACTGCTCCTGAAGTAAAGGAGAAATTTCTCAAGGGGCGCCTTGAAGTGGAAGAGGCTGCCAACGGTTATTCGGGCATGCGCAGGCAAATCGCGCAACCGCTCTGGATCCTCATGGGAATCGTGGGCCTGGTGCTCTTAATCGCATGTACCAACGTCGCGAATCTGTTAATCGCCCGCTCAATGGGAAGACGCAAGGAATTCGCGGTCCGAGCCGCGCTGGGTGCCAGCCGCTGGCGCCTCATGAGGCCGTTGCTCGTGGAGAGTACGCTCCTCAGCTGCATGGGTGGCGCCGCAGGTCTCGTGCTGGCCTTTGGCTTGAATTCGCTGCTCATCTCGTTTCTTCCGCCCTCAACTACGCCCTTGCGATTGGCTGCGGTGCCAGATTGGCGTGTATTGGCCTTCACCTTTGGAGTGGCCTTCCTGACCGGTCTGCTATTTGGACTCTTCCCGGCATTGAGTGCGGGCAGGACTGATGCTGCGCCGGCGCTCAAAGAGGAAGGACGAGGTATGTCGACCGGCTCCTCCGGGCTCGTTCGCAAAGCCCTTGTCGGAGTTCAGGTCGCGTTATCGATACTTTTGCTGATCGCTGCCGGACTATTCGTACGCACCCTTCAGAACTTGAAGTTTGCCAGTACAGGATTGGTGACCAGCCGCCTGATCACTTTCCAAAGCGAGCCTTCGCTCAATGGCTATTCGACAGAACGAATCAAGCAGTTCTTGAGAGAGTTCCGGCAACGGGCTGATGGGATGCCTGGCCTCGCTAAGGTCGGGATCGGAACGATTGCGAAAATGTCAGGGAATGAGTGGGATTCGACCGTCACCGTAGAGGGATACAAGCACGAACCCGGCAAAATGCCTGGTCCATACTTCGATTCCGTCACCCCAGGTTATGTCGAAGCAATGGGGATGAAGATTCTCGAAGGTCGCGATTTCCGCGATTCCGATGCAAACTCGGATACCCCGGAGCCACGCAAGACAACCTGGCGAGTTTGCATGGTGAACAAGAAATTTGCCGACACATTCTTCGCCGGCAAGAGTCCCATCGGGTACCACATCGGTATGGGCGGCGACCCTGGCACGAAGACCAACACCGAGATTGTGGGTGTATTCTCCGATGCGAAATACATGAACATGCGCGAGGATGTCCAGTTGCAGGTTCTCGTGCCGCTCTACGAGACCGCTTACCCTGCGTCGATGGTGGCTTACATTCGCACCACCAGCGATGAGTCGACCGTGTTCGGACAAGTGCGCGGCCTGATGCGGCAAATGGATCCCAACCTCCCCATCTACGGCATGCGCAGCTTTGAAGACCAGATCGACACAATTCTTTCCACCGAGCGATTGATGAGCTTTCTGGCAAGCATCTTTGGAGTAGTTGCGACCGTGCTTGCGGCAATCGGGCTTTACGGCGTTCTGTCGTTGGCTGTTTCCAGGCGGCTGCGTGAAATCGGAATCCGCATCGCCCTCGGAGCCGAAACCGCGACAGTAATTTCGCTCGTTCTCAAAGAAATCATCTTCCTCATCGCTGGGGGAGTTGCAGTAGGAATTCCTGCCGCGATCATTCTCTCCCAGTACGTCCAGAGCCAGCTCTACGGCATGCAAGCAACCGACCCGATGACGTTTACCATAGCTGTTGTGTCCTTGGTGACCGTTGCACTCCTTGCGGCTCTGTTGCCAACACGGCGCGCCACGCGCGTGAATCCAATCGAGGTTCTCAGATATGAATGAAGACTTTAAGCTTGCGTTTCGAGGATTCTTGCGCTCGCCGCTGTTCACTTTTGTGGCAGTGGCGTCGCTGGCTTTAGGGATCGGTGCAAATGCAGCGATTTTCAGTCTCCTCGACCAGGTCCTACTCCGCAGCTTGCCAATCAAGAACCCTCATGAGTTGATACAAATCTCTCAAAAAGGTTCCCACTACGGCAGCAACCGCGGCTCACGCATGAACTCGTATCCGCTGTATAAGGACTACCGCGACCAGTCGACGGTGCTCAATGGCGTGCTTGCCCGCCGCGAAATAGACATGAATCTCGTTCTCGGCAACACAAACGAGCGTGTCCAGGGCGAGATCGTGTCCGGCAACTATTTTGGGGTTCTTGGAGTAGGCGCAGCCGTAGGGCGCGTGCTGACACCGGACGATGACAAGAATCCAGGTGGGCATCCCGTTGCCGTTGTGAGCTACGACTATTGGCAATCGCGGCTGGGGGCGAATCCGGGCGTGGTAGGTCAATCGATCAAGATCAACAACTTCCCCTTTACGATTGTTGGCGTAAGCGCCAACGGATTCAATGGGCTCGACCCAGCCAGTTCTCCTGCCGTACGCGTGCCAATCATGATGAAGAAGCAGATGACCCCAGCTTGGGACGATCTCGACAACCGCCGCTCCCGCTGGGTTCAGGTGTTTGCCCGCCTCAAGTCCGGTGTAAGTGAGGATCAGGCGAGGGCGGCATTGCAAACGCAGTTCCGCTCGATTCGCGAGCAGGAGTCAAAAGAGGCTGCCTTCAAGAATGCAACGCCCTACGCCAAGGAAGATTTCCTGCGCGGCTTGGTGGTTGTGGTTCGGGCTGCAAATGGCTACTCCGATTTGCGCCAAACCTTCAGCCAGCCGCTGCAAATTCTGATGGGCATTGTAGGGATGGTTCTGTTGATCGCCTGTTCCAATGTTGCAAATCTCTTGATCGCCCGCGCCTCAGGACGTCGTAAGGAAATGGCCGTCCGCGCCGCGCTTGGCGCCAGCCGGTGGAGGCTCGCCCGTCCTCTATTGATTGAGAGCCTAATGTTATCCGCCGTGGGCGGCATTACGGGTCTGATTCTGGCCTATGGAATTGATTCGTTACTCCTGGGCTTCGTACCCACGGGCGCTTCGCCTCTAATGCTCGACCCAAAGCCCGATTGGCGATTCTTCGGTTTTACCTTTGCAGTTGCAATCACAACAGGTATCCTGTTCGGCTTGTTCCCGGCCTTGACCGCTGCCCGCGCAGACGCCGCGCCGGCCTTGAAGGAGGAAGGCCGTGGCATGTCCAGCGCCGGCACAGGGCTCTTGCGTAAGACGCTGGTTGGCGTACAAGTAGCACTCAGTGTATTGCTGTTGATCGCAGCCGGGTTGTTTGTGCGCAGCCTCGAGAACTTGCGCAATGTAGACACAGGCCTGAAAGTTTCGAGGCTAATCACGTTCAGCCTTGACCCTTCGCTGAACGGCTACACCGTCGAGAGGATGCAGACTCTTCAACGCGACCTTGTGGCGCGTCTGAAGGCTATGCCCGGCGTGGAAAATGTAGGCTTGAGCAGCGTCCCCAAGATGCATGGTTTCGAGTGGGATTCTTCAGTCGCCGTAGAAGGCTATGTTGCGAAACAGGGCGAGAACATTGGCCCATACATGGATGCTGTATCGCCCGGCTACGTCGAAACTATGGGTATGCGCATCCTCGAGGGGCGTGATTTCCGCGACAACGATGGCGATAAAGTTGCGCTCATCAACAAGAAGTTCGCCAACAAATACTTCGGTGGTCGCGCGATCGGTAAGCACTTCGGCTTTGGCGGAGACCCAACCACAAAGACGGACATAGAGATCATTGGAGTCTTCTCTGATGCCAGATATGAGAATGTCCGGGATGAAGTTCCAATCCAGGCTCTGATTCCCATCTACAAAACTCCATTCCCGTTCTCCTTTGTTGTTTACGCTCGCGCTACCGGCGACGAATCAGCGCTGTTCACGCAGGCCCGGACGCTGGTGCGGCAATTGGATCCTTCTCTCTCAATTTATGAGTTGCGAAGCTTCTCCGAGCAAATGGATCAGATCCTTTCTACAGAGAGACTAGTCTCGTTCCTCGCCTCCGCATTCGGGCTGATCGCTACTGTTTTAGCTTCGATTGGACTCTATGGAGTGTTGTCGCTCGCCGTCGCGCGCCGCCTCAAAGAGATTGGAATTCGCGTCGCTCTTGGCGCTGAATCATCGTCTATCATTCGACTTGTACTCGGCGAAATCGCCCTATTGATCGCAGGAGGAGTTGCTGTCGGCGTCCCTGCCGCGATTCTTCTCTCCAGGTACATTGAGAGCCAATTGTATGGACTGAAGCCAACCGACCCCCTGACGATGACCATCGCCGTCGGCATGATCATATCGATCGCCTTGCTCGCGGCTTGGTTGCCCGCCCGGCACGCTACCAGAGTGAATCCGCTAGATGTCCTCCGCTACGAATAACCGGCTGTCGAGGATCGCAATGATAACCTAGTGACACCGCAGTATGTGGATAGTCAAGCTGGCACTGAGCCGCCCCTACACCTTCGCGGTGATGGCGGTCCTGATCGTAATCCTAGGTGCCGTCTCCATCGTTTCGATGCCCACGGATATTTTTCCAAACATCGATATTCCCGTTGTGAGCGTCATCTGGAACTATTCCGGAATGTCTCCCGACGACATGGAAAAACGTGTCGTGACTTCGTTCGAGCGCGCGACAACCACCACCGTGAATGACGTCGAACACATCGAGAGCCAATCCATGCCTGGCTTCGGTGTCGTCCGGGTCTTTTTCCATCCGAGCGTCAAGGTCGAACTCGCTTTCGCCCAGCTTAGCGCGATCGCCAATTCCGTTACCCGTGTCATGCCGCCTGGGATGTTTCCGCCATTCGTCTTGCGCTACAACGCGGCAACCGTACCGATTCTCCAACTAGCGCTTTCCAGCAACTCCTTGAGTGAGCAGGCCATCTACGATCTTGCCAATTCGCAGATCCGCATTGGACTTGCAACAGTTCAGGGCGCGTCAGTGCCGCTCCCGTACGGTGGGCGTGTTCGTCAGGTGATGGTGGACCTCGACACCGAAGCGATGCAAGCCCGTCGCCTCTCAGCTGTCGACATCTCGAATGCCCTGAATGCCCAGAATCTTGTGCTTCCCTCTGGTACGGCCAAGATCGGACCGACTGAGTACAACGTACGGCTCAATGCCAGCCCCGACACAATTGCTGAGATCAACCGATTGCCCGTCAAAGAAGTGAATGGCGCAATCGTCTATCTCAAGGATGTCGCTCAAGTCCGCGATGGCTTCGCAATCCAGGCGAACGTCGTAAGACAAAACGGCACTCGAGGCGCACTCTTGACGGTGCTCAAGAACGGCAACGCATCGACACTTGAAATTATTGCGAAAGTTCAGAAGGAACTTGACCGCCTGCAAGGAGTGATTCCGAAGGAACTGAATGTCCGGCGCATGTTCGACCAGAGCTTGTTCGTTCGGGCTTCGATTGACGGCCTTGTCAAAGAGGGCCTCATCGCCGCTGTGCTCACCGGCTTGATGATCCTGCTTTTTCTAGGCTCCTGGCGCAGCACGTTGATCGTCTGCGTCTCGATTCCGCTTTCAATCTTTACTTCGATCTCGATCCTCTATTTGTTCGGTCACACCATCAACGTCATGACGCTCGGCGGGTTGGCCCTCGCAGTTGGAATCCTGGTCGATGACGCCACGGTTGAGATCGAAAACATACATCGGAACCGTCATATGGGAAAGCCCTTGATACGAGCCATTCTCGACGGCGCACAGCAGATCGCCGTGCCAACCTTTGTCTCCACCCTCGCCATTTGCATCGTCTTCTTCCCAGTCGTCTTCCTGACCGGAACCGCAAAATTCCTGTTCACTCCGTTGGCTCTCGCTGTTGTCTTCGCCATGCTGGCCAGCTATATGTTGAGCCGCACAATTGTGCCTGCCATGGCCAACATGTTGCTTGCCGGTGACAAAGAGAGCGGAGTGATTTGGCGCATCCACGAAAGCTTCAATTTCGCCTTCGATAAGTTCAAGAACGCATACCGTGACGCACTCGACTGGTCCCTCTCGAACCGCGCCATCGTTTTCACCGCCTTCTTCATCTTTGTAGCTTTCTCGGGTTGGCTTGCGACCAAGGTAGGCGAAGACTTCTTCCCAGAAGTGGATGCTGGCCAGTTCAGACTGCATGTGCGTGCTCCGGCCGGCGCACGCATAGAAGAAACGGAAGAGCTCTTCGCGCAAGTGGAAGGCGTGATCCGCCAGATCGTGCCAGCCAAAGAACTCGACAGCATCCTCGACAATATCGGGTTGCCCGTCATGGGGGTGAATCTCGCCTATTCCGATGGCGCAACCATCGGTCGCTTTGATGGCGAAATCCTGGTGAGCCTCAAGCACCGCGAAGTTCCAACTCGCGAATACGTCCAGCGCCTCCGGCGCAAATTGGTGGATACATTCCCTGATGCGGAGTTCTTCTTCCAACCCGCCAACATCATCAATCAGATCCTGAACTTCGGCAAACCCGCTCCTTTCGACATCCAGGTGGTTGCCCGCAATCGCACTGTCGGCATCAAGCTCGCCCGCGAGATTGAGCATAAAGTGAAGCTGATTCCAGGTGCAGTCGACGTTCACTTGCATCAGGTTCCCAATTACCCCGATGTCCAGGTAAATGTGGACCGGGTAAAAGCCGACGTTCTCGGCCTGACTCAGCGAGACGTCGCTAATAGCCTGCTGGTGAGCTTGAGTTCCAGCGGACAGACACAGCCCAGCTATTGGGTGGATCCGGTAAACGGAGTCACCTATCCAGTAAACGTGCAGACGCCTCAAAGCCGGATTCAGAATCTCGACGACATCACCAGAACCCCAATCACGCCTTTGGGTGGCGGCAATACCAGCTTGCTTTCGAATATCTCCGATTTCAGACGCTCAACCTCGATGGCCGTGATCAATCACTACAACGTCCAACCCACCTTCAATATCTATGCAAACGTGGAGAACACCGATCTGGGTTCCGTTCAAAAGAGCGTGAACGCAATCCTCAACGAAATGCGCCCCAAGCTTCCACGAGGCGTCCAACTCGATCTAAGGGGGCAAGTCGAGACGATGAACTCTTCGTTTGTCCGCCTGGGACTTGGCCTGATATTCGCCATCCTGCTTGTTTACATGCTGATGGTCGTCAACTTCCAGAGCTGGCTCGATCCGTTCATTATCCTGACGGCGTTGCCAGGCGCGTTGAGCGGCATCATCTGGATCTTGTTTGCCACCCAAACAACCTTCAATGTGCCGAGCTTGATGGGCGCAATCATGAGTATCGGAGTGGGCGTTGCCAACTCCATCCTCTTGGTGACGTTCGCCAATGACCTCCGCCCCATGGGGCTCAACTCAAGAGAAGCCGCTCTTGAAGCAGGCGCCACGCGATTGCGCCCTGTCATCATGACAGCCGCCGCGATGGTGATTGGCATGCTCCCTATGTCGCTCGGCTTCGGCGAAGGTGGCGAGCAGAATGCACCTCTCGGCCGTGCGGTGATTGGGGGCCTGATTGTTGCCACGATGGCCACGTTGTTCATCGTCCCGCTCATCTACAGCACGCTGCGCAAGGTCCCGCCAGTTGTGCATGAAATTGAGGAGACACAATGACGAGGGCATTAGGCATCTTGTTCCTGCTTGGGTTGATCGCTGCTGGCGTATTTTTCACTGGCTGGATGCCTCGAGCGGAACGCATTCGCGTGATCGAAGCCGAGGCCAAGACCAACGCGGAAGAACGGCTGAATGTAACCACAACCCGCGTAAAGCTGTCGGCCCCGACACGTGAGATCCTGTTGCCCGGCAACGTCTCAGCCATCGGCGAAACCCCCGTCTACGCCCGCGCTGAAGGCTACATCAAAACCCGCAATGTAGATATCGGGGATGTTGTCAAGAAGGGAGACCTGCTGGTCGAAATCGATTCGCCAGAGCTGGACCAGCAGCTGCGCAATTCAAAAGCGCGCCTTGAACAAACCCGGGCCGCCGCCGCACAGGTTAGAGCCGCCATCGATCAGGCCAAGGCTACTGCAAAACTTGCCGAAGTGAACTATGGCCGCTCAAAGCAACTCGTCGACAGTGGAATCGTAGCCAAGGCGGACCTCGATGAAAAGACGGCCGTCTACGACGCGCGAAAGGCTGATGTCAAGGCACAGGAAGCGAACCTGCTTGCCGCCGAAGAAGCAATTCGCGCCCAATCTGCTGAGGTCGCCCGCGTAGAGCAGCTCACGGAATTCAAGCGGGTCACCGCGCCCTGGGATGGAATCATTACTCAACGCAATTGCGCCGTAGGCAACCTGATCACTCCCTCGGCAATCTCCGCTGGCCGGGACTTGTTTCGCTTGAGCGATATATCGAAATTGAGAGTATTCGTCAATGTTCCGCAGTCCATGATTGGAGACATCCGCGTAGGCCAGAAGGCCGTTGTGCGGATTCCCGAACTCAACCAGTCCATCACCGGCAGCGTCATTCGAACTTCGAATGCACTGGAGAACCAGTCGAGAACGTTGCTCGCGGAAGTGAATGTCGTCAACGTGGGGCGGACCCTGCTGCCTGGCATGTACACGCAGGTCGGCATTGAAACTTCCGGTGCTCGGCGTCTCACCCTGGCGCCAGGTGACACAATCGTTACCCGCGCCGAAGGCATCTTCGTTGCGGTCGTGGACAAGTCAAACAAAGTCAACTTCCGCAAGATCGAAGTAGGCCGCGACTTTGGAACTGAGATTGAGGCAGTCAGCGGACTCGCTGAAGGCGATCTCGTCGTTGTAAACCCATCGGACGATGTAAAGAACGGTGTTGTGGTTAAGGCAATAGCACGCAAATGAAGATTGAATCCATCCGCGCCATACCCTTGTATGGCAAAGCCTATGAAGATTGGCCTGCCCGTTACGGCGAGCTAGAACAAACCAGGACTCTGGTCGAAGTCAGAACCGATGCCGGTTTGACGAGCCTGGGAAGCGTTTACACTTCCGCTCCTCTCGTAGCTGCCGCACTCGAACTCCTACGCCCTCTCTATGAAAACGCCTCTGCAATCGATCCCGCGGCAACAACAGAAATTTTGCATCAGAACACCTTCTGGCAAGGGCGCGGTGGTTCTGTGACCCATGCCATCTCAGGCATCGACATGGCCTTGTGGGATCTACTCGGACAAGCAACAGGCCAACCCATCTGGCGGCTATTGGGCGGAAAGTATCGCGACAAAATTCAGCCCTATGCCTCTATGCTGATGGTCGAGCCGGAAGGCATGGGCGAGCGTCTGCTGGCAGCCAAGGCCCGCGGCTTTCGCGCATTCAAGATAGGGTGGGGCCCATTCGGTCGCCATTCCATTGCGAAAGACGAAGCTATCGTTCGCGCAGCGAGGGAAGCGATCGGCCCGGATGACCATTTGATGGTGGATGCTGGAGCCAGCGATGCCTTCTGGCCACACGGCTACAAATGGGCACTCGAAACATCGAAGATGCTAAAGGATTACGGCGTCACCTGGTTTGAAGAAGCGCTTCGCCCGGATGACATCGATGGCTACGTGGAATTAACCCGTCACTCCCCAGTACCCATTGCAGCTGGCGAAGTCCTCACCCGGCGCCAAACCTTTCTCCCCTGGATTGAAAGACGCGCAGTGGATGTCCTCCAGCCCGATGTCACCAAGGTGGGGGGCTTGAGCGAACAGCACCGCATCGGCCAATACGCTGACGATCACAACATCCTCGTGGTGCCACATGGCTGGAACACAGGCGTGGGTCTTATCGCTGACTTACACTTGACAGCCGCCGCAGCCAACGCCAGATTCGTCGAGTATCTGACTCCCGAACCCTACCTCGAAGACCTCTTCGAAGTGCCCCCAACGCTCGACGCCAATGGATTGCTAACCATCCCCGACGGACCTGGTTACGGTGTGAAGTGGAGCCAGCAAGGTATTCAACGACTATCCAGAACTGCCGCGAACTCCTGAACGTATGCTGCCCCGCCTCGACGCTTCAATACCTCAAGCAACGGCGCGACGTGAGCAGGAACTTGCCAGGCCTGCTGCGCCCAAAGGGCATCTTCGCGCAACACATCGCGGATCAATTCAAGCGGGGCGCGATCAGGATTTAGAAGTATCCAGTCCGCAATCAACCCCCTGATCTCGTCATTTTCATCCTCGAACTCCTCAGACTCCTTCCCATTCCACTGAAATCGAAATTCATCTCGATCAGCGGGCACATAGCCCAGCGCGAACTCTTCGATTTGGGCAAGTGCCTCTTCGTCAGACATCCTAGCCCCACCAGGTCTCGCCCGGGGCGAGATGCGCCTTCGCAACATCCGGATTCAGCTCCACGCCGTAACCCGGCTTCGACGTAATCGTATGGTAACCGTCCTTGATAATCGGACCATCGTGAATCACAAGGTCCTGCCACCAATCGATGTACTTGGCCAATTCATGAATGCGGAAATCGCGCATCGAAGCAGCGGCATGACAACTGGCGATCGTACCCACTGGACTCGCCGGATTGTGAGCAGCCGTCCAGATGTAATAGAGATCTGCGTGATCGTGTATGCGTTTCGATTCCAACAACCCTCCCGATTTCGGAATATCAATATGCACTGCATCGCACGCCTGCAACTCAATCAACTTCCTAAACCCATGCCGGCCGTAGAGATTCTCACCAGTACAAATCGGGATATCAACCGCATTGGTCACTCGCTGCATCGCCTCGGGATTCTCCGGCGGAACAGGATCCTCGAGCCACATCGGCTTCACAGGTTCGATCGCCTTGGCCATGTTGATCGCATCGCGCGTGTCGTACTTCCAATGCGCCTCAATGCCAAAGTCAATATCCGGGCCCAGTTCCTCGCGTACCCATTCCATGCCCTTCGCAATCCGCCGCAGATCCTTTGCAGTCAGCCCGCGAGTATACTCGTCATGGCCAACCTCCTTGTACTCCGGGTCGACCATCCTCGGAATCCCGTCGCCCTGTACCTTGAACGCCGTCCAGCCAAAGGGCTCTGCCCTTGCCTTCGACAACTCTGCCTTGTATACGGCCCGATCATCTACCGGCATAAACGTCTGCAAGGTCCGGTAGAAGCGCACGCGATCGCGAAACCTTCCACCCAACAGATTCACTGACGGTGTCTGCAACAACTTACCAGCCAAATCCCAAAGCGCAATTTCAATGCCGCTCGCTGCCGTGACGGTAACGCCACCAATAGCGCCCGCACCCGCGCTACGAGCCAGCATTTTTGTGTAAAGCCGATCGACGTTGAGCGGATCTTCCCCAATGATCAGCGGCTTAAGCTGGGTCAGGATCAAATCCTTAACGCCAGGACCCCAGTAAGCTTCTCCAATCCCGGAGACCCCCGCGTCGGTTTCAATCTTGACCAGGTTCCAGTCCCAAGTGCCGCGAATGATCATGCACTTGACGTTGGTAATCTTGACCTTCCCCTTCAGAGGGGCAGCCAGCGCGTATAGCGGAAGCGCAGTTGTAGCGAGGAATTGTCGTCGGTTTAGCATAGTAGTTATCTGGAAGTATTGGCGGCTTTCACGTAAGGTGGTTTGACTGCGCTCCCGGTCCTGCATTCGGTAGCAAAGGTCGCGTAGGAGTCTGCATTGTGCAGGCGTTGATCGGCACTCAGCGGCGCGATGGTGGAATCGCTGAACCAACCCCGCCCGTTGTCGAGAATAAACGAGCGATCGGCGAAGCCCACGAAGTGGGCCATCTCGTGCAGCATGATGAAGGCGCAGAGCTCGCCGTCTGGAATCGCAAAAAATGCGCGACGGCCGAGAAAAATCCTGTCTAGCGGGATCTGTTTCACTTGCTCTTTTTCACCCTTGCGAAAGAACCCGTTCGCAAAGGTGAAGGCGATGCGAGGGTCACCGGTCGGATCGGTGACAAAAGCGCCGGAGCCCAGGAATCCAAGCTCCAGCTCAGGCGGCAACAGCAGCACCTGCTGATAGAGATTGAACACCGAAAGAATATCCCGGATTGCTTTCTCTCTCTGCGCCGGCTTAAGCGCATTCACAGCGAAATGCCGGTCGACCCGGTCGTTTGCACGTCCGCGTCCAAAATCCAACCCACCCGCGGGAGAGGAAGCAAGCAGCAGGTTTGTCTGTGAAGCGTGGATCGCTCTGGCCACCAGATCGAGGTGAGAAATTAGCTTGGCCCGGATCAACGCCTCGTCCGCTGGATCGATCGGGAGACTTGAAAACAGAAGTTGATTGATTCTGTTGATAGTCTGTTTTCCTGGCTCGATCACCCCGTCCGCACCCTTGATTCCAAACTGCTTGAGCTGAAAATCAGTAATCGCCTTATTGGTCTTGGGCCCGCACTTGCCATCAACCACCAGCTTCACCTTTGGGCCGCCGTGAATCGGAGCAATCTTGTTTAGCGACTCCTGAATCGTCCTCACATCGCGATCGAGGTTTTTCGCTTTGAACCCTGATCCAACTGGCAAATCGATCGAAATCAATTGATCGGTCGCCGGTATCGAACCAGTCAACCCATCCGTACGGCACAAGCCGTCGTTATGCATGATGAGTGGCTTGAGTGTCATGTATCGCTCTCAAGATATCTCAATCAGAACAACGAAATTCAGAGCCAACAGGGGGCTGTAGCTAGATCCTCTTTTGGGCGATCGATTTCGCTTGAAGAAACTGCAGCAGATAGTCAGGGCCACCGGCCTTGGAATCCGTGCCCGACATATTAAATCCGCCAAAAGGGTGTGCGCCCACCATTGCGCCAGTACACTTTCGGTTGATATAGAGATTGCCCACAAAAAACTCACGGCGCGCACGCTCGACATGTTCCGGATTACTCGAATAAACGGCGCCAGTCAATCCATACTCGCTGTCATTAGCCAGCCGCAACGCATCGTCAAAATCGCGAGCTTTGGTGACGCCCAGCACCGGGCCAAAGATCTCTTCCTGGAAAATACGGTGGTGGTTTTCGATATTGGCGAAGATCGTCGGCTGAACGAAATAGCCATCCCCAGGGGCCTTCCCACCACCGGTCACGAGCGTGCCCTCGCGCGTGCCTGCTTCAATGTAACCAAGAATGCTTGCCTCTGCCTTGGCGCCAATCACAGGTCCCATGTAGTTTGAAGGGTCTTCCGCCGGGCCTTGGCTCAATGCCTCTGCGAGCGGCTTCAACTTCGCGACAAACTCATCGTAAACAGCTTCATGTACAATCGCCCGCGAACATGCTGAACACTTCTGACCTTGAAAGCCGAATGCAGCGGCGATCACTCCAGCCGCCGCCACATCGAGGTCATGAACTTCCTTGTCCACGATGATTGCGTCTTTGCCACCCATCTCTGCGACCACTCGCTTGATCCACTTTTGACCCGGCTGCGTCTTCGCGGCCAATTCATTGATTCGAAGCCCAACTTCTTTGGATCCTGTAAAGGATACAAACCGTGTCTTGGGATGCGAGACAATCAGGTCCCCAACTTCAGCACCAGAACCTGGTAGAAACTGAAAACTTTCCGCAGGGAAGCCAGCCTCCAGCAGCACCTCGATAAACTTGGCGGCGATCGTCGGCGTCTCGCTTGAGGGTTTGATCACTACCGTGTTACCTGTGACGAGCGCAGCCACAGTCATCCCTACCATGATCGCGAGCGGGAAATTCCATGGGGGAATGATGACGCCAACACCCATCGGCAGGTAAGTCATCACGCCTTCTTCCCCGGGCATCTGTACCAGCGGATCGGGCGAGGCGAATCGCAGCATCTGGCGAGCGTAATAGTTGCAGAAATCGATCGCCTCAGCAGTGTCCGCCTCTGCTTCGTTCCAATTCTTCCCGGCTTCAATCACCATCCAGGCATTGAATTCGCTCTTGCGCTGTTGCAGGATTTCAGCCGCCCGGAACAACCGTTTCGCCCGCTCCTCCGCCGGAACCGCAGCCCAGGTTGGGAAGTATTGAAACGCCTGCTCCACCGCACTCCGCGCCTGCTCCGCGCTCGCCTTCTGATGGATGCCGACCAGTTCTTGAGGATGCGAAGGATTGTAGCTGAGCAGCTTGCTCGTGCCTCCCTCAGTATGGACGCCCCCAATCATCAGTGGATACTCTCTGCCCAACTCCGATCGCACCTGTGCCAACGCCGACTCCATATCTGCCTTGTGCTGAGGCTGCGTGAAGTCGCGATAAGGCTCATTGGCGAAAGGAGGCAGCGATTTGGAATTCATGCCGTGGTCACACCCTAGCCGTCGACTAGATTGCGTCCGCGCTCGTAGATACCCGAAGCTTCATCGGCAAGTTCCTTGCCGCGCTCAAACAGTTCCAGGCCGCGATCGTATAGTTCGTCGCTGGTTTCCTTGAGCCTTTCGCCGCCCTTGCGGGCTGCTGAGCGAATCTGACTGCGGGTTTCTTCGCCGGATTGCGGAGCGAGGAGGAGACCGGCTGTTGCCCCGATAGCAAGGCCAGAGAGGAACCAAAGGATGTCGTCTGAATTATCACGTGCCATATGCTTTTATTCTAAGGCTTGTGTGAATGGTGTCCAGTGGATGCCACTTCGGCTGCGATACGCGTAGGGGTCCACCATCAACTTCTTGCCGTCGGAATACACACTGATCTGACCCATCCGGTCCGTGCGAAAAAATGCAGTGTGAAACTCTTCAAGTCTCGCCAATACCGCTGGATGAGGGTGATTGAATGAGTTCTCGAATCCAGAGCTCGCAACCGCAATTGCCGGCCGGGTCTTCTCAAGGAAACTTTCCGAAGTAGAGGTCCGGCTCCCATGGTGCGCAATCTTGAGGAAGTCCAGGCGCGGAAGCACCGGGTCCTCAACAAGCCTCGCCTCCACCGATTGATCAATGTCCCCCGTAAGTAGAAAACGCTTCTGTCCGTGAATCAACAACAAGACGAGCGACTTGAGATTTGATTTCTCAATCGGCTCATCACGCGGCGGCCACAACGTGATCACATCGAGTTCGCCCAGTTTCACGCGATCTCCCTTGGCCAAATATCGAATGCGTGTTCCACGTCGAGTTGCCTTAATCTTCAGACGATCCCACAGCGGCCCACTCACCTGCGAACTCACCCACAGCTCCTCCGGATGAAAATTATCGTGAGCCGCAAGTAGCCCGCCCATGTGATCAAGATCACCGTGCGAAGCGATCAGCGTATGCAGTTTGGCAATCTGTCGGGACCACAGGTAGGGCGAAACGGTCGACTCCCCAGGGTCGAACTTCGAGGACCTGTTGCCACCCCCATCGAGCAGCGCCAGATGATGCCCAGGTGTCGCCACAAACAAAGCGTCTCCCTGCCCGACATCAATTGCAGTCAGCTCAAGCAGGTTCTCACTGAGCGCAGGCGATTGCGCATACGGATGACTAACTACATAGACGAACAGCGATAGCACCATCAAGATCGGAATCCCACTGAACCGCGGATGCTTTCTCGCGATCCATGCTGTCGCCAACAACGTCATTGGAAGAGCAAGCATGATCCACAACGGCGGATCTGGGATCCGCGTGGCCGGGTCCCAGGTTAGATGCCAGTCAACAACGTCCCGCGAGGTATAGAGCAACCACTTCAGCAAGGGCACAAGTGTCGGCCCAGTCAGAATCGCAAGGAATCCGATCGGCACAGCCAGTGAGAGCAGAAACACAACCGGCAAATTGGCCGTGAGGCTCGAAAACGTAAGCCGGTGGAAAAACAGAATCATGGGAAGACACAACCCAACAAGCACCACTCCCGAAGTGAGAAACAAATCGAGAGCCCAACAAACCGCGCCAAGGCCGAGGGAGCAAATGCGTGCCAGCGGCGTAGCAGAAATTCGAAGGACTCGACTGATCGTGTGAACTGCCAGTTGCAGCTCAAGCCTTCGCGACCCAACGCGCGGATCGCTCGAGTCCGCCTGTGGATCCTCAAGCCGCCGCAGGGCCATCGCCCAATCCCTGGTCGTGACCTGAATCAAAGGGTCTCCCAATGTTGCTAGCGTAAGCACGGACAGAAACGAAAGTTGAAAGCTGGCTTCCAGAAGTTGCCCTGGATCGACCAGTAGATAAGCCACCGCAACCGCAGCCAGCAAGTTCAGCGCGCGGCCCCGGCGGTAGAAATACTTCGCTCCCAGAAACAACAGATAACCTCCGGCGGCTCGCACGACGGGCGCGCTCAAATCACAAATGAGCGCATACAGAACAGCCACAATCGCGCACACAACGTATGCGGACATCGGGCGCACCTGAAGCATCCTCAGCAGAGCGTAGAGAGCCCCCGCGAGAACCGTAATGTGAATGCCAGAGATGACAATGGCGTGGTACGTGCCCGTTCGTCGATAGTTGTCTGTGTAAGAATCTTCGAGGCGCGCATTGTCTCCAAGCAGCAAGGCGCCCAGCATTGCCGTCAAGTAAACATCGCCGGCAGTCACCTGAGCAATGCGGCTCAACAGCCAACTCCTCACCTCGAAGATCGATTTCTGAACCACATTTCCACAAGCATTCGGCGCCTGCACAATCGGATAACCCCTGGCGATGGTTGCGCTCCAGTAGATGTCCCGGTGAGCGAAGTAGCGTTCCCCATTGAAGTTGCCTGGGTTGCCCGCGTTATGAATACGCTTAATGCGCACCGGGATCTGCAATCGGTACCCATAGGCCCAATCCGGAGCCTGCTCACCCGGCTTCAGGTACAGGCTCACCCGAAGCCGGGCATCTGGCGCGGCCGAGAAATTGAAAAATAAGCGCTCCGCCTCGCGCTGCGGCAACGAATCGACACAACCTTCGAGCGAAATGAGTTCCCGTGGTGCGGCCTCAATGACTGGAGTCGGTTTCTGCTCTGTCCGGGCCGCGCTAGCCACGGCCAGCCAGAACACAATCGCATTGCCTGCCACAAAACAGGCGCCCGCAAGCTTTTTTCGCCGCGCAACGATCCATAGGAGTCCGCTCGCTACTGCGCAGCACATTGCCACTGCGGGATCAAACCCAAGCCCTCTCGCAAAAAGAATGCCGCTGATGACCGCGATCAGCGGTGGAATCAGCGGCTCATGCAGTTTTCTGGAGAGGGATTCGAAGTTCGATGGTTTGGGAGAACCATCCATCACAACTAGAGTGTCGACTCGGGTGAAAAGTTCTCTCCTCAAAGTCGAATAGAATCTACCCATGCCAAGAGTCCGAATACTTGTCTATGAATGGTTGGAACCGGGAGAGCAGGGAAGCGCTTTCGAGCATCTCTTCGATTTCGCACTGATTTTCATGATTCTGCTGAGCGTTCTGGTCGTCGTGCTCCAGTCGATGCCCGAGATGCAAGCCTGGGATCCTTTGCTCACCCACGCCGAAACCTGGATCGTTTACTTCTTCAGCCTTGAATACCTTTTGCGGCTTTGGACGTGCCCTGAGGTAGGCCGGTACGGAGAAGGTTGGAAGTCCCGCGTCCGGTACGCCTTTAGCCCGATGGCATTGATCGATCTGGCTGCCGTCCTCCCTTTCTACCTGACTCCTCTAGCCGGTTCGAACACCGTCGTGTTCAGGTTGCTGCGCATCTTCCGCTTGATACGAGTTCTGAAGTTTGGCCGCTATCACGCCTCCATGGGCATCCTCGTTCGAGTCTTGAAACTGAGAAAGGCTGAGCTCATTGTCTCGCTCGTGATGGTCCTCGCGCTCGTGACAATTGCTTCCACCTTCATGTACGCCGTAGAACACGACGCTCAGCCCAAGGCCTTCGCCAGCATCCCTGCATCCATGTGGTGGGGCATTGTCACGATGACGACTGTTGGTTATGGCGACGTCTTCCCAATAACCGCGGCGGGCAAATTCGTGGCAGGGATTTCAGTCCTGCTTGGCGTGGGCCTCTTCGCCTTACCGGCCGGAATCCTGGCCAGCGGTTTCGCTGAAGAAATGTCCCGCGAACGTCAAAGCAAGCATCGCAAGAAATGTCCGCATTGCGGCGAAGAACTCGAAGATTGACCCCTAGGCGCGAAGGCTGCCATTTGTGTTTAATTGCGGTTCAGGCAGCGCACGGCAATCGTGTTCCCTTGCTCGCCTTGAACACTGTGGTGCACGAATTGATGCACGTCTTCCTTCAGGACATCTACGCTAAGCGAGGAAACCTGCTGAATGGCTATCATCGGGAAGCATGAGTGGATTGGCATGCAACTCGGCTCTGGCTCTTTCGTGAGGGTGGAGAAGTCAAATGCTCTGCTGCTGTATACATGAAAAGACTACGAAGCTGAAGCTGCGTAGTCAATCTGAATCACTCGCCGCGAATTGGCCGTCCCGCTCGCCGCATAGGCATGAATCGTAAGCGGGTGCATCAGCAACACATCGCCCGCTTTCATCTCGGGAGAAGAAAATGGCCGCAAGCTATGACCCCGAATCTCTTGCGCCGTCAATAGCCCATGCTTGTGCGAACTCGGGCAAAGCTTGAGTGCTCCATCAAAGAATGAACAATCGTCGAGGTATAACCGAACCGACAGAAGGCCGTCGTAACTACCCTGGTCTGCCACCTGATCCTGGTGCCAGGGCTGAACTAATTCATTCTTCGTTTCAAGAATGGCCTGCAACGGAAAGCACCCGGAGCCTAAAACCTCTGCGGCGATCTGGTAAAAACAACCACTCACCGCCTCCTGCCGTACCGTATCGGAATGCGCCATCAATTCCCCATCATCCACCGAATCACCCGGAAACTCAGCTCTCAATCGAGCGAGAAGCGCTGGCGGGCAGGCTTGCTCGTGGATTTCAAAGCCGTGATTGTGCAACTGAAATTTGAGATTCAAATGACTATCCTAATGTGCTGGTGAATCTACGAGATTCTCGCAGCCCATTCCAGTCCTCCCGGCAACTCCCTTGCCGAGTACTCGATATGCACAACCCGGCGCGGATGATCTGAAATCGAATGGGCGGAAGCGTGAAACAGCAGAGGTCGCAACCGCAGAATTTCTCCAGCCATGATCTCTGGTTGAACAGGCGCTGCATGTACGGTAGGAGGCTCACTCAATCGGCCAAACTTGTGCGATCCCGGAATCAGCCGCATCGCGCCGTTCTTGGCCGTTGCCGGATCCAGGTGCAATCGAAGAATCAAAAGGTTCTCCAGCACCGCTGCCGGAGCATTGGCATGCAGCACTCCCTCCTTCACATTGAACGCTGCAAACCCGGACACTTCCTTCCTTGCACGAATCGGAATGCTGATGTCCTGGTGCCACGGCACATGCCAGTTGGCCTTCTCGATCTTGTTGAAGAAAATCGCTCGCACGGCGAATGCATTCGGCCCCAGCACTTGTCGCGCGGCCTCCGAAAATGATCCCTTACGCACGAGGTTCTCAACCAGTGGCGAGAACAAAAACAAATTGCGACGGTTCGGAGATTCCGGCGGAAACGCCTGCCGCAATGCCAGCAGCTCCTCGCCTGTCAAACCAGGTGAAAGAATGTCATAACCATTTGCTTCGAGACTCATGCAGTAGGGCGTGTTGCTGCAGGCCGCGCTGGCGGAGGAGCACAACAATCAACCGGACAAACGTCATGGCTTGCGCCAAGATTCCCAAGCGCGATACGCGTAAGCTGGTCCCCGCGCCGCTCCATAACAAGCTCGCGGATCATTGTTGCAAATCGCGGGTCATGCGACGAAGTGGGCGTTCGGCGAACCCTCATCCCCAATTCCTGCGCCAACAACCTTGCCTCCTCGTCGAGATCATAAATCACTTCCATATGATCGCTGATGAATCCAATCGGGCAGATCAATAGATCATCGACCCCCTTCGCATGCAATTGCCGCATGTGATCGAGAATATCCGGCTCGAGCCAGGGCATATTGGGCGCCCCACTGCGCGATTGATAAACCACATCCCAGTCCCCAACTCCTGCTCCCTCAGCCACCAGTTTCGCTGCCTCATTCAACTGCTCGACATACTTCGAACCGTTTGCCATCCACATCGGTATCGAATGCGCCGTAAAAACAAGCCTTGCATCGCCTGCCTCAGCCTTCGCCGCCTTCACAAAGTCGATCAAAGGCTCAATAAAACCCGGATGATTGAAGTACACCCGAAGCTTGTGAATCTCGATCCCCTGCGTGCCGGTTGCTTCCTGTGCCGCATACAAATTCTCCCTATACTGCCTGCAACCCGAATAACAACTGAACGCCGACGTCACAAATGCAAAAACTCTGGTGACTCCATCCGCCTTCATCTGCGCAAACGTCTCGCTCAGCATGGGATGCCAGTTGCGATTCCCGAAGTAGACCGGCAGATCCGGGCCCTGCACCGCCATGAGCCTTGTCAGCGAGTCGATGATCGCCAGATTCTGCTCATTGATCGGGCTCTTGCCTCCAAAGTGCAAATAATGCTCGGCCACCTGCTCCAATCGTTCGCGCGGTATCCCCCTGCCCCGAGTGACATTCTCCAAAAAAGGCATGACATCCGCGGGCTCATTGGGCCCACCGAAACTAACAAACAGTATTGCATCCGGCATAAGCTAATCTATACAGATTCTCCCATGCGTACCCTAGGTTTATTTCTCCTGCCGATCACTGTAATGACTGCGCAATCCTTTGAGGAGCAATACCGTGAATCTTCCCGCAAAATCATCGCGGCAGCGATGGCCGACGAGGAAGGCATGAAGAAACTGATTTACCTGTGTGACCGCATCGGACACCGCTTAAGTGGCAGCGAGGCATTCACGAAAGCAGTAGCATGGAGTGCGCGGCAAATGATCGCGGGTGGTCTCGAAAACGTCTCGACGCCTGCTGTCAAAATCCCTCACTGGGTCCGCGGCAAAGAGATGGCTGAAATCGTCTCGCCTGTGAAAGTGCCTTTATCGATCCTCGGCCTGGGCATGACAGGCGGCGGCGACATCACCGCCGAGGTCGTTGGCGTAAGAAGCTTCGAAGAACTCGATAAACTGGGCCGCGCCGGCGTCGAAGGCCGGATCGTCCTGTTCCACCCTCCCTGGGTAAGCTACGGCGTAACAGGCGCATTTCGCCGCACAGGCCCTTCACGCGCCGCCAAACTCGGAGCCAAAGCCGTCTTGATTCGCAGCGCCGGCATTCCTTCAAATAACTCCGCACACACCGGAGTCACTGCCTTCGAAACCGGTGTACCCGTCATCCCCGCTGCCGCACTCACCGAAGAATCCCTCGGCGTCCTCGAGCGGCTTGTCACCAGCGGAGAACGCGTCGTTGTCCACTACTCAAGCGAAGCCAAAACCTTGCCTGATGCGGATGGCGCCAACGTAATCGGCGAACTACGTGGCAGCGAGAAGCCAGACGAAGTCGTAGTCATCAGCGGTCACCTCGACAGTTGGGACGTCGGCCAGGGAGCCCATGATGATGCCAGCGGCTGCATCGGCCCGCTACAGGCCTTGATCCTCCTCAAGCAGCTCGGACTGCGCCCCAGACGCACCATCCGCGTTGTGTTTTGGGCCAATGAAGAGAACGGAACGAGAGGCGGCAATGCCTATCGCGACCAGTTTAAGAGCGAATTGAAGAACCACGTAATCGCCATCGAGATGGACGGCGGAACCGAACGCCCCGTCGGCATGGGCATCACCGGTGGTGGCGAAAAAGCCCTCAATCAGATGATGCAAATAGGCAAGCTATTGCAGCCCATCGGAGCCGGACTCGTCACAACTGGCGGTGGCGGAACCGACATCGGGCCCATCATGCGCGAAGGCGTAATCGGCAGCGGAGTTCGCACCATCGGCAAGCGCTACATGGAATGGCACCACACCGCCGCCGACACCATAGACAAAATCGAACCCATTGAGTTCAAGAAAAACATCGCCCAACTGGCAGTGTTTGCTTACGTGCTGGCCGACATGGAGACCCGCTTGGGCCAATAGGGTGCTAATCCTCTCGAAGAATCGCCAATGGCTTCTGACCAAGTATCCGAGCCGAAGCTGCCCAACCCGCCGCATTGGCGATGACAGCCGATCCAAGAATCGAAATCAATATCGCCTGCCACTCCACCTTGAACTCTGCCTCAGTAAAGAACCGCCTCAAAAGCACACTCGTAAACCCCGTCGCCAGCAAACTCCCCAGCGTTCCCGCGCACAACCCAAGCAATACAAACTCAACGCTGAAGATAGTCGCAATTCGATTCCTCGTCGCACCAAAGGTCTTGAGGATCACGACCTCCCGGATACGGCGGAATCGTGTACCCGCAACGCTTGCGGCAAGAATAATCACCCCGCCAAGAATCGCAAACGCAGAAATAAATCGAATTACAACCGCGATCTGATCCACCACCTCCTGGATAATATCCAGCACATCTGCGATGTTCACAATACTGATCGTTGGATACTTCCCATAGATTGCCGCTTGTACCTGCGACACCTTCTCAGTCTTCACGCGAGCGCCCGCAAAGTAAATCACAGGCAAGCCCTTCAAAGTCCCCGGGTCCAGAATAAACTCCTGCGTCGCCCCAGCGCGCACGCTCTCTTGCCGGAAGATTGCGCTCACCTCGGTCCGGAAGGTCCGCCCCGCTGAAGTCCAGTCGATCACCATTCCGGGCTTCAACTTGAGACTAAGGGCCGCGTCCTGCCCGATCGCCACCTTGCCCATCTCGCTGGCTGCATGCCACTTGCCCTCCAGCACCTTCGTGCCCTTCGGCTGACTGTCGCTCCAGGTAATCGATCTTGTCTGCAGAAACCGCCTTCCAAACCCCTTCAAGTCCATCTTGGCGACTTCATTGCCCTGCACGTGAGTCATCCGCGCTGCCACGCTGGGAATCAATTCAACACCCTTCTCAACTCCCGGCTGAGAATTGACAAGCTGCGTAACCCCCTCGCGCATCGGCTCCGTGATGTCGATCAAAAAGACATTCGGCATTCCCGGCGGCGCACTCTCGGCGATCTCCGTCAACAGCGAATGCTGCACCAGATAAATCGTCAACGTAAACATCACGCCAATGCCAATCGAAACTAGTACTGCCTCAGCCTGATTTCCTGGCCGGTAGAGGTTCGCCATCCCGTGACGCAATGACCCTCGGGTCAACGGGGCAAGCCGCTTCAACCCTCTCAACAACAGCCATGCAAAACCACCCAACACCGCAATGGACACCGCAAGCCCAATCGCGAACGATCCCCCCAGCCGAATCGCATCCTCCAGCTTTGAGCCAGCCAACCAACCCGCCAGCAATCCCAAACCAACCAGGATCAGCGCACCGCAAGCCATAGCCACCCGCCCCTGCTTAAGTCGCTGACGCCACGTCCCCTTTGACCCGCCCATGTCCCGCCGAAAGATCGTATTCGGCTTGATATCGCGAATGCTCAACAACGGCGGCAACGTAAACAATAAAGTGCTCAGCAAGCCCGCAAACAAACCCTGAAACACGCTGGCCCAATCAAAGAAGAATTCCGGCCGAATCTGAAAGTAGCGTTCAATTAAAGTCGGGAATGCAACCTGAACTCCGACTCCAAACGCAATACCCACCACGCCTCCCAAAGCCCCCAGCGCCAGCGTCTGCATCAGGTAAATGCTGATGATCTGTCCAGACCTGGCGCCCAAACATTTCATCACCGCGATGTTGTCCAGCTTCTGTTGCAAATGAGAGTTCATCGCCATCGCAACGCCAAGAGACCCAATGATCAGCGCTACCAGACTGACCAGACTCAAAAAGCTAGTCGCCCGGTCAAGTCCGCGCGTGATCAGCGGATGCGTCTCCCGGTAATCAGTAACCAACGCATCCGGAAAAGTCTTCTTCAAAAGGTCGCGCGTTTCCGCCACATTGCTGCCGACCGCGGGAAGTTTGAAGAGAAATCGCTGAGCCGCTCTGCTCCCCTCGCTCAAAAGTTGCGTCTGGCTTAGTGCCTTGCGTGACATCATCATGCGAGGACCCACATTGAGCGAACCCGTCATCCGGTCCGGTTCCTTCTCCACAATCCCCGATACACGAAAATCTTTTCCCCCCAGCCGCAACACCCCACCAACGTCAAGCCCCAGCCTCAACAACAAATCCTGCGCTGCAACAACGCATTCATCGCAGAGCGCCTGCTGCACCGTCTGCTTCGGGCTGAAAACCACTTCCCCATAAAATGGATACCGGGCGGGATCCACTGCCTTCAGCGATACCAATACCGGAATCGGATTTCCCGGCTTCGCCGCCATAGTCACTGTTTCTGTGATCTGCGTCAACAACGCACCCTTCGCAGTGATCCCGTCAAGCACTTTCTGCTGCGCCGGGTCAGGCGTTATGAAAATCCGAGCCGACACATCCCCTGCCATCAGCGTGCGCGCCTCTGAATTCAGCATCCGGCGGAACGAACTCGAAAATCCCCGAACCCCTGTCAGCGCCCCCACCCCAACCGCCACGGCAAGCACGACAAACAGGAACTTGAAGCTCGATGCCCTCGCCTCGCGCCACGCAATCTTGCGAGCTGCCCCCATTGTAAATGTCTGGCTCATGCGGCGCGCTTCTCGTCACTCACCAGCAGCCCATCGCGCAACGTAATCACCCGATCGGCATAAGCGGCAAGCTCCTTGTCGTGCGTCACCATCACCAGCGTCGTTCGCTCGTTGCGATTCAACTTGATCAACAAATCCAGCACAATCCGCCCATTTGCAGTATCCAGATTGCCCGTCGGTTCATCCGCAAGCAGAATCGGCGGCTGGGTCATGAACGCCCGCGCCAGCGCCACCCGCTGCTGCTCACCCCCCGACAACTGGATCGGATAGTGGGAAGCTCGATCCGACAAGCCCACTTGCTCCAACAGTTGCAGTGCTCGATTTGACCCATTGCCACCCTTGCCTGCCAGTTCGTGCGGCAACAAAACATTCTCTTCCGCCGTGAGTGTCGGAATCAATTGATAGCTCTGAAAAACAAACCCAACCTTTGCACCTCGGACGCGTGCCATGTCGTCCTCCTTCAGGTGCGTAATGTCCGTACCATCCAGAAAGATGCGCCCGCTCGTCGGCGCATCCAGCCCCGCCAGCAAGCCCAGCAGCGTACTCTTGCCGCTCCCGGACGCGCCCATGATGGCGACAAATTCACCGTGCGCGATCTGGAACGATATCCCTTTTAGAATCTTGACAAGATGGGTTCCAGAATCGATCTCACGTGTGACTTGATCAACTTCAATTGCAATTGGATTCGACATGTGGGGGTTACATTACTTATTCTGACAGTCGTGAGACTGCTTTCTTTTTTCTTCACTTCTTTATTTCTGACGCTCGCCCTCACCAGTTGCGCGCAGAAAAGCGCCGAGTCGGAAGAAAAGGTGGACATCCCCAAGCCCACCGTCGCCGCTCCGCCTCTAGACACCCGCCCCGTTATTCTGTGCTTCGGTGACAGCATCACCGCCGGCTACGGTATCGAGGCCGGTCAGACCTACCCGGACATCCTCCAACAACTCCTCGACAAGAAAGGCTTCAATTACCGAGTCGTGAACTCGGGCATCAGCGGCGACACAACTCAAGGTGGCCTCGATCGCCTCACGGATGCCATCCGTCTCAAGCCTCGGGTGACGCTGCTCGAATTGGGCGGTAATGACGGCCTGCGCGGCATTGCCCTGGGGCTCACTCGAGACAATCTGGTTCAAATCGCCGCCCGTCTCGAAGCAAGTGGCAGCAAAATCGTCATCCTCGGCATCACCCTGCCCCGCAACTACGGTCCCGACTACATCCGCCAATTCGAAGCCAACTATCGCATTTTGTCGGCAGAAAAGAAATACGCCTTCATGCCATTCGTTCTCGAAGGCGTCTACGGGGGTAAAAGTTTGATGCAGACCGACGGAATTCACCCTACGGCGGCAGGGGCCGCCGTCATTGCCAACAACGTGCTGAAGTACCTCGAACCGCTACTCGACAAGTAAGCCTAGAAGGGCAATCGGATCTGCCGCTTCGAAAGATATGCCGTCTGCGGCCCACGTGACTTGGGCCGATTACTCAGGATCACTTCATAAGTCATCTCGTGCCGAATCGCCTCGGCGGCGTACTTATCCGGGTCCGGATGTCCAATCGGTGGCCCGCCAGTCTTCTGCACCCAGATATCCAGCGATGCCTGCAACTGCCCTTCCACTAGAATATCCGCGCAACTCCACTTGCCTGCGCACAGGATCGCTTTTTTGCGGCCGATTCTTACAAGGACGCTCATTTTTGTCAAAGAGTGAGACTCTAAAAACAGTAGCAAATCAATCGACGAATGACCAAGATCTTTCCTTTCCCCTACCATCAACTCGACTTCTCGAATGGCTTGCGGCTAATCGTAGTCCCAACCGGCCTCCCTCACATCGTCTCGCTTTACATCGTCGTCCATGTCGGCTCGCGCAACGAGGTGGAGGAAGGCAAGAGCGGCTTTGCCCACTTGTTCGAGCACATGATGTTCCGCGGCACTGAGGCCTACCCCCCAGGACGCTACGAAGCAACTCTAAAGCGCGCGGGCGCAGCGCAAAACGCCTACACCGACGATGACCTTTCCGTCTATCACACCACCTTCACTCGCGAAGACCTCCCTGAAATCCTTGCGATGGAAGCCGACCGTTTCGCCAACCTCGACTACACAGAAGCTGTCTTCAGAACCGAAGCACGCGCCGTACTGGCCGAATACAACAAAGACAGCGCCGAGCCATTCCACCTGCTGCACGAAAAACTGCGCGAAATCGCTTTCGAGCACCATCCCTATCAACACACCACCATGGGCTTCCTCAAGGACATCGAACGCATGCCCGAGCTCTACGATTTCTCGCGTCAGTTTCACAAACTCTATTACTCTCCTGGCAACACCACCCTGATCGTCGCTGGAGATGTGAACCACGAACAAGTCACGAGCTTGGTAAACCAGGCTTGGGGGAGTTGGCCATCCGTGGCGCCGATCGCGAAAGTTCCGCCAGCCCCGCCACTGCAAGGCCCCAAAGACGTCGAAATCGACTGGCTGGCCCTGACCCTTCCTCTCCTCCAACTCGCATGGCGCACCCCCGCATACTCAGACAATTCCAAAGAAACCGCCGCCCTCGACATCCTAAGCTACCTCTACTTTTCTCCAACCTCCGAACTCTACGAAGAACTAGTCCTGCGGGACCAATCTTGCGACGCATTCTTCGGCTTGTATGCCGATCACCTCGACCCTTATCTCTATGTTGTGACCGCCAGAGCAAAGGACCTCCCCCGCATGGCTCAAGTGAAGAAGCGCATCTCTGAAACCGTCACAAGGATGAAAACCGAGCTTGTCGATCCAGCCCAACTCGAAACCGTGAAGAGCCACCTCAAATACGCCTTCTCCATGCGTATGGATCATACCGATGGCATTGCATCATTGCTCGCGCGCTATGTGGCATTGCGCCGAACCCCCGAGACCATCAATGCCTTGTTCGAACAATATGCCGCCATCACGGCGATGGATGTCCAAACAGTAGCCCGCAAGTATTTCATCGAGTCCAACCGCGTCTCTGCCCTGCTGAGGACCGCGGCATGAGCGAGAGTCCACTGCTAAGCCTGCGGATTCCTTATCGCATCGGCAGCGCCGAGGATCCAAGGGGCAAGGAAGGCTTGGCCAGCGTTACAGCCCGGCTGATTGCCAAGGGCTCAACCCGAAACAAAAGCTACTAACAAATCCTGGACCAGTTCTTCGAAATGGCCACCGGCTTTGAGTTTCAAGTCGATCAGCAACAGACCGTTTTCATCGGCGTGGTGCACCGCGACCACGCAACTCGCTACGAGTCCCTGATTCGCGAGATGCTCGATAGCCCTGCGTTTCTCGAAGAAGACCTGGAGCGTGTACGCGATGAATTGCTGAACGCCTTACAGGTCGAACTACGCGGCAGCAACGACGAAGAACTCGCCAAGGAAATGCTTCAGGCAACTGTCTTCGAAGGACATCCCTATGGCCATCCTTGCATCGGTACTGTTAAGGGCCTAAAGGCGATCACAATTGCCGACGTCACCGTTTTCTATGAGCGACTCAAGCACAGCGCAGGGACCAGCCTGCCCGCTCCGCGAACTCTTGCCGGCATCGAAGTAGTCCTGATCGACAAACCTGCTGCCCGCGGAACCGCCATCAGCTTCGGCCACCCCATCGAAGTGACGCGTGGCCACAAGGATTACCACGCCTTGCTCGTAGCCCAATGCTGGCTCGGTCAGCACCGCAATGGCGGTCGCCTCTTCGATTCAATCCGCGAGGTGCGTGGTCTCAACTATGGGGCGTATGCCTACATCGAATACTTCCCCCGAGGCATGTTCCAGTTCGAGCCAGACCCCAATCTGGCCCGCCGGCACCAATTGTTTGAAGTGTGGCTACGGCCAATCGACCCCCCGAAAGTCTGCTTCGCGCTGAAACTCGCCCTTCACGAAATCGCGACCCTCCAGCGCGAAGGAATGACCCTCGAAGACTTCGAGAGTGTCCGAAATTTCCTCTCGAAATACGTGAAGCTCCTCGTCAGGACGGATTCGCTCAAGCAAGGCTATGCGATCGACAGTGAGTTCTACGGAATCGGGGAATACACCAGCTTCATAGAGGAAGGCTTGCAAAGGCTCACACTGGAAGATGTCAACCGCGCAGCCCGTCAGCACATCGATCTAAATCGATTCTGTCTGGTTGCCGTCGGACCGGAAATGAAATACCTGGCTGCCAGCTCAACACAAACATCCCAACAACAATCGAATACGAAATAGAACAACCACAGGAAGTCCTCGCAGCAGACCGCATGGCCGCCTCATATCCTCTTCAAATCTTGAGCCTCAAGACAATCAGCTTCGAAGAAGCCTTCGAACGCTAAAGATAAAACCCGGCTGAAGCCCCAACCCATTCCAGATTCTTGTTGTGGTCCACGCCCATCTGCTTCCCACGCCCCATGCGGACAATCATGTTCGCAGCCACCGGTGCCTGCATCGATGGCAACCAGATGTACATGATCCGAATCTCGGCCTGCGTCATCCCATGCGGAGTGGCAATCGTAGGAGCAAACCGCACTCTCTCCTGCAAAATATAATTGCGCCTCTCCCGCATCGGAATCGCATCCAGTTGCTCAACCGTTGGCCCAACCACAACGCCAATCCCGGCGAACGAATAAAGCGGCTTTAAAACATAGTTCTCGGGGTTGCCCGGCAAGTCCGTCACTTCATGAAAGAAGTGGCTCTTCGGGACAGTCGGATGGTTGAACCATGGAATCGAAAACTTGCTCAAGCGGAAGAACCAGTTCGGATGCCCAGCCCATTCCACATGCAAATCATCTGTCCAGCGGAACGGAATCTCCACCTTCTTCCGCTCGAGCTCATCGAAAATAGCCCGGTTGTAAATGCGATGAATTGGCGTCTCCACGCCGTCGCGATCATAGTAAAGTTTGTTTCCGCGCTTTCGCACCTTCGTGATGCAAACTGCTCGCACCCCATAAATGCGTTCCGTGCAAATGAAATCGCAAACCGTTTTTTGAGCCTCCGGATCGATTTCCAGCAGCACCACATTCTCAGGCGAGTGCCCATTCATGATGGCCTCACCCAGCAACTGATGGTACTGGCCCAGATCCATCTCGCTCAACAGATGCTTAAGTTCCGGAACCAGTTCGTAAGCGCGCAAATATTGTCGGGCCATCTCCGTCTGATAGCAGTAAAGACTCGGGAATCCCTGTATCTCAACCAGCTTTGGAGCATAACCCCCATCCTGGTGAACGACGCCGAAATCAGCCTGGATAAACATCGGTTCATGCGCTTCATTGGGCACACGGTAATGCTCAGGTATCTCGCGGTCCGACGCCTCAAGATACAACTCGTTGTTCAGAAGTTGTCCCACCAGATCACGCCCGGCCCGCGACATCTCCTGCAGCAAATCTCGCGGAAAAAAGCACGGCGTCTCTGCATGACGAAACTCCACATGCCTGCCAATAGCCGCATCAATCGAAGCCAAAAAATGCCGATACTTCTCAGCGGTCCAACGTCGGTTGAAGTCTTCCCTGAGCGCCTGAATCATGTTCTAGTGCTCGATCAAAAATTGGCCGTCGCGCATGATCTGGCGATCGTCCGCCCAAATACTAAACTTTCGCCCGACCACATCGATATGCGTCGCTGAATACCAGTCAGCACCGGTATGAGCGCCATAAGGGTTCCCGAAAGCGATGTGTACACCAGGGATCTTCTCGTCCTGCAGAATGTTGCCGATAACATCGTGCAATGCCAGATTGGTGCCAATCGCAAACTCTCCAACGCGATCGGAATTCTCATCCGTATGGCAATAAGCCCAAAACTCATCGCGAAGCTCCTGATTGCTGCTTTCAGCCGAAACCATCCGGTTCTTCTCAACTCGAACAGTCAGCGGCGCCTCCCGCAAATCACCATACTTCGCGCATAGGTAATCACCAACTACGCCATCGATCACAAACGTTCCGTTCACTTCCCCTGGCGTCGTAAAGCATTCGCCCCCTGGCAAATTACCCCATTTCGCCGTCGAAATGATCCCACTGGTCTTGATCCAGTTGTAGTTGGGATTCATGTCTGCAACGATCTCGGTCCCATTCGCCGTCGTTGCTCGAATCTTCTTCGAACTCGCGGCAATATCGCGAACCTTCACCGACAACGCATCCACCTTGAGAAAATCCGCCCGCATGCCCTCCATCATGATTCGTTTCTCGATATTCACCATGTGGGCGTGACGCATCTTACGTCGATTCACAACATCGGTCATCTGCATCCGGCTCTTCAACTCACCCGTCTGCGCAACCACCGCAAAGATTGAAACTGCAGATGTCTCCATATCGGCCAATATTTCGTCCGGCATGCCATGCAATGGGCGGTCTGCATAGTCTTCCAGTCGAAATGAATTCCACGGACAACCCCGTGCCGTGAGCTCACTTGCCAGCGCTGCAGCAATCTCTTCGCTCACCGCATCGGTGATCAGCGTCACCTTCTCTTCCGGCTCAATCCGTAGACACGTATTGACGGCATTCCGCGCTCCGGGAGTCAGTTCAGGATCGAATGTTTTAGGCAACAACTTAAAGGCCAGCCTCCGTTTCGGAAATGATGTAATCGACCACCGCGTGCAGGCTGCCGGTTTCTCGCCACACTTTCAGTTGACGATCCGCGCCTGTTCCGTTGCGAAGCATCTTGTAGATGTAGGAAATTTCTTCCCTGCTGCCCAATTCATCCACTACGTCGTCGATGAGGTGCAGATACTCGAAGATCAGATCTTTGAGCGGAACTTCGATCTGCTTGCCAAAGTCCACTAGTTTGCCGTCCAGCCCGTAACGCGCTGCACGCCACTTATTTTCCATGATAAGCGCACGGCGGTAGAGCCGGAAGCCCTGGTTGTTGCTGTGCAGTTTATACAGCTTCGCCACGGTCGCCTGCAGCAGCGCGGCGATTGCAATCGTTTCCTCCATCCTCATGGGCAAATCCATGATGCGGAACTCGAGCGTAGGGAAGTGTGGGTGCGGCCTGATATCCCACCAGATCTTCTTTGCGTTGTCGATGCAGTTCGTCTTGATCAACAGATTGACAAAGTTCGTATATTCCCCCCAACTCGGAAAGTAATCTGGAATGTTCGTACGCGGAAACTTGTCGAACACTTTGCATCGATAACTTTTCAGTCCAGTCTCAAGGCCAAGCCAAAACGGCGAATTGGCCGTCAATCCAAGTACATGAGGCACGAAATAACGGGCCGCATTCATGATGTGGATCGCTGCCTCGCGGTCCTCAATCCCGATATGAACGTGCAGTCCGAAAATCAGATTCGAACGCGCAACGGACTGCATGTCCTCAACGATCGTTGCGTATCGCTCATCCGGATAAATCTCTTGTTTGCGCCAGTCAGCAAACGGATGAGTGGACGAAGCCGCAATGCGCAAGCCATTCTGCTTGGCCAGCCCGATAATCCCGGTTCGCAACTCGTGCAGGTCTGCCTTTGCCTCTTGAATGTTCTTGCAGATCCCTGTCCCGACTTCGACGACACTCTGGTGCATCTCCGGCTTCACGCGCTCAGCCAGAATTCGCTGACCCTTGGATATGATTTCCGCACTGATGTGAGACCGAAGATCTCGAGTTACGGGATCGATGGTCTGATATTCCTCTTCGATTCCGATAGTCAGGGATGGCTGGCTCATAGAAGTGATTATCCACCAAGTAGAATCGGGCAATGATCTCCCAATCCGCATCCCGTCCCTCGCGTAGAAGTGGATCGAAGCAGAGCCCGGCATCAAATACAAGAAGAAGTATCTGACCCTCTGGAAGAAGCTATAAACTGCTCCATCCACTGAACTCCGAAATCCACCAGCTTCTTGCTCTCAAACACGTAACCTGTCCCCAACCCGAAGCTCCCCGGCTTGCCCTCTCCACCCGCTGGAAAGTCCCGGTGCATGATCTCAAAACAGTTCTCCAGAAACAGATCATGCACCGGGCCGTATCAAACTCCTCGAACTGCGCCTATCGCGGCCCACCATCGCCCTCACTACAGTTGCGGCGCCTCCAACGACTGGCCCTATGGTCCTGAGAGCTCCATGCACCATGACAGTTGCACCCACAACATCATTGTAATTTCCGCTGCTATCCTTTGGCTAATTGAAGACAACTTGCATCCGGTTGATTGCCCTAGTTTGCGTCGCGGCGATCCTGTTCACCGCCGTCGCAATGCCGGATGCCTTGGCCGGAGCAGAACTGCTCGCCCCACTCTGGCTGTTTCTTTGGCTGATTCTGGTCCTCGAGACCCGGGCGATTGAAGCCCCCCTCGAAAGCCGTCAACAGCCGCTCATTCTGATCCATGCACCGCGCCCTCCTCCCTTCTCCTCCTGCTAGCTCAAATAATCTGACCCACGCCTCAAAGGGAGAAGTGTATGAATTGGAAGCAGAAGTTTCGACGCCTGCTCTTTTGCGGTGCCCTGTTGGCAGGACTCTTCGGCGGCGCGCCGATGCGCCCTGAAGAAATCGAGGAACTCATGTTCCAAAGCAGCAGGCAAAAGCAAGAGCAGACAATCAAGCAGGATGAAGAATAAAAGAAAGAACCCACGGCGCGAGCCGGGGGTTCTTTCTTTCCAACTTTGTGAGAAGGTTCTAGAACATCAACTTGAGCGAGAGCTGGATCGTCCGCGCGTCGCGAGCTGATGTGATCACGCCAAACGAACCCGATTGGTTTAAACCAGTCGGCCCCGGCGAAAAGCTCGCATTGGGCGCTCCAAGATTCACGTGATTCATAACATTGAACATTTCAGTCCGGAACTGAACATTCAACCGCTCCGTGACTCGCGTGTTCTTAATGAACGACAGATCCCAGTTGACGGTTCCCGGTGTACGCACATCGGGCAGAGCCCGGCCGACGTTGCCGAAGGTAAATTGCGCCGGGTTGATAAACGCGGTGGTGTCAAACCACTTCGCTGCTGTCGGGTTGTCCAGCGCCGCGGACTTGCCAGTCGAATCCGGGCGGTTGGCTCGCTGATTGTTCGCGCCGCGAATCAGCAGCGGAATTCCGGTCTGCATAATTCCGATCGTATTTACCTGCCATCCGCCGATCAGCTTGTTGAAGCCCTTTTGGCTCTTGCCAAAAGGCAGTTCGTAAACCAGGCTGACTGTCGCGCGCTTGGCTACATCGCTCGGATCCACGCTGCGTTCCGCGGCACGGTTGTACTTGCCATTCTGGTACCCAACTTCAGATGCCTGTTCGATGGGGCCAAAATTCACTGGTGTTGCAATGCTGTCGCTGATCACCTTTCCGCCCGTAAAGGAAAAGAGGAAGGCAAGACCTTGCGAAAAACGCTTTTCGGCGCTTAACAGCAGCAGGTGCGAGTTGTAGCTGCCGAGGCGAGGATTACGCACAGTGACGCCGCTGTAATAAGGAAACGGTCGCAGTGATTGCTCACGCGTAATCGTCGCGCCACCCAATGCTCCAGGAACCAGACCCGCAAATGGATTCGGTACCTGTGCATTCAGCGCAGTGCCAAGAGACAGGTACTGTGGGTCAAGCTGGTTCAAGTCGTAGCTACCCGCCGTGAGTCCACGGCCAAGGTTTCCGGCATACGATGCCTCGAACAACCAGGTCTTCCAGACTTGCTGTTGCAGGCTCAGCGTGAATTGCTGGATGCGAGGAATGTCGCCATTCGATTCGTCGTAAGCGACACTCTGGCCAAGAAATGCAGCGGGGCTCAATGCACGGCCGAGGGGTGCAACCGGAGCCGAGGGGAAGCCTTGGCGCAGTAGGAACGCAGGCCGGTTCACATCCGATTGTGGATAGCTCGTGTTGGTCTGCGCGAAACCATTCGAATTGCCATAGTTCTCGCGCCACATTTGCGACGGGTACATCATTCCATATCCGCCTCGAATGATTGTGCGTGTATTGCCAAACACGTCAAATGCGAATCCAAGCCGGGGGCCAAAGTTCGTGTAGTCCTCACCGCGCCAATTGCGCGGCTGGCCATTCACGCCTGCAAAGACAATGCAGCCCGAAAGGCCGTTGGGCAGTCTGCATGTCGGGTCGAAATTGGTAGAGCCGTTATTGCGCTCTACGGCCTGCGATTGATAGTCATACCGTAGCCCAAGATTGACAGTGAGCCGTCGCGTGATCTTCCAGTCGTCCTGAAAGTATCCGCTCATCGAATGCGTCACTTGCGACTCGCCTACGTGCGTCGAAACGCCAGCGCTCGAGACTGCGCCGACCAGGTAAGAAGCGAATGCGCTACCCGTGCCGGCGGGAACCAGCGGATTGCCAGTCAGCCCCGCGGCAAAGCTAAAGCTGCCCGATGGTGACGAGCGTTGCAGGTTGTGCCCTTGCAGCAGGCGCAGGTCGAAACCAACCTTCATAGAATGCGCTCCGCGCACGATATTCACCTGATCGAGGAACTGCCAGTTCAGGCTGCCGCGAAGGCCGGCAGTTCCCGTGTTGAAACCCTGGAGACCGTTGTTGATTGACGGAAAAGTATCGCGAGGAACGATGGATGGCAATCCGAGCTTCGATGGCCAGTCGCCTCCAAAGCTTCGAACCACAAACGGAAAGTAGCCACGCGTCGCGCCAATCCGAAGTTCATTGATGATCGTCGGCGAAATCACATGCGTATCGCTAAGCACGGCGTTCCAGTTCTTGAGATCGTCATCGCGCTTAGAGACAACTTCGTTTGGATAAATGGTTGCCCCACCCGCGCCATTGTCGGTTTTGTGGTTAAAGAACGAGTAACGGCCAAACATCGAGTTCTTCTCCGAGAAGCGGTGGTCACCTTTCAAGGTGTACTGACGCATTTGCTGAATCTCGCTCGCGTTCGTCTGAAAGTTGTTCGCGTTAGTAAAAGGATCCGTCGGCGTGCGATTCGGAATCGGATAAAACTCGTTGATCGCTCGGGCAACAGGATCAATCTGCGAAGGCGGAATGATGTTGCCGGGATAGACTTGCCGCGTAACGCCCGTGCCTGAACCCTGAGTAGTAAACGGGTCGTAAATTGGAATCAGAGCTCCCGCGTTGTTTCGCAGGTCGGTAAAATTACCGATCCGCTGACCAACGGTGGGAAATGTGCCAATTCGGACTTGCGACCGGCGGTATCGATACTCTTCCCAATTCCCAAAAAAGAATGTCCTGTCCTTGATTACAGGGCCGCCAACGCTGGCCCCAAACTGGTTGTACCGGAAAGGCGGCTTAGTAGGGGCGAAAGTGTTGCGTGCATCCAGCGCATCGTTGCGCAGGAATTCGTAAACGCTGCCATGCAGTTTGTTGGTGCCCGACCGCGTCACCATGTTGATCACGCCGCCCGCTGTGAAGCCATACTCGGCCGACATGCCGCCAGACTGGACCTTGAACTCTTCAACCGAGTCGACGCCAGGATTGATCGCAACCTCGCCGATATAACTCTGAATGTTGTTGCCACCATCGAGAAGCTGCCCGTTCATGGCATTCGGTCCGCCATTGATCGAGATCGAAGAAAGCTGGATCCCTCGATCGGCGAAGCCCGATGAAGTCGGGCCGGCATTCGATTTTACGCTCGGCATTAGCAGCGTCAGCGCCAGGGCGTTGCGTCCGTTCAGCGGTAGTTCACTAACGCGCTTTTGATCGACAACCTTGCCGATCGACGTGTTCGAAGTATCGACTAGCAATGCTTCGCTTCGCACTTCAATCGACTCCGTCACTTGCCCGATTTCTAGCCGGATATCGACTTGAGCCCGCTGGTCTACCTGCAGTTGGAGACCGGTCCGGACAACCTTTCGGAATCCTTGTTGCTCTACAGTGACTGTGTAATCGCCGACCGCAAGGTTCGGCGCCTGATAAAATCCTTCGCTGGTGGTTCGCGTTTCCAGTGTCGAGTTCGTGGCAGTGTTGACAACGCGTACGGCTGCCCCCACAACCGGCGCGCCAGAGGCGTCCGTTACGGTGCCAAGGATGGTGCCACGTCCTTGCTGGCCGTAGCCCGGAAGGGCGGCCAATAGCAGAAGCGCGGGGATGAGTTTGCGAGTGAATGAAGTCTTCATGGAGTTCCCTGAAATCTGAAATAATCTATCACATTGCCCCCCAAATAACCAGTTCTGCCAAAATGGGTCATGTTCTTGATCCAAGCACTCGTGTTGGCTCAGGCATTGGAATGCCAGCTTGAGTCTGAACTACGCCTGCCTCCTGGAGGTGGTTTTCAGCCAGTCGTTCTAAAGCGAAAAGCGTCTACAAAGAGCATGGAGACTTGGAGTGGCGGCGATTTCGAAGTTACTCGCCGTATTGTCGATGGTGCAGTCGGACTGAAAATCGAGCACAAGCCTGTGCAACTCAAGCCGATGGGGCTGATAGGAGTCGAAGGCGTAGGCCGAATCTGGATCGGCGAACGTGGTTTCGGCGCGGCGCCCAAAGCTGTTCGAATTTTTCGAAATGCGATGCCTCCAGGCGCGGAGCAGATCACGGTGCAGGCCAGTTCTGGCTTCTACGTCGGAGCACGCTGCGGTCATCGGCTGGCGCTGGCCGAATTCTCGGGCAAAGGGCCCGAAGGAATCGATCTGAACGGAGATGGCAGGGTAGATGTGAGTTCGCCTGCGGAGTACGCGCGATCGAAAGGTGTGGTTTTCGATCTCGATGGCAAGGGCTATCGCTTTGACTCTCTGGATTGGGACAAGCGAGTTCTCCGGCTGACTGAAGCACCGCTTGGTCCCACGTTCAAAGAAGGCGAGATCCTGGTGGACTTTTCATACATGGATCGGCTCAAAGAGCAGAAGCTTCTAAGCAGTCACGGCGATTCCTATTCGCTGCTCGACTTCTGGGCTTCCTGGTGTGGCCCATGTCTGACGGCCTTTCCCCAACTAAAGTTGATCGCGGAAACCCATCAACTCAAAGTGCTGGGCTTCAATGGCGACGATGACCCTGCCTCCGCTTCAAAGGCGCTGGCCCAGTTCGAAGTGCTTTGGCCGGATGTGCAATCGACTGAGCCAGGCTGGCTGTTGGACTATCGACAGCGTGTCGCACTATACCCTACCTACATCCTGCTTAACCCACAACGTAAGATCGTCTTTCGCACCGAGAGCACCGTCGAATTGCTCGAGGAAATACGTCGACTGGTGCCAAAGCGTAAATCGAATTGACGCTGTATCGCCCAGGACTGGGGCAGCCTACACATCGTTAACGGTGACCTCCCCGTTTCGAGTGCCGGCAGTTGCCCGACGGTTGTAACCTCCAACTCATGACAAGCAATTTTCAATTTCGCCTCAAATCGAAGCGCGACTAAGCTCGCCTTTAACCACCAGCCTTGGCGTGCAAAGAATTGCCCGCAGTCCACAGCCTGATCCCGTCTTGCCCTCCACCGTTGAGAAATTGCGTTCCTCGCTTTGATTCATGGGTTAGATTCGATTGAATTTTTGTACTGTTTGACCAAGACTCTTGAACTGCTTGATGAAGGGCACCATCTTGGTCTCGCGGTCATCGATTTCCTGGGAACGCTTCAGAACCGCCTGTGCCTGATCCTGAGGCACCACAACGACTCCATCTTCTCCCGCAACGATGATGTCGCCCGGCCTGACCTTGATGCCAGCGCAATCGACTTCGATGTTCTTCGCTACGCTTGCGTAACGTCCAACACTCGAGCCAGGGCTGACTGATCTTGCAAATACCGGCAGTCCAAGCCCGCGGATTTCAGCCAGATCCCTCACGCCACCATCGACCAGCATGCCGGCCATTCCGCGACTCTTCGCCGCCGTCGCCATCAGGCCACCAAGCGCAGCCAGATCGAGCGAGCCATCAATCACAATCACTCCAACTTCCCCGGGCTTAGCCGAATCGATCATCCCAACGCTATCGCGCGTTGAGAGCGCAGGCGTTGCATTCTCCGGAGCCGCAGGTCGAAGTATCGCGGTCGCAGCGCGGCCTACAAAGCTCATGCCTACCCGCGGTCTCATATCGTGGTTCATATAGCCACGCTTGCCTGTGACTTGATCCACCGCATCCGCCACCGAGGCAACGGTGGATTTGGCAAACCCATTCAGCAACGGGTCAGCATAAGTGGGTTTGCTCGCCTGCTGAAAACCAACCAGCAGGATCGTGGCGATCGGAATAAGGAATAGCTTTTTCATGGTCGTTATTTCCCGTTCAAGAAAGATGCCCAGCGATACTCAGTCACTGGCGAATCGTCCGAAAGCGCCCGTTTCACCGCAAGATCCGCGACGCGACTGACGATCCAATTGAAGTTCTCTACGCCCACCGATTCGATTCCCGCGTCAGGCGCCGGGTTCATAAAGTCAATCGCGTAGGGTATCCCGCCTTCGACAGCGAATTCAACGGTATTGAGGTCATAGCCAAGCGCCTTGCAGATCGTAAGAGAGTCTTTGGTCAGGCGGGCTTGCATCTCTGATCGCAGCGGTTCTGGGTTCTTGACATACCGCTCTGCGTGCGGAGCACGAGGGTCGTACTGCATGATGTGCACATGCTCTTGGCCGACAACATAGCAACGGTAATATTCTGTGAAATCCACTGCCGCCTGCAAAGTCATGCAAAGTGTCCCGGTCTTGTTGTATGCCTCGAATAGCTCCTCAGGCGAGTCCACTTTGTAAACGTCTCGCCAGCCGCCGCCGTCAAAAGGTTTCAAAAACGCAGGGAACCCAACGTAGTCAAAAATCTCCTGCCAGTTCAAAGGAAAGATCAGGTTCCGCATCGATTGAGCAGTCGTGCCAGGCGGGTGCGAGTGGTGAGGCAGAATCGCAGTCTTGGGGATCGCAATGCCAATCTTCGATGCCAGGGCGTAATTGAAGAATTTATCGTCGGCGCTCCACCAGAACGGATTGTTGATCACATGCGTTCCGGCGAGAACGGCATTCTTCAGAAAAGCTCGATAGAAGGGGATGTCATGGCTGATACGGTCAATGATCACTCGATACCCTGTCGGTTCGGCCATCTTGATACCGCCAATATGAAGGTGTTCGGCCTTCACTCCGGGTACCTTCATTCCATTGATGTAATCGACCAGCGCGGGCGGGAAACTGGTCTCCATTCCGTAGACAACGGCAATCTTGCGCATAGTTGGTTTGATCTTCCTTTAAGCGAAGTAAGCCCGGGCCATCAGGCGCCAGAGCGGCCAGTCGTGAGCCATGTTGTTGTCCCACACGTCCAAACGATGGGGAATGTTTTTCTGTCCCAGGATCTCCGCCAGGCGGTAATTATCGCCCAGACAGATGTCATGGTTCGAAGCAGCCAGAATCATGAACCAGTCGCTGTGATAGTGGCCATGATGCCAGGCATCGTTCAGGTTGGGCACGTAATCGACGGGATTGTGAAAGTAAGCCAGCTCGTCGAAGTATCCATTCAAAAAACTGCGATTGTCGAAAGCTCCCGAAAGCGCGACGCACTTCGTCACTGCATCGGGATGGCGAAGCGCAAAGTTCGCAGCGTGATAACCGCCAAACGAGCAGCCATGCACTGTCAAATCGATCCGCCCGGATTGCTGACGAATCAGCGGCAACACTTCATGCAGGCAGTACTGCTCATAAGCGTCATGCCGCTTTACACGGTCAGCCGGATGAGCGCGCTTGTTATACCAGGATTCCGCGTCCACGCTGTCAACGCAAAACAACATCAGGTGTCCAGCATTCAGCCGGTGATACAACGTCTCCACCATTTTGTTGTCCTCGTACTCGTGGAAAGAGCCCATCGAGGAAGGGAACACCAGCACGGGATGCCCCGCATGGCCGAACTGTAACAACTGCATGTCTTTGTGGAGACGGGGGCTCCACCAGCGGTGGTATTCGCGATGCATGAAACGACAGGATAACAGTCGGAGTATCCTGTTCCAATGAAGATTCTGGTCCTAACGCTGGCTTCGGTACTGTGTATCAGCGGTGCTCCGAAGAACGTGGAGATCCTCTGGGATTCATTTGGAGTTGCTCACGTCTATGCCCAGGACAAGGAAGGGATGTTCTATGGCTACGGCTATGCGCAAATGCAAAGCCATGCCAATCTGATCCTCAAGCTCTACGGCGAGTCACGTGGTCGCGGCGCCGAATACTGGGGGCCCAAGGGGCTTGAACTCGATAAGTGGGTGCGGGTCAACGAAGTGCCTGAGCGAGCCGGGAAGTGGTTCAAGCTGCAAACGCCGGAGTTCAAACGCTATCTCATCGCATTTGCCGACGGTATGAATGAATACGCCAAGCGCCACCCGGAAGCAATCGGTGAAGAGTACAAGCAGGTGCTGCCGATCGAGCCGGTAGATAGCCTGATGCACGTGCACCGCATCGTTCATTTCAGCTACGTTTCTTCGCAAGCTCGCGTGACTGCTGCGGGAACTGGCAGGCCGCTGAATCTGGCCGCCCAAGCCTCCAACGCATGGGCGATCATGCCCAGGAAAAGTGCCGCCGGTACGCCGATGATGCTGATGAATCCGCATTTGCCCTGGCAGGATTGGTACACCTACTATGAGATCCATTTGAATGGTCCAGGCGCGAATCTCTATGGCGCAAGCCAGGTCGGATTCCCTGTTCTCCGCTTTGTATTCAGCGACTACCTCGGTTACACGCAGACAGTGAACTCGCTCGATGCCAGCGACCTCTACAAGATCACCCCCGAAGGGGATGGCTACAAGTTCGACGGCGAGAAGAAGGCTTTTGAGCGCTCCAAAGTGATTCTCAAAGTGAAGGACGCAGCGGACGTTGAACTGGAGATCAAGAAGACAGTTCATGGGCCCGTAGTCTGGGATAAAGACGGCAAGACTCTGGCGATGAAGACCGGCGGGCTCGACCGCCCGTTCCTTCTTGAGCAGTACTGGAAGATGGCAATCGCCAAGAACTTCGCCGAGTATCAGGCGCAGGTTTCCCGGCTCGAAGTGCCAACTTTCAACATCACCTATGCCGATAAAGATGGCCATGTGATGTACCTCTTCAATGGCACGATGCCGAAGCGGAAGTCGGGCGATCTCGCCTATTGGGCGGGTATCATTCCCGGCGATACCAGCGAAACGCTGTGGAACTCGTATCACACCTATGACGAGATGCCGAAGTCGATCGACCCGCCCGCTGGTTGGGTGCAGAACACCAATGATCCGCCATGGACATCGACGCTTCCGGTCATGGATTCAACGAAGTATCCACCCTACTTTTCCGCTCAAGAGTTGACCATGCGAACGCTATCTTCGCTGCGGATGTTGAGCCGCGATGAGAAGTTGAGCTTCGCCAAGATGGTCGAATACAAGCATTCGACTCACCTCGAGATGGCCGATCGCATGCTCGATGATCTGCTGGCTGCAGCGCCAGAAAGTCCGGCAAAGAAGGTACTGGCTGCCTGGGATCGAAATGCGGACAACCTCAGCCCGGGAGCGATTCTGTTTGAAACTCTGCTGCGCGGCTTCAAGCCGGAATGGAAGGTGGCCCCGAATCAGGCGGATCCCCTCAAAACTCCGATGGGCCTGAAAAATGCCGCAGCTGGAGCAACTGCGCTAGATGGCGCTGCACAGGAGGTGCTCAAGAAATGGGGCAAACTTGATGTTGCTTACGGTGAGGTGAACCGCTTCAAATTCCGTGGAGCTGACTTGCCAGGCAATGGCGCCGATGGAGCGCTTGGGGCGTTTCGAGTCATTCGATATGGGCCACAGCGCTCGCCCGTTCATGGAGACACCTTCGTTGCTGTTGTCGAGTGGCAGAAGACAGGGCCTCACGCCGAGGTTCTTGTCAGCTACGGCAACTCTTCGCAGCCGGGCACAAAGCACGACGTCGACCAGTTGCCTTTATTGAGTCAGAAGAAACTACGTGTCGCCTGGCGAATTCGCAAGGACGTTGAGAAACATCTGGAATCGAAAGACGTTTTTTAGCGCAGAAGCTCGTCGAGCAATTCGTAGCGGCTACGGTTTTGGTCGGGCCTTGCTTCTGACTTTACGTCGAGGTGCATCACCTTTCCGTCCTGGAGCGTAGACCATTTTGGGAGTCCTTTGCCGTTCGGGTTGCCCGTCTTGATGAAGTTGGCGAAGTACTCTTGCATGGTTTTTGAGACTTGGCAGTCGGCTGGTTCCCAGGCATAGACCTTGTTCGTTGCGAGGTTGCCCAGCGCATACTCGATTTCGGCCGAATGCACTGCACCTTTCGGAGGAGGAGGCGCAGCGGCAACAGACCCGCCACGGGTCACACCGCCGGCAAGATTCGCTGTTGCGCCAGCGAATTCGGGAGTCATCTTCGGGCGAAGTCGCTCGTAGTAATAACGGTAGACCGGTTTTCCGCCAGTCCTGGCTGAAGCATCGATCCATCTCCAGGTAGAGAGACCGGTAAACGAATCGCTTGCCAGCATCGTTGCGACCTTTTCGACTTCCCCGTCTTTGTTCACCAGATAAGCCTTCAGAATCTCGGCAGCGTTCTCCTTGTGAATGCGGGCTACCGCAGCCTGGTATGCAGCAACGGTGAACGGTTCCTTTGCCATCACGTTGCCGGGGCCATGCTCCTGTGAGTTCCAACCGGCGAGCAGCGGCAATCGCCCTAGCGGGCGCGGACCGGACGGTTTCTGCTGTGCTCAGGTTCAATTTGGCGGCGAACTTTTCGCCCACGGTTTCGGCATCCTTCAGGGGAACTCGTCTAGCCTCAATACTGTTCATTTAACACCTCCTTATCGTTATTATGGGCTCGATGCGCCGTGTAGGCATTCGCTTTCTGGGGCGCAACGGGTAGTTGCTCATTTTGCGCTTCACGCCACGCGGG
>Ga0163144_10001741_pt1 | contig 50909 bp, 38 predicted proteins | sample OliLak19BULKMAT1_FD_123175 | JGI IMG/M metagenome (GOLD analysis project Ga0163144, IMG submission 123175) | Freshwater microbial mat bacterial communities from Lake Vanda, McMurdo Dry Valleys, Antarctica - Oligotrophic Lake LV.19.BULKMAT1 | ecosystem: Environmental > Aquatic > Freshwater >... | reverse complement strand
TTGCTCCGCTGGCCAATTTGGCTGCGCAAGGGGTTGCTCCGCTGGCCAATTTGGCTGCGCAAGGGGTTGCTCCGCTGGCCAATTTGGCTGCGCAAGGGGTTGCTCCGCTGGCCAGGCTCGATCGCACCGACATCGCGCCGCGCGCGGCCTCGTCTCGTGAAGGGCCCGCGATCATTCCGGTGCGTACGGCGATGACGCCGCGTCCCGACATCAACGTGCCTGCTGTCTCGATTGAAAACGTCGATTGGGAAGACGGCCGCGAGCCACTCTCTCCGCTACATCGTTGGGAGCAAGCGGAGCGCGCGTTGGAGAAGCGTCTGGCCGAATACGGCACCCAGCCGCGCGCGGCTCGCTTCGAAGCAAAAGAGGGTCGCGTCGCCTTTGGCGACCAAGGGCAGGCTGCCGTCGCCGAGGCGCGGGCTCAAGTGATCGGGTGTTGGGCGAGGTCGGGCCAGTTGGTGATGGCATGGGCCGACCCGGTGGTGGCGGGTGTCGGTATCGCGCGCCTCGAAGAGATGGGCGACGCTTACTCGGTCGATCAGCCCTCGGCCCGCGAGCTCGCGCTCCGCGCAGCAGAAGGCTGCGGGGCCGAGTTCGTCCTCACCTTCGAGGCGCCGCACGCCGAGCACTATGTCGCGTTGCGCGCCCTGAAGCCGGCGCTGAGCGCGGCGCCAGTCACGCCCGGCTCACCTGTCGGCATGGTGCTCCGCGGCCTGTTGGATCTGCGCCGCTCGGTGAGTCAGCGCGACGAGCCGACCGATGTCTTGCGTGCACGTTTCATCAGCGTGGGCCGCACGATTCTCACCCAGTCGGAGGGTGACTACCGCGAAACGGAGTGGGTCGGTCGGCTCGAGCGAGCAGGGCGCGTCGTCACGCAGCTCGCTTTTCGCCTGGTGCCGCCCACGTTCAGCGCCATTGCCGCTGGGCGCCAGGCCGACGAGTGGCTGATCCAGAGCGTGGCCGTCGACCTGGTCGACGCCATCAAACTGCTCGAAGACGAATGGGGGGCTTTCGCGTCTTGAGCGCAGCCCGTGTGAGAGTTGCCCTGCCAAACAAGGGTCGACTCGCTGATGACGTGCGGGCCACACTCGAGGACGCTGGGCTCGCCATTCGCACAGCGACCGATCGCGCGCTGACCGCAGAGGTCGGCGACGACTTTCTGGCGCTGTTCGTGCGGGCGCAAGACATTCCAGAGTTCGTCGCTGACGGCGCCGCCGACGCTGGCATCACAGGCTGGGACTGTGTCGCAGAGTCGGGGCGAGAGCTCGACAGCATGCTCGATCTCGGCCTCGGCCGCTGTCGGCTGGTGGTGGCTGCGCGCGCCACTGCCGCCCGAGGCGAGGCGCCGCTCTCCGTGGTGCCAAATGGCGCCCGCGTCGCGACCTCCTTCCCGTTCTTGGCCAAGCGCTTCTTCGAGACGCATCAGAAGCCGATCCAGATCGTCACCGTCTCGGGTGCTGCAGAGGTTGCGCCTCATCTCGGCATCGCCGACGTGATCGTCGATCTGGTTTCGACCGGCTCGACCTTGAAGGTCAATGGTCTCCACGAAATCGCGACAGTGCTAGAGTCGACCGCGCGCCTCGTGAGTCGACCGCGCGCAATGCTGGCAGAGGCAACCCACACGGCGTTGTCGGACCTCGCGCTCGCGATTTCGAGCGTCGTGCGCGCCCGCGGTCAGCGGTATTTGATGGCCAACGTCCCGTTTGCGGTGCTCGCCGGCGTACGCGCAATCTTGCCCGGTCTCAGGGGGCCCACCGTGATCGACCTGGCTGACGATCAGGGGAAAGACCGCTTCGTCGCCGTACACGCAGTGATCCCTGCGGCCAGCGTCTATCGCACGACACTGCGGCTCAAGGCCATCGGCTGCGAAGGCATTTTGGTCACGCGCATCGAGAGGCTGATTCCGTGACAACTCCTCCTCTGCCCGCTACAGGCCTGCTGAGCCTCCGTTATGTAGGCTCGCTAGCTGCCCTCTCCGGCGAAGCCCGGCGCGCATTGCTGGAGCGCGCAGGCACCGAGGCCGACTCGCGCACGAGCGAGATCGTCCGCCAGATCATCGCCCGCGTCCGGGCAGAAGGCGACCAGGCGCTGCTCGCGCTGACCTCCGCGCTCGACAAAGTCCAGCTCGACGCGCTCGAGGTCCCCGCAATCGCAATGGATGCTGCGCTCGCTAGCCTGCCCGCAGAGGTCCGCTCGGCGCTCGAACGCGCGATTCGCAATGTCGAAACGGTGCACCGCGCCTTTGCTCCGCGTGCCCAAGAGACGGAGACAGAGGCTGGCGTGCTCATTGGTCGCCGGCCCGAGCCGCTCGCAGCCGTTGGCATTTACGCCCCGGGCGGTCGCGCCGTGTATCCCAGCAGCGTGATCATGGGTGTGGTTCCGGCGCGTGTCGCGGGGGTGCGCGACATCGTCGTCTGCTCACCGCCCGGTCCCAATGGGCTGCCCAGCGAGGTTGTGCTCGCCGCGGCGAAGCTCGCCGGCGCGTCGCGTGTGTTCGTGCTGGGCGGCGCCCAAGCCATTGCAGCGCTGGCGTTCGGGACTCGCAGCGTGCCTTCAGTCGACCGTATCGTAGGGCCCGGCAATGCCTTCGTCGCGGAAGCCAAGCGGCAAGTCGCAGGGTTTGTCGGCATCGATGCGCCGGCGGGGCCGAGCGAGATCCTGATCGTGGCGGACGAGTCGGCCAATGTAGATCATCTTTGCCGCGAGATGCTCGCGCAAGCCGAGCACGATCCGGAGGCGAGCTGCGTCGCGCTCTGTACGTCTCGCGCGTTGGCCGAGCGCCTGGTCGAGCTGCTCGCCAGCGCAGAACCAGAGAAACGCGACATCGTGAAGCGCGCGCTGTGCTCGCGCGGTGCCGTGATGTGGGCGGCATCGCTCGACGAATGTTGGGGTTTTGTATCGGACTACGCAGCCGAGCACCTGCTCCTGGCAGTGGCAGAACCGGAGGCGCTGCTGCAGCATGTCACCAACACCGGCACCGTGTTCTTCGGCAGCGGCGCCTCGGTCTCGTTCGGTGACTATCTGACCGGCGCCAATCACGTGCTGCCGACCGGCGGCGCTGCGAAGAGCTTCTCGGGGCTCTCGACGGACGACTTCGTGCGTTGGACGTCGACCCAGCGGATGACCAGGCGTGCCGCCGCGCACATGGCGAGCGACGTCGGGGTGCTGGCCGACAGTGAGGGGTTGCCGGGCCACGCCGCAGCGGCCCGCGCGTTCGCTGGTGGCATCGACGAGCCTCTGCCGGTCGGTGTGCTGGCGCGACCGGGGCTGGCAGCTGTGGCCGTATACACCTCGAATCGCAAACCGGCGGCGCTCGACCTCTCCGACAACACCAACCTCGCCGGGCCTCCGCCCGCCGCCACCGCGCTGCTCTCGTCGGCGCAGTCTGGTTGGCTTTCGCGCTACCCAACCCATTACGGCGACGACCTCAAACAGGCCGTCGCCGGGCGCTTTGGCGTGGCAATGAACGAAATCGTGACCGGCAGCGGCTCTGACGACGTGCTCGATTGTGCGATACGCGCCTATGCCGTGCCAGGCGACGTGATCGCCTTTCCACAGCCGACGTTCGCGATGATTCCCCATTTTGCTAGCGTGAATGGTCTGTCGGCGTGCGCGGTGCCGCTGTGTGGCCCTGACCGCGACTACGACGCCGACGTCGACGCAATGTTGGCAACGAATCCGCGCATTCTGTACCTGTGCTCACCCAACAACCCGACCGGCACCCTCACTCGCCTGGCGTCGATCGAGCGTGCCATTGCGAACGCTCGAGGCCTCGTCATTTTGGACGAAGCGTACGTCGACTATGGTGGTGAGACCTTCATTCAAAAGGCCAGCGCCGCCGGCAACGTGCTCGTGGCGCGCACACTGTCCAAGGCCTATGGCTTGGCGGGGGAGCGCGTCGGCTTCGGGGTGGCCGCGCCCGCAATCATCGCCGAGATCGAAAAGGTACGCGGCCCCTACAAGACGAACTTGCTAGGTGAACGGATGGGCGCCGCTGCGCTGCAAAACGACGCTGCTTGGGTCGAGGCGGGCGTGAAAGAGGTGCGAGAGGCGCGCGCCCTGCTTCGAGAGTGGCTGGTGTCGCGAGGCTTCGAGCCGCTGCCCAGCTCGGCCAATTTTTTGTTCGTGCCGGTGGTCGGCGCGAGCCGCATCGCGGAGCACTTGCGTGCAGGCGGCGTTGCGGTTCGGCCATTCCCCGGGCTCGATCGTTATGGTGACTGTCTGCGCATCTCGGTGGGTCCTTGGCCATTGATGGAGCGGTTCTGCGCGTTGTTCGAAGAGGCCATCGCGTGAGAGTGACCTTGCTCGACCTCGGCGCGGGCAACCTCTACTCGCTGGAGAAGGCGCTTCGAGCCGTGCTGCCGGAGGCCGACGTCAAGATCGAGGCCGACCCCAGCGCTGCGCTGGCTACCGACCTCTTGGTGCTTCCGGGGGTCGGCGCCTTCGGCCAGGCTGCGACGCGCTTGGGGAGCGCGCGCGGCGAGCTGCGCGCGGCATTGCTCGGGGGTCTACCTTGTATCGGCATATGTCTCGGCAAACAGCTGTTGTTCGAACGCAGCGAAGAGGGCGACGGTGCGGGTATCGGCTTCATCGAAGGCGAGGTCACGCGCCTCGCTGCGCCGCGGCTGCCGCATATGGGCTGGAGCCGACTCGAGGCGCGCGTCAGCGGGCTCGAGCTGCCTAGAGCGGTCTATTTCGCCCACTCGTTCGCCTGCAGGCCCGCCGACGCGTCGGTCATCGTCGCGACGGCCAGCGTAGAGGGCGACACGTTTCCTGCCATCGTGCGCAAGGGCAACGCGATTGGCGCTCAGTTCCATCCTGAAAAGAGCTCCAGCGCGGGTGTCGCGCTGCTCGGTCGACTCGCGCGGAGTGTGCTCTCGTGATCCCCATCCCTGCGATCGACTTGCGTGAAGGTTCTGTCGTCCAGCTGGTCGGGGGCGACTACGCCGCCGAGAAGGTGCGCCGACCCGACCCTGTCGCCGAAGCGATTGCGTTTCGCGAGATGGGGTTCCCGAGGGTCCACGTCGTCGATCTCGATGCTGCGACTGGCAGGGGCGACAATGCCGGTGTCATCAGCGACATCGTCGCGCTGCGGGGGCTGCAAGTAGAAGTCGGCGGTGGCGTTCGTTCGCGCGAGCAGATCCAAGCGCTGCTCGACCAAGGCGCAGCCTGGGTGGTAGTGGGGACACGCGCATTGGCGGACCGGGCATTCTTGGAGGAGATCGCAAGCTCTTTTCCTCGGCGCGTCGTTCTGGCGCTGGACGTGCGCGGCCGCGAGGTGCTCACCAAAGGCTGGAGCGAAGGCACAGGGATCGACGTAATAGCCCTGCTGGGTGGCCTCGCGACCGTCGAGCTGGCTGCCGTCTTGATCACGGCTGTCCATGTCGAGGGCACGCTCTCGGGCATCGACGCCGATCTGTACCGCGCAGCGCGCGACGCGACTCGCCATTCACTGATCGCGTCCGGCGGCATCGGCAAGACAGACGACCTCCGCGCGCTCGCAGCGCTGGGCGTCGAAGCGGCAGTCATCGGCATGGCGCTCTACACGGGCGCACTCGACGGCCCGAGCCTGGTAGAGGAGTTCTTGAAATGAAGAAGCTCGTGCGCACGACGAAAGAGACGCGCGTCGAGGTCCGGCTCGAGAAGAGCGGCGGCCGAGGCCTCAGCAGCGTCGAGGTGGCTACTGGCAAGCCGTTCTTCGACCATATGCTGACGACGTTTCTTCGCTACGCGGGGCTCGACTGCAAGCTCACCGCGACCGGTGATCTCGCGCACCATTTGATGGAGGACGTCGCCATCACCCTGGGCCGCGCGCTTCGCCGCTCTCTGCCGGAGTCGATCGCGCGTTATGGCGAGCGTACCATTCCGATGGACGACGCCCTGGTGCATGCCGCGATCGACGTCGGAGGTCGCTTCTATTACGCAGGCGAGCTGCCCAATCGCCTGTACACGCACGTGTTGCGCTCGTTCGCCGACGCTGTCGGAGCAACGTTGCACGTTCGCGTGCTGGCCGGCGTCGATCGCCACCACATCATCGAGGCTGCCTACAAGGCGACCGGCTTGGCCTTGCGTGACGCGATGAACGACGCGGGGGAGGGCATCTTCAGTCTGAAGGGCGCCGCCGAGATCGAGGTCGACGAGTGAGCGCCAATCTGCGCCGCCTAATCGTGTGCTTGGACGTCGATCATGGCCGCGTGAAGAAGGGCGTCCGCTTCGAGGCCCTACGTGACGTAGGCGACCCCGCCGAGCTGGCTGTTCGTTACGAGCGCGAAGGCGCAGACGAGATCGTGTTCTTGGACATCACCGCGAGCGTCGAAGGGCGCAGCGCCATGCTCGAGACAGTTCGCCAGACAGCTGCGCGGTTGTTCATTCCGCTCACGCTCGGAGGCGGCGTACGCACCGTCGCCGACTTCGATGAGGCGCTGCGTGCAGGTGCCGACAAAGTCGCAGTCAACAGCGCCGCCATTGCCGACCCGAACCTGTGTCGGCGCGCGGCCGAGCGATTTGGTGCCCAATGTGTGGTGCTCAGCATCGACGCGCTCGCCGACGCGAGCATGCCGTCCGGCTACCGCGTGGTGACCCACGGCGGTCGCAAGCCAACCGACAAAGACGTGGTGGCGTGGGCGTGTGAGGCGGTCGCCTCGGGGGCGGGCGAAATCTTGCTAACGAGCATCGACCGCGACGGCGTCCGAGCAGGCTATGACGTCGAGCTCCTGAAGCGGGTGACGTCGGCCGTGAATGTGCCTGTGGTGGCTTCTGGGGGCGCCGGCGAGGCTTTTCACCTGGTTGATGCGTTTCAACGTGGCAACGCCGACGCAGCGTTGGTCGCCGGCATTTTGCATGATGGGCTGACCACGGTCAGCGCATTGAAGTCGGCGCTTTCCGCCGCCGGCATCCCGATTCGAGAGGCCCTAGCATGAACGCGCTCGACATTTCTGCGCTCGACTTCGAGAAGGGCGGGGGCAGCGTGACTGTCGTCGCCCAACACGCCAATACAGGCGCTGTCTTGATGGTGGCGTATGCGAACCGCGAGGCGCTGGAGAAGAGCGTCGAGACGCGAGAGATGCACTTTCTGTCGCGGACTCGTGGCCTCTGGAGAAAAGGCGAGACGAGCGGCAACACCTTGCGCGTGGTCGAGCTCATCGCGGACTGCGATGCCGATGCAGTGCTGGCCCGTGTCATCCCCAAGGGGCCGACTTGCCACACAGGCCAGTCGACGTGTTTCGGAGAGCCGACCGTCGATGCCATCCGCGTCTTGGAGGACACCATTCGTGCGCGTGCCGACGTGGCTGGCCCTGGCGCCGCGTCATACACGCAGCGCCTGTTGGCGGACCGCAACCTGCGTCTGAAGAAGATCGGCGAAGAAGCGACCGAGTTGGTGGTGGCGCTGGCCGACGGCGACAAACTTCGCGCCGCTGAGGAGGCAGCCGACGTGCTCTACCACTTGATGGTGGGGCTGCAGGCGGCGGGCGTTCCGTTCGACGAGATCCGCGCCGTGCTCGCCCGCCGTCACAAGCGATGAAGCTCACGTCTCTCGGCCACGCCAGCTGGCTCGCAGAAGCAGGTGGCATGCGCCTGCTCTTCGACCCTGTGCTGGGCGACGCGCACGCTGGTGGTGTGTTTCAGGTCTTCCCTCCGCGCAGCATCGCCGCATCTGCGCTGAGGCCGGATTTCGTAGTTGTTTCGCATGCTCATTTCGATCACTTCGATGTCGACAGTCTGGCAGCGCTGGCAGCGTACGACCCTGACATCGTGCTCGTCACCTCCGACGACATGGTGGCAGAGGCAGGTTCGGCGCTCGGTTTTCACACGGTGAAGCTGGTGAAACCGGGCACGCGTATCGAGCTCGATGCGGGCCTATCTCTCAGCACCACGCCGTCGCACGCGCCCGACATCGAATGGGGTGTGTTGCTCACCGACGAAAGCGGCGCCGTATGGAACATGATCGACACTGCGTTTCGGACTGCGGCAGACGTAGAGCACGTCGCGAAGGCAGCGCTGCGGGGTCGACCGCTCGATCTCGCGCTGGCGCCGATTCAGCCGTTGCGCGAAATCGCCATTGCCACGGCCGGGCAGCTCGGCTTCGACCTGAACGACTACGCCCACTTGCTCTCGTGCGGCGCTGCCAGCGGGGCTCGGTTCGTTGCACCGAGCGCCTGCGGTGAAGCATTTCGCGAGCCGTTCGCTGTGATGAATGGCTGGGTCTATCCAGTCTCTCGCGCGCGGGCCGTACGTGATTTGGCAGCCTTCGCTCCGCAGATCCGCTGCTTGAATCCTGCTTTGGGCGAGGCGCTGGTAGTCGAGGGTTCGCACGTCACCGTAGAACCGGGCGACATCGAAATCACCGCGGTCGTTCAGCCCGACCCGAGAGTATTTCGGCCACTCGAGCCACTTGCTTTGGTCGACCCCAACCTCGACCATAGACCCCTCACGCCGATGCGAGACTGCATCACGGCCTGGGCCCACGGGGCGCTCGCTCAATCGATTGCACGCGAGCTCGGAGGCAAGCCTGCGCTCGACCATGTGTCGCTCGTGCTCGAGGTCGTCTTCCAAGATGGCTGTTTGCCATTCAGCTTCGACACGCGAGGCAAAACGAGGGAGGTGAGCGATCCCGAATACGACGTGCTCGTCATGGTCGCGGCGTCGATGCTCGATGACGTCATCGCCGGTCGTCGCGCCTGGGTCGAGCCGCTGTTGGCGGGCCTGTTGCGTTCTTCGACCCGTGGTGCGCACGTGCAGCCTGGGCGCTGCGACTGGCTCGATGTCACGCCGATGTTCGTCTATTACGCGATTCCGTATCGAGCCAGCACGGCCGCGGCGGTCAGCGGCCGGGTGGCGGCGAAGCTGCGAGCGCGTGTTTGAAAGATGCGGTGAGTCGCGCCACCTCGGCCTTGTCGACCTCGATCTCACCAGCGCCTGCGGCGCGCTGCAGATCGAAGACGCCCCAACCCGTCGCGCTTTTCGGCAGCTCGACCAGACGCGGGACCAGGTGCGCATGAAAGTGCGGCCAGCTCTCACCCATCCATGCGGTGTAGATGCGGAGCGCGCCGGTCACGTCGAGCAGCACCTTGCCGAGGTGGCGCAAAGTGGGGCCGAGGCTCTCGGCCTCGGCATCGGAGAAGGCCCAGGGGCCTGGGACGTGCCGATTGGTGATCAGCATCATCCAGCCCGGCACGCCGTAGGGCGCGCCTCCGTGGCGAACGTGCCAGAGCTCGTTTTCGAAGCAGATTTCCGGGGGCAGCCGATCCCCGCCATGGATGGATTCGCAGACGCCGCAGTTGGGATCGTGTTCGGTGGCTGACATCGCAGCTCCTCTTAGCAGGCTGGCGCAGTGTCGGCATCTGGCTACCCTCCGCCCGCGAGAAGGGGACGAAAGGCACCCAAATCAGGAAGCGTGACCTCGGCTAAAGAAGGCCACAGGCCTCAGGCCACAGGCTTCGGCCAGAGCCAGACCCCAGATGAGCGATGTTGCCGGCCTCTTTCTCGCTCTCTTTCTGGCTGCCCCTTCTCGCTCTCTTTGTGGCTGTGGCCTGTGGCCTGAACCTGACGCCTTTCGCGCTGCAGCTGGTAACAGCCCCGTCGAGAATCATGCTCGCTCAGAAGCTGGGCGGCTTGGCGACGAATGGAAAGTGCCTGATCACCTGGCGAGAGCCGTGCTACGCCTGAAACAGTCGTGAGCAAAGGCGCGCAAGATGACGGGCAGCGGCTGAAGAGCCTGCGGCCTTGGTTTCTGGTGGCGGCCATGGTCGTCACTTGGCTATCCGGCGTGTACGGCGTCACGATGGGCTGCGGCACCGTCGTCTACCTGCGCGAGGGACGTGTGCCAGACGACACCTTTGCAATCGTCGACGCGCAGGCGATCGCGGATCCGAGCGCGGCCATCGACAACTATCGGACTGGCGCCGAGCTGCGCGCCATCGCCGCCTTCGGCAAGATCATGCTGCCGCTCTCGGTCGCGCAGGTGCTGCTCTCCATCTTGCTGGTGGCAGCCAGCGCGATGGCGCTCGCCGGCCGGCCCGGCGCTCGCTCATTCGCCCTACAGACGCTGGCGGCCAATGCCGTGTTCGCCGCGATTGCCTACGCTGCCAAACAAGATCTTCGAGCACACTGGGTGAACGCGACGGTCGACGCGGCGTCGCAGCTCAATGGCGCACCCATCTTGGATCTCCACACCAGTGCTTCCTGGTATTGGGTGACGCGCATCAAGCTCGCCATCTTCGAGCTCGGGGTGATCGGTTTCGCGGTGTTCGCGCTGCTATCGAAACGGACGACAGCGTTCTTCGACGCTGTCGCGCGCGCCGAAGAGCGACGCGAGCGTGAAGACGAGCCCTGAGGCGGCCTCCGATGTCGCCGGGCGCATTCACGTCTTGCCCGACGATCTCGCGAATCAGATCGCCGCGGGCGAGGTCGTCGAGCGACCAGCCAGTGTGGTCAAAGAGCTGTGCGAGAACTCGCTCGACGCCGGCGCGACGCGGGTCGATGTGGCGATCGAAGGCGGAGGCATCGCGCTCGTCAGCGTCAGCGATGACGGCACCGGCATGGTCGAGCGTGATCTGTTGCTCGCCATGCGTCGTCACGCGACGAGCAAGATCCTGTGCTTGGAGGATCTGATGCAGATCGCGTCGTTCGGCTTCCGGGGCGAAGCCTTGCCCAGCATCGCGTCGGTGAGCCGTTTCGCGATCGCTTCGCGCGACAAAGGCGACCCGGCCGGCGCCGAGATCATCATCGAAGCTGGGGCAGAGCCGAAGCTGCGCCCCTGCGGCATGCCTGTCGGCACGCGCGTGACGGTGCGCGATTTGTTCTACAACGTGCCCGCGCGGAGAAAATTCCTGCGCGCGTTGGCGACCGAGGCAGCCCATATCACTGAGGTAATCGAGGGGGTCGCGTTGGCAGAGCCAGCGGTCACTGTCACGCTCTCTCGGGACGGCCGCGTCGTGCGCGAACACCTGCGCGCGCCGGATCGATCGAGCCGCGTGCATGACGTATTGGTCGGCTGGGAGCTCGCCCATTGTCGGGGCGAGCGTGGCCCGCTGCGGGTCGAGGCGTTTCTCTCCCGGCCTGAAAAATCACGCATGGGCGCGACTGGGCTACGCATCTTGGTGAATGGGCGTCCCATTCGTGACCGCGCGCTCTCTCGCGCCATTGCCCACGCGTACGGCAGCGTGCTGCCGCCGGGTCGTTACCCGGTCGGAGTCGTGTATCTCGATATCCCCCCCGAGCTGGTCGACGTGAACGTGCACCCGCAAAAAGCGGAGGTTCGCTTCGCTGATGGGCGCGCCGTCCAAGACGCGGCCCACCGCATCGTTGAAACGGGGCTCGGCGCTGTATTCACCCGCCAAGTGGGGCTCGGCTTCGTGCCTTCCCCGGGCGCGGCAGGCGTCCGGCCGGCAGCTGAAGACAAGCGCGACGCTGCCCTCTTCTCTGCGTCTGGCACCATTGATCCGATGCTGGCAGCGTCCCTGATGGGCGATGTGCCGTACCCGACGCGGGCTCTCGAGCCCGCTGGTCTCTCGACAGAGCCCGGCTCGCTGATGCCGGACGTCGAGTTCATCGCGCAAGTGCGCGGCATGTTCTTGCTCTGCCAATCGGAAGAGGGGCTCATCATCCTCGATCAGCACGCTGCCGCCGAGCGGCTCACCTTCGAGCGTCTGAAGCGGACTTTTCGGGACAAACGTGTGGCGATGCAGACCATGCTGGTGCCGGAAGTCATCGACGTGACCCCAGCCGACGTCGCCCTGGTCGAAGAGCTCGCCGAAACGATCGCTGCGATGGGAATGGACCTTCGGCCCGCAGGGCCATCGAAGGTTGCCGTCTTCGCGGTTCCGCATTTGGTGGTTCGCGCGTCGCCTGCCGAGCTTGCTCGCGCGCTCTTGGGCGAGCTCGGCCGCGTTGGGGGTCGCGACTACTCGTCTGCTGTCGACTTGGTGCTCGCGACGATGGCTTGCCACGGCTCGATTCGCGCAGGCGATCGTGTGAGCCCGGAAGAGGCGCGCGAGCTGGTACGAGAGCTGGCGAAGATCGATTTTGCCGGCCACTGCCCACACGGAAGGCCCATCGTCATGCGTCTCTCCTTTCGGGAGCTCGAGCACCGCGTAGGGCGGCGGTGAGCCAAGCGACTCCGTTTGAGTCCTTGCCCGCCCCCAGTGAAGGCGAGCTGTTGGTGGTGGTGGGGCCTACCGCCTCCGGCAAGACCGAGCTTGCGACGCGGCTGGCCGAACGCTTCGACGGCGAGATCGTGAGCGCTGACAGCGTGCAGATCTATCGTCGCTTCGACATCGGCTCCGGCAAGCCGACGCCTGGCGAAGCCGCGCGCGCCCGGCACCATTTGGTCGACGCCATCGAACCCGACGGGCCAATGGACGCAGGCCTGTACGCGAGTCGCGCCGAAGCCGCGATCGTCGACATCCGCGCGCGCGGGAAGGTACCCATCGTCTGCGGTGGCACCTTCTTGTGGATCAAAGCGTTGCTCTGGGGCCTCGCCGAATCCGGCCCCCGGGACGAGACAATACGGGCGCGTCACCGCGCCATTGCAGAGACAGAGGGCAGGGCTCTGCTTCACAGCCAGCTGGCTGCCGTCGACCCGGAGGCTGCGGCTCGGCTGGCTCCCAACGACTTCGTGCGCGTTTCGCGGGCGCTCGAGGTGGTCGAGCTGACCGGCAAGCCTCAATCGGCCTGGCACAAAGAGCATGGCTTCGCCGCGCCGCGATACGCGTTTCGGATGTTCGAAGTGGCGCGCGAGAGGAGTGAGATCGACGACCGCATCGCGCAGCGCGCCAATGATTGGCTCAGTCAGGGCTGGGTCGCCGAGGTCGAAGCGCTCTTGCAGAGCGGCTTCGGCGAGACACGCGCAATGGCTTCGGTCGGCTACAAAGAAGTGCACGCGCACCTTCGCGGCGAGCTGTCGGCGGAAGAATTGCCCATTGCAATCGTGCGGTCGACGCGGGTCTTCGTCCGACGTCAGCGCACCTGGCTGCGGGATCAGAAGAAAGAGATCGTCAGCTTGGCTTGAGCTGCAAGCGTTGGTCAGCGCCGTGGCACGGGCGCGCCAATCGATTTCCAATGCGAATCAGCTGGTCACCGTGCGCTGGGGTGATGTGCTCGACCCAAAAATTCTCTTGCTCTTCGCTGCAATGGCGAAGGTGCGATCGCCCATCTTGGGCTTGCCGCTGACGACGACGGTCTCGCTCTCGCTCTCGCAGGGGCTACCGGGAGGCGCCGCCGCGTCGCGCGATCGCAAAGGATGCCCAGGACCGACAGAAAAAGGGATGCCCAGGACGGACAGAATTTGTCGAACCCATGACCATGAGAGAGTAGGTTTTCAACGTGACCCCGGCCCGCCTCCTGGCTTTTGCGCTCGCACTCGGATTTGGCGCTTCGGCGTGCGAGGCGCCCGTCGCGCCAGTCAGTCCCAAGCCCCAGTTGGTCAGGGCGGGCTCCGCGGCGGCCTCGCCGAAGCCGCTCACCTGGTCCACGCGCCTGAACGTCGATCACCCGCTGGTCGGCCGGCTCTGGAGTGTCGGCAAGGCGAGCTTCGTCGACGAGGCCGAGGTGCTCTCCGCGCTGCACGGCTACGTTCTGCTCGGCGAGAAGCACGACAACCCCGATCACCACGCGCTCCAGGCGCGGTTGCTCGGCGCCATGCTCGCGGCAGGTCTCCGGCCCGTCGTGGCCTTCGAGATGTTCGACGTCGACAATCAGGAGGCGATCGAGTTGTCGCGACGCGATCATCCACGCGACGCCGCAAGCCTCGCGCGCGCCGTCGACTGGGAGAAATCGGGCTGGCCGCCGTGGGTGGACTACGCGCCTATTGCGCAGATCGCGCTCGATGCCGAGCTGAAGATCGTCGCGACAGGCCTTCCTCGCGCGCGACTGCGCGCCCTGATGACGCCAGCGAAAGACGGCAGCTCCGAGGCGGCTCCGCTCGACATGGGCGCGCCGCTCACCTCCGCGGACGAGCAGTCGCTGCGCGACGAGCTGCGCGCGAGCCACTGCGGCCACCTCCCGGAGGCGCAGTTCGACGCGATGATCCGCTTCCAGCGCGCCCGCGACGCCTCGATGGCGAACGCGCTCGTCGCCGCCACGGCCGCCGCAAAGGCCGACGACGCGGTGCTGATCGCCGGCACCGGCCACGCGCGCGAAGACCGCGGCGCCGGCCGCGATCTCGCGCTCCTGGACGTGACGCGCCGGGTCACGAGCGTCGCCTTCGTCGAGGTCGCAGCCGGTGAGGACGATCCGGCTGGCTACGCCGCGCGTTGGAACACCACGCGCATGCCGTTCGACTTCGTCTGGTTCACGCCTCGCGCGAACGACGACGATCCGTGCGCCGCCTTCGCGCACTGAGCCGCGCTCGTCAGGGCGCTCCGGCGCGGCCCACCCGCCCAGAAACGACCCAGGTCTGGCGGCTGTTCTCGCAGGCTGACCCGACGGGCCCGTCGCGGTGGAGATGGACCCGCTCCTGCTACTCTGCCAGCTGGCAACGAGCGCCACGCCGCACGCCTTCACGCGGCGCTCCCCACGGCGCCAAAGGCATGCTTCATCGACACGACGACAAGACCGCAGCCGAGTGACCGAGGTCGATGCCGAGTAACCGTAGCCGGACCACCGAGCTCCGAAGCCGAGCACCGAAGCCGCTGCCGATTCCCGAAGTCGAGCACGTCCCTACCGGGACGCTGCGACCTCGGAGCTCGGCAGCGGACGTCGATCTCCGCTGCCGTTATAGCGTGCCGCAAAGCTCGTTGCGAACCCACTTTACCCAGGCTGCGAGCCGCTCTTCAATGGGCTCACCGGCGCGGCCAGCGCAAGGACGACGCCGGCGCCAATGACCAGCACCGCGCCGAAAAGCTGACCCAGCTGCGGCTCTTCGCCGAGCAGCAAGATCGATCCGACGAACGACATCACTGTTCCGAGATAACCCATCGCGCCGAGGCGCGCTGCTTGGGCGAGCGCGTACGCGCGCGTCATCGCCAGCTGCGCCAAACCCCCAGCCGTACCCGCCAATGCGAGGTAGACGGCGTCGACGGCGGTCGGCATTCGGAACGAGAACAGGTTGATGACGAACAGCGCCGTGAAACCCACGACTGAAAAATGGAAGGCAATGGCCTCGGCGTTCTCGGGCTCGCCGCCGCTGCGCATACGCCGCAAGAACATCATGGCAATGGCGGAGCTGAGCGCTGCTACCACCGCCGACACGGCCGGCAGCGCGCGAAAAGAGAGGTGCGGCCCAGCAATGAGCGCCACGCCTGCGAACGCGACCAAGAGCACCCCCCAGAGGCGCGCGCTCGAGCGCTCGCCCAGAAACGTCGGCGCCAACACGGCGATGAAGAGCGGCGCCATCGAGAGCAACGTGACGGCGTCGCCGAGCGCCAGATCGGTACGGCCGAGTGCGTAGAAGGTGGTGATCATCGAGATCGTGCCGAAGCCCGAGCGCGCCCAGGACATGCGCGGCGAACGGGTCTTGAGCGACACGCCGGTCTGCCAGGCGAAGAAGAGCGCGACCATGCCGCCCATGAAGGCGCGGCTGGCGCCGATCGTCGCCCAGCCTGCAGAGCGCGCGGCCATGCGTGCCGCCAAGGTCATCACGGCGAACAGCGCGCTCGCCACACACATCAAGATCAGGCCCCGCGTCTCTTTGGAGAGGGGGGCTCTACTACTTGGCTCGCGCATGCGAGCCGCTACTTAGCACGAACGCGGAAGGAGCCCGACCGCCCGGCGTATGATGACGCTGGATGCGGCTGCCCAGATTCGACCTCGAGCTCGTGGAGCGTGCTGGGCAGCTCTACCTCTGCGAGGAAACGGCGCGCACCCGCTCGCTATGCAAGCTGGCGAACGCAATCGCCGATGGTGAGGCTCCACCCTTCGACCACAGCGCGCTCGCGACGATCGTCTACCAGGACGTGGTGTGTACCTTGCCCTCGGCCGACTTCGACCCCTTTCGGGATCGCGGCTTCTTCAAGGACGAGACGTATCGGGTACCGGATGTCGACGAAGCGTTCGTCATCATCAATGGCGACCCGATCGCGGTCCATGATTTCGGCGATATCATCTCGGGTCTCGTCAGCGAACGTGAAACCGCCGCGCGTCGTCGCAATCGCGAGGGGCTTACAGCGAGGGCATGGCAGCGGGTGCGCGCGCTACAGCGCACCGAGTGGTCACGTGCCGAGCTCTGCCAGCTGGAGCAGTGCGCCGGCAACGTCGAGGCGCTGGACCGAGGAATCGCGGTGTTGCTGGCGGGCGGTCAGGGCGACGCACCCGAACGGCTGGCGCTCGAGGCTCGGGTGTTCAAGCCCCGAAGCGCACTGCTCTTTTCATTGCAGGCGATTGGCCTGCTGGACATCGACCTTCTCGCCGAACGGAGAGCCGAGCTTCTCGAGTGGGGCTTGGTAGAGCTGTCTCGCTATGCGAGCGCGGCCCAGGAGCTTCACGCGTATCTCGCGAGTGACGCTCGGGCCAAGACCGACCGGCCACCCCAGCGTCCGCTCGTTCGAAACGCCGGCGCTCTACAGGGTCCTATGACCGGTGCTCAGCACGAGCCGGCGACCCGTCGCGCCTGCATCCAAATTCCCGCTTTGGGGCGCAGCGTGACGGAGGGCTCGAGCTCCAGCTTGAAGCCGGGGACGAGCGCCAGCTGGAAGCGCTGCAGCAACATCGGGACGATCACCAAGAGCTCCATCATGGCGAAGGCGTTGCCGATGCAGGTGCGCGGCCCGCCGCCGAACGGCATGTAGGCGAGCTTGGGGCGGTTCGCGTCCGGCTTCATAAAGCGCTCCGGATCGAAGCCTTCGGGGTTGTCGAAGTAACGCGGGTTGCGGTGCATCAGGTACGGGCTGACGCCCACGATGCCGCCCTTGGGGATGCTGTGTCCGTTCACTTCGTCGGCCTCGAGCGCGATGCGTTCGACGACCCACGCGGGGGGATACAGGCGGAGCGCCTCTTCGATCACCGCTTTGGTGAAGGGCATCTTCGCCAAGTCTTCGAGCAAGGGCTCGCGGCCGCCGAGCACCGAGGCAACCTCTTCGCTCGCGCGTCGCGCGATATCTGGATGTGACGACAGCAGATAGAAGGTGAACGCGAGCGCGTTCGCCGTCGTCTCGTGGCCCGCCAGGGTCAAGGTCAAGAGCTCCTCCATCAACAGCTTGTCGCTCATGGGTTCGCCTGTCGCCTCGTCTCGGGCGCCCATCAACATGCCGAGCAGATCGACACGAGGCTCGCTGCTGGCCTTTCGCTCGGCGACGACACGGCCGATGACACCTTCGATCGTGCGTTGTGCGCGCCGGAAGCGAACGTTGTTGGGTGTGGGCACCCAGGGCGGCACGCGTACGACCGACTCGACATATTCGTTTGCCCATTTCAGGCCCACGTTGAGCGCCGCGCCGAAGTCTTTGGCGTCGGCTTCGAGATCTGCGCCGAGCAGCGTTTGGCCGACGATGCGAAAGGTCAGCCGCATCATTTCAGCGTGCACGTCGAATGAGCCTTTGGCGACGACCTCGCGATCCCACCGGGTGACGGTGTCGCGTGTCGCGGACACCATGCTGTCGACGAAGCTCTTCAACGACTCGCGGTGAAAGGCCGGCTGCGCGAGCTTGCGCTGGCGGCGCCACAGGTCGCCCTCGCTGGTGAGCAGACCATTGCCGAGGATGACCTTGAGGCCCTGATAATTGGGACTCTTGTGGTAAGCCTTCGCGTTCTCGATCAGCACATGGTGCGCGGCCGTCGCGTCATTGACCAAAAAATATCTCATCCAAGCGAAGCGATATTGGACGAGGTCGCCGTACTGGTTGGCGCCGCGCGTGAACATCGACAGCGGGTCTGCCCAGGCGTCGAACAGACTGCCGACCAGAAAGTTGTCTCGCGGACCGGGAAACGCTTTGGCGGAGCCGCGGCCCATGGGCAGGCTTGTCGTTGTCATGTCGACCTATCGTTCGGGCGCTTTTCGTCGCCCAGCCCCAAATGTGAGGATAGACTCAGCTTCGAGGCGAGAATGTGAGGGGAGCCTCATCTTTGTCAACCCTGCGCCGTGAAGAAAAAGAAGAAAGCCCCAGAGGCCTTGCCTGAAGGGCCAATCAGGCGTGTGCCGACCCAAGAGCGCAGCAAACAACGCCTCGAGCGCATCTTGGACGCAGCCGATGGCGTGTTTGCCGAGTCGGGTTTCGACAAGGCGACGATGGAGCAAATCGCGGATCGCGCGGAGACTTCGATCGGCAGCGTTTATCAATTTTTCCCGAACAAGACGGCGCTGTTCGAGTCCTTGTGCGCGCGCTACCTCGAGCGGGCGCAGGAGCTTTTCGAGGGCCTCTTGAGCACGCTCGACCCAGCGCAACCGTGGCCCGATCTGGTGGCTGGCTTGATCGACAGCTTTTGGAAATTTCACGTCGACCTGCCGGGCTTTCGCTCGGTTTGGGTGCATCAGAATATCTCGCCGGAGATCTTGGCGGCGAGCGACGCCGTCAATCAATCGATCGCCGATCGATCCGTCGACGTGATGGCAGCGTTCGCGCCGCACGTGTCTCGCGCGCGCAGGCGAGCTGCGGCCGGCGTCGTGGTCGAGACGATCTCGGCGATCTTGTTCGTGGCGGTGCGACGCGATCAGCCGGAGGCAGGCCGCCTGGTAGAAGAGCTGAAGACGATGGTGAAGGCGTACCTGGCGAGCGTATTGGGCGAGCCGCGGAGCGCCGCGCTCAAGGGTAAATCGTGAGCAGGTAAGAGCGGGCGCCTTCGCGCAGCTCGCCCGGGTCGAACGGCTCGTCGCGCGTCGACTCGCCTTCGTTCAGACCCACGACCAACACGTGTGTCACTCCGCTGAGCTCGCGCAGGCTCTTCTCCATGCGGGTCTCGCCGAGCACCGGCGCGACCTCTTGTCTGCCCACCTCCGAGCCGTCTTTGTCGAGCTTCACCAGCGCCCAGCGAAACGCGACCGGGCTCTCCCACTCGGCGACGAAGGTGAGCTCGGCGCCGCTAGGCGCGCCTCCGAGATCGATCATCACATAGGTCATGCCGAGCGGCTCGATCGGCCGAAGCGGAGCCAAACGACGCGGCAGCGATTTGTAGCCGACGTTCCATTCGATGCGTGTGCGACCGAAGTCACCGTACTTGGCGACGTCGATCATGTGCGCTTCGTCGCTGCGGCTGCCGATGAACGCGCGTTGTACCGCGAAGTCGAGCAGGGTGTCGGCGATGGAGGTTCCGTTGCGCTGCTGAGTCACGCGCAACGCATCGAACACGTCGGGCTCGTCTCGCAGCGACGTTTTGCTGCGCTGGCTGCTGATGGCGGCGAGCGCGACAGTCAGCTTGCCCGGCTCTTGGGTGCCGTAGTTGTCCTCCAAGAACCAAGGGAACAAGAAGCTCGCGTTGCCGATTTCACCCAAGGGGCCCGTGAAGGTGCGCTCCGGAGAGCGAGCCGAGCTGTCGACTGCTTCCATTTCGCGCAGCGTGCAGGGGGCCGCGACAGTCGCGAGATATTCGCTCAGCATCCAGCGCTCGTTGGGTCCGAGCGCTGCGTCTTGCCCCAGCAACATCACCGTGGCGACTGCGCCAGCGAGCGCTTGCCGCTGCACACAACCAGCACCCAACGAAGGGCTCACGATGAAGGCGCTGCTGCGATCAGGCCCGATGCCTGCGCCGCCCACGTCACCGTAAGCCGTCGGAGAAGGCAGCGCGGCGTCGAGGTAGACATCGAGGCGGCCGTCTCCGCCGGCGACATCGACGATGGGTCGAGGCAGATGCAGCGCAGCAAACGTCTCCAGCACAGCGCTCGCCCGCGTGCTGATCTCGTACGCAGCCGTCTCGTCGCCTGTGGCGCTGTAGTGGGTGCAAACGGCGCGCGTGCAGCGCGTGAAGCGCCCTTCTGTCGGCCGCTCGGAGAGCAGCGCTCGGCCTTGCTCACTGCGCTCGACACGGCCGGGGCCCGGCGGCTCGAGCAACTCGGCGCTGAGCGTCGCAACGGGAGCCGCAGCTGAAGCGCTCGCGACGGGCAGGTCGCTTCGATCAGGGCCGCACGCCAACACGAAGACGGCTGCGAGCGCTAACAAGGGGCGGGGCATCGGTTGGGCTGGTGGATTCTGCTCCACGCGTCTCTGAATTCCCATACTCTCGCGAAGTTCCGTGGCAAACGACGCGATGAGCTTCGATCCAGCGAGATCCGTCAGTTTCGACCTCGATCGTGGCCAGATCGAGCTGAGAGATGGCGACACGCAGCTGCTCGTCCCTGCTCTGGCGCTGGCGGCGCTGTTCGCAGGTGAGGGCGGTGCCAGAACCTTCGGTCGAACCTTGGGCGTCGGGGCCGTGGGGCGCGTGGCTGCGCGTTTTGCGGCTCCATCGCGCGGAGCTGCTGCTGTCGCCGCTGAACGCGCGGGCGGTCCGAACGTCCGCGAGCAGATGCGAGCCGCCTCGCTCGAGACCGTGGTCGCGCTGCTCGGCGGCGAGCTCGGGACGTTGGGTCTCGGCAGCTTGCGTGTCGAACGGTGGGGCCGCGCGCTCTTGCTGGTGCTCGACCCGTGCACGCTCGATGAGCGCGCCGACGAGATGTTGTGCGGTGTGATCGAGGGCGCGCTCGAGTCGGTGGCCGGGCGCGCCGCGTCGGCGATCGTCGTCGACCGAGCCGGTGCGTCGGTTCGTCTGTTGGTCGCCAGCCGAGCAGCCGTCGCCCGCGCGAAGGGGCTCTTGGAGAAGGGCGGCTCGTTCGTCGATATCGTGACTACCCTGCACACTGAAAATCAGAGCGCGAGCGCACCTCGCGAGCGTTCGTGACGCGGGATGAGCAGCTCGACGTATTGAAAGGCCTTCTGGCGAGGGTGCGGTCGAGCGCACGAGCACGCGGCATCGAGATGCCTCGAGAGAGCCCCCGCGATGTGCGAGAGCAGCTGCCAGTGACAGCTGAAGTCGACGTGCCCCTCGCGCTGGTCGACGAGCCGCTCTTGCCTGCGACCGCGCATGTGCCCATGACTGCGCATCTGCTCATCACTTCGCATTCGAACGGGTCGGGGCTGACAGCGTTCTCCGAAACCGGCACGGGCACCCACGCGCCGCTCGCGTTGACCGCTGCGGCATTGGTGGACCCTGCCGCGTCACGCGTGCTCGCGCCCGCACCTGCACCTGCACCTGCTCTGGTCGACAACGACGACGATCTCGATGACGATCTGCCGCGCACAACAGTGTCCGTTTCATTCGTCGCCGACTCACCTCATGCATCGCCGCAGGCGCCACCGCTACAGCCCAAGCCGACGCGCCTGCCGTTCGAGCAAGCCTTCGAAGACGAGATCACCTCGACCGCCAACCCAGCCGAGATCGAGGCGCTCGCGATGGCCAACGCCGCGAGCGAGATCGCGATCCCGACGCCGCTTCCGCGCGACTCGAGCCGGCCGCAGGCACGCGTCCTGACGCCACTGCCGCCTGTGCCCGTGTACGTGCACGCCCCGCCGCCGCCCCGGCCGCAGCGGTTGTCTTCGTTGCCAGCGGTGCCGCTCTCGCTCGACGATCTCGATCTGGACGGCCTCGGCACGCCAGAGGCTGCCATCTCGGTGCCGCCGCCGATCGCACCGAGCTATGCCGCACCGAGCTATGCCCCGCCTGCCCGCCTCACGAAGCCGCCCACGCTCGTAGCGCCAGCGCCGGCTGCTCTGCCCAACGTCCCGGCGCCTGTTCCTCCGACACTGCCTCCTGCTGCGCCGTACGTGCCGACGCCGGTTCCTCCGACGCCGATCTACGTGTCAACGCTGCCGCCTCCGCGCGTCGTCGCGCATCCAGTCGAGGCGCCGCCGCCGGCGCTGGTCGAGTCGTACTCCGACCCAGAAGAGGTCGAGCTCGACGACGGCGACCTGATCACCTCGTCGCCACCCCCGGCCTACAGAGCGCCCGACCCGAATGCGACGTTGCGTGGCTCTGCCGCGCCGCCCGCCGACATGGCAATGGCTGGCGATCTCGATGATGAGGCGCCCGCTTCCCAGCGACAGGTGCGGCTCGAAGATCGGCCCGTCGACGACCAACTCGAGGGCATCATCGAGCCGCCTCCGGAATCAGGCGAGGTCGAGAGCCAACGCTTCGCGATGGTCGCAGACGAGATCGACCAGACCGCGGAAGTGCACGCGCTCTCCGCTGTCGACGTGGTCGAGCGGCCCCGCACGAACGTCGGCGAGCCCATTGCGACGTTCACAGGCAGCCTGCCCAGCGGCCGCCGGCTCACGTTCGGGGAGATTCTGGATAGCGCGCTCGATTTGTAGCTGGCATGCGGTTCTCGATGTTCCCAGGCGTAAGGGGCTGCCCAGAAATAACTTGCATAGCAATGGCGCCGAGACCGATGCGAGGCGGGCGCCTGAGCAAGTTGTTTCTGGACAGCCCCTAAGCTGACGATGTATCGAAAGGCTGCTTCGAGCGCGCCGGCACCTGACCCATCGTGCGTGGTTCTGCCCGGCGAAGGGCTGCGCGGCATCTGGGTCGGCCATGCCATCCCGGACGAGGTCCTGGCGACGTTCGGCTCCGATGCCGACGTCTTCCGACACGACGACGGCGACGTGTTCCAGATTTCTTACGACGATCTCGTTCAGCCAGCGAGCGCCTCTCGCCCATGCCAGTTTCATTTCGAGCATGGGCTGCTCAAGCGGATCGAGGTCGGTCCGTATCAGAAGGGGCTGCTCACGGACGCGGGTCTACGCATCGGCTCCACACGCGATGAGGTGCTCGCCACCATGGGTGAACCAAGTGAAGAACTCCGGTATCGCGGCGCGCTCTTGAACCTGCGCGACGACATCGACACCCTCCGCTACCTGACGCGCGGCATCCAGTTCGCCATTCACGATGACGGACGTGTGGCCTCGTTCGGGATCTTTCAGACTCGGCGGCGCGACTGACCGGTCGGATCGGGCGAGGGAGCGAGATCGAGGCTCTGCCGGTTGCTGAGCGCTCATTGCGAGATGAATACGCCCTTCAAGTCTTCGGTGGACGAAATCGGGACGCCGTCTTTGATGCTCGTCGCGCGGAATTGGTAAATCATGCCGGTTTCGAGCGCCGGCCCGCCATACTCGACCGTCGCGTCGTCGCCGCCACCAGGGTCGAAGTTGCCCTCCGTCTCCCAGGTCAGGTTGCCCAGGGCGTCGAACACCTCGACGCGATAGAGGTCTTCGCTGGAGTCGTCTTCCCAGCTGAAAGTGGGCGTGCCGCTCACAGGCTCGATGCCGTCGGCCCCCGGTGATACGACGGCGAGCGCTCCCGTGACTTTGAAGCCGCCATCGATCTCGACGTCGGCGCCCGCAACCGTGATGTGCGCGATCTCGGTGCCACCAATCGAGGTATCCGGATCGCGCACCAGGCCGTCGTTCTCGAACGCGGCGAGTACGACGTATGCGCCATCCGGCACGCCGTCGATGGAGAACGCGCCGCTGATGTCGCCCGCACGCAAGCCAGGCGGTGTTTCGCCGCGCGCCAGCGTCTCGTCGAAGGTGTCTTCCAAGACGAGGATTACGCTGGTGGTCGAGGCTCCGCCGCCATTGACGATCTGAACGGAGCCGGAGACACGCGCTGTCGCGGCGCCGATCTCGGTCAGCACGACGTTGGGTGTCTCTTCGCCAGCGGCCACCGTTGCCGTTGCCGCTGCCAAGTTGAGCCCTTGCTTGTAGCCGGAGACTGTCTGCTCACCCGCAGGAACGTTGAAGATGGTGAAGGAGCCATCGCTGTCGGCGATGCCCGTTGCGCCGCCTGCAAGGGCGAGCGCGCCACCCGGAAGCTCAGCGTTGACGCTTCCCGAGATCTGCCCGAGATCCGAAGTCTCCGAGAGGGCAATCAGACCGATATCCGAAAGCGTGCTCTGAAGGACGAGCGGCTCGCCGGTCGCGTCGGCTAGATCGAGCGGCAGCGCTACTCGCGGAGCTTTGGGAAAGCCCAGATAGTCTTGCGCGTCCGCGCGCAAAGTGAATGCTCGGGCGATCGGCGCGCCATTTGCATCGCGTTTTGCCGGCACGCGCAGATCGAATTGGCCTTCGGGGTTGGTCACCGCGACAGGGGAGATCGCCGCTTGGTTCTCGTCGCGCGCAACGACATGGGCGCCTTCGATGGCGGCGTCCGTCGCGAGGTCGAACACGCGTCCTTTCAGAGTCACGGGCGCGAAGCACGCCGGCTCGCCGCCCTCGACCTCTTCACATGCCAACCCCTCGGCGCAGCCTGTTTGCGCCTCGGGCGAGCAGGCAGGCGCACCGCCCTGGCCGCCCTGGCCCTCCGTATCGTCGCCGCAAGCGACGAGCAGCGCTGCGGACATTCCAGCGACCACGATTACCCATTTCAAGCACAACATTCAGATTTTGCTCCTCACTCAGGGACGCCGATGCAGCAGCCCGTGATGCACGAATAGCCACCGGGGCAAGCTGCCTGATCAGGCAGACCGCAGGGCTGAATGCCGTCAGCGCATTGGCCTCCGCCGCCACCACCACCACCACCTTCGCCGCAGCCCGGCTCTGGTTCCGGGTGACCCACACAAACCTCGCACGGATCACAATCGTTCAGACACGCAGCTACCGGGCGACACGGGTGACATTTGTCGGGATCTCCGGCGTCGGCAATGCTGCACACGGTGTCTTCATCGGCGCCGACCGAACCGACGAAGATGAAGGAGCCGCTGTTGGCTGGCAGCTCACAGCAGCCGAAACAATCGCAGCCATTCGGAGTCAGCGGTCCGCAGAAGCTCAGGCATTGCGCCGATTGCGTTGCGTAAAGCTCCCCGCACGTCTGACCGGGCGGGTTGATATCGACGTCTTCACCGACGTACGCGCAGTTGTCGCCCAACCAGGGGGTTGGGTAGTAGTTGGGGTCGACATTGTTCGTGTCGCATTCGTGCGACCAATAACATTCGTCGTCGCCAGAGCCGTCACCCGCGTCCCAATAGCAGTCGAGCTTGCAGCTGTTGTTGGTGTTGCTGGGCAGATCGGGGAAGAAGCTGTCTTCCGTGTTGTCGCAAGGGCCAAGGCAGTCCGGGTCGACCGAGTCGAGCAAACCGTCTTTGTCGTTGTCGACGAGATCGCCGCACTCGTAAACCATGCCCTGGCACGGGGCCTCTTCAGTCGGCGGCACCACCACCGAAGCACCACTGCCACCTGCGCCGCCCGCGGGCCCCCCGGCAGACGGCCCCCCGGCAGACGGGCCCCCGCCTGCGCCTCCGACGACGCCCGCCCCAGCGCCACCCAAGGGCCCCCCGCCGCCGCCGCCAACGACATTGATGTGGTCGTCGGAGCACGCCACCACCAGGAGAATTGCGCACCAGTATCCGACAGCGTGAGAGCGCACTTCGTCGTGCATCCGAGCCGGCCGTAGGTTCATGTGCGGTCGAGCCTTTCCGTCGTTCAAGACGGAGCAGTGACCGCAGCGCCTTCTCGAGGCTCAAGAAATTCACATCTGAACTGTCCCACATCCGCGGGATGTCTCACCGAGGTGGGGCCAGCCTCACTTTCGAGGAAGGTCATCTTCGCGCTGCCGTGCTCTGCTCCGCAGTCGGAAGGGCGCATGAAGATCACGCGACGGGGTGCGACGCGTTCGGCGGCAGGCTCGCGTTCGGCGGCAGGCTCGCGTTCGGCGGCAGGCTCGCGTTCGGCGGCAGGCTCGAGGCTCGCCTGGCTGCGCTCATGGCTGCTGGTCTGCCTGTGCATGCTTGCGTGCAGCGCGCAGCGAGGGCACGGCAGCGGGCACGCGCCCGCACTGCGCAGTGACCATGCTGCTGGCCATGTAGCTTGCCGAGCCCAGCTGATACTCGCAACCGCCCCAACAAGAGAGACCTGCGACGGCCAAGACTTGGAGCGGCTCGGCGCGATCGGCCAGCGCGAAGCGCGCACGCTCGACGCGGCGGGCGGGCGGGCGCGTCACGCTCGCGAGCAGGGTCGCCGTGAGCGTCCCCCCGCGCGCCGTCACGCAGCCGACCGAGGTTGCCATCACGCGACTCGATCCGCTGGTCGAGCGCACGACGGATCCGCCGGCGCGCGACGCTGTGGAAGGCGGCACGCTTCACGGCGGCGTGCCTGCGCTCGACGCCGGCCTTGTCAACGTGACGCCGGGCCAAGGTGCCTACGAGCTCACGCCGCACGGCCAGACCTTCGCGACGGACGTGACGGTGACGCTGCCGTACGACGAGCAGTTGATCCCCGAGGGCATGGGAGCCGAGGACGTGACGACCTTCTTCTTCGATGAAGAGGCTCGCCGGTGGAAGTCTCTGCGCCGGGCGCGGCTCGAGCTCGCCTCCAGCACTGTCGAAAGTCTTTCGAATCATTTCACCACGATGATCAATGCCGTGGTCGTGGCGCCCGAACATCCGGAGATCGCAGCCTTCAATCCGAGCTCGATCCGCGATCTCGAGGTGGCCGATCCGGCTGCGCAGATCAACATCATGGGCCCTCCCAGCGGCAGCCCGATGGGCGACGCGCAGTTGTCGTTTCCAATCGAAGTCCCGCCGGGACGTCGCGGAATGACCCCGTCGGTGATGCTCGCGTATGGCTCCAGCGGCGGCTCGGGTTGGCTTGGCATGGGCTGGTCCGTGCCGCAGAGCGCCATTGTGGTCGACACCCGCTGGGGCGTGCCGCGCTACGACGTGACCACCGAGAGCGAGACCTACCTGCTCGACGGCGAGCAGCTGGTGCCATTCGCGCATCGTGGCGAAGTGACACTGCGCACTGCCGAAAAGCTGTTTCACACCCGCACCGAAGGCGCGTTTCGCCGCATTCTGCGACACGGTAGCAATCCTCTCGATTACTGGTGGGAGATCACCGACAAGACGGGGGCGCGATCGTTCTATGGTGGCACACCGGAGACAGGCGCGCTCGACTCGCACCGGCTGAAAGGGCCGCTCGGCGCTGGTCACTTCGCCATTGCCCAAGTCCGCGACACCCACGATAACCGCATCGTTTTCGAACAGCGCAAAGCGTTCGCGTCCGGCACCGCAGACGGCGAGCTCGGCCAGGAGATCTACCTCGAAGAGATCGAATACACGACGACACAGGGTGAGCCTGGCGCCTATCGCGTCGTCTTCAGCAGCGAGATCGGCCGGCCGGATGTGAGCATCGATGCTCGGCTCGGCTTTCGCCGCGTGCTCGGCGAGCGCTTGCGTCGCGTGGATGTGCTGTATGCGAACAGCCTCGTGCGCAGCTACCTGCTGGCGTACAGCGGGGGGGCCTTCGACAAGAGCTTGCTGACCAGCGTGACCGAGCTCGGCCCCAACGGAGAAGTCTTCGAGAACAGCGTCCACAGGTTCGAATACGAAGACACCCTGCGTGAAGACGGCCACTACAAGGGCTTCGCCGGTCCTGTCCCCTGGGACACGGGCGTCGACAACGTCAGTGCCAACCTGCCCATCCCGGCGGCCGCCAACGAATTCGGCCTGGGCGAGGCCAGCGCATTGGGCGCCTCCGAAGGCCAGCACACCAATGGTCACGCGTACATTGGCTTCAACGTCAGCGATCCTTCCAAACAGATCTCTTTCGGCTTCAAGGTCGGCGTGGGCGGCGGCGAGAACGTTGGCCTGCTCTCTTTCGTCGATATCGACGGCGACGGCTTGCCGGACAAACTCTTTCAAGCTGGAAACACCGTCGTCTATCGACGAAACGCGTCCGGCCCCAATGGCCTCTTCGCATTCGACAACGGGGCGCTGAAGTCAGCGCTTGGCATGCCCGGCATTTCGGCTGACAGCACCACCTCTTTTTCAGTGGGCGGCGAGGCGTTTGCGGTCGCGGCCGGCGTAGTGCTCAATGGCGCTTGGACGTTCACGGAGGGGCACCAGTACCTGTCCGACGTCAATGGCGACGGACTGGTCGATCTCGTCTCGGACGGCAACGTCCACTACAACGTGCCGGCCGGCGCGGGTCAGACCTTCGTCGAGAACGACAGCTCTTCTACGCCGTTCCCGGCTGAGACGGGCGTCCTCGACGCGCTTGGCCAACCAGTTCGGCAAACAGCTGCTGGTGGGCCAAGCACTGTCAGCGACCCTCGGTGAGTCTGATGGGCCTTCGATAAGCGAAGTCGACTATCTCGATATGAACGGCGATCGTTTTTCCGACGTCGTCAGCGGCTCCGGCATCCAATACACCACGCCGCGCGGCGCCTTGCCGAGCGCATCTCGACTGCGGCATTGGGCCTCGATGCCTCGCAGGTCGGGGTGCGTGAGTCCAACAACGTCGCTGCAACGTTCGGTGTGGGTGGCAGCGTACCGCTCACCAAGTCGAACGATCGCGGTGGCGCCCAGGCAAGCGGTACGCGGCCGGCGAAAGACGGCGCGTCAAGCTCGATGAACGCTTCTCTCGGCTTCAACCTGGCCGGCAGTCAGTCGGCATCCGAGGCCAAGTACGATTTGCTCGATGTGAATGGCGACGGCCTGCTCGACCGCGTCACGCAGGTGGGCAGCGCGCTCAAAGTCAGGCTCAACTACGGCTACCGCTTCGGCGCCGACGAGACCTGGGACCTCGACACCACCCTCAGCGCCTCCAACGGCCGCGAGCTCTCTGCCGGCGTGACGCTCGGAATCAACGACGGCATTTTCGGCTTTGGTGGCGGCGTCACCGTGAACCTCGGCGAGTCACGCACGAAGGACTATGGCGGTCCGCAGATCTTCGGTTCGCAAGTGCCTGGCGCGACCCTGGTCGACGTCAATGGCGACGGCCTGATCGACCGCGTGCTTCCGACCACCACCACCAACCAGCTCGCGGTCTCCTTCAATCTCGGCAGTGGCTTCGGCCCGCCTGTGGCCTGGCTCGGCGCTCCGGGCGGCGATCTGACCGAGAGCGAGCACCTGGGCGCTGGCGGTGGCGCCTACTTCACGGTCGGTGTGGGCCCGCTCTGTTTGGCAGGTTGCTACCTGATCGTCAACGCCGGTGTCGACCACACCGAGAGCGTCCACCGCCAGGCGGTCGCGCTCAGCGACATCAATGGCGACGGCTACCCGGATCACCTGACCAGCACCGCCGACAACGAGATCCAGGTACGGCTGAATCAGCACGAGCGCACCAACCTGCTCGTGCGCGTGAACCAACCGCTCGGCGGCCGCTTCGATCTCGCCTACGACCGAGCTGGCAATACCTTCGACTTGCCGCAGTCGCGCTGGGTACTGGCCGAGGTCACGAGCTTCGACGGCGTTCTGGGCGACTCACCGAACGGCGGCCTGGGCGCCGACTTCCAAAAGTCTACCTTTGCCTACGAAGACGGCCGCTACGACCGCCTCGAGCGCGAGTTCTACGGCTTCGGCCGCATGATCATGGAGACGCTGGACACGCGCGGCCTCGGCGAAGCAAACCTGGCCTTGGCCGCGCCCTACCAGCGCGTCACCCGCACGTACGACACCTCCAGCTGGTTCAGCAAAGGTTTGCTCCAGAGTGAGCAATTCGACGGCCTCGAATCAGGCTCGCCCGCAGCCCTTGGCGAGAGGGTGCAGGTCTTCGCTCTGCGCGACATCGAAACTGGCAATATTCCGACGGCTGCCGACGATATCCGCCTCACCAACAGCGCCGTATTTTCCGAGCTACAAACAGCAATCAAGAGAACTTTCGAAGGTGACCTGGGCGCGTGGCTCGAAACCAGCACCACCTTCTCCTATGACGCGTTCGGCAATGTCGTCTTGCTCAGCGACAGCGGTGACGCGTCGGATCCGGATGACGACTTTACAGCCGAGATGAGCTACACCGGCAGCCCTGGTGGCGCCCATGCGGCCTGTGCGGCTCAATACCTGATCGGCTTTGCCGATTCGATCCAGGTCACGGACGGCAGTGGCGTCGTGCTGCGCCAGCGCGACGCCGAGTTCAGCTGCCTCAGTGGTGATCTGCTTGGCCTCGAACAGATCTCCGACTCGAGTGGCCCCAGCGTCCAAAGCTTCTCGTACACGGCCGACGGAAACCTCGCCCACGCAGAGGGCCCCGAAAACCAGCTGACGCAGCGCTACGCCCTCGACTTCACCTACGACCCGACGGTCCGAACGCACGTCACCGAGATCGGCGACAGCTTTGGCCACAGCTCGTTCGCCATTCACGATCTGCGCTTCGGGCTGACCACCGCGAGCACTGACACCAACGGCCAGCAGATCAGCACCGAGCTGGACGACTACGGCCGCGTCGTCAGCATTACCGGCCCCTACCAGCAGCCTGGCGGCGTAACCATTCAGCACGAATACCACCCGACAGCGATCATTCCGTACGCTGTCACCCGCCATAACGACGAAGAGCGCAGCCCTGTCGACACAGTCGACACGATCGTGTTCATCGATGCGCACAGGCGTGTGCTTCAAACCAAGAAGAACGCCTCGCTGCACAGCGGCCCTTCCGGAGCCCCGGTCGACGCCATGATCGTCTCCGGGCGCGTCAGCTACGACCACCTCGGCCGCGTCGTCGAGCAATACTTCCCCCTGAGCGAGCCCAAAGACCCTGCGCCGAACGAAACCTTCAACGGCCAGTTCGACAGCGAGCCGCCGACACTCGTGCTCTTCGACGTCAAGAGCAGGGCGGTGCGCACCACCATCCCCGACGGCACCTTCTCGACAGCTGAGTTCGCGATCGTACCGGACCCCTTTGGCGTTCTGCGCCAGCGCACGAACACCAGCGATGCCGAGGGCGTCGTCAAATTCCAGTACAGCGACGTGCGCCAGCGGCTACGCCTACTGGAGGAGCCGATCGCCCCGAGCGCCGACGTCATTCTTACCCAGTACCACTACAACGCCGTCGACGAGCTGGTCCGCATTCTCGACGACCAGGGCAACGAAACGCTGATCAGCTACGACAAGCTCGGTCGGCGTACAGCAATCGCAAGCCCCGACAGCGGCGAAACCACGCTGTTCTATGACCCCGCCTCGAACGTGATCGAGAAGCGCACCCAGAACCTCGCGGCCATATCTCAATCCATCGTCTACAGCTACGACCACAACCGCCTGACAGCGATCACCTATCCAGAGTCAACAGACAACGACGTCAGCTACCTCTACGGCAGCGCCACGCTGCTTGGCAACGGCCTGAACCAGGTCGGGCGTGTGATCTCGGTCACCGACCAAAGCGGCACGGCCACCACGAGCTACGGCCCGCTCGGCGAAGTCGTCCAAGAAGTCCGGGAGATCAACAGCGACAGCCCTGCCGGCAGCTCGGCCACCTACACAACGAGCTACCAGCACGACACCTGGGGCCGCCTCCGCCAGCTCACCTTTCCCGACGGTGAGATCTTGACGTACCAATACGACGCGGGCGGCATGGTGCGCCAAGCCTCCGGCAGCAAGCTCGGGGTCGCGTTTCCGTACCTGACTCGACTTGAATACGACAGATTCGGCCAGCGCCGATTTCAACAGCTCGGCAATGCCGCCCAAACCAGCTACGCGTACGACCCCAAAGACCGGCGCCTAGCCGAGCTCGACACCCAGAGCCCGCTCGGCGGCGCCTTTCAAAAGTACCGATATCAATACGACGACGTCGGCAACGTCCTCTCCCTGCAAAACCAGGTCCCTGTAGCGCCCAACAACAGCATGGGCGGCCCGATCGGGCAGAGCTACACCTACGATGGCCTGCACCGACTCACCACCGCCGCAGGCACCTTTGAGACGAGCAACAAACTAAGCGCTTATACGCTGAGCGTCAGCTACGACAGCCTGCACAACGTCACGCGCAAGACCCAGGCGCACACAGTAAAAACCGGCAACGGCCAACCCAAGATCCAGCAGAAGACCAGCTACGATTTTCAGTACTTCTACGCGGGGGTAAAGCCCCACGCCGTCTCGCTGATCCAGAGCCCGCCAGGAAGCCCGCTCGGCGTATTCGCCAGGGCGTACGGCTACGACGGTAATGGTAACCAAACGGACTGGCAAGACCTAGGCAGCAGCCAGAGCCGAGCGATCACCTGGGACGAAGAAAACCGGATCCAAGCGATCGCAGACAACGGCCAAACCACGACCTTCAGGTACGACCACACCGGCACGCGCACGCTCAAACGCGGCGCCCAAGGCGAGACGGCGTACGTCAACCCGTACTGGACAGTGCGGAACAAGACCGTCGCCACCAAACACATCTACATCGGCAGCCAAAGGCTGACCGGCAAGGTCGTCCACGGCGCCAGCAACCTCGTCCCCCAGCCCACGCCCAGCCCGCCGCAAAGCTCGCTCACCGAGTCTGGCAAGCAGTTCTGGTACCACCCAGACCACCTGGGCTCGACCAGCTTCATCACGGATAAAGACGGCAAACTCTTCGAGCACAACCAGTATTTTCCGTATGGTGAGAGTTGGGTCTCCCAGAAATCACAGACCGAGCTGACGCCATATCTGTTCACGGGCAAGGAGCTGGATCAGGAGACTGGGCTCTATTACTTCGGGGCGCGGTATTACGACCCCAGGGCCAACGTGCGGCAGAGCGCGGATGCGGCGATGGGCAGCTTCGTTTCGAGCGCTGCAGCTTGGAGGCACGCTCCGTCGCGTACCCGCGTCGTTCGAAGCTGAGCAGTGACCGCACCGCCTTCTCGAGGCTCAAGAAATTCGAGCCGGCCAGTCAGACATCCGAGAGCACGAATCCCGCCGGCTCCGTCCGCCATTGGCGTGTTGTCGGGCAGCTTCGTTTCGTCATACGTTTGGAGGCTCCCATGCGCACAACTTCTTTGCTCCTGCTCACTCTCTCGATTGGCTGCGGCGACGATGTCAGCAGCGACGGTGCGCGGCCAATCACGGAGCTCGACGGCGTTCCTTATGGCGCCACGTGCGACAGCGACCAGGACTGCGGCGGCGAATCGGATTCATGTTGCACCGGCGGGAAGTGCTCGGCAGAAGGCTGGTGCAGCCCAAAGTGCGAGTCGGACAACGATTGTCCAGAGAGCTTTTTTTGCATCGATCACAGTGGTTCACGATGCTTCTCGGCGTGCGAAGATGATCGTGACTGTCCGGTGGACTTCATCTGCGAAGAAAAGAGCGGGCACCGGACCTGCCGCTTCAAGTAGCGCTCAGAACAGGCCCAGCGCACCAAAGCTCGCGCCGAGAATGGGTCGCCCGAACCGGCCGACCTCGGCGGAGCCCATGTCGATCGTCACCGCGGGAGCCGACACGCCGACGAACGTCTCCACGGCCAGGCCGAAGTTGCGATGGATTCGAAAGTCGACGCCGCCGCCCCAGGTCGCGACGAAGGCGGTCGAGCCTCCGCTCCGCGAGCGATTCGCGTCGACGAGCTCGCCACGTGCTTCCACGTGGTAAACGCCCAGCCCCGCGGCAGCCAATAGCGTGACAGGAGCCTTCAATGGGGGGGCGTACAAAAATTCGCCGAGCGCGAGGTACTGAGTGACGACAGCGCTGCCGAGCGAGCCTTCGAGCCCAGGGCCAAAGCTCGGACCGACCCAGGTGAGGCGCGCACCCACCCCGATCGGCGCGCCGTACGAGAAGCGCACCATCGGTGCGATCGCTGGATTGACGCCATCGACTGCGATCAGGCCCATCGCGCCAGCCTCGATGCCGAACCCGCTGCGCTGGCTATGCGTGTCGGTATCGCTCTCGACGGGTGCGGTCAGCGCCTTCACGTCCTCGGGCGGCTCCGACAAGGCTGGTTGACCCGCTCGAGGGTTGGAGAGCTCGAGCAGGCTCGCGCGCAAGAGCTCGACGGCGCGGATCGCCAGCAGCGCGGGCGTCTCGCCTGTTCGAGCGGTGTCTACAGGTCGAATCGACAGCTTGCCGGTCAAGCGGTCACTGACCCACACCTCGACCACCGAGGAAGCCTCTGCCGATTCAATGGCGATCGCGGCGATGGCGCCCGCACCTCGGATGGCAGATTCCAGCGAACTGCGCGTATCGGTCCCGGTGCGCGGGGCGATGATGACGCGAAAGCCTGCGCCGGCAAGCTCGGCACGCGCTCGCGTCAGCGTCTCTTTGGCGAGCGCGTTGGGGTGCGGCGGCTCCAGCAAGACGACCGAAGACGGCTCCGCTGCCGTCGCTACCTGGGCATGCAGCGACGCGAGGAGGAAAGCCGCGGAGATGAGAAGCTTATGGGTCGGCGATCGCTCGCGCCGCAGCGGCATAGGGCCCACGAGGATAGCTCTTCAGGTACTGCTCAGCAGTGGGGTGGGCGCCTGCATTTCCGGAACGTCGCTTGATCAGTAGCATCTTTCGTCCAAGCGCCTCGGACGCGAATGTACCGCCCTCGGAGAGCGTGGTGTCGTAAAGGTTGATCGCGGCCTCGGCGCGGCCGCCATCTTCGGCCATTCTGCCCAGTAAGAAGGCCGCCGTGCTCGCTGGCTTTGTGCCAGGAAAGCGCTTGCGTACAGCGCGTAGCGCATCCGACGCGAGCTGCCCGCGGCCACCGTAACGAGCGGCGTCAGCGAGCGTCATGAGATCGCCCGCACCCGCGCCTGCCAACGTTGCATCCAGACCGCGCGCTTCTGCATCCGCGAGGACGCCTTCGAAGTCACCGCTAGCGACGCGCTCCGCCCAGGTCGGCGCGCGCTCTGCCTTGGGCCCGCTCGTTGTGGCGCTAGCAACGGCGCTGCCAGCCGTCGGGGCAGGCTCGGCGCTGGTTGCAGCTGTTGGAGCAATGGCCTCGGCCGAGGGGACGGTGGCTGGGCCAGCCTCTCCCACCCGAATGCCCTTCGGCTCGAGCGTGACGTTTTGGCCCGCGCGCAGCTTCAGCCCAGCCTCGGCTTGGGGACCGGTGATGACTACCGAGCCCTCGACCAGATCGAGCTCCATTCGTTCGAGCGCGGGCTGCCAGCTCATCCGAAAGCGCGTGCCTGTGACTGTCACCGCGTAGGGGCCGGCATCGATAGTGTAATCCGCCCCCCCCTCGCGACGCGCAACCTCGACCATGACCGAGCCCGTCTCGATCGAAAAACGAACGCCTCGTGGCCGCACGTCGTTGATGCGGCCCCGCGCACCGGCGGCCAGTGTGACGGTACTGCCATCGTCGAAATGCACAGTGGCCTCTGAATCGGATGGAGCTTGCACGAAGCCGCCATCGGAAAGCTGCGCGCCCTCGACCGTATACGCGACCAGCTTCGCACGCGACGACCACCATAGCGCGAGGCACAGCACCATGGTGAGCCCCGCAGCGAAAGCGAGCAGCATGGCGCGTGGCCGCCGGGCGCGTGCAACGCTGCCGCTGGTGACACGCTCGATGAAGCGGCGTTTCTCCGCTTCGGTGCCGCTCTCATTGCCGGGTGTACCGTCGCGGAGGAGCCTGCCGGCAACCACCGGGAGCTCTTCGTCTCGCAGCTGAGGCTTCATACGCCACCCGCATTCTGGAGATCGTAAGCGTCGAGCACTTCCATCAGCGCGGAGTCCTTTCGCGCGTGGAACAGTAAGCGCTCTTGGGCTTTGGCCAACCTTCGCTTCGCTGTCGCAAGCGAACACCCAAGTGCGGAGGCGATCTCGGTGCCTTCGAGGCCTTGCGCATGGCGCAACACGAACGCCAGGCGGCTGTCGGCGTCGAGTCGGTCGAGGATTGCGTACAGCCGAAGCAATGCACCGCGCGATGCATGGTCCGCCTCGGCGGTCGGCATATCGGGTTGCCGGCCATCGTTCGACAGCAATAGCCAGCGCCTGAGGCGCCTGCGTCGCAGCTCGCCGCGCGTGACGCGCACACACACACCGACGATGAACGAGCGCAGATTCTCTCGGATCTCGCTTGCTCGGCGAAACACAGTGAGAAAGACGTCTTGCGTCAGATCGTCGATCTCCGCGTCGGGGCCCAGCGACTGTCGAAGCAGACCGCGCACCAGCGGCGCGAAACGATCCCAAAGGGCGCTCGCGGCTGTCGGATGTGCCTCCGCTAGCGATCGCAGGAGAGCCGCGTCGTCCGCAAACGTGACGCGCAGCGCCCGCACGACGCCCGCGTCGTTCGGCAAGGATTTCTGCGCGGTAGGCTTCATTGCGACAGCGGCCCTCGAATCGTGTCAGCTCACGCTCGACGTGTCACTCCGGAATGCCGATACAGCAACCCGTGATGCAAAAGTAGCCACCCGGGCAGGGGTCTTGACCCGAAAGCCCACAGGGCTGCACGCCGTCTGCGCACTGCTCGCCGCCACCGCCGCCGCCGCCACCAGCACCATTGCCGCCCTCACCGCCCGGGTCGCATTCTGGGCCGGGCTCAGGCTGGCCGACGCACACTTCGCACGGGTCGCAATCGTTGAGACACGCGGCGACAGGTCGGCACGGGTGACAGACGTCGGGATTGCCGGCTTCGGCGATGGTGCACACCGTGTCTTCGTTCGCGCCGACGGAGCCGACGAAGATGTACGAGCCGCTCTGGGCAGGCAGCTCGCAACAGCCGAAACAGTCGCAGCCATTCGGCGTAAGCGGGCCGCAGAAGCCCAGGCACTCCGCCGACTGCGTGGTGTAAAGCGCCCCGCAAGTCTGGCCGGGCGGGTTGATGTTGGTGACCTCTCCGATGTACTCGCAGTTGTCGCCAACCCAGGGGGTCGGGTAGTAGTTCGGGTCGACGTTGTTCGTGTCGCATTCGTGCGACCAATAACAATCGTCATCGCCGGAACCGTCACCGGCGTCCCAATAGCAGTCGAGCTTGCAGCTGTTGTTGGTGTTGCTCGGTAGGTCGGGAAAATAGCTGTCTTCGGTGTTGTCGCAAGGGCCGAGACAGTCGGGGTCGACAGAGTCGAGCAGACCGTCCTTGTCGTTGTCGATGAGATCACCGCATTCGTAAATCTGACCCTGGCACTCGGCGATCTCGGTTGGTGGCTGAATGCCGCCGGAGCCGCCGGAGCCGCCGGAGCCCCCCGACCCTCCGGCTGGACCGGCGCCATCCGACACACCTGCGCCAGAGCCTCCAGCGTTGCCCGCGCCGGAGCCGGCGCCGCCAGGTGCGCTCGCGCCGCTGCCACCTCCACCCACGACGTCGATGTGATCATCCGAGCAGGCCAGCGGCACTGCTCCAATGACGAAAGCGAACAGGTAGAGGTGGAAGTTTCGTGAACCCAAGCTCGGAGCGATTCTCATTTTTCTTCCTCTTCGGCGCCGTATTGGCAGGAGTCAGGCTGCGGACACTCACCGCAGGCTTTGATCACTTCGCCACTGCTGCCTTCACATTCGATCACGTCCGCATCGCTGCAGGTAAGCTCGCAGGTGCCGGAGCCTTTGCAGCAGACGAAGCAGTCTTTCGTGCATGCGAGGGAGCATGTGCCATTGCCGGTGCAACCGATGTCGCAACCAGTATCGCACGTCATCGTGCAGTTGCTGTTGCCCGTACAGCCGCCGCCACAATCGGTGAGGCACTCGACGTTGCAGTCGGAGCCGCCAGCGCAGTCGAGGTCGCAGCCGCCTGCCTCACTGCAGTCGATATCGCACGAAGACTGACCCTCACAGCTGGCGTCGCAGTTGCCCTCGACCGAGCAGTCGGTGGTGCAGTCGGACTTCGACGCGCAGTCGAGCACGCAGCCGCCACCTTCACATTCGAGGCTGCAGTCGGCCCCTTGCTCGCAGCCGAGCTGGCACTCACGATCGACGCAGACCTCGGTGCACGCTTCCCCGACGCAGGTGGGGCAGTCAGGATCGCAGGCCCCACCTTCATCGTCGTTGCAAGCGCTCAGCTGAGTCGCGGCGAGCGCGAAGCCGCTGAGCGCGAACAGGCCCAGCAACACGCGGATCATGGGCGAGACGGACGGTGGGTTCATGTAGGCGGGGCTCCTTCGGAGTGGCGCGGTCCGAGCAGTGACCGAAGCGCCGCCTCGAGGCTCAACTATTTCAGCCCGAGGGAAAACTACGCATCGCTGCGCGCCCCGACGCGCAACTTGCTTGTCTTGAGGTTGGCCGCGGGCATAGGACTTACTCATGCGCATCCTAGACGAAAGACGCCTCGTTGTCGCAATCGCCACGCTGGCGTCGACGCTCACACTTCTCGCAGCCGATGCAAGCGCGGAGGTCGGACAGAACAAGGCCGGCCCTTTGATGGGCAACGTCAAGATCGGTCCGGCTGTCGGTCTCGATGACGACTTCGGAGGAAGAGGCTTCGATGGACGTCGTGGTCGCGGCTACCGCGGGACACAATTCGCACTGGAGCTCGAGCTCGCCTACGCAGTCGATCGCGGCGAAAACGCGTACATCGGGTTCAACCCGCAGTTTCAGGTGAGCGACTACTTCTCCGTGATCAACCTCACGGCCACCTTTCAGTACGACATCCAGATTATCGAGAACAAGGTGAAGGGCCTTTACCTGTACCCAAAGATCAATGCTGGCGTTGGCATCGTCCCCAACGGCTACGGAAGCTTCCAGGGCAACGGCTTCTGTAGTGGCTGCGACGCTGGTGTTTACTTCGATCTCCAGCTGGAGTTCGGCGCGAAATTCAATATCTGGAAGAACTTCCACGTCCTCGCCGAGCCGCTCAGCTTTCCGCTCTATATTGGCCAGCAATTCGGCGCGCAGTATCGCTTCTGGCTCGGTTGCGGCTTCGACGTCTGAGCGAGCCGACCGCCACGTATTTCGAATACAATCACGCGCATGTCGATCGAGAAGAAGACGCTCGTCTCCATTGCAATGGATAGTTGCGGTTGCGGCACGCGACGTGCGCGACCGGTGCTGCATTTGCTCCGCTGGCTGCGCCACTTTTAATGGCAAATTGCTGCGCATTTTGGAGCACCAAAGTCGCTGGCACCATACATGCGTCATCTACCGAAACCTTCGATTGGTGCGCCGCTGCTGTGCGGCTATTTCTACGAACAGCCACAAGTTGCTGGCTTCGTTCGTTTTTTGCGAGGCACGCGTGCGGAGCACGAGGCGGCCGCCCCAGCTCGATTGATTGATGACCTCGAACATCCACGCGCTGCTCGGCCCCACCAATACGGGCAAGACCCATCGGGCGATCGAGCGCATGCTCGAGCACCCGTCGGGCTCGATCGGCTTGCCGCTGCGCCTGCTCGCCCGCGAGGTATACGACAAAGTCTCGGCGCGTTGCGGTGAAGGGCAGGTGGCGCTGGTTACTGGCGAAGAAAAGCGCATTCCGCCCCGGCCGCGCTATTGGATCTCGACTGTCGAGGCGATGCCGCTCAGCGTCGAGGTCGACTTTCTTGCGGTGGACGAGATTCAGCTGAGCGCCCATCCAGAGCGCGGTCATGTCTTCAGCGATCGCTTGCTGCACGCGCGCGGTCGCGTCGAGACGTGGTTCTTGGGTGCAGAGACGATGCGAAGCGCGCTCTCCGAGCTCGTACCCGATGTGGCGATCGACAAGAGCCCGCGCCTGTCTCAGCTGAAAGACGGGGGCTCGCATACGTTGGCGACGCTGCCCAAACGCAGCGCAGTGGTTGCGTTCTCGCTGCCGCGCGTGTTCGAGCTGGCGGCCCTGTTGAAGAAGCGTCGGGGCGGCACGGCGGTGGTGATCGGCGCGCTGTCGCCCCGCGCGCGCAATGCACAAGTGGCGCTCTACCAAGCGGGTGAGGTCGACTTCTTGGTTGCGACCGACGCCATCGGCATGGGCCTCAATCTGGATATCGATCACGTCGCGTTCGCCGATGTTCGCAAGTTCGACGGCCGAGAGGCGCGCAGCCTCGAGCTCGCCGAGCTTGGGCAAATCGCCGGCCGCGCGGGTCGCTACACACGCGATGGCTCCTTCGGCACGCTGTCGCCATTGGCTGCCTTTTCGCCAGGCGTGAGCGCGGCCCTCGAGCACCACCGCTTCGATCCAGTGAAGCGCCTCTTTTGGCGGAGCTCGGATCTCGATTTCAGCGATGTCGATGCGCTGCGGGCTTCGCTTTCGGTGCGCTCGGCTGCCACGTTACTGCGTCGCTCGGAGACGCCGCCGCTCGACCAAGCGACGCTGGAGGCCCTGAGCGAGCAGACGGAAGTGCGCGGGCGCACGAGCAGCCCCGAGCGAGTCGCGCTCTTGTGGTCGGTGTGCTCGCTGCCCGACTATCGGCAGCTCTTGTTCGAGGACCATGCGTCGATCGCCCAGCGTGTGTTCGTCGATCTAGTCGATCGCGGCACTGTCGATCTGGAATGGGTCGAGCGCGAAATGGCGCGCCTGGCGGCACCAGCCGAGGAGCCGGAGCTCTTGATGGCCAACATCGCCCAGCTCAGAACATGGAACTATGTGGCGCACCAACCGGGTTGGTTGAAGGGCGCGGCGAGGCTGCAACTGCGCGCGGCCGAGCTGGAAGACGCGCTGAGTGACGCCCTGCACCGCACCTTGGTGGCGCGCTTCGTCGATCGCGTGCGGGCTTCAGTGTCGCGCGCGCAGCCGAGCCAGCCGGGGCAGCCGAGTCAGCCGGGGCAGCCGAGTCAGCCAGGTCAGCCAGGTCAGCCTGCTCGGGCGAGCCAATCAGGCCGCAGCGCGTCGCCGTTCGCAGCGCTCGCCCATTTGATCGAGCCGCGCGCCTCGACGTTCGAAGCATCGCCCGACGTCGTCCGCGACAAGCTCTTCGAGCGCGCGATCGACGCGCCCTTCCAGGAGCTCAGCATCGAGCGCGATGGCTCGATCTCGTTCGCTGGCGTGCGGCTCGGTAAGCTCACCCGCGGGCGCGATGTGCCGTCGCCGGAGGTGCTCGTTACGGTCGTAACCAGTGGCGGGATGAAGCTGCGACTCGCCAGGCGTTTGCTCGCGTGGTCGCGAGACTTGGTGACGTCCTTGGTGGGGCCTTTTCGTGATCTGGAGAACCTCCAGCCGAACGCCCGGGGCTTGGTCCACCTCCTCACGCGCGGGCTCGGCACGGTGCTAGCGAGCGACGCACGGGATCAGCTTGCCCATCTCGACGCGAGCGACGCCAAGCGGCTCACGGCGGCAGGTGTCGTGATTGGTGGCGCGGTCGTGTACGCGACCGGGCTCACCAAGCCGGCGACCATCTCGCAGCGGGTCGCGTTGGCGTCGGCGTTCGAGGGCGCACCGCGAAGCTGGCCGCGCGGCGACGAGGTCTCCATCACGCCGCTCCATGGCCTCGCGCCGGAGCTGCACGCCGCGGTCGGCTACCCGCTCGTGGGGCCTCGGGCGATCCGCGCGGACGTGCTCGAGCGTTTCTGGAAGAGATTGGCGACAATCCGCGACGCAGGCGGTGAATGGCAGCCAGCCAGTCTCGCAAGCTGGTTGGGCTCCCGGGCGCGTGACGCCACGGCGGTCCACGGCGTGCTGTTTCCCGAGTAGGCGCCAAACTGGGATCGCGTTTGCCCAGGATCGGATCGTTGGGCGACCGGCGACATTGTAGGCAGACTGGGTTTTTCCGCTGAAGTTGTGCTCGAGCCGGTTGGCAGACGGTTTGCCTAGTGCGCAGGTATGAACTTCCTCGGTCCGTGGCTCGTGGGTCTGCTGGCGCTCGCTGCTGCCTGTTCCCCGGACTCGAATTCTACGCTGGGCAACAACAACACGAGCGGCGGCAGCACCAGCAGTAGCAACAACGACGGCGCCAATGGCGAGGGCGGCAGTGGCTCCGGGTTCGGCACCGGCGCGGGCGAGAGCACCGGCACGCTGATGGAGTGCGCGAGCGAAGCGATCGAGGCGGAGATTGCACCGCTGACGATGTTCATCGCCTTCGACAAATCCGGCTCGATGGAAGACGACAACAAATGGGAGCAGGCTTCCGAAGCGCTGAAGGCCTTCTTCGCCGATCCATCAGCAGCTGGCCTCGAAGTCGCGCTGCGCTTCTTTCCAGATGGGGCTTGCGACGGCGACGATTGCAACATCGGCGCGTGCGCGACACCAAACGTACCGGTGGGTGCGCTCAGCGCCGACTCGGCGCCCGCCGACACCCAAGAGCAAGCGTTGATCTCGGCGATCAACGCGACTGACCCCAGTGGCGGCACCCCCATTTCGGCAGCGCTCGAAGGTGGCCTCTCCTTCAGCGCCGGCTATTTGGCGCAGCACCCTGACTACAAGACAGTCGTGATTCTGGTCACCGATGGCGAGCCCAACGGTTGCGAAGAAGACATCGGCGCGATCGCCAATATCGCCGCCGCAGGTCTGCTCGAGGGAACGCCCACGTACACAATCGGCCTGGCCGGCTCGAACGAGAATCAGCTCACCCAGATCGCGACAGCAGGTGGAGGCTCGAGCTTCGTGATCGGCGGCAACACGCAACAAGAGCTGCTCGCCGCGCTACAAGCGATTCAAGGCGAACAGCTGGCCTGCGAGATCCCCGTCCCCGTTCCGACCCAAGGCACACTCGACCCCGAGAAGGTGAACGTCTCATTCACCCCTGGCGGCGGCAGCGAACAGACGATCGGCAAAGTCGATGACGAGGCCAGCTGCGGCGCCGGCGGCGGCTGGTACTACGACAACAACGCCGACCCGCAGACGATCATCCTGTGCCCTGCCTCATGCGACACAGTGCAGCTGGACGACGCTGGCAAAATCGAGGTCGTATTGGGCTGTACGACTGTCCCCGCCTGAAAGGGAAGGGAGATAGATATTTAGCGCAGAGGGCGCAGAGATTTTTTGGGGTCTCTAGCCGGTGAGGCCCTCCAGGGCCACACCTGAAATTCTTCTTTTCGACCTTTGCGTCTGCCCTTCGCGCCTCTGCGGTAAATATCCGTCTCACCCCCCTGCGGCGTGCAGCTTTTCGTAGTCGGCCATTGCCGTACGCAGCACGCGGATGGCGCGGGCTTGGTTGTACAGCTCATCGACTTCGCTGAATTTGCCTTCCAGCGATTTGTAATCCTGGAAGAACCGGCGCAGCTCTTTGGTGAGGTGGGGGGGCAGCTCGGTGGTGGCCTGGTAATGGCCTACGGCGGGGTCGTCGATGGCGACGGCGATGATCTTGTCGTCTTCGCCCATATCGTCGCGCATGTGAAAGCCCCCGACGGCGCGAGCGCGAACGATCGTGAGCGGGTGCACGGCCTCGGACATCAGCACGAGCACGTCGAGCGCGTCGCCGTCGTCGGCGTGGGTGCGCGGGATGAAGCCGTAGTTGCACGGGTAGTGCACGGCTGAATAAAGCACCCGATCGAGGCGCAACAGACCTGTGTCTTTGTCGATCTCGTATTTCAGCTTCGAGCCTTTGGGGATCTCGATGACAGCCGGAAACCACTCTTCGAGATCGTTCGGCAGCGGGACGTCGTGCAGCGGGTTCATGGGCATTCTCTTACCGGGTGCCGCTGATTTCGATCGCGGCGGAGTCGACACTCACTGAAGTCGGCGGACCAAATTTGCGGATACGGACGACGACCGAAGTGGCCGGCGACTCTGCCAAGATGCGGGCGACGACTTTGCGCGCGAGCGTCTCGAGCAGGCGGTGGCTCGCCTTGGTGCCCTCGTCGGCGACGATCTCGGCGAAGCTGCCGTAGTCGGTCACGTTGCGATAGCTGTCGTTCTCCGGCAGGGCGCCGACAGGCAGCTCGACGTCGATGCTGGCCACGAAGTCTTGCGGCAAGTCGCGCTCTGCGCGTGACGCGCCGTGGCGCCCGCGGAAGCGAATGCCTTCCAGATTCATGCGGTAGGTTTGGAATTTCATGGCAGGCGCACTGTGAGGTCGCGGTGAAAGGCCTCGTCGGCCGCTCGCGCGAACTTGACGAAAGCAGCGTAGTCCGAAGGTTGAACGCGACCCGCAGGAATGTCGATCACGCGTTCGAGCAGCACGCTGGAGCCCTCGACACGATCAGCGACTTTGTAGGAGCGCCCATCGTTGTCGCCAGTGAGCGGCGAGAGCGTGCCCTCCAGCTTGGCGCCCTTGGGTAGCTCGACACTGAGCTTCACTTCGAGTCGCAGCGCCAAGGCGGGCGGCAACATCAGCGGCGTTTCTCGCTTGTCGAGCGCGGCCAGCGCCGACAGCCGAACGCCCGACGCGAAGGGCGGCGCCATCACCAGCACGGCGCCGTCGCGTCGAGCCAGCGCGGTCACCTCCAGCTCGAGCTCTAGCTCCAGCGGGGCGTCCAGGTCCTCCAGATTCTTCACTGTCACCGAGATGACCCGGGCGCCGGGCAGGCCCTCTGGCAGAAGCTGCGACTCGATGGCCACCTTGAGCCGCTCGTCGTCGGCGATCTTCTGTACTTGCTCCCGGAGCAAAATGGCGAGCCGGCCCGAGTAGCTCTGCTTGATCGACAGCTTGCCGGAGCCGTCGGCGTTCAGCGTCACCTTGCCAGTGTGGCTCACGCCGTCCGGGGGACCCGAGCTGCCTGTCTTCACGCGCGGCAAGTCAGGCCGAAGAATGACGGCCGGTTGACCCCGCATCGAGCTCGGCATGTAGCCGAAGGGGGCGTACTTGTCGTCGACCACTGTCCACACTTCGCCGCCCTTGGCGTCGGGAATGGCGACCGCCACTTCGGTGAACAGCTCGGCCTCGGAGATGGGCCCGATGGCTGACGGGCGCAGGCGATCTTGCACCATCGCGTGGCGGGCATCGACGCCTGCGAGGCGCACGAGATAGAGGAACGCCTCGAGGCGGTTGCCGGATTTGCCGACGATCGCCTTGCGCGGGTCGCCTTCGCGTCCAGTCTCGACGTTGTCGAGCACCCAGCGGTAGATGCGCTTGGCTCGCTCGATCGGCGCGGTCTTGGCGAGCTCGCTGTCTTGTTCGTCGGGTCGGGCGCCGACTGTCGCGATCGTCTTTGCGATGCGCACGAGCCGCGGATCTCTCGGGGTCAGCCGGGTCGATTGGTCGAGCATCAGCGAGAGCATCACGTCTTGGCTGATGCCCCAGCCCGCCCGCACGCTCGGCAAAAACTCGGAGACCGGCGCCCCGAAGCGCTCATTGGGGAGCGCCGGGCTTTTGTCGACACGCCAGCGGTGAATCACGAACGGCCCCGACTCTGTCTTTTCCGGTGGGGGGACGGCGCCGGTCGTTTCGATCACCAGTGGCCGGCTCTTTGGGGAGACGATCACGTATTCGCTGCGGTGATAGTCGATCTTCTCTTCGCGAAAGAACCAGCGCGGGCCCATGAAGCTCTTGCCGCCGCGGCCGTCGCTGGGAATGTCGTACAGCGTCTCGGTCTCGATGTAGTCGCCCACGTCGAGGTGGGGCATCGTGGCAGTGGGTTTGTCGGCGACGATCTCCGGCTCGAAGGTCTGCCCGTTTGCCTTGATGGTGCGAATGCGCAGGAGCTTTCCCCGGGGCAATTTTTGCTCGGCGTGCTCGGCGATCGCTTCGTTCGACTGCATATGGAGGATCTCGTGCTCGAGCATCCGACCGCTGCCGTCTTCGTGGACCCAAACCGTGGCGTAATCGAGCACGCGCGCAGCCGTGCCACCTTTCTTCTTGGCGAGCCCCGCCTTGGCAGCGCCGCTCGACTCGAACTCGGCGATGGCGGCTTTGGCGCTCAGGCGGAATGGCTCGAGCTCGCTCACGCCATCGACCGTCTCGATCGCGTCGCGTAGCTCTGCGGTCTCGCTGCCCTGCCTTATCGACTCGGCCAATGCACGTCGCAGCGCCGCGTGGTCGCCCGAAGCCAGGCGCGCGTCGGCGAGCTCGAGCGTGGCGCGTGTGCTCGGCTCGTTTTGTAGCGCGAGCTCGAGGGTCAAGAGCGTTTCTTTGCGCTCTCCAGCCCGCACCAGCAGATCCGTGATGCGCCGCAGCGCTTGGCGTTTCACCTGACCGACGGCACCCTCGGCGCGCGTCTCGACGAGCTTTGCTGCGCCCGCTAGATCGCCGCGGGCCACGAGGCGCTCGATATCGAGCGTGCTGGATGGATCGAGGGTGGCGACCCGGGCGGCGACCTTGTCTGCCTCGGCGCGATTGCCCTCTTCGTCGTGCACCGTGACGAGCGAGCGCAACAGCTCCACGTCGTTCGGAAAGCGCTTCGCCAGATCGATGATGGTGCGCTTCTGTTCGGCGCGATAGCCGAGCTTGGCGTAGAGCGAAGCCAGGGCGCGGCCAATGGCGGGGACCTCCGGAAAATCGAGCGCCAGCTGGCCGAGCGGTACCAGCTGATCTTTTTCGCCCTGTTTGCTGGCGGCGTCGAGCGAGAGCCACAGCTGCGAGTACCAGAGGCGTGAGTCTTTCTCGACGGCGCGCCGTCGGTGATCGAGCGCCAAGTCGCGCGCGTCGTTCGCGGTGAAGACGGGGTCGGCTTCGATGAAGCTCGCAGCGGCTGCCAGCGCCATCGGCGTGGCGCGCGACGGCTCCTTGACCAGCGGCTCTGCGAGCACGGTCGCCAGATCGTCGAGGCCCTCGACATGCGCCAGCTCGGCGGCGGCGAAGCGCAACACGGGGTCATTGGCGTCGACCTTGGCTTGCTCGCTATGGGTGGGCCAGCCACGCGGCCATTCTGCCCCTGCGCTGGCGGCGAACGGCGCGAGCGCGTCCGGGGCGGGCAAGATCTTGGGCGGGGTCAGCGCTGCAGGGCCAGACGTCTGCTCGGCTTGAGTCAGGTCGATGGGCAACCCCGAAAGGCCAAGCACGCTGATCACCGACTCCGGCTGCGCGAGGCGCGCGACGACACGATGACGGCCGGCTGCCAATCGCAACGCCACGCTGGTTCTCGACCAGGTCGCGAACGAGCGCGGATCATGGGCCAGCACCTCGACGTCGTCGACGCGGATGTTCAGCGCAGACTTCACGAAGAGGAGCAGATCGGTCTCGCGCTCCAGCGTGAAGAACGTCTCGATGTACGTCACTCCGGGACCAAAGGGACTGACCGGGCGCAGAGAACAGACAGCGTCACCCAGCTCGCCCACGACTGTGTGCGGCTGCTCTGCGCGCGAGCTCTGGCCTTGAAAGCGGCTCGGCCACGCGCTCGGCTGCTCGGCAGGAAAGGCCGTCACGGCGTCGAGGGGCGCCGGCCGGCCAAACGGGCCAGCGAAGCGCGCCTTCTTCAAGCAGCCGAGCTGTTTGGCCGCGTCTTCGTCGATGGTGCGCCGCTCTTTTGCTTGTTGCACGCGCGTGTCGAAGCGCCAGAAGCGCACCAGATCGCCGCGTGCGCGCCAGCCGATTTGGCCCGGTTCGCTGATGAGCTTCTCGACCGGAGCCTTGGCTGTCGACCACAGATCCGCCACGTTGGCGCGCAGAAACAGCAGTCTGCTTGCGGCATACCAGGCGACGAGATCCGTCTCCGGCGCCCCGTCGCTGTGGGCAGCTTCGAGTGCGGCTAGGTACGCGCCAGCCGATTTCTTGAGCGCGCCGTGCATCTCGTCGTCGAGGCCACGGCCGACCGACGCGTACATTCCCTTTTGATCGCGCGCGACGTCGTCGAGGCGCTTGCGTGCGGTGACGGCCTGTTCGCGGCTGCCGCCGGGCGCCACCAGCTCGGCCAAAAGCCACTTGCCGATGACTTCGCCGTCGCTCGAGTCTGCACCGGCTTGCCGCGCGACCAGCACCGGGTCGCGGGCGGGCGGAGCTTGGGACATGCAACCTGTGCTGGCTGCAACAGACAGCGCGAAGATGAGTGGCCCGAGCAGACGTCGCGGCCCACTCGGCAATCTCATGACTGTCGTCCGAGCCCGCGGTCTGCTTCCACCTGACTCACGAGCACGCTCTGCTCGAGGATTTCGGCCCGTGCGATGCCCGTGTCCGGCATCGCATGATCGAAGCCTTTCAACCGCAGCGACGCGATTTCGCGTTGGGCTGCTGCGAGCGCGAGCGACAGATCACGAGCCGGGTCTCGCTGTTTGCCTTCTGCAGGTTTGGCGTCGCTGAGCGCGCGCTCGAGGCGGGCGATTTGCCAACCGGCTGCCAACAGATCGGCTTCGGTGCGCGCCAAGCGCTCGGCGCTTTCGCGCGCCTCTTTGCCGTCGCTGCTGACTCCGCCGCCGTTCGTGGCGCCGCCGTCGCCAGCGTGCCCCGAGATGCGTTCGAGATCGAACAACAGCTCGCGCCCGACTCGTTCTGTCTGGCGAAGATCGCGCGTGAGGCTCGAGATTTCGCGGCCGCGTTCGCGCAAGCGCTCTTCCAGTTGTTTGACCTCTTCTTCGAGCGCGACGGCTTGCGCGCGAAGCGCTGCCATCGCTGCGACCTCTTCACGGCTCGGTCCGCGGTGCACCGGCAGCTGGGCCTGCGCCTGCTGGGCTTGTGTGAGTTGGGTCTGGGCTTGTGTCAGTTGGGTCTGGGCTTGTGCCTGCTGGGTCCGGGCTTGTGCCTGCTGGGCTTGCACTTGCGCCAGCTGGGCTTGCACTTGCGCCAGCTGGGCTTGCACTTGCGCCAGCTGTTCGCGGAGGTCGTTGGCTCGGCCCTCGGCCGCGGCATGGCGGCTTACGAGGCCGGCTTTTTCGAGCTCGTGCTTCTTGTTCGCTGCCAGCAACGTGCGCTCGCGCTCTTCTAGCGCGGCCTTTTGGTTCTCGAGCGCGAGGGTCCGCTGAAGCTGCATCTCTTTCGAGCGCAGCGTCGGCGGATCCAGCGCGGTGATCTGGGCTTCTAGATCGGCGATGCGCTTCTTTGCGTCGGTGAGCGTGCGGTCCAGCACCAAGGTGGTGTCGGTGTCACGCACCTCGCGAACGAGCGCGGCGGCAGCCTGCGCGGCCTGACGCATGGCTGAAAGCTCAGCGGTCAGCCGGGCGACGTCGGCTGCCAAGGCATCACCGCGCTTTTGCTCCTCTTCGCGCAGCGCCTCTGCGTCGAGCGCGCGCTGCTTCAGCGTGGCGCCGTCGCGCTCGAGCTCGGCCGCGCGCATGCTGGTGTTCTCGAAGGCTCGCTCGGCCTGTGCCGCGAGCGTCACTTGTTCGCGCAGCTTCTCGTTCTCGGTGAGCAGCACCGAGATGCGCGTCTGGGCTGCGCTGAGCGCCACTTCTTCTTCGGACGGGCCGGCCGCGCGAAGCGGCGGCAGCGTGATCGGCTCGGAGAGCGCGAGCCGACCGACCTCCGAGAGGGCGATCTCGATCAGCGCGAAGCTCTCGATATCGACAGGCCGGTCGGCGCCCACGGCGATGTACCACTCGGGCACTTCGGGCTCGTCGAGCAGCGAGGTGTCGACCGAGATCTCCGGCTCTGCCTCCGAAAAGTCGACCAGCGCGTAGCCCACGAACGGGGCTTGGCCGAGCATCTTCACCTCGCTGAACTGCAGCGAGATGGCGTCGAACAGCTCGTAATAGCCGAGCGCCTTGTGAAGGCCAGCCGCCGGCGGCAGCAAAAACTTGGTCGCGTCGGGGTTGGGCGAGGCGAGCAGCACCACGCCCGAGGTCGAGACCAAGCGCCGCGTTCGCTTGATCACCTCTTCAGCGTCGTCGAACAAGGAAAGGTCGGGGACGATCACCACGTCGAAAGCCCCGTCCCGAACGCCCAGCTCGTCTGCCCACAGCCCGACGATGGGCGGCTGGGCGCGACCCGAGCCAGGCCGAGCGGCCACGGCGATGGCGACGCGACCCGCGTCAGGATCGAAGACGTGGACCAAACGAGCCCCGCGCTCGGTGAGCTTTTCTGCGAGGGAGGTGGTGGCGTCGCCGAGCAGGGCAACGCGGCGACCTCGGATCATGGGCTCCGCGAAGGCGCTCAGCGTCACGCCGGGGTAGGCTGGCGCGCGCGGAACCAACGTATCGTCACTCATAGGTGTGCTCGGCCATAACACGGCCCAGCCCGCGCAGGATCGTACCCCTGAGCTTGCCGTCTGTCGTTCATGGGGGTAATCGCCCCGCTGGCAAATGGCCGTCGAAATCCTCGAGCTTGGCAGTGACAAGAAGCGACTGCGGGACTTTCTCGATGTTGTCGACCGCATCTACGCAGACGATGCCGCCTACGTCCGCCCCCTGGACATGGAGGTCGGTGACCGGCTCGACCAGAAAAAGAACCCCTTCTTCGAGCACGCCGAAGGCTCGGCCTGGGTCGCGTACCGCGACGGCGCTCCAGTCGGGCGAATCACCGCGCAGATCGACCACGAGCATCTGAAGCGCTACCAAGACGAGGCCGGCTTCTTCGGCTGCTTCGACACGATCGACGACAACGATGTCGCCGCTGCGCTGATCGACGAGGCCGCGCGCTGGCTCAAGGCTCGCGGCATGAAGACCATTCGTGGGCCGTTCAGCCTGAGCATCAACGAAGAGACAGGCTGTTTGGTCGACGGCTTTCAGTACCCGCCGTCGATCATGATGCCGCATCACCGCCCGTATCAGGCGGCCTTGATCGAGCATGCGGGGCTCACCAAGCTGAAGGACTTCTTCGCCTGGAGCTATCAGGTGGGCGAGGTCCCGATTCGGGCCCAGCGCGCGCACGACGACATCGCAGCGATGCCAGAAATCTCGGTCCGTATGATGGATCCGAACGATATCGAGAACGAGCTCCAGATCATCATGGAGATCTTCAACGACGCTTGGAGCGACAATTGGGGCTTCGTTCCTGCGACGAAGCGCGAGCTCGACAAGGCTGCCAAGGACATCAAGCTCATCTTGATGCCGGAGCTCACCCGCATCGTGTCGATCGATGGCGAGCCGACCGCCGTTGCACTGGCGCTGCCGAACCTGAACGAGCTGATCTACGATTTCGGCGGCAAGCTCGGCCCGGTGCAACTTGCAAAGCTTGTCTACCGGTTGAAGGTGCGCGGCGCGAAGACGGGCCGCCTGTACATCCTCGGCATCAAGTCGAAGCTGCGCAGCGTGCGAAAATATGCAGGCCTGTCCGCGTTTCTCTATGTGCAGATGAATCGCGCGGGCCACCTGCTCGGCATGACCGAGGGCGAGCTGTCTTGGACAGTGGAAGACAACGCGCCGATCAACGTTGCCATCAAGCTGATGGGCGGCCATGTGTACAAGACGTACCGCGTGTTCGAACGGCCGCTCTCGTGAAAGCCCCCTCTCGTGAAAGCTAGCGGGCTCGTCAGCGGCAGTCTCGCGGCGCTGTCGATCGCTGCGACAGCGAATGCGTGGGGTGACGAAGCAAAAACAAAAGGTGTCGCGGTGGTGTTCGTCGGCACCGACGCCGACCGTGCGCGCGACTGCCGAGAGCTGGCCCGAGAGGTCTACAAGCGCCGAAAGCTGCTGCCGGAGATCGACGAAGAAGTCGCGAAGTCGCTTTGTACGCCGGCTGCCGAGGTCTCGGGGGTAAGCCCTGCCGCAGCCAAGGTCGGCGAGCTGCGCGCGAGCCTCGGCGAACGAGTGGACAACGCAGCGACACGAGCCGTGTTGATAGCGCTCGCGACCGAGCTCAACACACGCGCGCTGGTGATCGTCAGCACCGGCAAAGTCGGCACG
>Ga0163144_10001740_pt1 | contig 50930 bp, 45 predicted proteins | sample OliLak19BULKMAT1_FD_123175 | JGI IMG/M metagenome (GOLD analysis project Ga0163144, IMG submission 123175) | Freshwater microbial mat bacterial communities from Lake Vanda, McMurdo Dry Valleys, Antarctica - Oligotrophic Lake LV.19.BULKMAT1 | ecosystem: Environmental > Aquatic > Freshwater >... | reverse complement strand
GCCATTCCAGCAGTGCCACGCGCGGCCGGGCAGCTGCGTCGAGGCCGGCGCTGCGCGCGCGTACGGTGTCGATGCGCGCTTCGAGCTGGCCTGCGACTGCGACGGCGGCAGCGGCTACGCCAGCCGCGTCGCCGAGCGCCCGGAGGGCGCCGAGCATGTCCGCGAGACGCGCCGGCTGCAAGGTGAACAGCTGTGCTGTGCCTGGCAGCTGACACAGCGCGGCCTCGACATCGCGCGCGCCGACAGCGCAGACATCGCACAAGGACTGCGTGACGATCAGATCCGGCGCGAGTCGAACGAGCGTTTCAAGATCGAGGCCGTAGAGTCCCTGATTGCCGGCGAGCTCGGCGCGAACCTGGCGGTCGATACTGCGACTGTCGGCGTCGTGTGCGATGCGCGTGTGGGTGACGCGCGGCAGGTGCGTGACCGACGGCGGGTAATCGCACTCGTGCGAAATCCCGATCAGTGCCTGCTCGAGGCCCAGTGCGCAGACGAGTTCGGTGGCGCTGGGCAGCAGGCTCACGATGCGCAGGGCGGCGGGAAGATTCAGGGCTGCTCTCCTGGCGGCTGCAGCGATGCTATGCCCACGAGCTGCGCGCTGCCATCGAGCGTGGCGCGGATGCCGCGCACGCCGAACACACGGGCCAGCAGTGCATCGTCGAGGACTGCCAGTGACGGGCCGGTCCGCACCGCGGCGCCGGCGTCGAGCACGAGCAGGTCGTCGCAGTAACGCACAGCCAGTGGCAGATCGTGCAGCACGATCAGCACCGCCGCGCCGGCGCGCGCCTGCTGGCGCAGATGGCCGAGGACTTCCAGTTGATAGCGCGGATCGAGTGAGGCCGTGGGTTCGTCGACCAGCAGCACGCGATGCTCGCCGGCGGCGAGTCGGGCGAGATGCGCGCGCATGCGCTCGCCACCGGAGAGGGTCTGCACGTCGCGCGTGGCGAGTTTGCGCAGGCCGAGCGCAGCCATGGCGCGCGTCGTCGCGGCCAGGTCACGCGCGTGGTCCCCGCCGCCGTGTGGCGTGCGGCCCAGCGCGACCAGATCTGCAACGCTCAGCGGCCAGGCGACACTGGGCAGCTGCGGCAGATAGCCGACGCAGCGCGCCCGTGCGCGTTCGTCGAATTGCGCCGCGTCTTCGCCGAGCAGGCTGCACTGGCCGGTTGCCGGGATGAGGCCGGCGAGCGCGCGGAGCAGTGAGGATTTGCCCGCGCCGTTCGGCCCAACGACGCCCAGCACGCGCCCGGCGGTGAGCGCGAGGTCGAGCGGCCCCAGCACGCGGCGGCCGGCATAGGCGATGCACAGCTGGTGGGCCGTCAACAGCGTCATGCCTGCAGCCGCCGTTCACGCGTCAGCAGATACAGGAAGAACGGCGCGCCGAGCAGGGCGGTCACGATGCCGAGTTTCAGCTCCCCCACCATCGGGACGAGCCGGCAGCCGATATCGGCGAGTAGCGTCAGCAGCGCGCCACCCAGCGCAGACTGCGGCAGCAGCAGGCGCGGCCGCGCGCCCACGAGTGGGCGCAGCGCATGCGGCACGAGCAGGCCGACAAAGCCGATGAAGCCCGCGACGGCCACGCCCGGCCCGACCGCGAGCGCCGTGCCCGCGATCGCCCGCAGCCGCAAGCGTGCGACGTTCACGCCGAGGCTGCGTGCGGTGTCATCGCCGAGCGCCAGCGCTTCGAGCTCACGCGCCGTGCGCAACAGCAGGGTCAGCCCGACGGCGATGAATGGCACCGCGAGCAGCACATGATCCAGCGAGCGATCGGCCAGGGAACCCATCAGCCAGAACAGGATTTCGTAGGCGGCATACGGGTTAGGCGCCAGGCTGAGCACCAGCGACGTGCCGGCACTGGCGAAGGTGGTGAGGATAACGCCGGCGAGGATCATGGTCAGCGAGCCGGCGCTGCCGCGCGTCAGGCGCAGAATCAGCAGCGTGCCTGCCAGTGCGCCGACGAGTCCCCCGAGCGGCAGTGCCAGCGCAAAGCGGGCACTCAGGCCCGAATAGAACGCGAGCACCGCACCCAGCGCACTGGTGGCGGAGATGCCGACGAGGCCGGGCTCCGCGAGCGGATTGCGCAGCAGGGCCTGGAGCGCGGCGCCGGACGCGCCGAGACCCGCGCCGATCGCCAGGGCGAGCAGGGTCCGTGGCAGCCGGATTTCACGCAGAATCAGTAGCACATCGGTGTCGGCGCCGCTGCCGAACGACGCGATCAACACGCGCACGGGGATGTCGGCCGCACCAATCGCGAGTGAGGCGATGAACGCAATGCCGAGTAGTCCTGCCTGCAGCAGCGCGATGCGGGCGGGACGCAGGCTCAAGGTGCGCTCACCGCCGAGCGCAGTGTCATCACAGCGGCACGCAGCGCGCCGCTGCCGCAGGCCCAGGCCGCGTCATTGACGGCCACCGGCCGCAGCTTGCCGTGGGTGAGGCGGGCCGCGCGCAGCGCCGGGTGCCGAATGAAGTCGTCGGCAAGCGCGCGGCCATGCATGGCGTCGGCACTGCGCACGATAACGGCAGCTTGCATCAGCACCAGCGACTCGAGGTTCGCGAACCCACCGGCGGCAAGCCCGAGGTCCGGCGCCCGATTGCGCAGGCCGGCCAGTGCCAACAGGGTCGGACCAAGGGTGTCCGGACCGGGCACGTAGCCGCCGGGCTGCAGGATCAGGGCATCCAGCGCGGTCACCGACAGCGGGCCGGTCAGTGCGGCGAGCGTCCCGGCGAGCGCCGCTGCGCGCGCCTCCTGCCCCAGGAGTGCGCCGACTTCGCGCACGCTGCGCAATACGTCTGGCAGGGTCGCTGCGGGTTCGATGGCGGCCACGCGATAGCCCAGCCGCCGCAGCAGCGCGACGGTGGCGGTGGCGCTGCCGGCGCCGGCGAGCACGAGATCGGGATCGAGTGCGATCAGCTCCTCTGCGCTGCCACGGTTCGCGGGCACCTTCCGCGCGCGCGCAGCGTGTACCGACAGGGCGGGATCGCGCGAGAGCCGGGTCACCGAGGCGATCTGCGCCGGATCGGCGAGTTCGAGCAGCAGGGCATCCGTGCAGAGGTTGATCGACGCGACGCGCGCTGGCGCCGCCGCAGTCGGGGCGGCGGTGAATGCGCCGGCCAGCACCAGCAGCCACACCGCCGCGCGCATGCTCAGCCGCGCGCGCGTCTGGCGCGAACCGCCTCCGCGAGGCGCTCGAGCACCGGTACCGTGGTGTCCCATGCGATGCAGGCGTCGGTGATGCTCTGACCATAGACCAGCGGCGTTTCGGCGACGTGGTTCTGTTTGCCTTCCTTCAGATGGCTTTCGAGCATCACGCCGCAGACGTAACCGCTGCCACCGGCAATCTGATCGGCGATCTCGGCCGCCACCTGTGGCTGCCGCGCGTGATCCTTGCGGCTGTTGCCATGTGAGCAGTCGATCATCAGACGCGTCGGCAGCCCCGCCTTGAGCAGGGTGTCGGCACATTTCTCGATCGACGCCGCGTCGTGATTTGGGCCGGTGTTCGAACCGCGCAGAATCACATGGCAGTTGTCGTTGCCCTTGGTGGTCACGATGGCCGAGATCCCCTGCTTGGTGACCGACAGGAAATGATGCGGGTGGCGCACTGCACCGATGGCGTCGACCGCAATCTGGATACTGCCGTCGGTGCCATTCTTGAAGCCCACGGGCATCGACAGGCCGGAGGCGAGTTCCCGATGCACCTGGCTCTCGGTGGTGCGTGCGCCGATGGCGCCCCAGGCGATGAGGTCCGCGATGAACTGCGGCGTGATCACATCCAGAAACTCGCTGCCGGCCGGCAGGCCGCGGTTCGCGAGTTCGAGCAACAGCCGCCGCGCCATGCGCAGGCCATTGTTGATATCGAAGCTGCCGTCAAGGTGGGGGTCATTGATGAGCCCCTTCCAGCCAATGGTTGTGCGCGGCTTTTCGAAGTACACGCGCATGATGATCAGCAGATGCCCGCGCAGGCGCTCAGCGGCCATCTGCAGTTTGTCGGCGTACTCGAGTGCGGCCTTCGGGTCGTGTATCGAGCACGGCCCGACGACCACCAGCAGGCGATCGTCGCGGCCCTGGATGATGCGCCCGGCCTGCTGCCGCGCTTCGGCGACGACATGGGAGGCATGCTCCGTCAGCGGCAATTCCTCCATGAGGATGGCAGGCGGAATCAGCGGGCGGTAGCCGACGATACGGGCGTCGTCAGTGACCTCGAACATCATATTTCTCCAGGCTTCAGCGGCGGGGCAGCCTAGTATAGGGCGCACGCTGCGGATAGGGGTGGGCGGGCGGCCCTGTGCCTACAGCAGACTGCCGACGTGGAAGCACAGCAGGGCGCCGACATAGCCGAGGCCAGTCATGTACAACCAGGCAATCACCGGCCAGCGCCAGCTGTTGGTTTCGCGCCTGATCACGGCTAGCGTTGAAATACACTGCAGGCAGAGCGCGTAGAACACCATCAGCCCGATGACCATCGGCAGCGTGAAGACCGGATCCCCGCCCGGATGCCGGGCCTCCCTGATGCGATCGATCAGCCGCTGTTCACCTTCGGCATCTGCATCTTCGACGGCGTACAGCGTGCCGAGCACTGCAATCACGACTTCCCGCGCTGGGAAGGACGCGATCACGGCGGCGGTGACCTTCCAGTCCCAGCCGAGCGGCGCGAACACCGGTTCGACGGTGCGACTCATCCGGCCGAGGTAGCTGTCGGCAATGGCCGGCGCCACGCTGGTGACGCCGTCGTCGGCCGTGCCGCGCGGGAACGAGGCCAGCGCCCAGATCACGAGCGCCACGGCAAAAATCATCGTGCCGGCGCGCTTCAGGAAGATGCGCACGCGCGCCAGCAGTTTCACGGCCACCGAGCGCAGCTGCGGCAGGCGGTAAGGCGGCATTTCGAGCAGGAAGCGGCTGCGCGGGCCGCTGAACGCGAGGCGGTTGATCAGGAAGGCAGTGAATATCGCGCCCACCATGCCGAGCAGATAGAAGCCGAGGAGCACGAGTCCCTGCAGGTTCACAAGGCCGCCGAGGTAGCGGTTGGCGGGCACGAAGGCTGCGATCAGCAACGCATAGATGGGCAGCCGCGCCGAGCAGGTCATGAACGGGGCGGCGAGGATGGTGGCGAGTCGGTCGCGCGGATTGCCGATCACGCGCGTGCCCATGATGCCGGGCACCGCGCAGGCGAAGCTCGACAGCATCGGAATGAAGGACTGGCCGGAAAGCCCGCACCAGCGCATCAGGCGGTCGACGACGAAGGCGGCACGGGACATATAGCCCGAATCTTCGAGCGCGATGATGAACGCAAACAGCAGCACGATCTGCGGCAGGAACACCACCACGCTGCCAACGCCGGCAATCACGCCGTCGATGATGAAACTCCGCAAGAGGCCGGCCGGCATGCTGCCACGCACGAGTTCACCCAGGGCGCCGGCGCCGGTTTCGATCAGGGTCATCATTGGCGTGGCCCAGGCGAACACCGACTGGAACACCAGCGCCATCGCGAACAGGAACGCGATGGAACCATAGACCGGGTGATTCAGATAGCGATCAAGGGCCTCGCGCCAGCCCGGGTTGCGCGCTTCGCGTCGCTCGACGGCTGACACGACGGTGTTGATCCAGCTGTAGCGATCGCGGGCTTCGAGTGTGGCGAGACTGCGGCCCTGCGCCAGCGTGTGGCGCAGCATCTGCAATTGCGCACGCACCTCCTCGCCGGCGCGTTCGATGAGCCGACGTTCTGCGTAGCCTGCGTCGTCGATCAGTGCGCGCTCGACCTCGGCCGGCGCCGCGTCCACACCGCGGGCAGCCAGTTCACTGCTCAGGGTCTGGGCGGTGGCGAACAGCGCCGGATTCACGAGCAGTGGACTGGGTTGGCCGCTGGCGATGGCGCTGGACAGGGCCGCACGCAGTGGCTCGAGACCGCTGCCCCGTGCGGCGGCGATCGGCACCAGTGGCACGCCGAGCGCGGTGGCAAGCCGGTCCAGATCGAGCGTGATGCCCTGGGTGTCGAGCAGATCGGTCATGTTCAGCGCGATCACGACCGGCAGGCCAATCTCGAGCACCTGGCTGGCAAGGAACAGATTGCGCCGGAGGTTCGTGGCGTCGACGATCAGCAGCACCACATCCGGCCGGCCGACTGCGCCGACGCGGCCGAGCAGCACATCGACCGTCACCATTTCGTCCGGGGACTGCGCGCTGAGGGAGTAGGTGCCGGGCAGGTCGACGACATCGACTTCGCCACCCGCCAGCAGCAGGCGCCCGACGACGTGTTCGACGGTCACGCCAGGGAAGTTGCCGACGCGCTGGCTGAGGCCGGTCAGCGCATTGAACAGCGTGCTCTTGCCGGTATTCGGATTGCCGATGGTGACGACCACCGGCCGTCGGGTGGTAACGGGCGCGTTCATGGTCTCAGGCTGACGGCGCGATGAAAATCAGCGCCGCTTCGACCCTGCGCAGCGACAGCGCGTAACCGAGCACGCGCACCTCAATCGGATCGCCAGTGGGGGCGCAGCGCACGACCTCGATGTCTGCACCTTCGACCAGCCCGAGCTGCATCAGGCGCTGGGTGAAGGCGTCGTCCTGCGCGTAGCCGCTGACGGTGCCCCGCTGGCCGGGGGCCAGATTCGCGAGCGTGATCTGCGTCACGCGAAGAGGGCGCGCAGGCGCGATCGCAAGGGCAGTCGGGTCGGCTTGACCAGAATGTGGGTGGCGTCTTCCCGGGTCAGCGCCCAGCGGCTGGCGTCGATCATCACGAGCATCGGATCACCTCCGCGGAGGACTTCCAGATCGGCGCCGGGCATCAGGCCGCGGGCCGCGAGCCGGGCGATCAGCTGCGGCGTTGCCGCGTCGATGTCGACGACCTGGGCCTGCACGCCGTGACCGAACTCGGCCAGGGGAGCAGGGGCGCTCTCAGATTCAGGCAACACTTGAGGTTTCCGGGTGCTTGTTTATCTAAATGCGAATCATTCTAAGTCGCGACCATCTTAAACGCAGCTTGCGCCTTTGTCATCCGGTCCGGCGGCGCGAATACTTGACCTGCGTCAACTGAAGGCGGGGCGGGCACGCAGCCGGGGCTGTGAAGGGTGCGCCGTGCCACGCCGTTCGCTGCCCCGGGCCGCGATGTGGAGGGTCTGGACGCCGCGCCAGAAATCAACGGTCAGCAGATCCGCATGGCGCGCCAGGAACACCTGCCGGAGCCCTTCGTCGAGGGCGAGAAACTTCATGAATTCTTCCGGAAAGACATCGTTCGCATTGACGTGAAACCACGGCCGCGGTCGCATCTCGTCTTCTTCGAACGGCGATTCCGGCACTTTGCGGAAGTTGCAGTCGGTGACCAGACAGAGCTCGTCATAATCATAGAAGATGCAGCGCCCGTGGCGGGTCACGCCGAAATTCTTGATCAGCAGATCGCCCGGGAAGATATTCGCGTGCGCCAGATCCCGCAGGGCCTGTCCATAGTCGATCACCGCCGCCTCGGCCGCAGCGCGTTCCGCTTCCCGTACGAACAGATTCAGCGGCCGCAGGCGACGCTCGACGTACAGATGGCGAATCACCAGTTGGTCGCCGTCGATGCGCGTGCTTTCTGCGGCCTCGCCCAGCAGTTCGTCGATCACCGCCTGATCGAACTTGGCGAGCGGGAACTCGATGTCGCTGAATTCCTGCGTATCGATCAGCCGTCCTGCCCGATCGTGGTTGAATACGAACTGGTACTTCGACATGACTTCATTGCGGCTGGTGTTCTTTGGAAATCCGAAGCGATCCCGAATGACCTTGAACACGAGATCGTAAGACGGCAGCGTGAAACAGATCATCACCAGTCCGCGATCGCCCGGTGCGTGCACGAACCGGTCGCGACAGGTGGCGAGGTGGTTCGAGAACTGGCGGTAGCGCTCGGTTTTGCCCTGCCGCACGCGTCCAAGCACGGTATAGAGTTCGTCGATCGGCTTGTGCGGCAGCAGCGAATTGATGAAATGGACTGCGCCTTCCACCGGCTCCAGATCGACGAAAAAATACGAGCGGGTGAAGCCGAACAGGATGCTGATGTCATCGACCGACATCATGATCTGATCGACCGCGATCCCGTTGTCGTCGTGGCGCAGCGCGACAACCAGCGGCGCTTCTCGCGACTGCCAATACACGTTGCCAATCAGGTAGGCGCGGGTTGACTGATAGAACACCGCCGGCAGGAAATCGAGACGCAGCACTTCCTCGGCCTGGGCGCCGTCAACGCGCGCGTGGCGCTCGATTTCGAGCTGGATGCTGTTGATGTCCGTTTCGAGGTGCGCGTAGGGCACGCCGAATTCGCAGTCGCTCAACAGCTGTCCGATGCTGTTGCGCAGGGCACCCCAGTTCAGATAGCTGCGACATTCCACCGCATGACGCTGGGCGTCACGGATGTTGAAGCGGATATCCAGGAACTCGGTGACCGGATCGGTGCCGACGGTGTGGAAGATACGCCGGCTGATCGAGTTGAAGAAGGTCTTGGAGAACGCGCCGTCGGCAATGCCGTCCACGCGTGCACCGAAGGTCTGCTTGAGGTCGGGCCACAAGGCCCGCGTGGTGTCTGGCGGCCCTAACAGGCGCTGCAGCGCCCCGACCGACCGCTCGACCGACTTCGTGTAGAGCTCAAGACGTTCACCGAAGTCACGCTCGCCGCCGCGCCAGTCGCGCGTTTCGAAACGCTGTTTGGCACGGCGGGTGATCCGCCCGAAATTGTCGTTGTACTTGACGAACGCCTCGCGGACGCCCTTCGCTGCTTCGAAGAGCACCTCGCGCCGCGCGGGGCCCGGCATGCCTGCCGCGTCCTGCTCAGAGGCGTTCAATCAACGCCGTGCCGAACTCGCTGCATTTCACCTCGGTGGCGCCTTCCATCATGCGCGCGAAATCGTAGGTGACGATTTTGTCGCCGATCGTCCGATCCATCGCGCCGACAATCATATCGGCCACTTCGGTCCAGCCCAGGTAGCGGAACATCATTTCGCCGGACAGCAGCACCGAACCCGGGTTCACCTTGTCCTGGTTGGCATACTTCGGCGCGGTGCCGTGGGTCGCCTCGAAGATCGCATGGCCCGTGTCGTAGTTGATGTTGCCGCCGGGTGCGATACCGATACCGCCTACCTGCGCGGCCAGCGCGTCGGACAGGTAGTCGCCGTTGAGATTCAGCGTCGCGATGACGTCGAATTCGGTGGGGCGGGTCAGCACCTGCTGCAGGGTGATGTCGGCGATGGAGTCCTTGACCAGCAGTTTGCCGGCGGCGAGCGCCGCCGCCTGCTCGTCATTGGCGGCCTTCGACCCCTTGTCCGCCACGGTCTTCTCCCACTGGTTCCAGGTGTAGACCTGGTCGGCGAACTCAGACTCGGCCGTTTCGTAGCCCCAGTTCCGGAAGGCGCCTTCCGTGTACTTCATGATGTTGCCCTTGTGCACGAAGGTCAGGCTCTTGCGGCCATTGGCCAGCGCGTACTTCAGCGCCGCGCGCACCAGCCGGGCCGTCCCTTCCTGCGACACCGGCTTGAAGCCGATACCGGACGTGTTGGGGAAGCGAATCTTCTTGTACTGGTCGGGGAACATTTCCGCGAACATCGCCATGAAGCGCTTCAGGTCGGCCGAACCCTGTTCGAATTCGATGCCGGAATAGATGTCTTCGGTGTTCTCGCGGAAGATCACCATATCGACCAGATCCGGGCGCTTGACCGGCGACGGCACGCCCTTGAACCAGCGTACCGGACGCAGACAGACGTAGAGGTCGAGGATCTGGCGCAGCGCAACGTTCAGGGAGCGGATGCCGCCACCGACGGGCGTGGTCAGCGGGCCCTTGATGGCGACCAAGAATTCGCGGCAGGCGTCGAGGGTGGTGTCGGGCAGCCACGAGCCGGTGAGATTGTTGGCTTTCTCGCCCGCGTAAACCTCCATCCACGCGATTTTGCGCTGGCCGTTGTAGGCCTTGTGGACGGCGGCGTCCATGACCCGCTGGCTGGCGCGCCACACATCAGGGCCGATGCCGTCACCCTCGATGAATGGAATCACCGGATTGTCAGGGACCGTCAGCTTGCCGTTGGCGATCGTGATTTTGGCGCCATCGGCCGGCGGTACGATTTTAGTGCTCAATTGCTTTACCTCCCGTTCACGTAAAAGCGCTGCAAGTTTTCCACATTCGCGACACCCTTGTCATGCGCCGCAGCGGTCGGGGGCTCGTCTTGAGCGCCCCGGCGCAGGGGAGGGCAGGCAATTTGCGCGAATCACGCACATCCGATTGAGTCCGTGAGGTGCTTCGCATATTCTCCGGCACGGTGTCAGGCGTCCCTATAAGAAGTAAAAATTCTTGATTCCAAAAACGAGAATCATCGTTTTCGACGAAGAGCGAAACGACCGCGCGCTACTAGGTCTGGCATTGAAGAGTATCCGGCCCGATATCGAGGTGCTGGAGGCGACCAATGCGCTGGAAGTCGTGCATCACCTCAGCGCGGGGGCCGTGGCGGCGCTCGTGGCGGAGCCTGGTGCCTGTTTCGTCGAACTGTCGGCTATCGTCTCCGACGCCCGTGCCCGCGATCCCCAGTGCCAGTACTGGCTGTTCAACGCCGCGGATGACCACCCGCCAGCGCGCGACTGCATCGGCCGCGGCATCGACGGTCGTGCCGGGAAAACGAGCGCTGGCTATCTGAGCTTGCCCGGTCGGCTCTACGACCGGATGCGGATCAGCGCCGAACTCATCGACGGATTGGCGCTCGAGGCGGGGGCCGTGATGTCGAGCGTGTTCCCGCTTGCCGCCTGCGTAGTCGGGCGTCACGGCAACCTCGTCGCGGTCAATCGCGAATTCGAGGAACTGCTGCAGCGCCCACGTTACGACCTGCTCGACCAGCCGCTCGACCTCCTCGTCAACGAACCCGATCGCCAGGAAGACATCCGGCGGCGGCTGCAGGGTGCGCGCGAAAAGTGGGAACTGGCGGCGCCGCTGCGCACCGGGCCGGGTCGCCAGCAGATCGTCGCCATCACGGCGCGGCCGGTCGGCGATGCGGTGGGGCTCACCGGTTACTGGGCTGTCAGCCTGATGGACGTCACGCGCCTGCTCGGCAGCGGCGACGAAGGGCGCACGGCGCAGCGCGACGGCGAGCTCGACCGCCTGCTGTTCGCGGTCTCCCATGACCTCCAGGCGCCGCTGAATTCGCTGCACAGCAACGCACGCTGGCTGGTTGAACATCTGCAGCATGGCGACCCGGAAACCAGCACGGCCGTCCAGGAAGTCGCCGCACTGACGACCCGCATGCAGCAGATGCTCGACGGGATCCTCGAGCTCTCCACCCTGCGCTCGAGCGTCCGCGAGCCGGAGGTCGTCGACCTGGACGACGTGCTTGCCGACGCCATTGCGAATCTTCGCAGCGACATCGACGAGGCGGGTGCGACTATCGAACGTCAGCCGTTGCCGTCGCTGCTCGTCAATCGCCAGCAGCTCCTGCAGGTGTTCCAGAATCTGCTTGCCAACGCGCTGAAGTTCCGCGGCACCCAGGTGCCGCGGGTCAAGGTGTCCGCCCAGGAGAGCGCTGACAGCCTGCGCATTCTGGTCGAGGACAACGGCATCGGCATTGAACCGCGCGACACCACGCGCATTTTCGGCATGTTCCAGCGTCTGCACGGCGAGCGGGAATATCCCGGCCTGGGCATTGGACTGGCGCTGTGCCAGCAGATAGTCCGGGGGCACGGCGGCGAACTGTTCGTCGAGTCGACGCCAGGCCGCGGTTGCTGTTTTGTCATAGAATTCAGGGGGCCGGGCATGCGCTCGGTCGTGTCGCGCGGTAACCGTAACGGGGCATCCCACCGATGACTGAACAGACGATTACCTGCCGGCTACTGCTGGTCGAAGACATCGAGTCTGAGGCCAGGCTGGTCATCAAAAACCTGCGCCGGGTCAGCGGCTGGCGTTTCATCATCGAACATTTCGATCGCCTCGTGCCGGCGCTCGAACGTGCGCGCGAAAGCCACTTCGATGTCGTGTTGCTCGATCTGAATCTGCCGGACGGAGCCGGCATTGAGGTCTGCCAGCGCATGCATCAGTCGACGCCCAATACCCCGCTGATTGTGCTGACCAACCAGACGAGCATCGAACTCGGCACCAAGGCGCTGCGCGAAGGCGCCCAGGATTACCTGATCAAACGCGAGGTCGACTGCACCCTGCTCGGGCGCGCCATTCGCTATGCGATCGAACGCAACCGCGCCGAGCGCGCCCTGCGTGAGAGCGAACAGCGTTATGCGCTCGCGGTGGCTGGCGCGAACGACGGCATCTGGGACTGGAACATGCGCGACAGCGAGGTGTATTTCTCGCCGCGCTGGAAGGCCATCCTCGGCTACGCCGTGCGCGAAATCGCCGATCGTATCGACGAGTGGTTTGATCGCGTCGATCAGCGGGACCGCGAGAAATTCGATGAAGCCATGTCACAGCACCTTGAAGGCCGCTCCGGGCTGTTCGAAAGTGAGTACCGCATCACCACCAAAGGCGGGGAAGTGCGTTGGGTGCTGAGCCGCGGCGTCGCGGTACGTGACGAATCCGGCGCGCCGTGGCGCATGGCGGGCTCGATGACCGACATTACGCGCCGCAAGCAGACCGAAGCCCGCCTGCTGCATGAAGCGATGCATGACGCCCTGACGGGTCTGCCGAACCGCATTCTGTTCATGGACCGCCTAGAACTTGCGCTGCGGCGCTTCCGTCGCGACCCGGGCAAGCTGTTCGCCGTGCTGTTCTTCGATCTCGACCGTTTCAAGCACGTCAACGACAGCCTCGGTCATCAGGTTGGCGACGAACTTCTGGCGCAGGTCGCCGGCCGTCTGCTTGGCTGCCTGCGGCCGGGCGACACGCTGGCGCGCCTCGGCGGTGACGAGTTCGCGATCGTGCTGAACGATATCGGCGGGCCGACCGACGCCATCTTCGTGGTCGAACGCCTGCAGGAGGCGTTGGCGCAGGAGTTCGAGATCGAAGCACATGCGATTTACACCTCCGCGAGCATCGGCATTGCTGTGAGCTCAGAAACCTATCGCACGCCGGACGAGATTCTGCGCGATGCGGACATCGCGATGTACCGCGCCAAGAATTCCGGCCACGCGACCTACGCGGTGTTCGACACCTACATGCACGATCAGGCGATGTTCCAGCATCGCATGGAAACGGATCTGCGGCGGGCGCTCGACAAGGGCGAATTCGACATCTATTACCAGCCTATCATTGCGCTGGAAGACCGGCGCGTGCTCGGCTTTGAAGCGCTGCTGCGCTGGCATCACCCGAGCCGCGGGCTCGTGATGCCCGACGAATTCATCGGCACCGTCGAGGACACGAGCCTCGTGGTGCCGATCGGCTGGTGGGTGATCGAGCGCGCCTGCAATCAGATCGCGAAATGGCAGCGGCTGTTTCCGCTGACCCCTCCGCTCGCGATGAGCATCAATGTGTCGGGCAAACTGTTCCTGACCGACGACATGGCGAAGCGCCTCGCGGCCTTGCTCGAAGACTGCGGCATTGCCCCCCAGTCGATACGGCTGGAGATCACCGAACGCGTGGTGATGGACCACGGCGATCTCGTGCTGAGCACGCTGTCCGATCTGCGTGACCTCGGCATCGAATTGCACGTCGATGATTTTGGCACGGGCTACTCATCGCTGACCTACCTGCAGCGTTTCCGCTACGACACGCTGAAAATTGATCGCTCGTTCGTGTCGACGATGAGCGAAAAGATCGACAGCAGAGCGATTGTCGAGGCGATCATCTCGCTCGGCGCGACGCTGGGCATGCAGGTGGTCGCGGAAGGGGTCGAAACCCCGGAACAGTTCAACCGGCTGCGTGCGATGAACTGTCCGGCGGCGCAAGGGTTCTGGTTCTGCAAGCCGTTGCACCAGGATGCCGTGACCGACTACCTGCGCGACGGCAATCAGTCGGCCCTCCTCACGCGCGCACCTGGCCATTGATCGAGCCGGTTTGCACGACGCTGCGCAGCGCAGACGTCGAACTCGCTGTCTGGTGCTGGGGCGACGCAGCCGCGCCACCGATCGTCATCGTTCACGGCTGGGCAGACAGCGGTGCGAGCTTCGCTGCCGTGGCGAGCGATCTCGCGCGCGACCATCGGGTCATCGCCCCCGACCTGCGCGGCTTTGGTGATTCGGCCTGGCCGGCGCACGGTTACTGGTTCCCGGACTATCTGCGTGATCTCGACGCTGTGATCGAGTCCCCGCTCGTCAACGGGCCCGTGACGCTGATTGGCCACAGCATGGGTGGCAATGTGTGCGGACTGTACGCAGGCGTGCGGCCCCTGCGCGTCGCCAGCCTCGGGCTGTTTGAAGGCTTCGGCATGCCCGACAGCCGGCCGCAGGATGCCCCGAAACGCTATACCACGTGGCTCGATCAGCACGGCGAACCGCTGGGCTTTCGCGACTTTGCCGATTTCCCCACGCTGCTCGATCACCTGCGCAAGCTGGCACCGCGCGCCATGCCGGCCGTGCTCGAGCAGGTCGCGCGCTGCTGGGCGCGTCCGGTCGACGGCGGCTGGCGGCTGAAAATGGATCCGCGGCACAAGCTGTTCAACCCCGTCCTGTATCGACGCGAGGAGGCCGCAGCCTGTTGGCGCGCGACCACCGCGCCGGTGCTGCTCGTGACCGGTGAAGCATCCGATTTTCGGGCACGCTTCCGCGGACTCGACCCGCAGTCGGAGGCCGCCGCGCATTATCGCGAGGTACGTGTCGCGCAGATTGCCGGGGCCGGTCACATGATGCATTGGGAGCAGCCTGCAGCATTCGCTGCGCTCGTACGCGACGCGGCGTCGCGCGTGCCCGGCACTGCGGCATGACGCAGGCCACAGGCAGCTGGCTCATCATTGGCTGCGGCTACCTTGGCGAGCAGGTGCTCGCGCAACTGCGCATGACCGGCGCGCACTTGGCCGTGGTCACGCGCGACGCTGCACGCGCCACCGCGTTCGGCGCCGCGGGGATTCAGTGCTTCGTTGGCAGTTTCGCCGACACGCCCCGTCTGCAGGCGTTGTGTGCGCGGCTGCCCGCGCCGCTGCGCGTGCTGGTGTTGCTGCCGCCGTCAGCGTGTCAGGATGCGGCCGGCACGCTTGCGCCGCTGGCGCGCCTTGTCGCGCTGGTGCGCGTTATTGCGCCCGCCACCGCCACGCTGTCCTCGAGCACGGGCGTGTATGGTGAACAGGGATCGCGCACCGTGAGCGCGGAGTCTGCGTGCCTGCCGGTGAGCCCGCGCGAGCGGCGCCTGGCGGAGATTGAAACCTGCTGGCACTCGATACCGGGTGCTTGCGTCGTTCGCCTCGCCGGTCTCTACGGTCCGGGACGGGTGGTGGGCCTGTCGGGCTTGCGGGCGGGCGCGCCCGTGTCCGGCGAGCCGGATGGCTATCTGAATCTGCTGCATGCGACGGACGCGGCCGGTCTGCTGCTGCGCGCCGCAGGCGGGCCCGCTGCGCCCATCGAACTCGGGGCCGACGGCACGCCGATCACGCGGCGGGTCTACTATCAGACGCTCGCGGCGTGGCTCGGCGTCGCGCCACCGCGCTTCAGCGGTGAAGCGGCGATGCGCGGCGGTGGTTTTCGCCGCTGCGATCCGGCCAGCACGCGAGCGCGCCTGCAGTGGCAGCCGATGTTCCGGGATTTTCGCGCGGGCCTCGCCGCGCTGGGTGACGCGCTTACTCGCCAATGAAATCGCCGAAGGCGCGAGAGCCGTCACCGGTGGCGATTTGGGCCTCGACGGTCAGCGTCGCCGGATCGATCACGAACAGCGCATTGTCGAACCAGCTCGCGACATACACGCGATCGAGCGTCGCGGAATAGTTGATGCCCTCGGGGTAATCGCCAACTTGAATCCGCGTGCGTTCGGTAGCCGTCGCGAGATCGATGACCGATACTGTACCTTCCTGCTGGTTCGTGACGAACAGCAGTCCGCGCCGCGCGTCGTGCGCGATCGCATACGGCGCATCTCCGACCTTCACCCGGCCCGTTTCGCGCCGCTCACGCACATCCACGATTGAGAGATCGTCGCTCAGGACATTGGCTGTGAACAGCTGGCGCCCGTCCGCGCTGAGCGTAATGCCGAATGGCGCGCGGCCGACTTCGATCAGCGCCGCTGTGCTGCCGGTGGCGAGCTCGATGAGCTGGATGGCGTTGTCATCGCGATTGGCCACGGCGAGCAGCGTGCCGTCGCGGCTGACCGCGACACCGGCCGGCACGTTGCCGACGGCGTACTCGCCGGTCACGGCCATGCGCTCGCGATCGACAATCTGAATGCGGCGGTCATACCAGTTCGCCACATAAAGCAATGGACGCACCGGATCGGCAGCCATGCCGAGTGGACTGGCGCCGGTGGGAATGGCGCGCAGGGTCTGCTGGGTGCTGCGGTCGATCACCGACAGACTGTTGCCGTCGGGATTGCTGACGTAAGCGAACTCGCCGGCGGCAGCGCTGGCGGCGACGCCGGCCGGGCGCTGGCCGACGCCGATCGTGGCGATGACCACTCGCGTCAGGAGATCGATCACCGACACCGTGTTGTCGCCCTGATTGGTGACGTAGGCCCGCGGTGCGTTCGATTCGGCGAGCGCGCAAGGGCTCGCCGCCACGCAGGCGACGAGCAACAGCCAGCGCGCCTGCAGGCTCACTGCTCGGCGAGCTTCTTGATGTTCGCGAGGCCGGCTGCGTAAGTCCCGGTAACGGCTTTCAGCGCCGCTGCGTCGCTCTGCTCCGGCGGCGGATCGTTCTTGCCCCATGAGCGGTAAAAGCCGCCCTTCCAGCTGGCAGTCGAGGTGCGGTCGCCGTTGTCGGTCACGCTGAGAAAGGCCGAGTAGGTCGCCACGGGCAGGACAGTGACGTCGGTCCGGGTGATTTTGTATTTGTAGGTCATCTTCGCTGCATCATAGAGCTGGAGCTCTTCGGCGATCTGCGGGCCGCCTTCCTTGCCGATGGTCAGGGTGCGCGTGGCGCCGACGGCGTTGCCGCCGGTGCCTGCGCAGTTCACGACGCCGGGATGCCACTTGCTGATGGCGCAGAAATCCGCAACCAGCGCCCACACTTTCGCCGCCGGGGCTTTGATCACGATGTCCTGCGTCACTTTCTGACGGGACGGACCATGCGCGGCGGCGGCCAGCGGCAGCACACACAGCAGGGCGAGGCTAAGGACCCTGGTCAACATTGTCTTTACATTCGGCTGTTCCTGAGCGGCTGCTGCGGCGTTGCGATGCTTGGCAATAGCCCCGCTATTGCCTGCGCATCGCGCCTTGCCGCAACCCCTCAGGAACACCCTGGATGTTGACAAGATAATTTTGAACAGGGTCCTAAGGCGACGATGCATCTTCAGATTCTCCACACTGGATGCGGCCCGACGGGGGCCGCTGGTTACAACATAGGATTCGGATGGCGCCTGTCTTGACTCACTCGAGTGTCCGTGACCGCTGGCCGCGGGGTGGCGTTTGCGGGCCGGCACCAGCATGCCCGGCGCAACGCGCCTTGCGGCAAGCGTTCAGGCACACCCGCGGTGTCACACTACAGTCTCCGTCCGGGTCCCGAATGACGCGGCATGTTAATCCCCGGGCCCGGCCCGGACTAGCCGGAATGTCGCCTGTGACACAAACCCGGCCCCGCGACGTAGGCGTTGTGGCCTTCACGCCGAGAGGATGTTCATGAGCACGATAGTCTGGTTCCGGCGCGATCTGCGCCTCGCCGATCACAGCCCGCTGCTGGCGGCCTATGCGCGCGGCGAACCCGTGCTGCCGGTGTTCATCTGGGATCCGGCGCCGGGCCCGTGGGCGACCGGCGCCGCGAGCCGAGTGTGGTTGCATCATTCACTCGCCGCGCTCGCGCAGGCGCTCGAAGCGCTGGGTAGCCGGCTGCTGCTGCGTGTCGGGCCGCCGGCGCAGGTGCTCGCCGCACTCGTGCGCGACAGCGGCGCGACGGCGCTGATGTTCAACCGTCGGCACGAGCCTGCAGAACAGGTGCTCGAAGCGCGGCTCGCGCAGACCTGTTTGCCGCCTCTCGACCTGCGCACATTCGGCGATGGCCTGCTGCTTGATCCGGCGGAGATTCGGACCGGCGGCGGCCAGCCCTATCGGGTGTTCACGCCATTCTGGAGACGCTTGCGCGACGTGCTGCGGCCCGGCGCGCCGGGTGCCGCACCGAGGGCACTGCCGAGCCCCCGCACCTGGCCGTCCGGGGTGGCACTCGAGACCCTGTCCCTGCTGCCGCGGATCCCATGGGACCGGGGCATCACGGCCCATTGGCGTATCGGCGAGCAGGCCGCGCAGCGCCGTCTCGCGCGCTTCATGGCGGATGGCGCCGACGACTATCTGATGCAACGGGACTTGCCGGCGGTGAACGGGGTGTCACGGCTGTCACCGCATCTGCATTTCGGTGAAGTGTCGCCGCGACAGATCTGGCATGCCGTCGAAGCCACGGCTGCCGCGCACGGTCTGATGACAGTGCCCGAACCACACCTGGGCTGGCTGCGCCAGATCGCATGGCGTGAATTCGCCCAGCATCTGCTCGTTCACTACCCGGCAACCGCCGACGCTCCCCTGCGTGAGGATTTCGCGGACTTTCCATGGCGCGCTGACGCGGCCGGCGTGGCGCGCTGGCAGCGCGGCGAAACGGGCTTTCCGATCGTCGACGCCGGGATGCGTGAACTCTGGCACACGGGCTGGATGCACAACCGCGTGCGGATGATCGTCGCGTCCTTTCTGACCAAGGACATCGGCGCGCATTGGCTCGAAGGCGCGCGCTGGTTCTGGGATACGCTGGTAGATGCCGATCTGCCGAATAATACGCTCGGGTGGCAGTGGGCCGCCGGTTGCGGTGCTGATGCCGCGCCGTACTTCCGCGTGTTCAACCCGATCCTGCAGAGCACGCGCTTCGACCCGCACGGCAGCTACATCCGCCGCTGGCTGCCAGCACTGTCGCGCCTGCCGACGGCCGCGCTGCACGCCCCGTGGGACGCGCCGCCGCTGACCCTGGCGGGGGCCGGTGTGCGGCTGGGCCGGGATTATCCTGAGCCGATGCTCGATCACGGCACGGCGCGCACGGCTGCGCTTGCACGTCTGAAACGGGCTGCGCCATGACGGCGCGGTGGCGACGGACCGTCTGCGCGCTGCTCGCCCTGGCGACCGGCGCCGTCGCGGCGATGGACGTCCTGCTGTTGCGCATCGAGCGGCAGGACGGTGGCGTTGTGAGCTATCGCGTTGAAGTCGCGCGCACCGATGCGCAGCGCCAGCAGGGGCTGATGGCGCGCCGCCGGTTGCCGAAAGACACAGGCATGCTGTTCGATTTTGGTGCCGAACAGCCGGTCGCGATGTGGATGCGCAATACCTGGATCGCGCTCGACATGCTGTTCGCGGATGCGGAAGGCGAAATCGTCGAGGTCATCGCCCACACGGTGCCGCTCAGCGACACGCTGCTGCAGTCCAGGGCGCCGGCGCGCTACGTGGTGGAACTCGCGGCGGGTCAGGCGGCGGCGCAGGCACTCGCGCCGGGGGACCGGCTGCAACTGCCGCTGTCAGTCAGGACTTCGCCTTCAGCGAAGTGAGCCCGGCTTCGAACCCATCGAGCGATAACGGCACTTCAATCGGGCGGCGTTCGGCATCATGGAAGGTGACGGTAAGCTGGGTGCCAGCCTTCAGTCGCGCCAGCAGGGCCGCGGTGAGTTTAAGCCCGGCGCGACAGCCGTTGGGCTCACAGCGCTCGACAATCACGCGCGTCGGCTCAGCCTCGCCAATCCGGATCGTGACGCCCGGCGGCAGTGAAATGCCGAGCGGCAGACTCAAGAGCGCAATCGGCTCGTCAGTCGTCGCGACATAACCCACGGCGAATTGCAGCACGCGCTGGCCACCTTCGCGCAACACCAGGTTCTGGAAGATGAAGCAGCCGCCTTGCACCTTGCCCTTGGATTCTTCGCATTGCGCCGTCCAGTTGCCGAATTTCGCCGTTTCCTGCGCCAGGCACGGCACGCAGCACGCGAGCATCAGCAGCACGGCGGGCAGGGAAAATCGGCGGGCGATGGTCAGCATGCGTCTTGATGGCTGGTGAAAAGTCTTGCTATGACCTGCAATTTACCGCACAAGCGGAACGCGCGTCACGGAGCGCAGTGTCGCTCGCGCGTTACGCGGGGCGCCGGCGCGTCAACCTTCAAGGCGCGCACGAAACCAGGCTGGCACTCGCGGATCCGGATGCACGTCGTAGTGGTCGTAAGGCTTGAGGTCGACGATGGGTGTGCCGTCAAAGGCGTCGAGCCGCCGGACGGTCAGCACATTGTCCTGGCGTGCCAGCAGGTCGACAACCGCGAGTCCGAGCGGGTTCGGGTGCGCACGGCCGCGCGACGCGAAGACGCCGGTCAACGGCAAAGCCGGATCGCCGCGGGGATGCATGGTCAGTGCGCTGGCCGGCGGCGCGTGGTGCATCCAGAACAGCACGATCAGCTGCGAGTAGTCCTCGATGCCCGTCAGCCCGGCCGCGTACTGCGGGAGGAGCACGATGTCGGATTCCAGATGACGGCGCGAGCGGGCGATGTCAGCGTCGGCAACGCGGGTGTGGGCGTGACCGATGACCTTTAGCGGACAGGGGAGGGTGTCGTCGGTCATGGGGGCACGCTGCGTTTGACTGTCGCCACGGTGCGGGCGGACCCGTCAGCGGTCAAGGGGCCGACCGCCGCTGGTCACGTTCCGGGCGGCGCGCTACGCTCGACGCATGCAAGTGGACATGTTCGATCCGGCCTTTCACCCGGCAGTCGCTGACTGGTTCGAGGCCAGCTTCAGTGGCCCAACGCCCTGTCAGCGCCGGGCCTGGCGCTCGCTCGCAGCCGGTCGGCACACGCTGATCGCTGCGCCAACCGGTTCGGGCAAAACGCTGGCCGGCTTTCTGATGGCGATCGACAGCCTGGTACGCCAGGCGCAGAAGGGACCGCTGCCCGAGGGCACGCAGGTCGTTTACGTGTCTCCGCTGAAGGCGCTCAGCAACGATATCCAGCGCAATCTCGAAGGGCCGCTGGCCGGCATCGGGGCGCGCCTCGAAATCATGGGCGGCGAAGCGCCCGGCATTCGCACGGCGGTGCGCACCGGTGACACGCCCGGCACCGCGCGCGCTCTGATGCGACGGCATCCGCCGCATATCCTGGTGACGACGCCCGAGTCGCTCTACATCCTGCTGACGAGCGACAGCGGCCGTGACATGCTCGCGACCACGCGCATGGTGATCGTCGACGAAATCCACGCCGTGGCCGGCACCAAGCGCGGTGGCCATCTGAGCCTGTCGCTGGAGCGACTGTGCGCCCTGACGTCGTCGCCGCCGGTGCGTGTGGGCCTGTCAGCCACCCAGAAGCCGGTCGCAGACATCGCGCGCTTCCTGGTCGGCGTCGGGGGGCATTGCGAGATCGTCGATGAAGGCCATATGCGCGATCGCGTGCTGACGATCGAAATGCCGCCGTCACCGCTCGAAACCGTGCTGTCAGGCGACACCGCCGGCGAGATCTACGACCGCCTTGCGCAGTTGATAGCGACCCATCGCACGACACTCGTGTTCGTCAACACCCGACGACTTGCCGAACGCGTGGCAAAGGCCCTGACCGAGCGTCTGGGCGGCGCCGCGATCACGGCCCACCACGGCAGCATGGCGCGCGAACGGCGCCTGCTGGCAGAGCAGCAGCTCAAGGCCGGGGAGTTGAAGGCGCTGGTGGCGACGGCGTCACTCGAGCTTGGTATCGACATCGGCGAGGTCGACCTGGTATGCCAGCTCGGATCGACGCGCTCGCTGTCGACGTTCCTGCAGCGGGTGGGGCGGTCTGGCCATGCCGTCGGGGCGGTCGCGCGCGGCTGCATTTTTCCGCAAACGCGCGACGAACTCGTCGAATGTGCCGCGCTCGTCGACATGACCCGCCGCGGCGAGCTCGATCGCATCGAGATCGTCGGCCCCGCGCTCGACGTGCTCGCCCAGCAAATCGTCGCCGAGGCCTCCTGTCGGGATGTCATTCTCGATGACCTGTATGCGCTCATCCGGCGCGCCTGGCCCTACCGCGATCTCGCGCGTGAACGCTTCGACGAAATCGTCGCGATGCTCGGCGAAGGCTTCAGCTTCGCGCATGGCCGACGCAGCGCCTACCTGCATCTCGATGCGGTGAACGGTATTGCGCGCGCGCGGCGCGGTGCGCGGCTCGTGGCCGTCACCTGCGGCGGCGCGATCCCGGACACCGCTGACTACGATGTCATTGCCGAGCCCACCGGCCACATCGTGGGCTCGGTGAACGAGGATTTCGCAATCGAGAGCATGCCGGGCAACATCTTCCAGCTCGGCAATACCGCGTGGCGGGTGCTGCGCGTCGAAGCGTCTGCGATGCGCGTCGAGGATGCGGCCGGACAACCGCCGGACATTCCGTTCTGGCTGGGCGAGGCGCCGGCGCGCAGTACCGAAATGTCACAGGCCGTATCGCGACTGCGCGAGGAATTTGCCAGCCGCAGCGACGCCACCGAGGCGCGCGCGAGCATTGAGGCCTGGCTGTCGCTGGAGGTTGGCGTCGGCCCGGTCGCTGCCACGCAGCTTTACGACTATCTGCAAAGCGGTTATCGCGCGCTGGGCGCGATGCCGACCCGCTCACGGCTCGTGCTCGAACGCTTCTTCGATGAATCGGGCGGCATGCAACTCGTCATCCATTCGCCGCTGGGCTCTCGCATCAACCGCGCCTGGGGCCTCGCGCTGCGCAAGCGTTTCTGTCGCCAGTTCAACTTCGAACTGCAGGCGGCGGCCGTTGAAGACGCCATCGTGATCTCGCTCGGCGCAGTGCACAGCTTTCCGCTCGAAGAAGTCTGGCGCTATCTGAAGTCCTCGAGCGTGCGCGACGTGCTGACCCAGGCCACCCTGGACGCACCGCTGTTCGGCGTGCGCTGGCGCTGGGTCGCGGCCTGTGCGCTCGCGATTCAACGCTTTCGCAGCGGCAAGCGCACGCCGCCACGCCTGATGCGCATGCAGGCCGAAGATCTGGTGTCACTCGTGTTCCCCGACCAGTTGGCGTGCGCGGAGAATCTGCGTGGCCGGCGCGAGATCCCCGATCACCCGCTGGTGCGCCAGGCGCTCGAAGACTGCCTGCAGGAGGCGATGGACATCGCCGGGCTCGAGCAGCTGCTGAAGTCCATTGAAGCCGGAGAGATCGAACTGCTGGCGCGCGATCAGGTTGAACCTTCGCCGTTCGCCCTGGCAGTCCTGAATGCCAACCCGTACGCCTTCCTGGACGACGCGCCGCTCGAGGAACGTCGGACCCAGGCGGTTCAGAGTCGCCGCTGGCTTGATCCCGACACCGCATCGAACCTGGGCGCGCTCGATCCGGAGGCCATCGCACGGGTGCGGGCCGACGTATGGCCGACACCGGTTTCAGCAGAAGAACTGCATGACGCATTACTCGTGATCGGCATGGTGATGCCGGTGGAGTTCATGCAGGCGGGCCCGTTGCTCGACACCTGGTTCGGCGAACTCGCGGCTGCCGGCCGCGCCAGCGCCGTCGCTATCCCGCGGGCTGCCGGTCTGTTCTGGCTGGCCACGGAGCGCCTCGCCGAGGCCCAGTGCATCTGGCCCGATCTGCAGGTGACGCAGGGCGATGGCCTCGCGCGCTACACGTCCGGTGTGGCGGAGACGAGCGCAGAAAACGCCTTGCGCGCGTTCGTGCGCGGTCGTCTCGACGTTGCCGGCCCCATGACGCCGGAGTCGCTTGCGAGCGTCGTGCCGGCCGCGCGTGCGGCGCTGGACGCCGCGCTGCTGAGGCTGGAAGCAGAGGGCACGATTCTGCGCGGGCGCTATACGCCGGCCACCACCGGGATCGAATGGTGCGAGCGGCGCCTGCTCGCCCGCATTCATCGCTACACGCTGAACCGGCTGCGGGCGGAGATCGAACCGGTTACCGCGGCGAACTACATGCGCTTTCTGCTCGAATGGCACTATGTGGCGCATGGGACGCAGGTTGAAGGGGTGGCCGCCACGCGGCAGGTCATTGAAATGCTGTCCGGCTTTGAAGCACCGGCAGGCAGTTGGGAAGCAGCGCTGTTGCCGGCTCGCGTGGCGGACTATGTGCCGTCGCATTTGGACCAGTTGCTGTCATCCGGCGCCTGCACCTGGGCGCGACTGAATCCCCGCGAACCCGCCGCCGGGCGCAACATCGGCGCGCTGCGTGCAACGCCGCTCTGCGTACTGCCGCGGGCGGAACTCGCCGCCTGGATCGCCACCGCAGATCGCCAGCTGCCAACGCCGAGCGCGTCCGGCGAACGTGTGCTGGGTCACCTGCGCACGCACGGCGCGTCATTCTTCGATGACATCGTGGCGGGCGTCGGGCTGCTGCGCACGCAGGTGGAGATGATACTTGGCGAACTCGTTGCCTGCGGGCTCGTCACGGCCGACAGTTTCGTCGGCTTGCGCACCCTGATCCTGCCGTCGGCCAAGCGCCGCGCACCGGGGGGCGTGCGACGTCGCTTCGGCGTCACCCTCGAAGACGCTGGCCGTTGGGATCTCGTGCGCCGCGCAGCCGTGGCGCACGACGCCAAAGCACTGAGCGCGGCACAGATCGAAGCGATTGCGCGCGTGCTGTTGCGGCGCTACGGGATCGTGTTCCGGCAGATACTCGCGCGCGAATCGCGGGCGCCAGCGTGGCGGGACTTGCTCGCCGCGCTGCGCCAGCTCGAAGCCCGCGGCGACATCCGCGGCGGGCGTTTCGTGGCGGGCTTCTCGGGCGAGCAGTTTGCGACGGCCGAGGCGGTCGAGGCCCTGCGCCGCGTGCGGCGGACGCCGGGCGACGCGCAGTGGGTCGCGGTGCAGGCGGTCGATCCGTGCAATCTGGTGGGGATCATCGTGCCGGGCTTACGCATTCCGTCGACGATGGGCAATCGGGTGGTGTTCGTCGATGGTGAAGCGGTTGCCGTGCAGTTGGGCGCGGAGATCCGCTTCCTGCGGACCCTGTCGGTCGAGGCGCAGATTCGGGCCCGCACTGCGCTGACGGGGCTGCGCGATCCGCGCGCACGCCGACTGCGACAACGGCGCAGCTGAGCGCGCTTTCTGGCCGCGAGCCTGCCGCCAGCTCATAATCGGCCGATGCCCGCGCCGGCTGTCGCGGTGAGCGGGCGGGAGTAGGGCGGCGCCCGACGGACGCCACGTCAGGACTCTGGTCGGCATTCTCTTGGCCTTCGGCTGCTCCCAAGCGCCTGCTGCGGTATTGCGTTGCCTGGCAATTGTCTCGCGATTGCCAGGGAAACGCGCCTTGCATCAGCCCCTCAGGAACCTCCTCGAGGTTGACAGGACAATGCCGATCCGGGTCCCAAGCCTGTCCAGCCGCAGCACCGTATACAGATGAAAATCGTCATCGCGCCCGACTCGTTCAAGGAAAGCCTGAGCGCGCTCGAGGTTGCCACTGCCCTCGAGAAAGGTCTCAGGCGCGTGCTGCGCGACGCGCAGATTGTCAAAGTTCCGATGGCCGATGGTGGCGAGGGCACGGTCGACGCGGTGACGGCCGCCACCGGCGGCAAGCGCGTGCACCGAGTGGTGGCGGGGCCGCTGGGTCAACCGGTTCGTGCCTGCTTCGGCCTGCTCCCTGATGGGGTAGCCGTTATCGAGATGGCGGCCGCTTCGGGACTGCCGCTCGTACCGTCGGCCCGGCGCAATCCCCTCAAGACCAGCAGTTTCGGCACGGGCCAGCTGTTGCGCGCGGCGCTCGCGCTCGGCGCACGGCGGATAGTCATCGGCCTCGGCGGATCAGCGACCAACGACGGCGGTGCCGGTATGGCGCAGGCGCTGGGGGTGGTTTTCCGGGACGGCCGTGGCCGGGTGCTGACGCGGCACCTGGCCGGGGGCGATCTCGGCGCCATCGCATCGATTGAACTCGGCGGCCTCGCCGCAAGCCTGCGTGGTACTGAATTGTTGGTGGCCTGTGATGTCCGCAATCCGCTGTGTGGGCCGCGTGGGGCCTCGGCGGTGTTCGGTCCCCAGAAAGGGGCGAGCCCCCGCCAGGTCCGCTTGCTGGACGGCCACCTCCAGCATTTCGGCGCACTCCTCGAGCAGGCGACCGGGCGCCGCGTCATCAAACGGCCAGGTGCCGGCGCCGCCGGCGGACTCGGTGCCGCGTTGATGGGCTTCTGTGGCGGGCGACTCGTGCCGGGCGCACAACTGATCACGACGCTGGTCGGGCTTGCCGCGCAGATCGAGGGGGCGGATCTGGTCATTACCGGCGAGGGTCGGATTGATTTTCAGACCGCCTTCGGCAAAGCACCGGCCGGTGTAGCAAAGCTCGCCGCGTCCTTCGGCGTACCGGTGATCGGCGTCGGCGGCGGACTCGCTGACGATGCGCGGCACACCTTTCGTTACGGATTTGATGCGCTCGAGGCGGCCGTTACACAACCGATGAATCTCGCCGCAGCGATGCGTGACGCGCGCGTCAATCTGGAGCGGGCGGGGGAACGGATAGGCCGATGGTTGCGCCTGGGGCTACGCCTGAATCCTTGACTCGAATCTGCTTGACGTAAACGTCAATTGCGCTCTGCCGGTGGCTGCCCTGCGCTGATCGTCAGCCCTGCCAGGGTGACGTTCACGTAATCTCGGAACTGTGATGGAAGCTGACTGCGTTAGAGGGCGTCAAGTCGCGCTTGCTGGCCAATGCCCCACACTGCCCAGGACTGCAAAGCCAGAAAATATTCCCGAACAGGAACGAAACTGAGGTATCTTCAGAAATCAGACGGTTCATCCTGTTAGGGATGAACACCGAATAGATGCCTGTTTCATGACCACAACTTCCCATACCAATCCTTCTTCGACTCTGGAGGCGATTGGACGCGCCGCCCGACGCCAACGCCGGCAACTCGGACTCACCCAGGCTGAACTGGCCGGTCTGTGTGGCGTGGGCGTTCGTTTCGTATCCGAGCTCGAAACAGGCAAGCCTGGCCTGGAGATGGGGCGCGCATTGCACGTGATGGAACAACTTGGCTTGACCTTGCGTGTCCACCGACGCGCCTGGTCCACGAGCAACGATGAAAACCCTGTCCACGCTTGAAGTCGCCTACAACGGAGATCCGATCGGTCACCTGTGGTGTGAAGAGCCCGATCGGTGGATGTTTCGCCCGACAGATGGCAGTGCTGCGGCGACCGGGGTACCGGCCTGGTCCGCGCTGGCGCTGCAACCGGCTGGCGCGTCTGACTGCCGGGCCTGGTTGCGGGGCCTGTTGCCGGACAGTCTCGAATGCGCGCGCCTGGCCCAACGGCATGGGGTGTCGGTCGGAAATGAGTTCGCCTTGCTTGGCCTGCGTGGCAATGACTGCCAGGGCGGGCTGAGCTTCGCCCGCCCGGGCAGCCCGTCGCGGGTTGCAAGCGAATGGCGAACCGTTGATGACGAGGTCCTGCGGGCGCTCGTGCGCGGTCAACGCGCCGACGCGCTCGACAGCCTGTCGTGGTTGCTGCCGGGCGATCCCTGCCAGTTTCCGTGCCGCTTTGCTGACGGGCAGATCGACGTGTCGGCTGCCTCCGGTGGCTGGATCGCGCGCGTCGGCCGCGAGGGCTTCGATGAAGCCGTCGAGAATGAAGCCTTGTGCATGCGCCTGGCCGCGGCGCTGGGATTACCGGTCCCGGCTACGACGCTGTGGCGTGGGCCGACACCGGTGTTGCTGGCAAGGCGGGCCGATCGTCAGGAAGTCCCGGCAGGGAGCGGGCGTCGCCATCTCGAAGATTTCTGCCAGCTCTCGGCGCTACATCCGGAGCAGGCGTATGAGCGGGAGGGGGGGCTCGCGGTCCTCGATTGCGCTAACCTCATCCGACGCTATAGTCAGGCGCCCGCACTGGACATCCGTGCCTTGCTGAACTGGCTCGTCTTCTGTTTTCTGGCCGGCGTGGGCCAGGCGCATGCACGCACGCTGTGTCTGATCGAGTCGGCGCGTGGCCCGCGGCTTGCGTTGAATGGTGGTCTGCTGTCGACACACGTGTATCCGAATGCCAGCGAACGCATGGCGATGTATATCGGCAAGGAGGACCGGCCGGACTGGATCCATCTGGCGCGGTGGCGCGAGATGGCAGAAGAACTCGGGGTTGGCACGCGCTATATGCTCGAACTGCTGAGACAGATGGCCGTGAGGCTGCCGCCGCTGGCAGACGCCGTGGCCAGCGATTTGCAACTGCCCCGTCAAGCGCTGAAAGTCGTGCCCAGAATCCTTAAACTGATCACCAATCGTGCTCGCCAGAGCGTGATCGCGCTCGAGGCTGAACGGATCTGAGGCGGCGACTGCAACCCGCTGCCCGAGAGGACTCATGAACAACCGTGACCAGCTCATCGAGCACATGTTCGCGCATCAACTGGAGCGCCGTGAACTGGCGGAGATGCTGCGCGTGGATCGCGACACCGTTGACCGCTGGCTGCTGACACGCGGCTCGCCGCGTTGGCTCGAAGTGCCGGACATGGCCATTGAACTGCTGGCGTACAAGCTGGCGGAACGACACGCGCCGCCTGCTGCAGGCTAATCTGGCGCTGCAGTGGCGCCGGGTGCTCAACGCTCGGGCAGAACCCGGAACAGTCGCAGCATGAACGGCATCCAGGCCGCTACGAGCGCCAGCAGCGCGAAGAATTCCAAGCGCACGGCGCGCCGCATACCCGCCCGACGTTCCGGCGTGGTGTCGATCGAGAAGATCCGCGTCATTGTGATGTCGAGCAGCAGCACGAACACGAAAATCACCATCAGCGCAGGGGCGATTACGCTGGTCAGCAGACGACTGTCGTGCACATGGACATTGCCATCGGCAAACGGCGCGAGCGCAATCAGCAACAGCGTACAGGCGACCATGATCGCGCGCAGCGCGCCCAGGTCATTCAGCAGACGGGTCAAATTCATGCAGGGCATTATCCATGAATCGTAATCTGGGGCGAAGCACCCCGCGAACAGCGTCAGTGACAGGCACGCAGGCATGAAGTTCTCGACCTTCGGCACGCGATTCAGCGGTCGCAGTGGAACCCGCGACTTGATGGACGATCTGGGCGCCGTCGCGCGCGAGCCCGGCCGCTGGATCAATCTCGGTGGCGGCAATCCAAGCGTGATCCCGGCGATGCAACCCCTATTCGACGACGCCCTGGCCGACATCTCGGCGAGCGGCGACTGGGCGTCACTGCTTGGCGGCTACGACAGCCCGCAGGGTTATCAGCCTTTCATCGAAGCGCTGGCTGACTATCTGAACGGCAGGTTTGGCTGGGGCCTCTCGCCGCAGAACATCATGCTGACCCCGGGCAGCCAGGCGTCGTTCTTCATGCTGTTCAATCTGTTTGCCGGGCCCGATGACGCCGGTCGCATGCAACGTGTGATGTTGCCTCAGTCACCGGAGTACATCGGGTATACGCAAAGCGGGCTCGCCGCCGGCCAGCTCGTGTCCTGTCGCTCGCATATCGAACTCCTCGGCGAGCGGCAGTTCAGATATCACATCGATTTCGATGCCTTGCCGCAGCATGACATTGCCGCTATCTGCCTCAGCCGGCCCAGCAACCCAACCGGCAAACTGGCCACGGATGAGGAAATGTCGCGGCTGGCCGGCATCGCCCGTGCCCATGCAGTGCCATTGATTGTCGATTCCGCTTATGGCCTGCCGTTTCCCGGCATCGTGTTCGCGCCGGCGACCCTCTCGCGCATTGGCAATACCGTGTTGTGCATGAGCCTTTCCAAGCTGGGCCTGCCGGGTGCGCGCACCGGTATCGTCATCGCGCACCCGGACATCATCAATGCACTGACCGGCATCAGCGCGATGCTGACGCTCGCGTCGAATCCGCTAGGCGCGCGTCTTAGTCTGGCCCTGATGCGCAGGCACGATCTCGTCGCGCTCGGACAGGACATCGTGTGCCCGCACTACGCCGAACGTTCGCGGCTTGCGCAGGCTGTCGCCGCCAGCGCGCTGGAAGGGCTGCCCTGGCGCATTCACGTCTCGGAGGGCGCCATTTTTCTGTGGCTGTGGTTCCCGGGCTTGCCGGTGTCGGCTGACGTGCTCTACGCGCGGCTGAAGGCGCGGGGTGTGCTGGTGATTCCCGGCAGCCATTTCGGGCCGGGCCTGCCCGCTCCGTGGCCCCACCTCGGCGAGTGCCTGCGCGTGTCCTATGCACAGCGTGAAGAAGTGCTGGAGACGGGGTTTGCCGCGATTGCGGCCGAAGTGCGGGCCGCGTACTGCGGCCGGTGAACGACAGTGCTTGGCCGCTCAGCGCAGGCCGGGAGGGGAGCCGCCGTTACGTGCCATGAACAACAGAGGCTGCAGCGAGGGGATGCGCGCCAGCCGGGGTTGCAGCGCGGCCCATTCCTCAGCACGCCGTTGCAATTCGGTGTGCCGCGCGGGCGCGTGCGCGGCGCGCAACCTGGCCTCCAAAGCGCAGATCCGCTCCACGATTTCGGCCCGTTCGGTGTCAGCAGCGGTCAGCGCGACCCCGATGTCGAAGCCGTCATGCAATTCCCGGATCAGCACGACTGTGCCATGGAACCGCTCCACACCGCGGCGCAACGGGATTCCCAGTTCGAGATCCGTACCCACCGGCAGTGCGTGCGTCGAGTGAAAACTGAGGCCGGCGCCGTCGCGCCGTGTGGCCTGCAACCGTGGCCACCATTTGCGGAGGGTCTTGCAGAAAAGGGGAAAGCCCCGCGGGTGTTGCAGAAACTGCCCGCGGAGCGTTTTCCGGGTGCCCGATGAAGTCGGGTTCGCATCAACTGGGACTAATTGGGGCAATGCCGCTTGCGCGGCGCTGAGCGAGGCACTGGGGCCGAGATTGCGCATGGGACAATTTCTCTCAGCGGGCCTTAAACTCAGCTTTATTAGGCATTTAGTAGCGATATTTGTAGCTCTTTCTGAAGAGACTGTCAAGCCCTTGTGGGTCTCAAAGCCATCAAAATTAGACAGCTGCCTCCGAAAGCCAGAAATGACTTGAGATGTGGAGGTGTCGCGGTGCGCTCAGCGCGGTGAGATATCGAGCCATGCACCGACAAGTTCGAGCGCCTTGCCCTGCGGATTCCGGATACAGCGCACGGCTTCCAGAATCGTCCGATAACTGCCGTTGTGATGGCGGATGCGGTAGGTCAGCGAGTGATCCGCTGCACGCCCGGCGGCGAACTCGCGCAGGCGACGTGTGCGTTCCGGAGCATCCTCGGGATGGATGGCCTGATCCCACAGGCTCGACTCGACGTTCTCTGTGCGTTCGTGGCCGATCAGGCGTGCGAAGTTCTTGCTCACATAAGTCAGGGTGGGGGTAAGCCCGTCGCAATCAGCGCTGTACAGCACTGCTGGCGAGAACTCGACCCAGTAGTCGAGCAACTGGTTCAGTTCATCGAGTTCACGCACCTTGGCATCGAGTGCGCGGTGCGCATCGGCCAGTGCCTGGCGCAGACGTCGCTCGCTTTGCACGAGGTGATGATGGTCGAGTGCGTTCGACAGTGCGCGATCGAGTTCAGCGCGCTCCCACGGCTTGTGCAGGAAACGGAATATGTTGCCCTCGTGCAGCGCTGCCACCGCAATGTCGATGTCGCCGAATGCCGTCAGCATGATCGGTACCGTGTCCGGCGAGCGCCGATTGATCTCGGCCAGCAGCGTGATCCCATCCATGTTTGGCATCGAATAATCGGCTACGACCACCGCAAACGGGCCAATGCTGTCGAGCAGATTCAGGGCCGCGGCGCCACTTTCGGCGTATACGCAAGCGTAGGCACTGCCGACGTGCCGCTTGATGAGATCGATGATCTCGGGCTGGTCGTCGACGAACAGCACTCGTTCGTTAGGGTCGCTCACTGGATCGGTGCCTCGCGCCTGCCGCCTGAAGGAACGGCCCTGGTGATCGTTGACCGGCTATGGCAGGTCCAGACGCTGTGCCGCCAGCGCTGGTTCCGTCACAGATTCGCGCGTTATCCCGCACGCGCGCAGTGCCTGCTCAGGTCGGCAGCGGATGCCAGCCTGCGTCGGCCCACAATTGCCCGCTGACCGCCGAGTTGCGCACGAGAAAGCAGATCGCATCCGCAATTTCCTCGGGCCGGATCAGGCGGCCGATTTGCGTCGCGGGCAGCACATGTTTGTTGATGTACTCTTCGCCCAGCGCGCGCACCATCGGCGTGTCGGTGAAGCCCGGGTGGATCACCGCGGTGCGCACGCCGTGGAAGATGCCTTCGATCATCAACGTGGACGCCGCGCCTTCGAGCCCGACCTTGGTGCTCGCGTATGCGATCTGTCCCTTGTTGCCCTGTGAAGAGACCGAGCCGATGAACACGATCACGCCTTGCACGCCTTCACTCGGGGTCCAGCGCTTGAGGCCCTGCCTGAAGCGGTACTCGGCCATCTGGCCCAGCAGTTCGAGGGCCCAGTAAACCGGCGCGACCAGATTGACTTCGAGCACTTCACGGAAAGTCTCAACCGGGTAGATCTGCGCGACGCCTTTCTCCTTGTTGATCTTCACGGAGATCGCGTCGCGCGTGATCCCGGCTGCGGGGACCAGGATATTCACGACCCCGTAGGCTTCGCGCAGGCTGGTAAACACCGTCTGGCGGAACGCCTCTGAGGTGGTGTCGCCCTGACACGCAATAGCGGCCTCGCGTCCTGCTTCCTGGTTGATGGAGGCCGCGAACTCGTGCACGGCGGGCGAACGATCGACGAGCGCGACGGCCTTGATGTCGTGCTTGATCAGTTCGCGGGCCGCCGCGAGGCCGATGCCGCTCGCCGCGCCGGTGATGATTGCCGTCTTACCTTTGATTTCCATGGGGTCGCTTTCCGGTTGCAAAACGCACTGGCATTATAGAAACTTGATGATGCGTCGAAACAATGCGCGCGTCACCCCCAACTCCGCGAGACACCGCGCGCCTGCGCTGTCCACCAACTGAAAGTACGTCCGATGAGCGTCGCGCAGCGCAATGTCCTGGGAGAGCCGCTGGAACTCTGTTCCCGCGATCCGCTGACCGGCTTTTACCGCAATGGCTGCTGCGAAACCGGCAGTGAAGACGTCGGTGAACACACAGTCTGCGTGCAGGTCAGCGCCGAGTTCCTCGAGTTCTCACGCACGCACGGTAACGATCTGACCACCCCGGTACCGGCGGCGTCGTTTCCGGGCCTGCTGCCAGGTGACCGCTGGTGTGTCTGCGGCGGCCGTTGGCTCGAGGCGCACCGGGCCGGGGTCGCGCCGCGTATCCTGCTGGCGTCAACCCACGAAGCCCTGCTCGATTTCATTGCGCTGGACGAACTGAAGCGCTACGCCATCGATATCGTCTAGCCCGATGGGCGCGCCGGTTGGCATCGACTTCAGCGCCTTGCCTGCGCTGGCCACGAGTCGCGCGGCCTCGCTGGCGCTCGTTGAGGATCTTACGGCGCGGCTGTCCGCCGCGCTGACATCGACGGCTGCCGTGATCACCGTTGCTGCCGCCGGTTCGTTGGGGCGGCTCGAAGCAACGGGCAGCTCCGATTTCGACGGCATCGTGGTGATCGCCGACGACGCGGCAGAGGACCCGGCCGAAGTCGTCTATGCGGCCCTCACCGACTCGGCGCTTGCACTACCAAAGCCCTGGGGCATCTACCGTCAGGGTATCCGCGTGGGCGCCCTGTGTGCACCGGCCGCACGCGGCGCGCTCGACGAAACGCCGACCGTGTTTGGCAAGCGGATTCAGTTCCTGCTCGACACCCGGCCCCTGTATGCGCCGAAGCCCTATGTTGAACTGCAGACTCGCATACTCGAGTGGTATTCAGCGCCCGGGCTGGCCAGCGATCCGGATCGGCAGTGGACGCTGCTGATCAACGATCTGCAGCGCTATCTGCACGCCTACGCCGCCTGGCAGCAGTACAAGTTCGAGCGCGACGCAACGGATGGCTGGTACTTGCGCCAGGCCAAGCTGCGTGGCTCCCGGCTGTTGACCTTCGCCGGCCTGGTGCTGCTACTGGGCGCGAGCAGCCGTCAGCGCGACAAGCCCGCCTGGCTGCTCGAGCGCCTCGCACTGACGCCGTTCGAGCGGGTGCAGGCCGTTATGTGCGCCTACGATGACACGATGTTTCGATGTCTGGCGACGCATTACGAAGCCGTGCACGCGCTGTTGAGCGAGCCGGCGAACCGTGCCGCCCTGGCCGCGCAAAGCCCGGGCTGTGAAGCCGATCTGCCGTCGGTGTGGCCGGCGCCTTACGCTGCCATTCATCGCCACGGCGGGCAAATATTGCGATTGCTGACGCATTTTGTGCTGGCTCGTCGCGGCGACTGGCATCCGGACTTTTTCGGCTACCTCATGTTCTGAGCCGGTTGCCGTCAGTCGTAGCGCATCGCCTCTACGGGCGCGATGCGGGACGCCTGCCAGGCCGGAAATCCGGCTGCCAGCACGCAGATGACGAAGGTTGCGGCAGCGATCACCCCAATGTCGCCGCTGCGAATTTCGGTCGGCAGATAATCGATGTAGTACACATCCGGCTTGATGAACTGGACGCCGAAGGCCTGTTCAACGAGTGTCATGGCGGCATTCGCGTAATCGGCACCCAGCACGCCGAGGCCGAGGCCGAGGCCGATGCCGATGGCCGCCACCAGCACCCCTTGTGCGAGAAAGGTCATCAGGATGCCGCCTGGCGCAATGCCCATCGTGCGCAGAATGGCGATGTCGCGATTCTTCTCTTTCACCAGCATGACCATCGAGGCCACGATATTGAACGCCGCAACGGCGATGATCAGCGACAGAATCACGAACATGATGCGTTTCTGCGATTTCAGCGCGAGAAAGAAATTGCGATGGAACTGCGTCCAGTCCAGCGCTGCGACGTCGTCGCCGACATGCGTTGCCAGCGTCTGGGCCAGCACTGGCGCCTGGCTGGCATTCGTGAATTTGACCCGCAGGCCCGACACGGCGGTACCGAGTTCGAAGATCCGCGCCGCGGTGGCAATGCTGACGATACCGAAAGCAGAATCGAATTCATGCATGCCGGCGTGGAAGGTGCCGATGACCTTGAGCCGGATGTAGCGCGGCACGCCGAGTTGCTGGGCGTCGTCCCAGCGCGGCGCGATAAGCGTCACGAGATCACCGGGCTTCAAGGCGAGTTCCCCGGCCAGCACGTCGCCCACCGCAATCGGGTAGACGGCGTCGGCCGCATCCGACGCGTCGGCGAGGGCGGACACCGGCGTTGTGCCCAGATATTGCTGCAAGTCCGACACGCGGGTTTCAGTGGTGGGCGGCACGCCATACAGCAGCACACCGCGCACCTTGCCCCGATGATTCAGCATGCCCGCGCCGCGAATAAACGGCTCCGCCGCCACCACCGCCGGCGCCGTCCGCGCACGGGCGGCCACGGTCTGCCAGTCCGTCATCAGGCCATAGCGGCTCAGCAGCGTCGCGTGCGACGTCATGCCCAGGATGCGGGCCGCTACCTGCCGTTCGAAACCGTTCATCACCGACAATACGATCAACAGGATGGCCACGCCCAGTGCGATGCCCGCGACCGACGCGAGAGACACGAAAGCAGCGAAGCGGTTCTTGCGCTTGACGCGCAGATAGCGCACGGCGAGAAACAGGGGCAGTGGCTGGAACAAGTCGGAATGGGCCAGACGAAGTTCAGGGGAGAGCATACTCAATTAGCGCGTGCAAATCCGCTACGGCAAATGCGACTGCGACAGGGCGCGGTGTCGGACCCCTCTGCGGCGACCGTGCGCGCGCGAGCGGTACGGGGACTTACATGAGCGCGTCGACGCAGGTGTGTCGGGCACCACCGCCGCGGGTGGCACGACTTGCGAGATCGATATTGGCGCTCAGCTATTGCGCAGCGGGCGATCGGGCGGCGTGTGCGGGCCGCGTGCGGAAGCGAAAAGAAAGGGCGGCCGAAGCCGCCCTTCAAACTGGGGGAGCAATGGCTGGCGCGTGAGCTGGCCGGCGCGAGCACCGTCCGGCTGACATCATCCGGCAAACGGGCAGCGTTCAGTCCACCCGTCTGACGCTCAAAAATGCAGTAAGTGTGCCAGCGTTGCTGCAGCGCAATTCAATCACTTGCGATTGAGGCTGCCGGTGCGGCGCACTTGGGCAGTGCAGCTTGGGCCGAAGGGGTGCGTGAATTCTCCAAATGTCCGCGACAGGCCAGTGCCAGGGACTCGAAGGCCGGCGCAATCAAGTCGGCTCACCAGCGTTCAGTAGCAGGGGTACGCCGTGTGGCCCACCGACTGGCCGACGTTGTAACCGAGAATGGCACCCGCGGCGGTGGCTGCCAGACGGCCGTTACCATTACCGATCTTCGAACCGAGAAAGCCGCCCAGCGCGCCGCCGACAGCGCCGCTGAGCGGGCGCCCTACGCAGCCCCCCGCAGGTGCGGCAGGAGGTGCGGCCGCATACACAGGCGGCGGCGGAATGTAGGCAGGCGCGTAGGGCGGCGCCGGCGCGGAGCTGCCGCCATACACAGGCGCACCATAGCCTGGGGCGCCGTAAGGCGACGGGCTCGAGACTGGTCGCGCATAAGAGGGCGGGGCGGCATAGCCGTAAGGGCCGGGCGCCGAACCGTAGTAAGGCGTCGTGCAACCGGCAAGGCCTGCGGCCACGGTCACACCGACTGTCTGCCACCACTTGCTGCTGCGGATCCGGGTTTGCATCTGTGTCTTCCTTGCGCGCGAAGGCGCGCTCACGGTTGACACGCTAGGCCGAAATGGGTGAATCCGGACTGAATCCTGGGGGGCTGGTCGAAGGCGGTTGTTCTGTCCCGCCTGAGTGAGGCGCCCGGGCAAGCGGGAGGGAGTCAGCGCTGTGGTGAGGCGGTGTGCACGGCCCGTCTACCTAACCCCGTCGAGACACGGCAGGGTGAGGCCTGGCGTCGCGCTGTGATGCTGCGCTTAGTCCGTCTCGCGCGCCAGGCACAAACCCCAGATCACCTTGAAGCGCCCTTGACGGGCGCGCTGCACGGACCACAAGGGTGCATCCGGATCGCGACAGGACCCGTTGCCGCGCCAGGTTTCGCTGGGGCCGGGAAACATTTCATTAGTGGCAAGGCCGGCGTTGATCAGACGTTCACGCGTGGAGCAGTACGACACGCCATGGCTGTCACAATAGACTTCGATCCGATCGGTCACGCTTTTCATGCGGCTACCTCTGGCGACTGTCCATGGCGGACCGCCCACTTATAACAGTAGCGGCGCCCGCGCTCAAAAGGTAATCGACAGGCTCAGCGATCCGAATTTGTGTGAGCCGTCTTGGCCCTCGAACTCGCGGCTGCGAAAAGCCTGCGCATACGACAGCTTCGCCTTCCAGAACGTCACGCTGACGCCAAGCAGGAGGTCGCCGACCAGCAGTTCTTTGTCGACGTCGTGACTGTCGGTGAACGTATTGCCATCGAGGAAGATGTCGCGCAGCACGAGTCGGCCGCTGGCCGCCGCAAAGCCGTGAATGCCGAAACGCTGGCGATTCCTCAGGCGCGGGTCGTTGACGGCGCTCGGGGCGTTGGTGTCACCACCGGGGCTGATCAGCGAGGTGCCGAAATCCGCCGGCAGATTCCAGCCTGCCCGTAACTCCCCGCCGGCGTTGACATAGGTAAACACGTTGCCGGCAGCGCCGCCGGCATGCGTGATGAAGTCGTAGCCGAGGCCCGACGCATTCGCGCTGTGCCACAGGCGATTGCGATGTTCATACACGAGCGCAAGGCCCGGCTCGTTCTCGAGCTGGTTGTCCCACCCCTGGGGCACGGGCAGATTGCGCAGTTCATGCACCAGTTCCTGCGCTTCCTCGGCGAGCGACGCCGGACCCACGACCCCAAGCTGCACTTCAATCGCATCGAGTCGTGATTCGGTCTTGCTGATGAAACCGAGTCCGCCGTACAGCCAGCCCGCGTAGGGACGATCATCGCGCACCAGCGCACGGCTCTCGGTATCGCGCGGCGTGTACATTTTCTGACCCAGCGACAAGCCGATGTTGTGCTGGCTGTCGGGTACGTCTATGAACGGCAGGTAGTCCGACAGACCTGTCATCCACGGTGGCAGCTTCGAGTCATCGAAGCGCGCAAGATCTTTCGACATCCAGCCGATCTGGAAGCCATTCGTGTACTGCTCGTCGCTGTCGCCGAACAAATCGTTCTCGAACATCACCGTCAGCGTCGAGCTGTCGGCAGCCGAGCGCGGTGTATCCGCCTGCGCGAGGCTGGGCCAGGGCATGAGGGCCGCGAGCGCCCAAGCGCAGGCTTTAAAGCAGGGCTTCAATGGCGTCACGCAATTGGCCGGCATTGGGGGCGGTCTTACTGCCATAGCTGCCAACGACCTTGCCGTTGCGGTCGATCAGGTACTTATGGAAATTCCACAGCGGCGCTTCGCCGGCGATTTCGGCGAGGCGTTTGAAAAAGGGGTGGGCGGCATCGCCTTTGACGACGGTCTTCGCGAACATCGGGAACTGCACGCCATACGTTGCGCGGCAGAACTTGCCGATTTCCGCCTCGCTGCCCGGTTCCTGGCCCCCGAAATCGTTTGACGGAAATCCAAGCACCACGAGGCCGCGCGGCCCCAGTTCCCGGTACAACTGCTCGAGCCCTTCGTATTGCGGCGTAAAGCCACATTTGCTGGCGGTGTTGACGACCAGCACCACTTTGCCGGCGTAAGCCTCACACAGCCGCACCGGTTCCTGGCCGAGCAGGGGGCGCATCCGCTGATCGAGCGCTTCAGGGCAGGCCCAGGCGCTGGCGCCGAGCAGTGTCAGCAGACACACAATGACCGTTCGCATGATGGAAATTCCGTGTTGAATGCAGGGCCTACGCTGTCGGATCCCCACCGGTTCAGCCCGCCGCGTGCTTGATTTTCCATGGCCGAGCGACCACCGTGCAACGAGTCATCAGAGCCAGCGAGGGCCGCCCACATGTTCGGACTGAAACCCAGGCAACAGATGCCGACGCCGGCCGAGGCGCTGCCCGGCCGCGCGGCACCTATGCCGGTCCCGGCGCGTCACTGCGTGCTCGATGCGCCGCTGCAGCCGCCATTTCCGGCGACGGCGGCGCGCGCGCTGTTCGGCCTGGGCTGCTTCTGGGGCGCGGAACGCAAGTTCTGGCTGCTCGATGGCGTGATCACCACCGCCGTCGGCTATGTCGGTGGCTACACCCCCAACCCAAGTTATCAGGAAGTCTGCAGCGGCATGACGGGGCACAACGAAGTCGTGCTGGTGATTTTCGACCCACACCGCGTCAGCTTCGAGCACCTGCTCGAAGTCTTCTGGGAATCCCACAACCCGACGCAGGGCATGCGCCAGGGAAACGATGTCGGCACGCAGTATCGCTCGGGCGTCTATGTGTTCGATGACGCCCAGCGGGCAGCGGCAGTGCAGGCCAAAGCGGCCTATCAGACGGCCTTGACTGCCGCAGGTCACGGTGCCATCACGACCGAAATCATCGCTGCCCCGGCCTTCTACTACGCCGAGGATTACCACCAGCAATACCTGGCGAAGAACCCCGGTGGCTACTGCGGACTCGGCGGACTCGGCGTGCGCTGCCCAACCGGTGTGCTGGCCGCGGCTGCCGGCTGAGCAAAAAAAATGGCGCCCACGAGGGGCGCCGAACGTTTCGCGGGGGAGGGAAATCGGAGGCGTCAGACAGCAGCGGCCCACCGGTGCAGGCTGCGCAAGGGCATGCACAGCAGCGACGACAGCAGCAGCACGATTGAACCCGGCAAGGGCACGGCGCTGGAACTTGCGAACTGGTTCGGCATGTCGGCGCCGCGTGTAAAGACATTGCTCGCCGTCCACGCCGAGCCGCTATAGCGCAGCGTGCCTGCGCCCTGGATCACGTTCAGGCCGCTGTCGAAGAAGACTTCCGCCCACTGCAGGGAGAACGGGCGCGTCACATAGTCCAAGCGCAACGAGAAGCGGCCTGCGCCGGCGGCCACCGTCGTGCCGGCCAGCACCAGTGCCTCACCACTGTTCGATTGCACCGTCCAGTCGCCCATGTTCTGGCCGAAGCGCACGCGGTCGAATTCCAGGTTCAACGGGTCGTCTGCCCATAAGTAGATGGACGAAGTATTGAAATCATTCGCGAAGGTCTGATCGAGCCGTTCCGCGCTGGCATGACTGACCGTCAGCGCAAGGCCGAACAGCGAGCAGACCAAAAGCTTCGCGATCTTCATGTGGGACTCCAATGACCTTGTGGGGGGCTTGAGATTGCTGAAGGAAGTAGCAAGCGCAGTGCCACGCCGGGGCGCGCAAGACCGCCGGGGAGACCGCCTGCGAGGCGCATCACAGGACTGGTACAAGCCTGTGTGCACTGCGTCGCAGTTCCGGGTCGTCGCGTCAGCGCGATGCCCGCATCGCGGCCGACGCCGGCGGCCGGCCGGCGCTGCACGACGTCACAAACTGACGCCCGGCGGCAGCTTGTGTCGTCATCTGACTACAACCTGGATGGCCGGGACGTGGCCGCGATGCTATCGTCCGCACCCTGTCTCCTTGTGCAGTGAAAGGATGAGTTCATGAGTGGTCGCATGCGTTTCGGTATCTTTCTGGCGCCGTTTCATGCGCCGGGCACCAACCCCACCCTGTCCCTGCAGCGCGACCTGGAACTCATCCAATGGCTTGATGCGCTGGGTTATGACGAGGCCTGGGTCGGCGAGCATCACTCGGCGGGCATGGAGATTATCGCGTCTCCGGAAATCTTCATTGCCACTGCTGCCGAGCGCACACGCCACATCCGGCTCGGCACCGGCGTGATCAGCGTCGGCTACCACAATCCGCTGTGGATCGCCGAGCGCATCGTGCTGCTCGACCATCTGACACGCGGGCGCGTGATGCTGGGCGTTGGCCCGGGTTCGCTGCCCACTGACGCCGCGATGATCGGCATCCCGCAGGCCGAAACACGCGAACTGCTCGAACAGGGATTCGATATCGTCATGCAGTTGCTGCGCGGCGACGAACCGGTAAATTTCAAGAATCACCGCTGGGATCTGCGCGATGCGCATCTGCACCTGCGACCGTATTCCGATCCCCTGTTCGATATTGCCGTAGCGGCGGTCGCGAGTCCGTCAGGCCCGCGGCTCGCAGGCAAACACGGGGTTGGCCTGTTGTCGCTCGGCGCAACGCAGTCAGCGGGCTTCGATGCGCTGGGCATGCACTGGGATGTCATGCAGCAGCGCGCAGCGCAGTTCGGCACCGTGGCCGATCGCGCAAAGTGGCGGCTCGTCGGGCTGGTGCACTGCGCGGAAACGCGCGCGGAAGCCTATCGCGATGTCGCCTACGGCATCGAGCACTGGTTCAGTTACTTCCAGACCGTCGCCGGTTTGCCGCACATGAGTGTGTCCGGCAACACGGTGCGCGAGATGATCGATTTCGTTGCCGAGTCGGGCATGGGTGCGATCGGCACGCCGGACGATGTCTGCGCGCAAATCGACAAGCTCGTCGCGCAGTCCAACGGGGGCTTTGGTGCCTACCTGATGCTGGCGCACGAATGGGCAAACACGCAGGCCACTCGCCGCAGCTATGAGCTGATCGCGAAGTATGTGATGCCGCGCTATCAGGGCCAGGCGGACGCTACCTTGAACGCGCGTGCACGTGCGGTCGCCGCGCGTGGGGATCTGGTCGAACAGCAGCGTCAGGCGATCGAAGCAGTGACGGCGAAACACGCCGCCGAGCAGGCGGCACGCGGGCGCTGACAGCCGCGACGCGCGCGTCAGGGGGCTGTCGCCGTTGCCGCATCGCGGTGCCGGTATCGGGCTTTCAGGCGCTGCGCAGCCCCAGCACCCGGGTGACGAGGATCGCGCCGAACGGCAGCAGCAGGTTCAGCAACAGCACGACCATCAGCAGGTCGCCAAGCTGACTGTAATCGGCAGGAGCGCTGACGGCATGCGTCAGCGGGTCACGCGTTTCGCGTGTGATCACGAACAGCTCGTTCAGGTAGCGCGTGCCGAGCTGGGAGGCAGACAGGGCAAGGTTCGTGAACGAGGCCATCACCGCGAAGTAGGTTGCTTTCAGATGGGCCGGCGCCGAATTCGCGATCCAGGCCAGCAGCGGCACCATCGAAATCTGCCCCAGCGGTGATTCCAGCGCGGTATCGATCAGCGCGATGAAGCGCGCGTCGACGAACCCGCCGGTATGCGCCGCAGTCCATTCATGCAGGCCGTAATACATGCCGAGCGTCGGCAGCCCCAGCACAAAGCCGGTAAAAGTCAGCAGGCCCACGATATAGGCAATCGAGCGTTCGGCCATCAGGCGCCGGAACGCGAACAGGCCAAGCAACGTCAGCGCACTCGCGATCAGCGACAGGCGCGCGAGGAAAGACTGATCGAAGCCGAGCTCGTCGATCATCCACCACGTTGAACCGGCGCCCGTGCCGGGCACTGCGCGAAACATGAAGATGACGATGGCGGTGCCGAGCAGGGTGCGGCGCGCATCGCCATCGAGCTCCCCGATCAGCCGCCACATCAGGAAACTGATGATCGAAAGCGAGCCGACGAAGATGATCTCCTGCGCATAAGTCAGCGACGAAAGGCCCGTGGCGAGCGTCACGGCCACGAAGGCCAGACTGCCGCCCAGGATGGCCCAGTTCGGGTGCGTCTTCTCCTGGTGACTGTCGATCATCACCGACAGTTCCTCGGCGCTGAAGCCCTGCGCCGCGAGGTGCGTGCGGCGTCGACGGCGCATCACGAGTGCGAGGCAGACGCCGGCCACCGAGATCAGCGGGATGACCAGCGCGTACTGGTAGACCTCAAGGTAAATCGCGACCTTCTCAAGCTGCGGCAGGCTGTCGGCACCGGCGAACATCGCAACGTTCGCCGCCGATACCAGCACACCGCCGCCAATGATCGCCACCCGGCCGAGCGTCTGCATCGTGGTGTTCATCAGGCGCCGCGCGGCGGGGTCCAGCGGCGCGCCTCGATCGTCGACTCGTGGCACGGCTTCGACCGTCATGGCGTCCGCGACGGTGTCCTGCATCATGTAGCCCACCGGCGCGAGCAGCGCGGCCAGGACATACCAGTGACTGGCGGCCATGACGGCAGCCATGTCGGTCGGCCGTCCGATCAGGCCGAGCATGATCAGCAGGCTCGCCGCGATCAGTCCGGCGCCAACGAACACCAGGCCTTCCTTGTAGCGCCAGATCAGGTCGACCAGATGTCCCATCGGCATTTTGAGCGCCCACGGGATCCCGGCCCAGAATCCGATCGCGGCCAGAAACGCCGCCGACAGATCGAGATATTCCTTGATGAAGAAGGTGCCAACAATGCCGGTCAGGCCGGATACCCCTGCCGCGACGTACACCATCAGCGGCGGCAGATAGGACCAGCGCATCTCGCGCGCCAGTGACAAGAGGTTACGGTCCAGCCAGCGATGGGCGGCGGCGAGCATAGCGATGGGACGGCGTTGAAACAGGGCCTAGCTTGCGATGGCAGAGTGTCGATGGCAAATGCCGGCAGGGATGGCCAGCCCGGCATGGTCCCGTGATAATGCAGCGATCCGCCGCACGACGAAGGTGTTCCGGTGCATTACGTTTATCTCGTGCTCGCGATCGTTTGCGAAGTGGTGGCAACCATGGCGCTGAAGGCCGCCGACGGCTTTCGCATACCAGGGCCGACGGCCATTGTGCTGGTGGGCTATGTCTGTGCGTTCTATCTGTTGAGTCTGACCCTGCGCACCATGCCGGTCGGCATTGCCTACGCCATCTGGTCCGGCATCGGCCAGGCGCTCGTCATGCTGATTGCCTGGTGGATCTATCGCCAGACCCTCGATGGTCCGGCCGTGCTGGGGATTTCCCTCATTCTGGCCGGCGTGCTCGTGCTGGCCATTTTCTCGAAATCGATGCCACACTGATGCAAGCCCAACGCAGGACCGACAGATGGCAGACGAATACCTGAAACCCGGCGTGGTGCTGGCGACCACGAGCAACCTCGATGGCTACGAAATCACCGACTACAAAGGCGTGGTGGTCAGCGAGGCCATCATCGGGGCGAATATCTTCCGTGATCTGTTCGCGCGGGTCCGCGACATCGTCGGCGGCCGCGCGGGCGGCTACGAATCGGCGCTCAGCCAGGCGCGCGAAATTGCGCTGGATGAGATGATCGAAAAAGCGCAGGCGCTCGGCGCGAATGCCGTCATCGGCATCGATCTCGACTACGAAACGATCAACGAAATGCTGATGGTCTGTGCCAGCGGCACCGCAGTGGTCGCCCGGCGCAAGTGAGCGCCTTTTACGGGGAGAACACCATGACCGATTACGACGTCTTCGAGATCGCCGGGCACACCACACAGTCCGGCGTCACGCTGAATCTCAAACTCGCCTACAAAACCTACGGCACGCTGTCTGCGCAACGCGATAACGTCGTGGTGGTGCCGACGTTCTACGGCGGCCGGCACGCCGAGACCGAATACATGCTCGCCACCGGCCGGGCCATTGATACCAGCCGCTACTTCGTGGTGGTGCCGGACATGTTCGGCAATGGTCTGTCCTCGTCGCCGAGCAATACGCCGGCACCCTACGGGCGCGGCGGCTTCCCGCTGATCAATCTGTATGACAACGTTGTCTGCCAGCACCGGCTGCTGACCGAAAAGCTCGGCGTCAAACGCATCCGCCTGGTCACCGGCTTCTCGATGGGTGGCATGCAGGCCTATCAATGGGGGGCGCTGTACCCGGATCTGGTGGCCGCCATCGCGCCAATCTGCGCCTCGGCGCGAATCTCTGATCACAACTATCTGTTTGTCGACAGCGCAAAGGGCGCGCTGATGCTCGACCCGGACTACAAGGACGGCTGGTACGAGCAGCCGCCGCTGCGGGGCCTGCTGGCCTTCGGCAAGGTGTACGCTGCGTGGTTGTTCTCACAGGATTTCATGCGCGAGAAGCTCTACAAGTCCATCGGTCTGCACACCCGCCAGGACGTGCTCAAGCTCACGCAACACTATTTTCTGCAGAACGATGCGAACGATTTGCTGGCCATGGCCGATACCTGGCTGGCCGGCGATATCAGCGCCAACCCGCTGTACAAGGGCGACCTGGCGACGGCGCTGCGCGCCATCACTTGCCACGCCATCGTGATGCCTGGCACGACGGACCAGTACTTTCCCGTTGCCGACAATGCCGCCGAGGTCGCACAGATGCCGCACGCGGAACTGCGCCCGATCCCGTCCGGCTGGGGCCACGGCGCGGGCTTCGGCATGGCCCCGGCGGACAACGCGCACATAGATCGCGCGCTGGCCAGCCTGCTCGCTTAACAGGCTGGTGAAAAGCGAGCGAGCGCGCCGCCTGCCAGGCGCGGGGCCGTCGAGGAGCGCAGTTAAGGCGGGAATAAATGAGCACCGCAGGCGGGCCCGCAACGCCGCAGGCGGTGGTGGTGGCCGTTTTTCCCCAGCCTGTTAAGTGTCCGGCCAAAAATCCCCGGCTAGGGTCGGGGGGCTTCGGGGATTGCCACGAATGCTGAGCACTGAGGATCCGGGTTTCACCCGGCACCCGGGCGACTTCATGCCTCCGTGTCGCCCAGGTGCAACGCAGTGGAACCCGGGATCTGCGACGCTCAAGACGAAGCTCCCCCGCTTATATCGAGCCGAAAGTCTGTGGGGATCCCTCAGCGTCCGGGGGCAGCCGACTGTAAAGAGTCGGATGCCCGGACTGACGGTCATCACCAGGTCGGTTCGCGGCCTGCGCCTGCTTTGCGGTCAGACGCCTCAAGTCCGATTTCATGTTTGCCGCTAAGCCGGATTCAGCGTCGCGCCCCAGGGGTGGGCACGCCGTTCATGGAATCAGATAAGCGGGACACTTGGAATGCGAATAGCGGGCCTTTCAAACCTGACAGTACAGGGCAAACTCATCGTCGCCATGGTCGCAGCAGGTGTGCTGCCTTTGCTGGTGAGCGGCGTGCTGAACTACTTCGAAGCCAGGGCAGGACTCACGGAAGTGGCGACCGGCAAACTTCACGCGCTGGCCGTGGCCAAGAAGCAGGCGATAGAGCGCTATTTCCAGCTGATCAACGATCAGGCGCTCACGCTGGCCGAGGATCACACCATCGCCGACGGGCTACGCGAGCTTTCCGCGGCCTTCGATGCGCTGCCTGAGGAAGAAGCCGCGCGTGCGCCGTCGCCCGCTACGCTGGCCTCTGTGGTCAATGGGCAGTTCTCCGGCGTCTTCGGCGCCGAGTATACGAAGCAGACCGGCAAGGCGCCTGCCGCGGATAGTTTCGCGCTCGACAAGCCGGCCGCGCTGCTGGCGCAGTATCAATACATCGTACAGAACCCGCATCCGCTGGGCAAAAAGAACGAACTGATGCAGGTGGAAGGTACGGCGCGCTATCACAAGCTGCACACCCGTTATCATGAAATGCTGAAAGCCTATCTCGAACGCTTCGGCTACTACGATGTGTTCCTGATCGATCTGGACGGCGACGTCGTGTATTCGGTGTTCAAGGAGATGGACTTTGCCACCAACCTGAAAACTGGCCCGTGGCGCGATACCAGCCTGGCGCAAGTGTTCGAAGAGGCCCTCGTCAGCGACAGTCTGCAAGCGAGCTTCCTCACCGATTTCAAGCCCTATACGCCATCCTACGAAGCGCCGGCCGCGTTCGTCGCCGCGCCGGTATTCGAGGGCGGGCGCAAGGTCGGGGTCGTGGCGATGCAGATGCCCGTTGGCCGTATAAACGACATCATGCAGCAGAACGAAGGCATGGGCGAGACCGGCGAAACCTATCTCGTCGGCGCGGACGGACTGATGCGTTCGCAGTCGCGGCTGTCGGAGAAGCCGACCTTGCTCGTGCAGAAAGTCGACAGCGAAGCGGCCAACAGCGTGATCGCAGGCAAGGACGGATCGGGCCTTTATGTCGACTACCGCAGCGCAGAGGTGCTGGGTGCCTACGAGCCGCTCGCCATCCCGGGCCTGAAATGGGGCCTGATCGCCGAAATCTCTGCCGATGAGGCGCTGGTAGAGGTCACTCATCTGACCCGCAAAATGATAGAGGTGGCCTTGATCGCGATCGTCCTGGTGGCGGTGATGGCCTTTCTGTTCGGCCGCGCGATGGCCCGCCGGATCAAGGCGGGCGTTAAGGTCGCCGAGCATATTGCGCACGGCAATTTCGACAATGAGATCAAGGTCGAAGGCACTGACGAGATCGCCGAACTGATGCAGGCCCTCGAAACCATGCAGACCGAACTGTTCGGCCGCATCATGCGCGAAAAGAACGAAGCGCTGCGCATCAATCGGGCGCTCGACGTGTCCACGGCGAACGTCATGATTGCCGACAACGACTTCAACATCATCTACACCAACCAGAGCGTGCAGAAGATGCTGAGCGCGATCGAAGGCGATCTGCGCCGCGATCTGCCGAGCTTCAGCGCCGGGAATGTGCTCGGCGGCAATATCGACATCTTCTATAAGAATCCCACGCATAAGCGCACGATGTTGCAGAGTATGCATGCGCCGCATACGGCGAACATCAAGGTGGGTGGCCGCGAGTTGAAGTTTACCGCCGTGCCCGTGCTCAACGATCACGGCGAACGCCTGGGTACGGTCGTCGAGTGGTGGGATTTGACCGACCAGCTCAGCGCCGAACGTCAGATTGCCGGCCTCATCGAGGCCGCGAGCGGCGGCAGGCTCGATTCCAGACTCGATGCGAAGTCGCTCGGCGAGGGTTTCCTGCCGCAGCTCGCGTCCGGCATCAATGACATGCTGGATGCCATCGTGCTGCCGATCAATGTCACGGCAGATACGCTGAAGTCCATCGCCGAAGGGCGCATCCCTGGCCCGGTCACCGCAGAGTTCAAGGGTGATTTCGTTGCCATCAAGAACAATCTCGACACCTGCAGCGGCGTGCTGCGTGCGCTGCTCGAAGATACCTCACGGCTCGCCGTCGCGGCGACCGCCGGCCAGCTGTCCGAGCGCGCGGATCTCGAACGCCATTGGGGCGATTTCCGCCTGATTGTCGAAGGCATGAACAACACGCTGGACGCGATCGTCGGCCCGGTCACTGAAGTCAAGCATGTGGTTTCGGAACTCGCGAACGGCAACCTGCAACTGGAAGTGTCAACCGGCTTTCAAGGCGAGTTCGCCGTGCTGAGCGACGCGGTCAACAGCAGCCTGTCAAACCTGCGTGACATGGTGCACAAGATTCGCGGCGCGGCGGTGTCGATCGGCACCTCGGCCGGCGAGATCTCGAAAGGCAACCAGGACCTGTCGGCCCGTACCGAGCAGCAGGCTTCGTCGCTCGAGCAAACGGCTGCCTCGATGGAACAGCTGACCGGTACCGTCCGGCAGAATGCGGACAATGCGAAACAGGCGAATCAGCTGGCCGCGAGCGCCCGCGAAGAAGCTGAAAAGGGCGGCAGCGTCGTGGCCACCGCGGTGTCGGCCATGGGGCAGATCAACGACTCGAGCAAGAAGATTGCAGACATCATTGGCGTCATCGACGAGATCGCCTTCCAGACCAATCTCCTGGCCTTGAACGCCGCGGTCGAAGCGGCGCGAGCAGGCGAACATGGCCGCGGTTTTGCGGTGGTGGCGAGCGAAGTGCGCAATCTCGCGCAGCGCAGCGCGGTCGCTGCGAAAGAAATCAAGGTGCTGATCAAGGACAGCGTCGGCAAGGTCGAGGACGGCACGCGCCTGGTCAACGAATCCGGGATGACCCTGGCGACCATCGTCAATTCGGTCAAGAAGGTCAGCGACATCGTCGGCGAGATTGCGGCGGCCTCCGCCGAACAGTCGGCGGGTATCGATCAGGTCAACAAGGCCATCATGCAGATGGAGCAGGTGACGCAGCAGAACGCAGCGCTCGTCGAGGAATCGGCGGCGGCCAGCGAATCGATGGACGAAGAGTCCCGCGGCCTGAACAGTCTTATCGGCTTCTTCAAGGTGGGCGGCACCGATCTTCAGGGTGCAAGCCGCGCTTCGGCGCCGCGCGTTGAACGACGCAGCGCCGAGCGGCCCTGGTCGAAGCCGGCACCCGGAGAGGCGCCGGTGGCCAGCCAGTCGAAGGTGGCAGCCGGCGGCGACGACGTCTGGGACGAATTCTGAGTCCTGCTGACGGCACACTGAACATCGGGCAGGGCCGCTGAGTCCCGATCCGTGGCGGCCTGCCCCGCGCCCGACGACACGCCACCCCGGCGTCAAGGCCAAGCTTGGCCACGTGAATTCCCAGCGGCGCTGTTTTTCGCCACAATCCCTGCCCAGTCTTAAACGTGGCAGGTGCCTGTGTGATCAACGGCGGTATTCTTTTCATCACCGGCGCCAATCGTGGCCTCGGGCTGGCATTCGTCCAGGAAGCGCTGCGTCAGGGGGCCAGCCGCATCCACGCCGGCGCGCGTGACGTGGCAAGCCTCGCGGCCGTGGTGGCGCTGGATCCGGCGCGCATTCACCCCGTCCAGATCGACGTCACGGCCGATGCCGATTGCCTTGCAGCGGCCCGCGCATGCGCTGACACCACGGTGCTCATCAACAACGCCGGCGTGCTCCACAACTACGGCGGCTATGTCACGCGCCCCGACATGGCCGGCATTCGTCGTGAGATGGACGTCAATTACTATGGCGTCATGCAGATGTGCCAGGCCTTCGCTCCCGTACTCGCGCGCAACGGGGGGGGCGGCATCATCAATGTGCTGTCTATCCTCGCGCTCGCCGCCACGCCGGTGGTGGGCTCCTACTGTGCGTCGAAGTTTGCCGCGCTCGCGCTGACGCGTTGCCTCGCTGCCGAACTCGCCGCCCAGGGCACGCGGGTACTCGCGGCCTTGCCCGCCACCATTGATACGTCGATGTCCGCCGACTATCCTGGCCCGAAGGACGCGCCCGATTTTGTCGCGCGCACCGCGCTCGAGGCACTCGAAGCCGGCCAGCCAGACGTGTTCATCGGCCCCCTGTCGAACGCGGTCGCGCTGCAGTGTCGGGAGGATCCCGCGGGGCTCGCGCGTGAACGCGCGCTGATGCTGCCGTCATGAGCCGTGTGTGGCAAACCGCGTGACACAGGCGTCGCTCGATGAGGCACTGAATCTGCACTACGCACCCGGCGACGTGCGGGCGCGCATCGCTGAACGCCTGCGCGCGGCGGGCCAAGATCCGGCGCAACTGACGCGCGATCTGGCCGCGCAGTTCGATGAGTTCCACGGTGGCGGCCGTGAGTCGACGCGCGCGCTGGCCCGTTTCGCCGGGCTCACGCCCGGGCTGCAGATCCTCGACATCGGCTGCGGCATCGGCGGGCCCGCCCGCACGCTGGCGGCCGAGTTCGGCGCGGCGGTGACCGGCGTCGATTTGACCCGCGAATTCGTGCAGGCCGCGATCATGCTGTCGGCGCAACTCGGTCTGGCCACGCAGACGCGTTTCATTCATGGCTCGGCGCTCGCACTGCCACTGGCAGATGCCAGCGTCGATGTCGTGTGGTCGCAGAACATGCTGATGAACATTCCAGACCAGCCGCGCTTCGCCGCCGAAGTGGCGCGCGTGCTGCGTCCGGGGGGACTGTTCGCATTCGAAGCAGTCGTGGCAGGGGTGGGCGAGGCGCATTACCCTGCGTTCTGGGCCGCCACGCCTGCGCTGTCGTTCCTGGTGACGCCAGATGTCCTGCATGACACGCTCTCGGTTGCTGGCCTCGACGAAGTGAAGTGGCTGGACAATACCGCTCAGGTGCTCGACGTCGCCCGCCAACGGCTGGCCGCTGCGCGCGGTGGCGGGCCCCGGCTCGACATTGGGGTTATCGTGCCCGAGCAGGCTGGTGAGAAAATGCGCAACGGTCTGCGTAACAACGAGGAGGGCAGAACGCTTGCGATACAGGGCATCTACGTCCGGCATGGCTGAACGCGGCGGCCGCTTCATGTGCTGCGCGGCGCTCGTGCTCGTGGCGGCCTGCAGTGAGCAGGATCGCGCGGGCGACTTCGCCAGCCTCACCGCCCCGGGCGGCCAGGCCGTGCTGACGACCACCGTGGTCGAACCCTGGTTCCCGCAGGGGCCCCATCAGGTGGTGGTTTACGTACAGCACGATGCCAGTGCAGCCCGCATTGAAGTCGCACGCACCGAACTCGCCTATGACGGCGTGCCGTTCACGAACCGCAATATCGGCATGCGCTGGATCAGCGGCACGGAGGCACTCGTGTGC
>Ga0163144_10001739_pt1 | contig 50936 bp, 28 predicted proteins | sample OliLak19BULKMAT1_FD_123175 | JGI IMG/M metagenome (GOLD analysis project Ga0163144, IMG submission 123175) | Freshwater microbial mat bacterial communities from Lake Vanda, McMurdo Dry Valleys, Antarctica - Oligotrophic Lake LV.19.BULKMAT1 | ecosystem: Environmental > Aquatic > Freshwater >... | reverse complement strand
GTCGGCAGCTGAGTACCCCTCTCCGGTACCGCTTGTGCTGACCTGTACCGCATTTACGGTCCCGGAGCTACCCTGTGGTCTCGCGGTCGTGCAAACAAGCATCATTAGCTCCTGACCGGCCGAAACCTCGTTAGCTCCGATGTTGGTCGGCACGTTACGTACCAGCATCGCTATCCCGGAGAGAACGCCGCCAGATGTCGTGGCTGCTTTTGAGTCTGGCAGGAGAGCCCCTACGTCTCCGCCAGACAGCTCGTGAGCCGTAAATGCCGCGCCACCTCGACAAGTTCGGTAATTTAGCAGCACGTTATAGGAGTCGGAATTCCCATCAGTATGTACAACCACACCCTGGTCACTCGCGACTGACGATCCGTGTACTGGGGCCATGTCATATTCCGGGTTGTCTACAGGAGCCAGGCTGGTGCCCTGGAAACCAGGACTATAATCGCCTATAGCCAGCTGTCTCAGGTCCCCCGTGGGTCCGCCAATCGCGTTACCGCGGAAGTCCTTGTCTAGAAATAGACTTCCGAGTGGTAGGTGACAAGTCGCTCCCGACAACTCAGTACCGAGCGAAATTGTTCGCTCGGTAGCGGCCAGGGCTACGGGAGTCAGGGTCGGGCGGGCGTCTCCTGATGTCGCGGGGATGGTCCAGGGCTCGTAGCTGATAGACCGGGTGTCGTTATTTGTGACCGGCACGTTACCTGAGAATCTGCCCGTGCCGAGCGTGGTCACGAAACCCAAGCTGCACACGATCTCTAATGTCTTGGGATTCGGTTTTGTCAGGTTAGGGTAATCTAGGACTGTAGTGAGAAGCTGGTATCGAGAAGCCGTAGACAGGGCACCGGGCTTATATCCCGTGTCTGTTGCCGCGTATTGAGAATTAAACGGGTCTCCCTGATATGGAGATCTGGAATACACGACCGACAACTGGTCCCCTAATTCCGGAGCACCGGGCAAAATGAACTGAGGGCTAGTGATCGTGGAGTCGGATGTCAGGCCTTCGCTTCTATCCCTGGTCAGGACAATCCTGGCATCTTGTGTCAGGTCAAAGCAACCACGGTCGAAGCCAAAAATGCTGGTCTCGATAACATAGTTGCCAGCTCCGAAGCTGGCAATAACATCCGGACCCTTTTTAATATCGATAGCATCCGCGTTAAGGACGAACGTGCTGTCGCCATCTTGGTCGCGAGTGATGAACAGAACTGGCCCGGCGTAGTTTTGACGCAGTAGGTTAGTAGCCTGAGCGCCCGGCGGGTTTGGCTGGCGAGTCGTGGGGTTGAAAGCCGAACTGTTCAGTTTGTAGTCGTTGGCCGAGTATACGGCAAACAAGCGAGAAACCCCATAGAAAGGGGGTAGTTCCAAACCTTGACGATTTAAGCCCGTAGTGTCCGTGAAAAATCGCATTCCTGCGAATGTGGTCCCAAAGGAGAAAGGGGCATTGTATGTAGCGGGCGTGAGTGTGTTGAGATTTTGGGTTGAAAATATGGCGTATGTCACGGAGCCGTTAACCATCGGTACATACGTTGAGACGCTGGTGCCCACGGTTCCTTTTGGAGCATAGATACCAAAGTTTACCCCCTGGTTCACATTGCCGTTGTCCTGATAAAGAATCGGCGCCCGGACTTCGCCGAAGCCGGGCATGATGGCACGGGGCAGGACTATGACCATGTTCTTAGTTGCCGTCGTTGGATCGAGATGATTACTAAACAGACTCAAAGGGTCTGACGTGCTCCACTTAGCAACGTTATTGAGATCCCGTGTCGGCATAGCCCCATCCCGAGCATCGTCAGGCATTTGGATTGTTTTAAATTGACTCTCTGTCCCAAGCGTAAGAGGGATAAGTTTGAACGGTGTCAGGGCCACAGATTTAGAGCCTGGATCCACGTGCGCTTCAGCCGTGCTGGGTGTGGCCCCATTGAGGTTTTGATTTTGGAACTGGCTCCAAAGAGGGAACAAGCTGGCCCGTAGAGGGGTCGAGCTGGCGGGAACAGCCTGAGGCTGTAGGGCAATCCTCGGGCTGGCCGATATGTAGTTAACACTATGTACTACTTCGGGGCGTCGACTCAAACCACGACCCGCACCATACTGGACATGCAGGGTCAGGAAAGCGCCAAAATTGCGAGTCACAAAAGGGCCCGTGAGAGTGATCAACAGATCTCCACCTCCGTTGTTAGACAAGCTATATTGATTTAACGGCAAGTCCGTAATCTCACCCATAAATCGGAGTTTAACGTATGTCTGGTCGGGGATAAGTCTAACTTGATCCGCATCACTACCCGGCATGGAAATCGTGAAAATGCTCTTCGGGACCGTGATGATGTTACCAGCTAAAAACCCAGAACCGCTCATACGGTTGATCGTGACTGATGAAAAAGAGTTACCCAGGGTGGCACCGCAAGAAACCGCGGGGCCGGTTACGCCCAGGGGGGTATTTAGAGGAATCACGACAGGCTGGAGAGCAGCGGGATCGCCCCAAATAGTCCTGATGCCGTCCGGGCTATCAAGCAGCTTTGTCACGCCCAGAGGTCCTGATGAAGCTGAGATAAGGTCCATGTATTGAACCCAGGGACCTTGAGGCCCACCGCCTGAACGCTTCCAAGTGGATCGGAGTTGGCCTCGCAGCAGTCGATCAAAGTTACCTTTGAGTAGGGCTTGGTAATCAAAGCCGCCCGGATTTACAGTGTGGCGAAGATCCAGGATATCTACTTTAGCAATCTGGTCTGCAAACATACCGTCGGGCCTGCCCGACACGACAGTAACGATAGACCCAGACTTATGAATTTCCGCTTTGGAACCAAAGGCACCTCGGGTCAGACCGCTTACATTCACGCCCGTGATCGAGGTATATGTCAAGTACTCGTCACCGATCTGGATCGTGACTGGACTCGCTGGAGTGGCGGGGAGCGGGATCGTTGTAGCGGATGCCAGGGTCAGGCTGGTAGCCGAGCTGGTCATGTCTACGCTCAGGGCAGGCACAGTGCTGAATGTGCGGTACCCTGTCCGGTCTACTGCCGTAGGGTTACGATCAAAGGATCCATTCAGATTCGAACTGGACCACTGGACTCGGTTGCGCCGGAAGACGGCCAGGAGAGGGATCGCGTAGGTGTACCCGTCGACTGAGCCTAACGTGTTGGCTGTCCCGTCACCGGCACGCCAGAGGCCCGGGTCACCTAGTTCTTGGCGCATGTTCTGGAACACGAAACTGGTGATCGCTACAGCGCCCCCTTGACCCTTGACAACTGAAGGGTCAAATCCATCGGGGTAACCTGCGAGCCCGACCAGGCCCGACACGACTCGGATACGGTACTGGAGTTGGACTCGCTGAGTTGTTTCAAACCCAAGCGCCGGATCTTGCAAGTCATCGGCAAGGAAGCTCATACCACCCTCCACGTTGCCGTGTCGCCAGATCGCACTAGCGCTTGGCTTATTGGTCGTGGCTGGATTTGGGGGCACACGGGCCAACCAGGCTTCTAAGAACACGAAATCGATCCTAGCATCACCCGTGTTAGCGGGAGCGGGCGGGAGCGTGATACGGTTCCAAGTATCTGAATTATTTGGGCTTCCCGGGGGGTTGCCCGTCAGGGTGCCCGTTACTGGGACGAGCCAGCCATTTACACAAGCCCATTGGATGGCCTGCTTCTCACCGGAAAACTGTGGTCCAAGTTTGAACCAGTTACTGTTTTTAGGATCCGTGACGTAAGAATCTTGAGGGTTCACCGCGTCTCCGTACCAGCCGGAAGGCGTGCCCCGCAGGACATGGATACGGTTCCAATCGGATGCAACCCTCTGAGAGAGATTCAGTTCAGCATCAGTGGGAGGCTTACCTGCCTGCCAGATAACCAGGTTGTAGCTAGCCTGATCGGAAACAAGAACACGAGAAACGCCAGGTCCAAGATTTTCAGTCATTTATGAATCTCCATTTGAATCAGTAAATTAAGGACCAGGCTGCCAAGCCCAACTTAAACACACCAGCATTTCGCTGGAACCTAATCTTGAATTGATTGCCCTGATGGGCCAGCGGGATAGAGAAAACTACACCGCTCGTCACCGCATTGAAGTTGGCCCCGTTGTTAAATGAGACCGAAACAGCGAATTGAGTCCCATCCTGCTCATTGTACTGCCTGTCCACTACCAGGGACGGATCGTCGGTATAGATGTACTGGTAGGATTCCCACCGGAGGACACATTGAGCAGGGGTTGTCCCGAGAACCGTCACGACACTATCGAGCGTTCCGCCCGTCGAGACTGACGTGCTCTGACGTTCTCCGACGGTACAGATCGGAGTCCCTACTCCAGGAGGGAATGCCCACCCTGTAGCATCCGTTTGCTCATCATACAGGATATTGCTGTATCCGGGATAGAGGGAGAGGATACCCTGATATTTCTTAGTCATGATGTCAGTCAGATCCGTGGGCGTACCCTCAAGCGGGACCTCATACGGCACCTGAACGACAAAAGATCCGCGAGTACTGCGGGTCCCCGTATAAGACAGGCCAGCAGGCACGGACAACGTGTCGTTGATTTTGGAATTATTCAGGACCGTATTATGGGCGTCAACTAGGTACAGGCTGGCCATTTATCTAAATCTCCATCAAAGTTCGTAGTCGGTCCGGGTCATAAAACAGAGACCATTTACATAGGTCCCGACAAACTTAAAGACCGGGATTACTGTATCGGGGATCGTGGTCGTAATATCACCGTCAGACCCACTGAATCGGAAGCTTGCGGGCCACACTACCGTGCTGACACGACTTGCAACCGTGCCGGTATGCTGGATATACACAATAACCTGGTCACCCTCTTTAGTCGATCCAGAAAGATAACCCGCGACTAGACTCAAAGTCAGGACTTTAGCACTGGAGCCAGTAAGAATGTATGTGGATTGAGCCGTGAGTCTTGGGTCTATGCTTAGCGAGGTGGTGGAAGAAACATTTTGGCTCTGATTCCTGTTAGATAGCAAGCCCTGGATCCGACCCCCGCGTGAGATAACAGACCCGTCACCCCACAGCTCACCATTAAGGACTGGGACACCTACAATATCTATGTCGATATCAACTTCCAGGAAGCTCCCCCATGTAAAGGCTTGAATATTCCAGTTACCTCCACCAGCTCTACTGGTGTCTAACGTACCCGAAGCAAAGAAGGGTGGTAACTTTTTTAGTTCATTATTGGGGTCACTCGTGATAGCTCCCGGCATAATATTACCCATGCCAGAGAGGTACACGATCCCGTCTAGAAGGGCGCTGGATGTGTCATAGGAGCCGCCGGCAAAGAAAGTGGTGCGGAGCCACTTGACCCGGATGTCAGCATCTGTCGGGAAGTTGGGTTCCGCTCCCCCTAAAGTAGCGACGGTCGCGAGCCTAGGATCCCCAGCATTCATGGCCAGGACTATATAACAAGCCCGATAGCCCGTACTGAACGTAACTTCGAGTAAGTCCATCCCTTTCCGGAATATACTGCGCTTGTTCGGAGCATCAAGATAATAGAAGTAATCCGCCGCGTTGAGCCTGATCTCTTTATTGTTCTGAGAAGCAGCTGCTAGTGTCGGGTTGATTTTAGTATAAGGGTAGCTGGCGGCATTTGTGAAGTAAGCGAGCCGCACATCCTTCTCTACTACGGACAAGAAAGCAGTCCTGTCCCCCGCTCCGGGAGTTAGGTCCCCCAGATCCTCCACATTCTTAACGCTACTTTGATGGTAGTATCCGACTGCACCTGAGAGTTGCTCGTAATGTCCAACAAAATTATCGTTTGGGGGCCCTTTAATGATAGCCTTCCAGTGAGCTAAAACTGGGTCCGGGTATCCTGCTGCCGATACATAGCTAACCTCGTTCGATATAGAGTTAGGAGCATAACCCGTTCGATCAAGGTCAGGAAATCGGACACGATCCGCAGACCTGCGGATCGTCGGATTAGACGCCAGTTCGACTGGCACGCTTGCCAATGTGGCTCTGCGAGAATAATAGATCTTATACAAAAGACCCGCTGGAACGGGTGTGTTGAACGTGACCGTGATGGCCGAGTTAACAAAACCGCCGCCGATTGCGACCGAGATGCCCGTTACCGCCACAAACAAACGAGTTCTTGGATTGTAAATCTGAGCGTCGGTCGTACCGTCTACAACTATGAACAGGTCCTGCAATACATCCGATACGTCATCCCCAACATAATAAGGACCGTCTCCAATGACCATGACCTTCGTGGCATCACCTGCACCACCGCCTGCCGTGTAAGCCTTAAATGAAGGGCTAGCCAGGGGTTGAGCCATCGCGTTAGCAATGCTGGATATGACGGAGCTTGAGCTTGAATTGAACAGCTCGGCCGCCGCACTCACAACATCGACGTGAATCCTGCCGGGGCCGGTTACTATCTGAGTATATGTAGAGGGGTTAGGCATCAGACTCTCCGGTTGCTTAAGAGCGAACCCTTAAGGCGATAAATCGAAGCAGCGGTCGTGTTGGTGGCGAGGCTTGACGTGAACCCTACCGAGTTGGAATCATCGAAATCAGCCCAACGGCTGATAACCATGAGGACCAATTGGCCTTTACGCCCTAGGGTCGAATCAGCTGGCAATTCGCACAAGATAGGAACTAAATTCTTATGCCGCTTGGGGTCACTCAATGTGGGGCCAACAGCCGTCATATAATACGAGTTGTTTACCCCCGTATAGAAAGTACGACCTTCCGCATCAGTATCGCCTGGGGACCTCGTGATCCCGTACCCGTTCGAGGGTGCGATAGGGACATGGATAGGCAATCGCATGAACCCCGTGTCAGCAAACAGGGTAGTGGTCGAGACCCTCAAGTCACCATCCAGCTCATGGTCACCACCGAACGAGCCTGAAGTCGAAGGATTAACAGCACCAGCCTGAACGTAGGCCTGTGCATAAGGATAGGCTTCCCCACTTGCTCCCGAACCTGCACTCAAGCAGTACATGTTACCCGACACATACCTGACGTTAAGAGCCAGGCTGTTAGGCAGCAAGGCATCCCGATATGTCTGAGGCAGGCGGGCCTCATAATAGACTGTGACCTGCTCACCATTGTTGGGAAGGGCTCGGATCGAGGTATAGGTGATCACCACGTCCTCACCGCCCGTTACAGCTCCGGCCGTGATCGTAACAGTACTGCCCGCTCCCCCGAGGGTGATCGTGCCGACGTAACCTACGCTATTGATCGTGATACCCGATACAACCAAGGGTCGCTCGGGCATGTGAAACACGTTGTTTCCAGCCGCCGCTCCTGGTCTGAGACTGAAAGTATGAGATAGGGTCTGGTACTGAAGCCGGATCTCTCGATTGGTCGGAGTATAGACCGGGGTAGCGAGCGCACTGTATAGGATTGGGCTTGCGACGGGTAACTGGGCCGGGTTATTGATGAACACGCCTGTATTGAATGACCCGATAGAGCTGAACTGGCCGGTCGGAGTCTTGCTTAATCCTACTCCAGGCGGATACGCGATCAGGACCGAGACATAAAGAGCTTCATCGGTTGCCGTATCGGTCCCGTTAGTCAGGCTTTCGATCCTGGCCACAATAGCTCCCTGAGGCACGCTAGCTAGACCGGAGATCCGGAAATTCGAGTTAGCTATGAACGTCTTTTTACCCGCCGTGCTTGAACTGAACCACGTCTTCAGAACATCGTTAACCGAGATGGCTGACGGGGCAAAACTGGCCCAGTTGAAGCTGGCATAGGGCCAAATCGGAAGGGCGCTGGGCGATATTGTGATCGTGGTCCCGACTGTCCAATTTGCGCCGCCGGGAGATACTCCTGGATCATTAGGCAAGTACTTGAGCGTGACGATCTCATAGACGGGACGGTCTGAGTAGGTCCTGCGAACGGCATCGAATTGACCTATAAACGTGGCCCCCGGTGTGTCGCCAGTAGTCGTGCCATCGCCCCCGTTAGCATTGGAGACCCCGATTTCATCGGCCCACAGGACTGTATGCCCGTCAACCCCACCACCATTTGTTGTAGTGCCAATTTCAGTCTGGTTCAGGTTTTCAAAGAGGAAAGCCAGGTTCTTCTCCAGGACCTCCTGAGCATCCCAACCTGAGGGACTGACACCTTGGCGCAGGTCCAAAACATCGTTGGTTTGGATTATGTCATAAAAGAGTCCGTCAGGACGATCTGAAGGGCCTGGACTCGCGACACCACCGTTATGATTCGTGTTTCTGGCAAACACGGCCGTGTTGCGCCGGAAGACGGCCAGGAGAGGAATCGCGTACATGTAACCATCGACCGTGCCTAAACTATTGGCCGGGTTACCATCACCAGCACGCCAGAGACCGGAATCCCCGTTAGCCGACTGGTTAGTGTACGTGAAAGCACTAGCCGTCCCATCAGGAGCTGCCGCACTAGCGGGGACGGTCCTGGCAACCGCTACGGGATCTGTCAAGCCTTCAGGATATGTGTAGATGTCAACGCCCTGATGGACTCGGAGTCGGTACTGGATCTGCACTCGTTTGCTAGTCTCAGTCCCCACTGCACCATCCAAAATATCATCTAGATAATTTAGCGAAACGTCATCTCCAGATGCGATCTTGACATTACCATCCCGCCAAATCCTACCACCCGGACTCTTCCCAGCGGAGCTGGGGGATGCTGAGATCAGGCGACGCCAGACCTCCAAAAATACCAAGTCAGTCCTCTTGGACCCCGCTCCAGCCGGCCCGGCACCGAGACTCAGGGCATTCAGACCTGTGTTGAGCCCCGTGTTCGATACTTTAACAGTCCAACCATTTACAGCGGCCCAATGGCCGGGACTCTTGAGCGTGTCGGCCACCGGGCTCGAAGGGTCGACCACATCGGTCAGGCTCGAATTCAAGAAGTTATCGGAAAGCCAGCCCGAGGGAAAAGACCTGCGTGACAGGGTCGACATGGCAGCCTGCTCTGCGTCCTGGAACAGGTTCAGCTCTTTATCCAGGATAGGCTTACTTGCCTGGATAACGGTGGTTTCCCATGCCCGTCCCTCGGGATCTAAGTAGCCTGAAGTTCCTGCCCCGTAGTTTTTAGTAGTCATTTCGGCCCTTTACCCGGAGATTAGAAGCTCAAACGCCAAGTGATTTCGAATGTCGAGGTGGCGGGCTTATTCACTACCGGGAATGTCAGGTAATTCACAAGCGTATCGAAGTTTGTAAGATTTACGGTTGAATCATAGGTCCCGTTCGGGGGCGTGATCGGATTCCTAACCGACATATTGGAACTCACGTTACCCCCGATCAGACCCATCTCGACCAAGGGCCCGACAGCCTCTGCTTCCGTAAAAACGGTAGTGAAGTCCACCACTTTGGTTGGATAGGCAACCGGTACACCACTCGCGTTCACAAACTGAGTCGTGCTGAACGTCTTTCTCGTGATCTCAGCATAAAGCGCCCGCTGGGTGTTAGTCGGTGCCGGGGGAGCCATGGGGTTCCAGCCAATATCACCGGACCCAACCGCCAGGGCAAAAATGCCGTGCGGGGATTCAAGCGAGTCTTTCATCAGACGGGCGATCAGGATACTGGCATCCAGCACGACCAGGTTCCGAAGCTCTTTTTCCCACTGGACCTCTTGATCCGGTCCCAGCATCTTAAAAAAGACGTCTCCCCGGATATAGTAGCCTGCTTCCTGCAAGTCCTCAGTCTGCCTGACTGCAAAAGCGGCCGAGACATGGCCTTGAGCCTGCTTAAAATTCTCGGGAATCTTCATACTCATGTCCTCTGGGTTTCGATAAAGGCCGGGCGATAAAAGGAAACCCTAATATCATCGTAACGAGCAATAAAATAGGTTCTGCCCCAAGCTTTTGGTGCAGGTTTTCAGTTTTAAGATCAGAATCCAAATCACAGAACCGCAACCGCAACCTGGTCAACGACAGGGAAGTTGTCGACCAAAGCTATCTTGGGATAATCAATCCTGACAGTAGTTGTTGGGCCCGGCCCTATGGAAGTCATGTTGTCGGCTGTTTTGAAAACGAGAGTGCCTGGACTGGTCTTCCATCGAGTGTCATTCGTGAAGCTGGCTCGCGTGATATCGATGGTCTCAACAAGGGTAGCGGGCTTGGCATAGTCCTGTGGAAGCGACGGCCACTCTTTCTCCAGACTCTTAAGATCCAGGCGGGCTTGACCTAGACGTTCCGCGGGTGCCCAGATAACACTCGTGGACCCCACTACACTCGTTACACCAGTCCCGTACGTAAAGAGAGGCTGAGGGTCCGGGGGGGCCGGTAGGAAGTACTCATCGTAAGCTCTGGTACAGACCGAGACTTCCTCCACTTCAAGGGTCGAGATGGCACCTACGGAGTAGTATGCCGGACTAAAGAATATCTGGCCATCGGGATTGCCTAAGAGGCCTCCCCGCACCTCTCCCGAGAAGTCCCTGATAGCAATTTCAAGGGCCTGAACATGGGTATTAGGGCACTGAAACTTAGCAAAATCTGGAGTTAGCGTGAAACTGTCGATACTCACTATCGAGCTGGCTAGATTCAGGAAGTATGTTTCGGCCGGAACTAGCTCAATCCCTAGCTCAAGTAAGGCTCGTGTGTTAGATTTGGGCGTGAGTGTTACGACCGGTATAGTACCACCCAATCCATGTAAGGTATAGTTAGCCAGGTTCGTAAAGTTATGGTCAACCGCCATTTCGGTCGAAAATATCACTTCAATCAAGAGATGGTTCAACACCCCCACCTTAAATGAGGGTATGACCGCTACGGAGCCGGTCTGGATGAAAGTTGTAACCGAGATCGTATCCTGAACCTCGACACTGAAGAGCATGCTGACAGGAGCATCTAGGATTGATAGTGTGTCCTCAACTACAACATCTAGGAGGGTACCCCCAGAACTTTGATTGGCACCACCCCAACCAACACCCCAATCAGATCCAAAGCTCATTGAGATCTCTCGCTATCCAGATGTTTGATCATGGCCGACTTCATAGGGATTCCACTAGTAAATTGTCTGTTACGTAGGGCCTGTCAGTCAGGAGGGCTATGTCGCGGCTGCTTACGACGTCGGTGTCGATAAAGACCCTGATGATCCCATTGCCTGGATTCCGGACGATATGATACGTGTGAAAGACTCCGTCCAGGAAGTCGAAGCTGATGGCCCCAAGCTGATTCCCGTTATTCAAGTCGAATATGTACACATAACGGTCACCCAAGACGGTGGTAACAAACGCAAGCCCAATCGTCAGCCCAGGGCATGACATGCCGAATCGAACCTGGGTATCACCCGTACCCAATGTCGAGTCATCCCTGAGCCGGAGCTTAAACTTGGCTTCAGTTTGGAGCCCGGGAGCATCTGGCAAAGTTGTGTTATTTTTATAGACCGTCCTGGATCCCACGGAGCCGAAAGTTAGGACCCCTCCCGCCACTGAGGCGAACACGTCAGGCGGCACATCACTTTGACGGCTCCAAGGTGTGGGAGCCGACGTGTCCAGTTCGGGTATGACCTGACCTGTGTAGATTAGACATGACTCGCCTGTGTAATTTAGGCCAGAGAAGCTGGGTCCACAACAGTCACCGAAAGGCGTGAGCAAGCCTGGGTCACCCGTGCTTTGCTCAATCACTTCCAGGCTGGAGTATAGAACGTCGTCAGGGACAACGAGCTGATACCGGATAGTCCCGTCATTCAAAGTGAAAGACCCTGAATTATTCAGCACGTCATCAGGGTTATTCAGAGTCGATATGTAAGTTTGAGTTGCAAACGGGGCCCTGACTTGAAATGTCTGAGTACTGGGGACCAGAGGGGTCGAGTCGTTAAGTTGAGTAAATGCCAGGAGGCCTGGGTCGGCTAGAAAGTCCGGGCTCTTTTTAGGTATGACACCCGTCGAGCTTGATTTAAAGTCCGTAATTTCGTGCGACAATGTCGTGTAGAGCCTCTCGGGGCTCTGCATCACGTTCCACCGATTCAGCACCTGATGATGGGGAGCCTGCTTAAGCTCTGTCGCGTTACGGGTAATCCCGTACCTGACGTGGTCCCAACTAGACTGCTCCAAGTTTTCAGCACTAAAAGAACCAAACGCAATGGCGGGCAAGCCATTCGTAAGGGTTTTGATCTTGCCTACCCCGCTGTTAGGGAGATCGATGGAGTTATATCCGATCCTAATCAACGGATCGGACAAGCTCTCAAAGAGTAACGCGACATCACCCGTGGAGTCTCGGTTTAACCGATACTTGTGGGATGTCGCCCAATCCGTCTCTCGGACTATGCGGTAATCCACCTGAGAAGGGTTGAGAGGCCACGTCCCCAAGATGGTGAGCGATGTAGCGCTTCCTACACCCGCCACTTCGTACACCCCCTTATTTGGTCCTGAATCAACTACCAGATGGTCCCCCGCCACGCAGCCCTGCACGATGTAGTTGGCCAGTGTGTCACCCAAAGCATTGCCTGAGATCGTGGCATTCCGTCCAGACACTTTCAGTGGCAAGTGATATCCCGTGAGTGCCTGGTTGTCATACCCCTTCCAGATCCCGATATACCGCTTCAGGTCAGACCTGGTCCGCCAAGCATTACAGTAAGACCATTCCACTTTAGATAGGGCGAGCGAGCTAGCGGGCGTGCTGGATCCAAACGACACCATGCCATCACCGGAACTCGCGGTAAATGAGCTGTAGGCACTGGACCCTATGAATGTCCCGTCCACGAACAGACTGACCAGATCGCCAGCTGTACTTTTCGCTATCCGGTACGTGTGAGCCAGGCCGTCACCCCAATTGAAGGTGAATGTCTGAACCGGCACCCCATCGGAATGCAGCTGTACTTTCTTCACACCCGCCACGACAGAGAGCATGACCCCAACAATACGGGACCCGTCAAATACTTGGCCGAAAGCCCCGGCAAAACCAGACCCATCAGCCGTATAGGTTACGACTCGATTTTGGAACTCCATGAAGTAGTCAGTCGTGGCCCCAACCACACGGGCATCGGACAAGGGGGGGGACAGGTCCTCGATAAAGTAGACCTTGCCGTCACCTGCTATCGTGTCATTTATGACAAGGGTCCGGCCTTCCATTGACGCTCCGGCACCACCTAGAGCGGTCCAGATATAGGGGCTGAAATTCTCAGGGGAAGATCGGCCCCCATAGCTGAGCTTAGGAGTGGGCCGGTCAGCTAAAAACGCGACCTGAATCAGGTGATTCCCGTCATCCACAGCGAAGGTTAGACCATAAGGGTCTAACCCATGAGTGTGTGTGAGCAGTTGCACCTGCACGTCAATCACGACTTGACTTGCCGCGGTCAGGAGGGGCTCCATCCGGACAAATCCTCGAAAGTCTCCGCCCATCAAGCCCACTTGGGCTTCCGTCGAGGGATCGGTAGCACTCGTACTATCTAGGAGCAGGAAGCTATTAGACAAGATCGTTTCATGTCCGTGAAAACCAATCGGGGTCCAGGGTCGGCCATCCACTTCGGGCGGAACAGTACCTTCGTAGCTAACGAAGCTTGAGGGACTAGATTGCAACGGGTTAGTAGGCAGGATCAAGAATCGAACGAAGTCCCACTGACTCTGGTTCTCAGAGGGTCGTGATATAGACCCAAAGAAAGCACCTTGAATTTCATCAAATGGAGCCGCTAGTTCCTCTAGGAATGGCGCTTCATTGGGCAAGATCCTTAGTGTCTCTGTGATATCACCATCGACGAATACACGGATCACGCCATTCAGGTCTCTGAAAATTCGGTAGCTGTGAAGGATATCCCAATCAAAATTGGCCGGGGCAAGAGTAGGGCTACCCACACTATCTAGCCCGCCTGTCCAGGAACTAATGAGGTCTGGCCGGTCCCCCGCACCTCTTTTCAAGATGCCTATTTTATTGACTCCCGCTACGGTGAGAAATCCTACGACATACGCAGCACTCTCATCCGTGTAACCCGCCGATACACCTGAAAAGACTCCATCAGGGACCGTGACCGAACTGATCAGGAATCTCCACGACATTGCGAACGTATGGGAAAATGTTAAGTCTAGATCTTGTGTCCAGAAAATGGGCTGCCCATACGGGAACGGGCCCGACACATTATCAATCACGGTCAAGACACCTGCCGAAACAGATGCTGACCCAGCCCCGTGTTTGGCCCAAGGATTCGTTTCATTCTCGGGTAGGGCCGTACCTTCGTAAAACACGAACTCCTCTGAAAGAGTTCTCTGTGGAGCCGGGAAGGCTATCTTGTGGATCGGACTGTTGAGCAGGAGTAATGTCGGATCATTCAGGACAGGGGTATATGCACGTTCGTAGGCACGGTAATGCAACTCTCTGTTTTGAGGCTGGTCAAGAGTAGCCAGCATATCGAGTGGCTCATAGTCAGAAGGCACGATCAACGTGTTGTTGTATCGATATTGATGCTGGCTAGGACCAGCACTAGATGCGACGTTCCAAGCATTGAGCCGGAACTCCCTTGAGTTCAAACGCCTGACTTCGACAGTTGGGTTACAGACCCAGCTGTAGTCAACCTTAACGTCATCGCTAGGATTAGGGATTGTAGGCAGGATTACTTGACCTAACAAGCCCACGACTGCCTGAGGGGTCACGACCAGGCCATTGATCTTAACCTGCACGTCAGTCGGGTCATCCGCAATCTCACCGTTACGTGGATTGATCAATTCCCAATACAGCAGTCCATATGCAGCGGCCGGTAGGGAAAAGCTGGCTTGAAGTTTTGCTCTAGTGCCGGTCAGGATACCATCTACTCTGAAGATCCCGTTCAGAGACGAATACACTGTCGATGTCGAGCTAGCACCCACTAGCTCGACCTTGAGTGAGTCAGGGGCCGTGATCGTGTCGATTATGGTTACGAACGAGCCAGACACAGACGAAGAGCTGGTGGGGGCTTGTCCCATTTGACCAAGCCGGACGTAGTGCCCAATATGGCTCGTATTTAAGCTAGAGCCTGGAAGTAGGACTGACGCGATACCGTCTACCAAGGCTCCAGACCCGCTCTGGATCGTTAGACCCGGTTTGGCAATCGGACCCCGGTCTGTGAATATACTGCGGGTCGTAAGCGGGATAGAGCCAGTGAAGACCGCTTGACTGTACACGGGATCAATAGGGTTACCTGCCAGATCCTTGGGCGTTCCAGAAAAGTTAACTTGCAGTGTGTAGGAACCTGCTTGAAGGCCTTGTAGTTCCAGCGCTACCTGGGTAGGGCTGTAGGACCATGCCTTCAACACTCGAACCTGACTGGGGCCCGTGAAAGTATATTCCGAGGGTAGCACGAAGGCGGGGTCGACCTGCATGGCTTGATCATATTGAACCAAGCAATGTCCTTCATCCGTAATTGATGCAGCGATGACTCGCGGATGGTCTATACCAGCTGTGTAGATATTGACGGAGTACTGGTAAGGCAAGCCAGCACGGGTTATGAGGTTGTGTGCCCGCAAGACATAGTTAGACTGATCCGTGATCTTAGTATTGGTCCTGAAGTGAAAGCTCTGAACAGCACTCGTGAAACGCCATGACAGGTTCCCGTTATCAACATCGACCAGGGGCAGTGGGCGGTCAAGCTTCAGATGCGTAGTATCTATCACATCCACAATGCGATAGATACCGGGCGCTCTCCCGTTCAGGATCTCGATGTACCCGTCCTGATCCCCTGATACAAAACCTGATGCCCTTTGAGCCGAGTGTGCTCCAAAAACCTCTATCAGGAAGGAATCAGAAACGGTAGATTGATCCGTGATCGTGACATTTCGACCCACAACCGAAACTACAGTAGGGGCAATCGTGGTGAGACCTGTGATCCTGAAAACGGGAGAGAAGAAGTTCTGTGCATCCACCCCGTCAGAGACTGAAGCTCCGTGAGACCCCTGTTGGTGGACCTTCACGATAGGGACGACGTAAAGAGCCTGGAAGGGCACACCTTCTTGAGGAAACGGCTTGAATATGAAATTGCCTGAGTCTTCTATCCGGTCATACCGGACTTCCTCGGGAAACGGTACTGTGCCACCCAGACCGTCTGGGTCCATCACGACAGGCCCGACCGAATAAGCCTCCACCTTAGCGTAATCCGTAACGAAACTCAGGCTATCTTCTGTTTCAACGTTTACGGCCTGGCCTACTGTCTGATCCGCAATCACGATTGTGTCAGACAGAATACGATGATACGAAGTAGTGGTTAGGAGCGTGTCAGTTATCGAAATGACTTCAGATATAGTCACGTCATCGACACTCACGCTATCTGTTACTGTGACGGTGTCGGAGAACGACCGGGAGAACGACAGGTCAAGAGGGCCTAGCGCGTCCGTTACTGAGATAGGGGTTTCATTGACCGCGACGTCATAGATGTTGCCTGCTGCTGCCTCAAAAGGAAGAAACCCAAATTCTGACTGAATAGCGTCGTTTTGGAATATAGGGGTCCCACGCCGCTGGGGGTCATTACTAGCGCTCATACGTCCTCAGCCATGTTGAAGCTAATCGCGGTGCCGCGGCGTCCGCCACTTTGTAAAAGGAATAGGCAGGCGTCGGAAGGGATAGTCTCTAGTTGAAGCCCTCCCGAAATCGCGTCTTGCTGGGTCAACCCTCCCCAGGCCGTTGCAGCGAGAACCACCAACGGCTTAAAAAGTAAAATGCCCATGTTGCCGGCAGTGCCTGTGGATGTCGCGATAGTAAAATTCGTCACTGACCTGGCCCCAGTGTCGCCGTCAGCAAAAGACATTAGTTTTACGCCCCCGGCAGTGCTGAAAAGCTGTGATGACTTGCTGGTTTTAGTCGCCCCATCCTGATTTACGTAAGTGCTTGTGTAGGTGGTACCGCTGCCTATGCTTGCGAAAATCTCAACCGCAACCAACACGCCGGCGCCATTAGTGGATCTGGTTAAGGCGGCTGTTGGGAGATTGGTTGTTTGGACCGACACGGAGTTCGCCACCAAGCCGCCTTGGTAGTTAAGTAAGTCGCAGAGGACGACGACGCCCGGCGCAACAGTAGATATTGTGGCCTGTAGGAGCCGCAGACCATTAAGGGCGCCGCCGGGTATCGGAAGGGACCCTGCCGTGCTCAAAGATCTCGCAAGTGAGGTTGTTGGGGTCACCATAGCCACAGGCTTGCCCGGCGTGAGAAGCGATGCAGCGTAAGTTCCTGAAGGGCTAGCCGGCTTGCTGAGGTACAGCGGGGTCGACCGCGCTAGAGCTGCGCGAAAGTTACTCAGAGATGTGATGGCCATACTTCAATCGTCCTTCACTTTTCGACCATATTCAGCATGCCTAAAAAGTAGTGCTCCGTCGTGCCCAAAGACGAGAAGCTCTGGTCCAGCATAGCCAGACATGCGTCGCTTAGGATCTCTACGTCTCCGCCCAAGGAATTTATCGTGGATGTGGCGGCCGACCCCCTTTCCTCAGAGAAGCCCTGAAAGCCATACGTTAGCGTCATGAGTGGATGGCCTACGGTGATCCCAAAATCTCCCGCAGTGCCCGTAGATGACGACAAGGTAACGCTCGTCACAGCCTTAACCCCCTTCTCCCCCGCGTTTAGCGGGAACGGCGCTATGTGCGATCTATTTTGAATGTCAGTGCCGCCCACGCGGATCGTAGCAGTAGCGGCGTTGTTTAAATCATTCGTGTACGAAAGGGTGGCAGTTACCGAAGAACTTCCAATATCGGTGTAGATCTCAAAGTAAGCCAGGTTCCCAACCCCATTAGTGTAGCGGGTCAAAGCCCCCCCTACGGTCTGTGCCGTGGTTACAGTGCCACTCAATCCACCAATGTGAAGAAGACGATCATAGATCGTTCCCATTGCAGAGTTTATCATCGCACCAAGCGCTACGCGGACTAGCCATTTTTGGCGCCCGCCCGTTGGATTAGTGAAAGCGATGGCACCCAGCGTAGCCCTCGTGGGGGCCGTTACGGTCGTGGGGTTAGCCGCAGCCCCAGGGAGTCCAGGGATTGTCCAGTAGCTGTTAGCCGCCCCAACAATATACACGAGGGTGTCTCTCTTCTGCACGATGGTAGTTTGTACGTTGCCACCAGTCATGGCGGATACCCTGTCGGACATATTGGTAAGCAGCGCCATTGTTTTATGCCTCGATTAGAAGTACGTTACCAACGCTTGTTGGGGCAGATGTTGGCTGGAAGAGGTCGTAGGATCCGAAAAAAAACATCCCGATGCATGCATTAGTCAGAATTTCTGGGATCCAATCGGTATAATTCAGTAAACACCCTCCCGAGTAGGGTTGACACGGGATCATCGCTATCGGGTGGGCTACCGTGATCCCCCAGTTTCCTGCAGTTCCGGTCGTATTAGTGAGCGTTACGCTCGTAACCCCCTGCACCCCCGTGTCACCTGAGGCTAATGGCAACATGACTAGGGTTGCCTCCTTCTGATTTATAGATCCTCCAATAAGGGTGCTGGAGTTAATGGGGATCGTTGCTGCGTTTCCGTCTTGATTTGTGTACGCGCCGGTGATCGTGCTCGTACTGCCACCAACAGCGCTGTAGATCTCAGCAAAAACGATATTCCCAATCCCATTAGTGTAGCGGGTCAAAGCCCCCCCTACGGTCTGTGCCGTGGTTACAGTGCCACTCAATCCACCAATGTGAAGAAGACGATCATAGACCACAAGCATGCCTGAATGGGCGTATTGGCCTACATGGGCTGCCATCCAAAGTTGCCGACCACCAGATGGGTTGTTATGCAGCAGGCCACCCTGCGTTGCATTAGTTGGAGCCGACACGGCCCCAGGAATAGCCCCTCCGGCGCGGACCCCGTCATACATCCAAAGAGAGTGAGGTTGGCTCGACGTTTTTCGGGCGATGTATCCGTCATCACCACCAATTTGGCCAGATCTATAGTAAAACAAACGCTGAGGATTACCCGTACTGCCGTCAGAGGCCCTCAAGATCAAATCGTCGATTCCTGTAATGGTGCCCATAAAAATTTAATCCTCCGCGAGCCTTAGCTGAAGGGTTGCTCCCCCAAAACCCCCTAGCGCAAGCACAAAAAGGCAAGCGTTGGGGGGGATGATCTCTAGTTGAAGCCCTCCCGAGATGAGGTTATTTGCCGAGTTTTTTTGATAGCGTAAATTGTCAGTGGACAGGACCATCAGCGGCTTAAACAGGGTGATGCCGATGCTTCCCGCGGACCCCGTTGTGGCGGCTAGGGTTAGGCTCTGTACGGAGCGGACTCCGGTGTCGCTGTCAGCAAGGCTAAGTATCCTGAAGTTGTTCACACCGCTGTAGTAGGACGTCCCAAATCGAGACGCCTTGCTCGTGCGGCCGACAGTTCCCGCCTGGTTGGTGTAGCTGCAGGTGAGCGTCGTGCTGTCCGTGCCAGTAGCCGTATACACCTCAACCGCAACCAACACGCCGGCGCCATCAGTGGATCTGGTTAAGGCGGCTGTTGGGAGATTGGTTGTTTGGACCGACGCGGAGTCCGCTACCAAGCCGCCTTGGTGTGAAAGCCTGTCGCAGAGGATGAGAGTCCCTGTGGGTCTGAATGTCGCAAACGCCCAATCCGCCGCCAAAATTCTGAGGTTATTGAGAGCCCCTTGGGGCAGGGGCATGGCTCCGGTGGTCGCAGACGTGGGCGCCACTGCCGTAGATGGGGTGATGAAAACCACAGGAAATCCCCCTATTTTCATCGTAGACAGAAGGTCCTGCTGGCCCGGGTTGGGGAGGTCGCCTTTAGCCCACGGGGAAACAAAGGCGTTTAGTAGGGCCGTCTTGAAGTTGGGTACGGAAGTGATCGCCATTCTACTTCTCCACCATATCTAAAAGCCCGACGTATTTAAAGCGGGCGTTGTTTGTTAGGGTAGATTGAACCATACCTGCGAGACATGCCTCCGACACAATCTCAGGTGCTGGTAACAACGAATGCACGTCAGACACCGAATCCGCCATTGTTTCAATCGTCGCGTCGCCGCCCATTAGCGTCATGAGTGGATGGCCTACGGTGATCCCAAAATTTCCCGCAACACCCGTAGACGTCGACAAGGTAACGCTCGTCACCGCCTTAACCCCCTTCTCCCCCGCGTTTAGCGGGAACGCCTGCGCCTGAAAACGTGCCCTCGGCGTGCTACTCGTGCCACCCACACGGATCGTAGCAGTAGCGGCGTTGTTTAAATCATTCGTGTACGAAAGGGTGGCAGTTACCGTAGAAGAAGTTCCAATATTGGTGTAGACCTCAAAGTAAGCCAGGTTCCCAACCCCATTAGTGTAGCGGGTCAAAGCCCCGCCTACAGTTTGCGCCGTGGTTACAGTACCGCTCAATCCACCAATGTGAAGAAGACGATCATAGATCGTCATACTCCCAAACTGTAGGCCGCCCACGGCGGTGTGGACTAGCCATTTTTGGCGCCCTCCCGTTGGATTAGTGAAAGCGATGGCACCCAGCGTAGCCCTCGTGGGGGCCGCTACAGTCGTGGGGTTAGCCGCAGCCCCAGGGAGTCCAGGGATTGTCCACAGACTAAAGATGACCCCCTGCTGGGGTATAGGAAGAACATCCTTCATAAAAAAGGATTGTTGCACATTCCCGCCGGTGATTGTCGCTATTCTATCTGAAATACTAATGATAGCTGCCACTCAAGCCTCCACCAAAACGATGTTACCAAAGCTGTTTACGGACTCAAAGTTCGTGCCCACAAACAGCATGCCGATACATGCATTCGTCAGAATTTCAGGGAGCCATTCCAGATAGTCGAACGTGTAGGTATTGGCTGCGGGGTCCCCACACGGGATTATCGCTATCGGGTGGGCTACCGTGATCCCCCAGTTTCCTACAGTTCCGGTTGTATTAGTGAGTGTTACGCTCGTAACCCCCTGCACCCCCGTGTCACCTGAGGCTAATGGCAACATGACTACAGCCATTACCGCCTGATTTATAGTTCCTCCAATAAGGGTGCTGGAGTTAATGGGGATCGTTGCTGCGTTTCCGTCTTGATTTGTGTACGCGCCGGTGATCGTGCTTTGGGAAGCCCCGAGCTGTGTGTAAATCTCAGCGAAAATGAGGTTCCCAATCCCATTAGTGTAACGAGTTAAGCTGCCCCCTACAGTTTGCGCCGTGGTTACAGTGCCGCTAAATCCCCCAATGTGAAGAAGGCGATCATAGACCACGATGTATCCTGGGTTGGCATGGTAGCTCGTTAGAGACGCCATCCAAAGTTGCCGACCACCCGTAGGGTTGTTTTGCAGTAAGCCACCGGGGGTCGTGTTATTCGGTACCGCAACAGCCCCGGGAGTGGCCCCTCCGCTCCTGACCCCCTCCGGTAGCCAGAGAGATTGGTGGGTGCCGGAAGCCACCGGGAGCGTGGCGTTAGAGGCGCGGTCGCCCTTGCTGTAAAACAAACGCTGAGGATTGCCCGTACTGCCGTCAGAGGCCCTCAAGATCAAATCGTCGATTCCTGTAATGGCTCCCATAAAAATTCCTCAGAAATCCGAGCTATGGCTCTCATTCAAGACCGGCTGGTTCATATTGCGACCAAGACGATCCCGGTCCTTGATAGCACACCAATAGCTCCGGTAATCCTCATAGTAATAGCTAGCTAAACGCCATTTCATAGAATCCAGGACTCGATTAGACGGATTGTTAGGCAGGTAATCATCCCTGAAGATGTAGCGAATCCTGAATAGGGTATGGGCCGGCCTGACAATGTCGAGAATGATCCTGAGACTCGACTGCAAATTAAAAATGTTAGGGGGAAACGTCCCTGAAGTCTCGACTGTAATGGTGAACCCGAACTGATCTGAAATGTCGAACCCGCTCGCCCCTCCACGAGCCTGCAAGAAATTCTCCAGCACCCCAAAGTCGTCTGTAATGAACAACCCTACCGCTTCCTTGATCGATTCCGGAACGGAGCCCTGGAAGTAAATCTTGATCAAGCTGAGCAGAAACTTTCGGAACTCCTCATCACTGAATTCCAGAGGAGGCAACCGGTTGTTCAAAAATACCATGTAGCCGATCATGGAGTAGAGAAATTCGGACCTGGTGTGTGTGAAGTCCCGATCCAAGTCAACGTCCTCAAGTGCTAGCTCAAGCTTAGCTAACTCGACCGCCACCGCTTTAAGTTCCAAGGTATATTGAGGTCCCTGGATCGCGCTAACATAGTTAGATGGTAGTAAGTTTAGCAAGGCTGTGAAAATGGTCTGGGCCCTCTGGAGAACCCTGAGATCGTATTCCTTGCCCTTACGCTCTATCGAAAAGTTGACCCTATTCAGGTCTAGAGTATATCTAGCCATCCTTTACCCCGCTCTAAAGGTTAGAGTCAGGTTCCCTAAGTCGAGAAATTCGACCTGAGCCGCCGTAATGTCATGGGGTCCCGTATCGCTTCGGACAATATAACTGACGGCGTACATATGGTTTTGAGGTTCATCCGGAGGCGTGCCCGCTCCAGAGAGGCTCAACAGAACGTGATCGCCCGTTCTCCTGAGACGCTCTGTCACGATAGCTGACGCGGTAGTGAACCCCTGAGATATCAGGGTCGCATCATCCGTGTACCCGGCCAGGGCGGCTCCGCCAGCTCCTATAATATAGGCTTGATTGGCGTACTGGCCTACCAGGACCGCACTGACAGATAAAATCATCGACTCATCGTTCTGGAACACACCTTTATGCTCCGTCGAAAGACCTCCCCCGTCAGTCGTTGGGTACCGGAGGGCGTTCTCCAGAATAAATACCTGATTACCTCCAATATCGAGGCTAGCCAAACGAACACTATTCGACGAAATAGTCTCTCGGAGTTTTCTAGACCCGTCGGCATAACCCATCCTGGCAATCGGAACCACTTGAAAGTCTACCCCGTCAGTTGAATCAATCGCGTTAATGATGTCCGATTGAGCCGTGCCTTGACCGATCAACTTCTGATCCAGCTCTAGACTTACATTAGACCGAACCGCGGGATCTACTTTATCCCGAGCAGATCCAGACTTTAGCTGAACAGTCGTTTCAAGCTCGACTGAATTTAGAATAGCCTGCTTAACCAGAACATCGGCCGTTACGTGACGCCTGCTATTGATCGTGTTCTGAAGCTGTTGGATCAAGTCGTTAACAACGTACTGGACTGTAAAATTCTCATCGTGATCGTAGTCCACACTTACGGTCTGACCTGACACAATAGTAGAGGGGTTAGACCTGACAATCTTGACCGGTGTCGTGGCGGTGCCCAGGACCAAGTCGAAATCCGGCACCAGGGCACTCGGCCCACCGTACTCGACTGTTCGGGTCTGATTGAACACCCTGATAGTGGTCGTGTTGATCCCAATGCTATTCAGGGGTTCATTGAAAAAGCCGATCATCACACGCTGTTCATCGTTAACCTGAATGCTGGCTCCAGTAGGAACACCCGCTACCTGATTTATCACCAGGTAGTCTTTCGCAATGGTACTCTCACCCGTAAGTAGGGGATCGTCAGTCTTATATAGATTGAACCCAAGCGTGTTATTCAAGGCCCCTGAAGCCTCACCCACAACTGAAGTAACGCGACGAACGGGTTGCATGGTAAACTGGAACAGGTTGATAGACCTGAAGCGGTAATCCACCGTCACAATGTCGTTGACTGCCGTGACGGGTTGAAGGATAGCCGTATTGATCTTAAAAGTCTGGTAATCCAGAATGACTACTCCAGAGAGATTGTAGTCTAGAGCCTGTGTAACATTCCTGACTCCGAATCCCTGAAGCGGGTTGTTTAGGATTTCGGTAATGGGTGTGTTGGGCGTAACACGACTATCAAGGACCCGGAAAATCAAGTTGCCAAGATCGATAAATTGAACCCGAATATCCCTCGCTATATCGAATGTGAAAGCGAAACGCTCTGTAACCGTTCGTTCCCTGAGGCCTTGAATCCAGATATCTACCTTGCCCCCGATGTGTTTCCTTCGAACCTCATCGTAATCCCGCATCATGAGGGTATCGCCCGACTTCACTACCTTCGTCTTAACAATACCTATCTGGCTAGCTGCCGTGCTGGTGTAGCCCCCTTCAGTTCCAGTATCGACTGAAACGAAACCCAACATGGCTCGGGATGCCAGGTCGGAATTGCTCTCGCGATCTGTACCAAACACAGTCGACTCTGTGTTTGTTACTTGAAGTCCGGCGACGGATCCCGAAACATTCTTGATCGTGCCAGCAGATCGGTTCCCAGTCTCACCAATCGTTTCTGCTACAATATCGGTCGTGATCTCGTATCGACGGGTCGTGAAGTTGAAGTAGGCGTCTGCCTGGCTAGCAATGAGGATAAAGGTGCCCCCAACAAGGTATCGGACAGCAGGCAGGCTGTTAGCAGAATCCGAGTCGGTCGAAACCACTGTCCCGGACGCAATCGCGATATCTTGGGTCGGCTTGGTCTCCGTGTAGAAAACCGCTTGACCTACCGCGGGCCTGCCTGGCAATCGAGTTTTTTGGAAGTTACCCGCCAGCTTGTCAAATTGAATATTAATCAGTTGCTGGACGGCTGAGTTAGTTTGTAGCCCTAGAGCGGACCTCAAGGCTTGTTTATAGGAGCTTCCAGCAACAATGTCTGAGACCCCATCCCCATTCGCATCATCGATTTGGAGCAACGTGAGAAAACTTGAGGATCTGTGGACAAAGTCTACCAAGAACCATAGGCGTTCCGCTTCACTAGCGAATGGGTCAATTTCCACGTCCCTCGTGGTAGACCCTGGAATCAGGGCTATGAGAGAATCAGCTCGCTGGATCGCTGCTACGAAATCTAGCACGATTTGTAATTGTGTGCGGCCGGGCAAGTCTCGGATAGCTGTATCGATAATAAGGGGGGCACCCAAAACTTCTTGGCTGTAAGGAGTCTCGAATTCCTGACTGGTGCTAGGGTCGAAGTAGACCGCCGTCACGACGTAGTAAAGAGATGCAGTCGTATCAATGTCAACAAACTGATCTGAATTTACGATCCCATTACCCCCACTACGATTATGAGCAAAGAAGATAAACTCAGTCAAGGTTCTAGACTGAAGTGTGGAAAGGAACTTCATTCCACCCGGGGAGAAACTGGTGTTGACTAGCTTGTTCAGGAACACCGCGGTCTCTTGACCGAAGGAGTTCCTTTGAGTAACTCGGACCAGAACATTCCCGTTTGAATTAAACACAACATTGCTTGTGTCGATGTCAATCAGGTCCTCTTTATATGTCGTCGTTTGAGTCGTTATAAGACTGGCGTTTATCTTGAAGTACCCTGTCGTGCCACCAGCACTCGACGAAGCATAGTAATTGAACCCAAGAAACTTGAAGTCCTGTACGGTATCCCCGCTGCCTAACGATTGAACGGGTAGAGGTTTTGCTGCCAGGATGTTAACAAAGTCTCGATGCCGGACAACCCTGATCCCGGTAGGGATCAAGTCCTGCAAGCCCTCAGCCTGTACAACACGGGTTGCTGTAACGGTCGAGGACCCTGACACGCCTCCCACGATATCGATAGATCTCAACGCTATCACGTTGACCCCTAGATCTAGCGTGATGCCATCAGGATAGCTTGTAGGGTTAGGAACCGTGAAGTTAATCCCATTCAGATACACTAAAGCGGGGTCTGAGACAAAGGGACCGCCATTGACCGAGACCTGGAGGTCTACTGTATTACTACTCACCAGACCCGTGATAGTGATGGATTCCAAATTGGTCGAGATTACGAGGGTCTGGGTGTACCCTGTCCTATCTCGGAGAGCTATTTGAGGTACTTGAGCCATGGTTACTCGACCAGTTGGTAGTTAGGGAGAGTCGCGTTGAACGTACTCTCTTGTTGGGAAGAACCTAACAAATCGTAAGGTAGGGGTGTCCTCAACCCTCGCTCGATTTGAATTTGCTTGTTGGATCGATTCTGCACAGTCGCATTCACAAAGATGACAGTCGGGTCTCTCTCACTCTGCTGCAGAGTTACGGAGAGGAGTCTGAAAGGGTATTCTTCATCCGAAACTTGCTGCCCTACCGTCTCCTCTTGCTGCTTCTTAATGGACTGCCACCTGCGAAATGCCTCATGCACATCCGAGATAATCATGTTTTGAAGAAGGCCTGTGGAGCTTAGCTTGCTGCCAACGGCATTTATGATACTGGTACCATACCAGGTATTGAAGGGGTTGGACCCTCGGACAGTGTACATGGTTTTCAGCATCTCTTGAAGAAGCAATGCCTCGTTCTGGACTTTGACCAAAGACCCGTGTCCGTCATAGCGCCAGTCGTTTTCAACCCCTACTCCACCACAGCGACGGCATTCTTGCCGGACCGTCGTGTAGCTAAGCTCTACGAAATCCTGGAAGCCCTTTAGAGGGTGATCGAACACCAATAATCGAGTAGGACGATCTGCTAGCGTATTGGGGTCACTCACTATGCTCCAACCAGGAACCAGGGTTTGACCTCTCCAAATTCTGTCCTGAGCTATCCCCAAAACGCCAGCACCCGTACTGCCCTCACGCTTAACCTGGATGATTGCTTCCGGACCTACAATCGATGTCTTAAGCCTGATCTGCTTCTTGGCTGTAGCGGAGAATATGGCCTCACGGACCTGACTATTCAGTGTGTCTACAACATGGCTTGAGCTGACCTTAACTCCAGGGGGGAGAGTTAGGGTTTGGTAGGGACCACCCCCGATCCTCAAAACCAACTTGTCATTAACCCCACCCTGAATCTTGAAGGAGCCTGACTTAATACCCGTCGCTTGAGCGGCACAGTAGGCTCCATGGGAGTATACATCTAGCTCGCTATTAAGCCGGACCTTGACCGAGCTGACAGCCGCTATAGGGCGTAGGGGTTTGACTGTCTGACGATCAGAGGCTAGGAACAAGGCTTCCTCCACCACCTGATGGGTGCAAACCTGATCAAGTTTACGGTCGTAGCTCATGCGGTACCGGAGCTTCCAGGTCCCACAAACCCTGCATTTTGACGTTGAGGTGTTTCCGCAACACGCGATCCGTCTCCACCCATATCGTAGGAGCTGAACGGAGCGTACACATTGAACCCAAACTTATCGCTCGACCCGTCATTGTAGACGGCTCGGTAATTGTTATCATTTAGGTACTGGTTTACCTGTGCTGCAATGAATTCTAAAGAGCCCTGGATAGACCCAGCTTTTTGTATTGTGGTCAGGGTCTGGACCTCATTCTGAAGCTCATCCGAGTAATCCACAGCACGTCTTATTTTACGTTCCAAGCTCCCGAACCTAGCTTTCATCGTGTCATCAAGCCAAGCTTGACCAGATCGAATCAGTTCAGCAGTCGGGGCATCGGCCAACCCCTTACCCCCCACGACCTCGCCATTCGACATGTACTGACTGATCGTGCTCTCGGTCCCCTTCACACGGAACACGGGGTCATTGCGAAGCCTGACTCTCAAATCAATGAACGGGTCTCCGCCCAAAACCTCGTAGGCGCCCAAAAGCCTGCCCAGATACGATTCAGCAGGGTCTGCCGAATATCCTTTAGGAATTCCACGATCATATCGGAAAATGATCGACCCGATCCTAGAAATCTCAGCATTTAGATGCTGAATCCTACCTTCAACAAGAGGCAGTTGAGATCTGGCATAAGCCAAAAACCTCTCAAACTGACTGCGGTTAAATGTCCCTAGAAAATCGTGGCTCAAGACGTCTCCATCTACATTTACAGCCCTCAAAAACAGAAGGGTACTAGAGCTGCTTAAAAAAAGGAAACTCGGGGTCTTAGCCAAAGATGATCGAAAATGCTGTTTTGAATGCCTGGATATCCGGAGCCACGTACCCGAGTACGATCCCTGCTGAGTACCCCCCGGGGCCCGCGGGGGGCTTGGATCCTCCGGCAGAATCGATGGCCTGGACCCAAGATTGAGCATTTCCGTTCAGTTCAGGTACGGATAGGACATAGGCCCCTATTTGGAGACTCTCGATAAAATTCAGGATGTTGATCAGAAATTCGATGAATCGCTCCAAAGCCTGGATTTTACGCTCCACGATATCTATAAAGGCCTTAATTTCAGCCGAAACGCCTTGGAAAGCGTCTAGCAGAGCCCGCATCTTGTCTAGCAGGTCATAAATCATCTGACCCGACCAAGGCACAATATCTCGGAGCGGCACTACCGTTATCCAGTCCACCGTGGCCCCACCCAAACTGTAGCTCTTCACGTACTGAATAGCCGCCAAAACATTGAATCGAAGGCTGATATCTGAGTAACTGTCGACAAACGTGATAACTGTCTTGATGTCCACAGGCTCGGACGTGAACGCTCGGACCAGCTGTTCGAGTGTGGCCGTCCCGACCAGATTCCCCCCAGTCGTAATAGGACCAGCGGGAAATGGTTCCTGCATGATATTCGAGAACCCGTTCAAAGAATCCGACCCAGCTTGCAGGAGAGCAGATGCTACCGCGTTAGCCAAACGAGCGGACTGTCTCTGAACAGGAAACTTTTGCCAAGGTAAGCTGGGCAAGTTTCCCGTAACGGGGTCAGGTTGAAAACCTGCACTGATCGTGACTTCTCGTATCAACTGACCTACAACCAAGAAGGCTTCGTAAATAGCTAATGATCCAGCTAAGTTCGAGAGGGTTCCTTTCCCCACTTCAGTCACGGATGTTGGGGCTATGGGTACGCCATTAGGTGTGAACTGCGCATCTTGAGACACTTGCAAATGATAATCTAGAGAGAAAGCGGTCAAGAATAAGCGGTATAGGTTATCTATTACGTCGAAAGTGGCCGGACTTATGTGCTTTGGTACCGTACAAGCCGTGATGCCAGATGCCTTACCCATAACTAGAGAGCTGTTGGGTGTAGTGGGCCACTTCATTAAAGGGGCATTAGATTCCCCGCTGGAGATTAGTTGAGTTTCCGATGTAGGAAAAGCCGGCTGGTTCCCATTCATCATCAGGTCACCACTAAAAGCCCGGACTCGATAGTAGTATGTCGTGTTCTCCTCCACATCCTGGTCTATGTACCGAAACCGGCCTAACTGGCCCAAAATAGAAGTGACACTCAACTGATCGATGATCGTATACTTTTGAAACTTAACTACCGGATCCTTGTACTCATCCCGAAGAATTTCTCGAACATAGACGGGATCCCCAGGGTCACGCACATTGCTCCAAGTCTGCCGATTGAACTCAACCGTTCCAGAAGACGTGGCGGTCTGAAGGGCTGAGACGGAAATCCTTTGAGCCGCTGGATTGACAGTCGATCTCTCGATAAGGAAGTTAGGCGGAACAAACTCTCTCGCCACTTTAGTTACGACATCCGTGAAACCTGGATCAGGCGTATCTAAACTGGTAGGCAAGGTCCACTGCAACTGTATGGAGTTAATTGGACCTTCCGTGAAGACTGATACAACCGAAAGTAGAGGGTCTCCCTTGTCACCCACAGGTAAGGCTAGTAGATTGCCAGGGGGCTCGTAACGAGGGCTCGTGAACTCCTTACCAAAGAAGCGGTAGAGTTGTTTCACACGCTCAATCAGAGTGAATGGCGCGTCAGCTGATACCACCAGCATGACAAACCCGCTCTGGGTTGAGCCAGCTCGGGGTTGAGGGCGATTAAAGTCTAGAGGGTCAAAAAGGCTGTTTTTGAACCGATCCGAAAAGGCCGGAAATCCTCCTTGGAATCCGTCGAAATTAGGATCCTGCGTGGGGTCAGGCACATCAAAGTAGGCCAAAACGCCGGAAGTCTTGAGAGAGAGAAACAGCTCCTCGATAAGGCGGATCAGACTCTCGACCAGGATCTTGATCGGATTCCCGAAGTCAATCAGGAATATCTTGATCGTATCTAGGATGGCTTTCAGAACGTCGAGAAATATGAGCAGGGTCTCAAGCACGTTCCGCACGGGCTCAAGCGCATTTTTGCCAGGAACTTGAATCTCTAATGATTTCCAATCAGCCATGCCGGTACCTTAGCTTCCGTACTGGAGCTTTCTCAGTTTTTTACGCAAGCTTACCAATTCGGCTTCAGCGGCCTGACGTGATAGCTTCGCTACCTCGACCATCTTGTCCTGAATTGGGAAACGATCTCGATACTGCCAAGCTGGACTCTTCTCATCGGCTTCTGGACTCTTCTCATCGGCTTCTGGAATCTTCTCATCGGCTTCTTGCTTCATTTAGGACCTCAGGTCTGGCTCACTGACAAGAGCTTGGTTAGTTGCTTGAGCGTGTCAGCTTGAGCCTTGATCCGGTTTTGAACCGCTCGCTCTTTAGATACCAGGATGCCATTTCGCAGGTTTATTCGAGCATCAATCCAAACGAAACGCTTATCGTATAGACGGTCTCCGGCCGAAAGTTCACTCTCAATAGCCACAACATCAAGCGGGACCTGCGTAAACCTAGCATTCACAGCAGTCTCACGAGTATCGAGGTCACTCGTAATGAGTCTATACGCCGCAGCCCCCGCGTCGCCCGTGACTGGTACCGATGTCGACTCTATAGAATAGAACGCTCCAGTCCCGGTTAAGAATGTCTCAGAGCTTAAGGCAGAACCAAGAACACCATTCAGAGGATCTTTTGTAAGGCCAACACTTTTTACAATCCGGAAGGTCAGGCCTGCCAAGTTAGAAGGGAACGTGCCGTCAATCGTGATAGATGTTTCGGAGTCCACGCTTTGAATCTTGTAGAAGCCTGCATCTGGTCCTGATCTCAGGAAAATCAAATGGGCCGTCGTGACTCCGCTAGTTACAAAGGTTTGACTCGCAGCTGAGAAGGTCGCGGTGTTTGCCACGCCATTCACCCCGGTCACGATATTAGTAAGAGCCGTGCTGAAGAAGTTGTCGATGGCCAGTACGTTATTTGTCAAGGTTGTTTGCTCACCCAAGAGGGCAAGAGACAAGGTTGTTCGAACGGACCCCGCGGTACCTCCGAAAGTCTGAAGTGGGTTGTCGATCCTGTACGTAGACCCCAACATGGTTCCTGGGAAAGCTCCAAACTGGACAATCGTGTTTGATACGACGGTCGTGACCTGTCTTCTCAGGCCCTGGTTTGCTCCAGATGTCGCGACCACGGTCATGCCGGGCTGGACCGTGCTGAAGTTAGCCGCCAGGTCAGTAATGGAGTTTACGGTCGTGCCGGCCCCACCCGTACCAGTCACGAGACTTGCTGTGGTCGAGACACTGAAGGAGAATCCGGAATCGACCGAGCCGTAGCTCGAATCAACCGTGAGCGTGGAACCCCCGACCGCTACCACTCGACGGAAGTTCTGGCCCGCGTTCAAACCCGACCGGATCTCCACTACGTCATAAAGCTTAGGTATTGGGCTAGGCCAAGCGCCCGTGTTCGTGATGATCGTAGCCGTGCCGTCCAGAGAGCCCGTGCCGAGGAAAGGAACTTGTGTGGCCGCCCTGAGCAAGCCAGGGCCGGTCTGAATGATACTCAGCTCAATAGTCAGGTAGCCCGATCCTGATGTCTCCGAGACCTGGCTAGGGGTCAAGATAGGGAACTGGCGATTCCCGTCGTCATCCTGAGTCCCGCCATCTAGAGCAGGGAATCTTTCAGGATCGGTCGAGCTATTGGTGATCAAGACCGTGAGGTCTAGGGCCTCTCCAGCAGCTGGGCTTGCAGGGGGTGGCGTGAGGGCGGACCAAGAAGATCCAACCGGATCTAAGTAAGTAAGCAGACCCTTTTCCAGGTTTACCCCTAAGTCCACGTCAAGCCGGTACTGCTTGTTGTACGAGGTGTCGATAGTCGAGAGCCTGACCGTGGCCCCGACAGGAATCGTGACCGGAACAGCTCCTAGCGTGATCGTGGTAGCACTCGTGCCCGAAATGGTCAGGCCCGGGCTATCCGCAACCAAGACAGTCCCATTCTGATCCTGAATCGCAACCTTCATCCCGCTCACAAACGGTGGCCGGATCAGAACATCGGACCCATCCGCATCATCTACCTGCAAGACAGTCATGCCCGCCCCTGCCTGTCTCGTCACGACTGCCCAAGGGTAACGCCTCCGGATCCCCGTCCCGGACCTCAGATTCTGCAGTCCCGTGTCCATGATCGGATCTCCTGTCAGGGTACCCGCCACCACAACTCCAAATCGGGTTTTCTGAGTCGGGTAAAACCGGCTAGTAGGACTGGCCTTATAGACCTCCACAAAAGTCCCAATTGAAGTCGCGACGAAAGGAGGGCCCGTCACGACGAAAGGGGCTGGCGACACCTTAAACCTATCGTCAATTTGATTCGTTACGGAGGCGAAAGTAGTGCGGGTCGGGTTATCTATATTGCCATCAAACAAGAACTTGCCGTCATGGTCCCCCACAACCCGACCGTCCATGCCTTGAAGAGCATTCTCCAAGTAATTGATCGAGTCGTTGTAGTACTTGAGAGTCGGACGAGCAACTAGATCCTCATTCGCCAAGTAACCCTCTTCAAAGAAGAGAGATTTCTTGCCTTGCTCGAACAGTTTGGGAGAACTTGAGTTTTCTAAAATAGGCCCGCCCGTCGGGACTGTCGCCTTAGCATCTTTACTATACTGGTCTGCAAGCTCACCTCTGAAGTTCGTGAACGTCTCGACCCTCCAAAAGAACGTGTCGGGGCTGTAAGTTGTGTAAGTCATGTTGAGCTTCTGACTTAGAAGCCCATTCGCAACATTAGGCACAATCGAGAAAGTATAGGAAGCCCGGAACCGTCTTCCCGCTTCAATAATAGTATCACCAGTGTAGAAGATCCCCACGGCCTCATTGAGATTCAGGGGGCCAGCTAGAGTAACGATCCCAGATCCATCTATTTTATACTGGTCAGGACTGGTCAGGATTTGCCCAACCTGATTCTCAACTTTACGCCAGACTGCGTAAGGTTGACCCAGCTCAGGACTAGAATGAGTAATCACGGAAGCAGATGGGGAAGGTAAGCAAGGCCTGACAGAACGCTTGAGCGAGGACCCGATGTATTGTTTGATGCCATTCGAGAGTAGGGTGATTTCAGTCCGGTTGGTTTCGGGATCGTACTTTGAGCCCGATACAACATTGAGATCCAGGACGTCAAACAGGACAATCGTGCCCGCAAGATAGACCCGGCTAAGGTCCCCTACGATCTTAAACTTACCGGCACCACGTGGTATTGACTCGTATGCCGCCATTTCGGTCAAGAAGTAAGAGGGGGCGGCAGGGCTCCCTGCTAGCCTGACCAATCCTGAGCTAACCGCTAGAGTGGGGTTGGTCAGGTCCGAACGGAAAGTTTGAGGAGTCGTCAAAACTATGGTCGTGATCTCAGTCGTGACATTATAGCTAGATGACCCGATCAGATACGCTTCGGATCTATCGACTAGTAACAAGACCTGTGGAGCAAATACGGAAGTCCTGTCCCCCGCGATCTGGAACTGACCATCTCCCTCGGTAATAGATATCGAGACACCTTGCATGGGGGGCTTCAAAACAGTGAAGTTATTTTCACCCCCGAGAGCACCATAGATGCTGTAGTCAAGGTATACATTTTCAGTGGGTCCAATAATGGGACCTGACGGAAGCGCATCGGTAACAGTCAGGGCCCCAACAAACGTCACTGTGGAAGCCGGGATGTTAAAGTTGACTTGGCCAGATGCCTGATGTCGACCTCCACGATAAACCTTGGGGGTTGGCTGGCTCGCTACTTCATGCCCGGCTGTATTGAAGTACAGGGTGCTGGTAGGGACCGGATGGGGTTGCACCAGCTCCTTACGGATCAGGAATGAAACACGCTCCTGTTGTAATACCCGTTCAGCGTCCCGATACTGAACGAAAACCTCGTCGTCTGTCAGCATTCTTTCAGACAGCTGGACGAAACCTAAGGATGACTGGACCGAGTAATCAACCCCCAGGGTTAAAGTTTTGGCCCAAAATACAACCCCGGCTAGCGATACATTGACCTGACTAAAGTTGAGGTTCCCCGTCGAGAGTGAAATCTCAACCGTTCCCTGAGGAAGGCTGGCTGGTGAAGTAAAGGCCCCGTCATTCGCTACCGTGCTGGTTACGGTGGAAAATGTAGTGCTGCCAAATCTGAAACGTGAGATGGCTGATGCCTGAGCATCAATCGTACGTCTGGGTGAATTAGATATGGCTCCAAGACTTTTCAGTCTCTCAACTTTAGTGTGAGGGTCTAGTGGTGGGACTTCGTAGAAAAACCTGTCAGCCAGAATCTCCGTCCCGTGCTTAATCTGGTACGAGATGTTAGATGCAGTCGGGCCCGGCACATCAGTCGTAACAGTCGTGGTGCCTACAGCACTTATGACATACAGGCCTTTTGCAGAACCAGCCAAGACCTCAAGATAATCCCCCGGCACAACTCCCAGGGTGGTAAAGTTTCGGGTTGAATCTGTGAAGGTTTGTCCGACCAGGACTCCTTGCAAGCCCTCCGATTTCAATGTGCCGGCAGTCGAGACATTCGTGACTAGACCGGACTCCAGATCAATCAGAGCATCTTGACCTAAGACCAAAGGAGTATACGTGTTGCTGCCTGGTGAGTTTTCAACTTCCAGCACAAGACCTGGACTACGAACCAATGGATCCGGTAACTGAACCCCGCCATATGGCGTAGGGGCCGGAATCACGACACTGCTCTTACGCTGTACATAGAGAAGGTTTCTAGCTTCAAAATCGATAATATACCCTAGTCCCGTCGGGGGTCCGGGCACATCCATTCGTGGCAAGGACCCGACGAAAGTACCGGTGCCTTGCGTTACCTCTAGTGTGAGAGTCCGGGTGTCTACAGGTATGGCGGGCAAGCTAACCTGTGATGCCCCTATGATCGGGCTAGCCAAAACGGCTTTCGTGCTGGCGTAGAAGGCTTTTACATCCCTAATTGCAGGGTCCGTGTCGGCCGGATTAACGGGTGTTCTGAACATGCGGATCGACATCCCGCGTTCAATCACGATATCGGGAATGCAAGCTTGGATCGTTTGACCCGTGTAGAGAGCCTGGTCCGCATTTGAGAACCTGACTTGGCCATCGGATCGCCGGACTTGGACCGTACCTTTTTTGCCAGGACTTGTCAGAGTATCGACCCAAACCGTCTGGGCAAACTGAACCACTGCCGCAATTCTAAAGAAAAGGTCGCTAGATTCTGAGGGGGCGGGAGACATGACGCCCGGAGTTGCAATAGTGCCCAGCGTGCTGACTTGGATCCGTGATCCAAAAGAGAAAGCGGTGCCGTCATAATAGATGTTGCGACCCTGGTTAGCCGTAACAGTACTAGAGTTAAACTTGATCCGGCCTGTAGTTAGAGCCCACTCAACCGTGCCGGCTGTAGGATCGAGCAAAAACGCACCCTCATTAGCCCTCTCAACAGGGTTAAGGTATTCACCAAATCCTATTCGTACTAGAGGGAATTGACCCGGGGCCGGGAGGGGGTTCAGGAGAAGAGCATCGTTGATGACCCCAAGATTGCCGGATGACTTTGAAAATGGATAAAATTGTTGCTGCTGAAAGCGAATCGTTTGACCCAAGTAAGTCGTGATATCAGCGGGAGCCCAGTTCAAGTTGCCTGTATCCCGTGATATCTGGACAGTCCCGGCTGTAGGGACTGAGAAGGATCCATCATTCAGGACTGAAACAGATGTTAAAGTTGTACCTGATCCAGAGCCAATCGAAATCCTAACTGGAAAAGTCGAAAAATCTGAGCTAGTGGGGGGCGATACTTTGAGTCGGTTCGTGTTGGCATCCGCGGCTAAGATACCAACCTGTTCCAAGACTGAACCTGGCAGGCTTTTAAATCGCCCGTCTTGAGAAAAGTAATCGAATCGGGCAATCACCTCATTCTTGGTCCAAACAAATGTCGCGTCGGCAAAAGACCCATTAAGACCAGGCCCTGTCCCGGGAGCTTCAAAGTCATTCAACACCTGGACAAGATACTCTGTTCTGGGTACAGACTCGTTGGATGGGTAAGCTGTGTTGAATGCGGAAGAGTCCGACAGGAAATTGCTGGGAGTTTGTGTAAAGGGGGAATTGGAACTGCCTACTCGTGGAGGTTCCAAAACATAGCCCGTGATACTCAAGGGCATTAGAGACCAGTCGGTACGTATTGACTTGAATAGAAGTCAGATACTTCTTGGGTCAGGCCAGGATCTTCCAAAACGGCCCACAACACCTTTTCCTGCCCCATCGTGTTCTTGACTTGGATTCTGAACCTGACCTTGGTTTGACCTTCGATCTGGTCATCGAGGAACTCAAGTACGTAACCAACTACATTCTTTGGTACCATTTTCTATTTTCTCCATTTTATATGATTTTGCCGAAGCCTACACCGGCACCCGGAAATATTGAAGGAGGTCCCACAATCACAACGGGCAAAAAAAGAACCGCAAAAGTCAGGTCGAGACCTGTCCCAATCGCGAGAGCTTTTTTCACAGCACTGGAACCATTGAGACCCGCTTGCTGGAAACCAGCTATCATCGACAAGCCCGCTGGCGGGCCAATGAACTTGGCTACCCCAGCCCCCACGCCCACGCCCGGATGCTGTGTATTGATCAACATCTGTACGAAACTTAACACCAGGCCGTTGGTTAGCCCTAGCGTAAAACTAGGCATAAAAATTCCGGCCAAGCCCTGGCTAGCTGCTCCTATGAGCAAGTTGCTATACAGGACCGGGGTCGGGACCGTTATCGGAAGCGGCACGTTCTTCCCCACACCCGCCGTCCCAACATCAACGGTCGTGACAGCAACCAATGATGCCCACTGAGACAGTCCGAGAGCTATTGCACGAGCGAGGTTAGGTACTCCGGTCCCCAGTGCCCCGACTGAAGCCAGGTTGGGGACCAAAGCTCCCACGATACTCGGGACCAAGACGGGCATCAGATCGACCTGACAAGAGCCGAGCCAAGTAGAGGCAGGCCAGTTATATAATCAAGGGAAGGGGCGCCCGGAGGTAGGCTTGGAATCCCTCGCACGACACCCAGGACCGCCGCCGCACCACCAAAGAGGATCTGGGGGGCCACTAAGGATATGGCGGCGCCCGCGGTCATATTGAGAGCCAGGCCGGCGGTCAGGGACATGGCACCAGCCCCGGCGGTCAGGGACATGGCACCAGCCCCGGTCGATAGCGTGACGGCACCAGCCCCTGTAGAGAATGACATGGCACCAGCCCCTACCGTGACAGAGAAAGCGCCCGCGGGGGCGTTGAAGCTAATGGCACCAGCCAGGGCCGAAGTCGATATAGCGCCTGCCAGGACGGTCTGTGTGATACCCCCTGCCAGGACTGTCGTGATCTTACCCCCAAGCGCGATATCCTCCAGAACCTGAAGAGCATACCGGTACTGGCTTTTACCGCTCACCATCTGGTTAAGCTCACCATAGTTTCCGCTAAACCCTGAAATAGCGTTCTGACTCAGACGGTCCGCCTGCGTTTGACACATTCCGCTTACAATTGTCTGTTTAGACCCTTCGATCACCTTCTGTTCAGCGCCCGAGATGCTGGACTTCTTGATACCCCGCACCTCTACATAATTTGCAATATCGTCCTGATTCGGGTTACCCTCGTAGATCACTTTGGTCCCGGAATGGAACTTCATTGTGATCGCATTACCTGCGGCATCCCTGCCAATATCGGCATGCAACCCTCCTTCCAGCGTAAGGTTAACCGAAACCCTATCAGGGTTAGACGCTCCGATATATGCTTTTAGAGCACCCTCCAGGTTAGCCTCCATCGAGACCTTTTTAGTCCCGCTAGGGTAGTCTTCCTGGACGGACGCTGGGATGTTGAGAAATAGCTTACCTTGTTTCGAGACCGCGGCCACGAACGCATTCTCTCCGATACTTCGCGGGGGGCGGATCTTGAATAAGAATGCTCCCGCTGAGGTAACGGATTCCAAGTCAGGAGTTGTAGGCTGCCTGTTAGCTTCTTCTAGTGTGAACTTACCTAAGGCTGTTGATGTAAAGTCTTGGAATATACGAGGCTTCAAGAGCTTACCGTACTGACGCTGACCGCGAGTCGAATTGAGGTCGTTACCTACCAGGGTACCCAGCACACGTTCAATATAGGGTGGGCGACGATCCATGGTAAATCCATCGATCTCTTCCAGAACCTCTTGAGACAAATCGCTCGTGTGGCTCATCTCAAGCCGGTCTTCTACGAAAGCATCCGCCGCACTTTTGGGGTCTTCGATATTCACGCCCGGACTAGTAGGTGGGTAATGAACCCGGCGACCATTAGAGTATGTGACAGGAGGGTATTCTCTCGTATCGTTGAACAAGTCGAGAAGTTGTCCTGCCGTGTTACTATATCGAGCACTCGACCCTGAACCTACGCCCGGACCTGCCGCCTGAAGTTCATCGCGGCCATAATAAGATGCCTGACTGGTCTTGAGAGTTTTTCCATCGGGTAACAGGATATCGGGGGGCAGATAAGCCGCACCCCTTCGAATAGGGCCTCCTATTTTCTTCAACCCTGCCAGACTCTCGACCCGATGAATCGTGTGAGAGATAAAAGTACGGTCTGAATCACGCAGCTCCAGCGTGTCACCCGCCCTGTTGGCTATCCTGACATCTCGGGACAGAACGAATTCTGACCCGGAGCTAGACATGCCCCCTACATCACCAGGCCTCAAGTTCAGTCTTTTGTACCTCTGGATAGACCCTAAAGTCTGAGCATACAGCTCTGCCTCGTCAGCCTGTATTTCCGAAGGGTCCGCTACCGAGAATGGATCGAATCTGAGTCCTGACCTGTTACCTGTAGGAATATAACCCAAGATCACCGCGTCATGCAGCTGCTTATGGATCCTGCGATACCCCACAATACAGACGCTCCCCACCTCAGGCACACCTCCCCAAAAACTCCGGGGACCTGCCATACCTTGTGTCAGGTCAATTTCAAATCGATCCCCGCCCCCAGTAATAACCCGCAAGTCCGCCTTAAGATTAACTTCATCTACACGGACGATGATCGCTACTTTGATGCCACTAACATCGGCTTGATCAACAAAATCCTTACCTGGAGAAGACCCTACTGGGTGTCTGGGGGGCATCAGGGTGTCTCCTGGCTAAGCTGACCCAATCGAGCCTGATTGCGTGCTATTGACTGACCTTCTTGTAAAATGTCTCGATCTATCTCAGCAATCTGCCGCGTAGCCGATCCACCTGGACTCACAACAATCCCATTCTTCAAACTTGATTCAAGGGATCGTTTCTGTGCTTCCAAAGCCGTGATTCGGGAAGTACTCTGATTGATCTTACTCTGGAGCCGAGCTTTATCTGCACCGGACTTCAGATTATCCCCAAATTTTCTCCATGTAGTACTGATCCCATCAACCGCACCGCGAGCCTGGAGAGCTATAGCCTCAGGGTCGCCACCAGCCGCCCTGTTGGGCACAGAGTATGGCGGGGACAGCACGCTCTTAGTATCCGGGGCGTCCTCAAACCGAATACTGGCGGGACTCCTAGACTGATTCTTCACTAAATCACCTCGAAGTTCCCTCTCGTACTGTTGATGGGGGTCGTCCAGAGCTTTATATAGATTAGCCAAGTAAGTATCGACACGGCTAACCGTGTCATCATTCGAGAGGGTTGGTTGAGTAGGGTTTACCTCAAGAGAGTTCTGGCCAGCCAAACTAGAGCGAACGACTTGCGCTAATTCAGGCGAAGCCCCTCTCAGATAAGCTTCAATCGAGCTAGCGAACGCTTGATCGGCCGTAATGCTGTTATCAAGTAGCAGGGGATCTGCATCCGCAGCCTCTCGCGCCTTTGCGATCAAGGCTAGAGACTCGTCAGTGTAGCTAATCGCACTAGTGGTAGGCTTCAAGATCTGGACCTGATATCCAACATTAATAAAAGCCAAGTCGGCCCGGCCTGTTACACAACCACAGTCTGGGTCTACCGCACCGGGCCCCCCATCCCTGATTTGCATTTCAGCAAGGGTTAGGGCCCGAGAAAGCTGGCTTGCCTCCACGTCGGGCGGAGCAACGGCTCCCTGACGTTCCTTAGAATTCAGAGTAGCTGTCGTAACGAAGGTTGTGTTCGTATTGATGAACTCAGGTTTTTTAGTATCAGGGTTGATAGTACCCGCGGTCTGCAAATCCTCAGGTACCAATCTGGAGATTGCATCCGCCGGATTAGCGTAACCTGCTAGAGCACCCGTGAGGCCGCTCGATTGAGCCTGAAGTGTTTCGTAAAGTCCCCCTGAAAGCGCTACCTGTGTACCTATATCGGCCTGCTTGGTCCCGCCTGATATCAAAGCCCCGTCCCGAAGGAAGACACCTCGTCCATATCTGTGGTGCCCTACTACCTCAAAACCGCGCTCGTCCGAAACAGGCCTAATCATACCGCTCTGGCCGCTGAACTTGACCACGTCCTGATTGAACGTGATATTAGAAGCTGGAAGGATCACCATCTCCAGAATAACTTCCGACTTGTCATGCAGGTACGTGTATACCCCGGCCGAACTGATCCCGTAGCTATACCGGTTGGTAAGATGTCGATTCCTAATATCGTCCTGAGGTGTGTTCGTATGACTGTACTGGTCTACGGCGTCCAATTCAGCCTGCAAAGCTTTATCTGAAGTGTCGACCTTGCTTTTGGCGACCCTCTTACCACCCGTTTTCTGGCCAGCCAGATTCTTGATTTGATCAGGAGTGGCATTAAATGGGCGAGTGTAAGCCATCACGACATTGGGGTACCCTACAAGACGCCCCGTCTTAGGGTGACGCAAGATCAGGGGTTCATAAGGATCATCGTCTCCCGGTTTCTGCGGGGCATTGGTAGGCGGGATCTGAGCAGCATCACCCACCGTAGCCTTGAAGCGACCCCCCGCAGATAGTTGACGGGCAGTCAAGGATGATGCGTCGCTATTAGTTAAACCTGACTTACTCTCCTTAGTATTTATGACCCCGTTATAGCTAGTCAGCTCCAAAGTACCAATACCTCTTGGAGCGATGAACTTGGACCGTTTAGCCGTGAGGGTAAGGGTTGTCTGTGCTCGGCCCCCGTAACTAATGCTGTGACTGATCCCTTGGATATACCAGGTTTGATCCAAAGGAGCAATATAGACCGGAAATCCAAGCCGTAGCTCAGGTCGACACGGGATCGTGACAGTGCCGTGAAACCTCTTTGAATTGTAACGGTCCAACATATCAAGCCCATTGTAAAACATGAGCTGAGGATCGGACATAAACTCAGAATTGAAAGTGCGTGACCTCCAGCCATACTTCCGTAGCAAGTGGTAATCCGTGACCGACGTGTAGGGTGTCGCCTCTTCTGGTAGACCCCAGTCGATATTGCCAGAGTGATTTCCCTGGAGCTGGATCTGAGTCACTACCTCAGACTCTGAGTCAGAAAACTCCCAGTCTATAATGTCTATGTCTTGGATCCATGAAACAGGCTTATTGCTTAGCACATCAAGGTTGTAGAACGGGGGCTTGAACACGATATCACCCGTCACGTCCATGTAGAACTCGAAACCAATAGCCTCCTTGGCAGCTGTCGCGAGTTCCAACTTAGTCTGGTACTCAGTCTGCCAAAAGTTAACCTGTCCTGCCTGGCTACCTTGTGTGCGAAAAGCCACGACGCCCGGGTCCGTTGGGTCAAAGTCCATTTGAGCCGCTGCGTTCCCGTTAGCCTGACGTACCAGCTGAGATACGAAGGGGGACCCAAACTTCGGCTTAGTATTCTGGTATGCTGCTTGAATCACGTCTCCCCGGACGGCTGTTCCGGAGGTACCGTACAGAAGCAGGTTGGAACGGATCTTCGAAAACCTCTGGTTCCAGTACTGCATGATATCACCCAGAGCTGTCCTGAATGTGCTCTTGAAGGCTGGGTTTTTCTCATTCACCAAGCTCTGCATTGACCCCGTACCTACTACCATATCCCCAAAGGACTGTTGAGCTAAAGTCCAGATCACATCATAAGGATTCATGCCGAAGAACACATTGCCGAAAATGCTACGCCCACCTTGTCCAGCTGTCTCAGTGAAGGCTGGGTTGATGTTCATCATGCAAAGCTCCCACCACTTCAGGATATCACTACAGTTAATACTGACTGTATGAGCGCCTCCGGAATAAGAATTCCCGACATCTGTCACAAGGCCCCAAAATATGGGATAATACTGTGGGATTCCTTCAACAAGGTAATAGCCTTTTGCAAAGATTTCAATCTCCATCATGGGGGTGATGAGAGGGTTCCCGTCAAAGTAGAACTCGTCTACTGAGTGTCTAGGGATCGCCATACTGATAGTGGCCGAGCCGGGGGAACTGTCAATGTTGAGATCTATCTGAACTGCCGTAATATACTTATTCCAATCAAAGCGACGGCGGCAGGAGCCACACCCAAGGATAGTCGTCTCACCGTTGATATAGACCAATGCATCAGGGCTTGTCACGACCGTGGGCCTGACCCCTTGTTGAAAAGTTCCCTGGAATGGGCTGCGGGCCATATGCATTTACCTTTGGATAGCGGAGCTTTGGGCTCCACTGTTGCCGACACCATAGGTGCCGCGATCATTTGGATTTGGGTTGTCTACTAGAAATGCGGCCCGGACCGTGAACTCAAAGCTGTACTCAGCCGTGAACGGCGTTGCATCATTCTCTGTGATGTTAAACGAGTCGAAAGCCCCTATATACAGGATATCATCGTAGAAAATGTAGATAGACCCTAGCATGCTCAAATTACGCTCGGCAGAGCTACTGTCTAAGGTGTAGATCCCGGCATTGTTTGCATAAAGTAACTGAAGGCTCTGGAAGTTCTGCCAAGACTGACTATAGTTTCGAGCCATCCGAGTAAGACCAGGTCCGGAAGCATTAAGGGAGTCAATGGCATAGAATCCAGCCACTTTACCTGACGCGCTGATCTTCTCTTGAGCGTTACCCCAATGCTCGACAATCGTGTTACCATTACGAGACCAGTTTGCATCAGACACGATCTTTTCCCCCTTCACACTGAAAGATTGAGGGTTAACCAAAAGGCGTAGAGGGGGCGCATTCCTCATTCCCTCCACGGTCTTTGCAATGATATCAATCTGGGCTTGTTGTGCTTTCGTGTACTGTGCCGAGATATCGGAATCAGTGAGGGGTGTGTTCGCTATTTTTTCCTGAATTTCACGAGCGTCTGATGCCTTAGCACTACCCTCAGCTTGAAAGTTGCCAGGCAAGGCATCGCTTTGGACGGGCAGACTTGGACGTAGGTTCGCCTGTAAATCAGGAGACAGACGTAGGACTGCGACCCACCCATCTCCAGCCAGACGACCAGTAGTGCCTAGAGCATACGTCCGTTCCCGCACGGTATCGTCTACGTTGCCCCCGATAACGGTTACTTTACCATCCTCCACCTTTACTACAATATCGCCATGCGTGTTAGGGATTCCGGTACTACCCTTCTTAACGTCGTCCCACGTTGTGAGAGTATCCCCACGGCTGCTTACTATAATGTCACCCACACGTACGGCGGGACCCTCAGCAGGGTCAGACGCCCAATAGCCCGAGGTCTTGAGTTTCTTACGTCGCAAGGCTGCTGAAGTATAAAAAAAATGGTTGCCGCTTGGCTTGTTCTCGGGATGAGGTAAGTCGAGAGCACCTGGGAAAACCGAATTTACACGCGAGGAAATATAGGCTCCGGACCAAGCTGTTTTAACCGTATCGGTTACTCCGGGTTGCCCAATTGCAGTCCAATATCCGCGTATGAGTTCTTTTCCGACAGGATCGGTTTCAGTGTGACCTTTCCATATGGACACATCTTCAAGAGCCCTAGCCGCTAGCTCGTCCGTGCCCGTGCTATTCGGACTCAAGTTCGGATTTCTAGTGGGGTTTGAGTCTATTACTTTACCAGGAATATCTCGATCCAAGATGCGATTGGAAATGTTGGCTGAAGGGGGGATCACCCCAACAACAAACATTTTGGAATTCCGACTACGTTGATTTACCGCCGAGAGAGCAATATACTGATCGGCCAGAGCGTCCGAGCTGAAAACGGACTCATTATAATATGTCAGGAAACTCTCAGAACCCGAGCCACTATAGTTAGCTGGCGGATAGTAGTCGGCCGAGGTCTCAATCTGTCGAGCTATTAACTTGTCGCTAGGCATTAAGCCCCCCCAAGAGATGAGAGGCTGCCAGATAGTACATTCTGAGATTGAAAGTTAGGAACATTCCTTGTGTTGCCCGAAAGGGCCGACATGGCGAGCAGGGTCTGCTCAACTTTGAATGTCCAGTTGATCTTAAATGCAAACGGGCTATCTTCCGTTTCTTCCATATCAAAACTTCTGAAAGTGCCCAGATAGTTGCCCCGGTCGTACATCAAGAGGATGTTACCCTGAAGCACGATGTTACCGTAAGGATCGTAAACCGAGGCATTGTTACAAAATAGTTCATACAGATCACGATATCGATCCCACGCAATAGTCTTCTGCCTCAAAACACTCGTGAGGCCTGTATAGAGATTCATGAAAGCGCCCGTCGATCCGGATGCCGTTATCTGGACCAATTCAGAACCCCAGTGTTGTTCTACAAATCCACCCCGGGTCTGGATCCGTTCGATCTTGTGCACGTAAGATTCCTCAAACGAACTTGGATTCACATGCATGACAAGGGCGTGTGGGAGCAAGAGACGGTTTCGATTAAATGGACTGGTTACCTGAAATGCCATGGGGATCGCACGCCCCCGAGTAGCCGCTGGATGGACATAGGCATCCTCAGATGAAGGAGTCTGGATCTTTTTGAAATCCTGATTTGCAGAAGGGATGTGTGGCATTACTGAAACTTCTCCCTCTTCTTGTACTCGTAAATGCCATCCGCCACCTTAGTCTCAAGGTAGCGAGCCAGATCAGCACCCCCAATACCATTCACCGAGATATTGACATTCGTACCCCCTCCAGCACTCCCTCCAGCACTCCCTCCCTTAGACACAATCCGTTCACCGGCCCCGACTGAAGCCAGGCCTTCACCGGCCGCGGCCGTCACAGTAGCCAGCCCCCCATTTATACCAGTAACAAGCCCTCCAGCGGCATTCGCAGGACGAGTGGAAAGAGCAGAGAGGGCATCAGCCCCGTACTTGTCGTTGTTGATGGCCTGGTTCGATACTGCGGCTCCAATCGTACTGGCAGTCAGACCCCCCGACTTCATAGCTCCCACCACGGCCTGCTGCTTCAGGTCCTTGTACATGTAGTACTCGAATAGGGCTACCCTGACAGCCTTCAGCACGCTGGTCTCAACCGCCTTGGAGTAATGGCCGTTCAAGAACGAGGTATCCATTTTGAACTTGTCCATCTGATCATCGATGGACTTCATTACCCCAAGTTGATCCGTAGATAGGCTCTCGATTGCTTCCGTCGAAGAGGCGGCTTTTTTGACCTGAGGAGGGGCAGGGGGAGCCTCTGGTTTCGCTGAGGGGTTAACCTGAGGAGGGGCAGGGGGAGCCTCTGGTTTCGCTGAGGGGTTAACCTGAGGAGGGGCAGGGGGATCGGTGGGACTCTGAGAAGGTGGGGTTGGAGTAGCTAGCTTTTTAGTGTCAAGCTTCTCTTGCTTGAACCTGTTCTCAATTGCACCAAAAGTCTCCACCTTGTCGGTCACGCTAGCACTGCTCCAAGCTAGCTTCCTGAGGATTTCAATAATCTGTTCCGGATCAAACTGCTGATCTAGGGTCTGGCCCGTCACGGCATTCATCTTCCTAAACTTTGCGACTTGATCAGGCGTAACTAAAGCACCCGCTTTGCTCTCTAAATCTTGCCCAAGGCCGGCAGCTTTAATTGCGCTTTTAATGGCGTCCGGGGAGAAGCCTTGTAAAGCAATAGCCCTAGTGTCAGCCGCAGTTTTGATATCGGCCGACAACTCACCAATCTTGTCCTCAAGACCCTTCTGATGCTCAGCAGGGGCTGTTTTCAATTGCTCTGTTAAGGCGTCTCGCTCTTTGACTTTACCCCCCACATCAGCTTGAGCCTGGTTAAAAGCAGCGACTACACCGGAGTGGGCCAGAGCACTGTTAATATCCGGTGCCTGAACAACAGATTTAAGTTCAGAATTCTTGCCAACCAGTGTAGCCGCATTAGCCACGTCTTTTTCGTGGTCGTCCTTACCCCAAACACGCGTTATAAGGTCCCATATTTTTACGAGAACATTGTAGAGAGTGTTTGACAAGACATCCAGAATCATGCCTACCTGGTCCTTCATACTGGTCTGGAGCTTGCCCTGCTCCTTAGCCAACTTCATCTCTTCGGATATGCCCTTTGCTGCGTCCGCAGCACTCTCGTCCATTGAATCCAGGATAGCGTCGTAGCCGGCTCCGTCGATCTGTTTAGCTAAATCAGCATCGGTCTGGCCCTGGATACCGGCTCTTTTCAAAGCCTCCCGAGCTGCTTTCCTTTGTTCCGTAGTACCATTAACCAACTGCTTCTTGAGCGAGTCCTTCTGACTCTTTATGGCCATAGCCATCTTGATATTTCCCACGAGTTGTTCATGAGAAATTCCGATAGTTTCAGCCGCCTGCTCACCCGCGAGATTTCCGTAAGCTTCCGTGATACTGGTCAACTTAGATAGCTTCAGTATCCCGTCGTTCTGTGTCTCGATTGCTCCTCCCATACCCATCCCAGAAGCTGCAATGCTTACCCCGTAGGTACCTTTCGCATTTGCGTCCTTATCCATTTTAAAATCTTGTAAGGCAGATCGCATCGCGTTCTGATTGTTTTTAGGCATCTTCGCGATAGCTTCTTCAAATCCGGCTGGACCATCCGAGGCCATTTTATCCATTACTTCTTTGCCCGTCATACCTAGGCCCTGGCTCAGCTTGCCCGCCTGACGCTTAAAATTATCCTCATTCTTAGCTTGAGTGTTCCCAACACCCGCCAGCAAAGTTAGACGGAGACGCTCAGTTCTACCCATCCCTTTTAGACCCTGGCTAGCGGTCTGCATAAACTTTTGAGCATTGCGAGGATCCATCACCTGACCTAACTTACCCAGGATCTTGGTCGCGTCCTCCATTCGAGCCCCCCACAAGGACAAGTCTTGAGACACACCGCGAATTATACCAAAAAATGTGTTGGCTTCTAGGCCCGACTCAGATGCCGCTCGTGTCATCTGATGAAATGAATTCGCCGTTTGATCTAGATTTTGACCCAAATTGGTCATCATCTCGGCCTGCAGCTGGTTGATCTCCTGAATCGGAACTCCGAACGCCCGAGAATACGCCACACTTACATGAGCTAGGTTCATCGTAAAGGCTTCAACGGACTGGCCCGTCCGGTCAGCATCCTGCTTCAAACTTACCATCCCCACACCCGCCTGATTAAGCGTGTTCATCATCCCCTTGTACTCATCAGGGGAAATGCCCCACTCCACATTGCTTAAGTCGTAAGCAGCATTCCGCATACCATCCAAAGTATCGGACATCTCGCGATATGCAATATTAGCATTCCCTCCAGCTTGAGCCAAGAATTGAGCATTGCCCGAAGACTGTAACAGGTCCTTGTTGAACTCCTTTACCTTGGCGTCCATGTCTAAGAAGGCATTAACCAAAAACATGACCAGACCCCCCATTGCACCCAGCATGGGGCCCACTTTAGCTAGACCCTCAACCAGAGGCTTAAGACTGCCCGCCATGGATCCGAAAGCCTTCATGGCCCCGCCCCCAGCCTTCATGGCCCCGCCCGCAAGACCCCCCTTCTCTTTGCCTCGCTCAGAAAGAGCCGAGCCCTTCGCAGAAATGTGTCGACCCGCTACCCCAGTCACCGTCGCAAGTCCTTTGAGAGACTTTACCGCAGTCTTGGCACTACCCTCAATTACTCCCTGAATATCCCGAGAGAAAGCGCTTTTAATAGAGTCCCGGAGTTCCCCCGCCCATTCCTTACCTGCATCCTTGATCATCTTCCCTCCGCCGACCAGATCATCCTTCTTGGCCCGGACTTGCAAGGAATCATCCTTCTCTTGCTTGAGCTTTTTCAGCAGGTCTATCTGATCTTCAATGTTTGACTTCTCCGCATCCGACACTTCCCCAGATTTCTTTTGCAATAAATCAAGCGCGTCCGTGATGTTCTGGATCTCCTGCACCTCCTTCTTGTAATGTCGTGTCAGGTCGCTAACACCAACTTTCTGCTGAGTAAGATCCTTTTTAGAAGCCTTGGAAGCCTTGGTGTTGACCTTGGAAGCCTTGGTGTTGACCTTATTTACCTTATTTATTGAATTGCCAATCGCAGTATGGCTGCCTTGCATAGCCCTGGTCAGCTTCATTATCTCCTTGAGGGCTTCCTGGCTGTCTATCCCTACTTCTAGGACTTCTTTTTCACTCTTGATAGCCATGGATCAACTCACTTCTTAGGAGCAGTGCGAAAAGGAATTCCCGGTTTTCGATCAGGAGCGGACATAGGAACTTGAGCTGGATCCCTAGTAGTCTTAGAGATGCTGCCCCATTTTTCTGCGAACTCGGCCTGTTTTGGGTCCATGAGTTCCGGGTGCGACTGGCTAGCTAGACGCTGAGCCGTGAGCTGACGCCTGCGCTCAATCTGAAATCTAACTTCTTCTGATGTCATGCCCTGAAGACTGGACCCGCCTGCAACCAGTTGAGGTCCGTACTGCTCGTCAAAGCCTTGCTGTAGCTCGCGAAGATGCTGCACCCTCTGGTCCTTCTCATCCGTGACACGACGCTCGTGAGAATCCACCACCAAGTCATGCCAGTCCTTCTCTCCCTTGAGATCTCGCTCAAGCTGGGTAGACAGTTCCTCGACCGTCCGGGCGACCTGCATAGGGGCAGTAGTGTTGGCCTGATCCATACTCTCCCCTAAGAGAGCGAAACGAAGGATCTTGTCTCTCCTCTCAAGCTTATCCTCCCTCTCCCTCTCCCGGCGACGCTTATCCTGACTGTGGACCTGACTCATGCCCTTGCCAGCCATGCTGGACGCGACAAACTTGGAGTTTTCCCATTCCCTTTCCGCGGTCTCTTTCATATCGTCATAGTAGTTCAGAGCACGCCATGTCAGCTGGGACCAATTCATGCCCAATGTCTGAGTCCCTGATAGTCCTGTACAGGCTGCAATGGTCAGGTCTAGACCCCTCAAATGAGCCCACCGGAGCCTTGAAGCAGGCTCCATACAAAAAGCTTCAGTCAAGATTGTAGCCCTGTTGGCCCTTCGATTGATCTCACTCAGATGCCTGACTACTTTATTCGAAGCACTAATCCCCAGATTAGCAAAAAAATCAGCCAGATCAGGTACGTGACGATCCCTGTCAATCAGGATATTGATCCCGTCTACCATGAAGACACCGTAAGCTAGAAACAATGCCTGAAACTTGTTAATCTCTTTTCGCGAGGATATGTCAGGCTGCATGAGACGCAGCATTTCAAATTCGTGTTGATTCAACGACTTAAATACAAACTGAACATCGTTAATGTTCGCTTGAGTGTGAACAAATCCCTTGAAAAGGAGAGGGTCAATATCCCGATACACATCTGGATTAACCTCAGGTAATCCCTGAGGTATCGTTATGTGTAGATCGTCACCATCACCATCATCAGACGAAGTATCGCCTTGCCGACGTAGCTCAGCCTGATCCTCAGTATAGCCGGCAGGTTGGAGCATGGCTCACGGCGACCTGCGGAATCGAGGGTTGAGCCCTACCGTGGGAGGCTTATCTAGGATGCTGTTAGCACCCACAGGATCAATCCTAGGACGACTTCCTGTTATCTCGGGTATCTCGTCATACCGGGCCAGCTCCTGAGGAACCATGTCGCCGTCCTGCAGACCCTCAAGAGCCTGTATCTGTGCCGCCCTGCTGGCCGCCTGATGTACGGGGGACTGGACCGGAACCGGATTATCCGTTTGATTCAAAGGGACCCTGTTTCGAAGCCGATCAGCTAATGCTTGATCTCGTGTCCCGCCTGCCTGCTGGACAGGATCTGCCACAGGATCTGCCACAGGATCTGCCACAGGATCTGCCACAGGATCTGCCACAGGATCTGCCACAGGATCTGCCACAGGATCTGGCTCCCGCTTCTCCTGGTCTATAGCAAACGCTCGGGCCCTACGATCTACCTCAGCCAACTCATCAGCCGTACTCTTCTGCAGGTACCCTGCATCGCTCAAAATACTCTGGAGAAGACTGGGAGGAATGTCATTCTCTACTTCCTTAGCCTCAGATAAAAGACGTCGATACTTATCTTCCGAAGTCTCATTCGTGGTTCTAAATTCAATCTTTTCTTGAGCCCTCCGCTCCCCATCTATCGTAACATCGGTCAGTTTACGATAAAGAGCCGTCACAGCTTCTCGGGACCAATTAGCCATTTTTTGACGAAGCCACTCGGAGCGCTCTACCAAAACTTCTTTTTCTCCAACCTGCATGTCAGGAGGGACTACAGTTAACTGGATGCCCAACTTCTTAAGCTCCTCGTGTGCTTGATTGGATTGTGTCCTGCTAACCACGGCATTGATTAGATAGAGGCCATCCGGGACATCGTCTTCAATGTATGCCACTTCGCGAAGGTCTATGCCCTCAAGCTCTACAACAGCACGACAGACATGACCCATCTGGTAAGCGTGCAGGAACTCCAGGCCATCCAAGTCAGCCGTCTCACGGGCTATCTCCTCATGCCCAGCCGGGGCCAGGCTCCTGAGCACTACATGGCAGCCGTCTATCACGACTGCCTCTTCCGCTCGACCTACGTTTGTAGCCCGCTTCAGGGCCTCCTGAAGTTTTTTTGACTTTAAAGTTGCCATCTTCATCTTCCTTTTAATTTGAGAAGACGGCGACGGGGGCTAGCCAGGCTAACCCCATATGTTCATTTATATTTTTTGCGTCGCCGCTCCGAGCCCTACAGTACTTACGGTTTCGGGGTTTTGACCTTACCAGCGAAACGTAGAGAGAACCCGGCGCCCGGAGTTCCATTGGCGCTCACAGGGGATAGCCCGGAATCGATGAACTCGCCGTACTGACTGAGGCCATCAGTGACGTCCGTAACCGTAACACTTGAGTTCTCGGCCACAATCGCTGCATCGGACGTGTATGACGCGGAGTAACTGTTGAGCCAGCATCCCTCGTAATACGTGAAGAGAGCCTTGATAAGGGTCGGGAAATCCTGTCCCGATGCCTGCACGCTAGCCTTAGGGAGAGCCGTATCAGACACGCCAGCCACATCCTGCTCAGACGCTATCTCGCTGAAAACCAGCTCTTGCTTAATGTCAAAGGGCCAACGATGATGCTTAAGACTACGTACCAAACCAGCAACGCCACCCTTGTATCCGAGCGTTTGAAAT